>Ga0070740_10002657_pt1 | contig 20359 bp, 15 predicted proteins | sample Coa_R2_FD_67286 | JGI IMG/M metagenome (GOLD analysis project Ga0070740, IMG submission 67286) | Surface soil microbial communities from Centralia Pennsylvania, which are recovering from an underground coalmine fire - Coalmine... | ecosystem: Environmental > Terrestrial > Soil > Unclassified ...
ACGACGTTTTCGCGAATCGAGACGTGGCTGTGGCAGACGAAATCGTCGCCGATGCTAACGTTCGCGTAGATCGTGGCGTGGGGATGGATCACCGCGCGCGCACCGATCCTGACGCCGGCTCCGATTACCACGAAGGCGCCGATGCTGGCCTGCGGACCGATTTGCGCGTCCGATGCAATTTGCGCCGTGGAGTCGATTCCGGGGGCGGGGCGCTGCGGCGGATGAAGCAGGCCCAGTGCGCGGGCGAAATCCAACACCGGGTTGGCGCTTATCAGCGCCGCGCAGTGGACCGCGGCGGCTAGTTCGGCGGGCACGATCAGACACGACGGCGCCACCCGCTCCAGCATCGCCAGATAGCGCGGGGCCGAGACAAAGCTGATGGTGCCCGGCGCCGCCGCTTCAATCGGCACCGCGGCGGCGATTTCCAACTCCCCATCGCCCCTAAGTTCCAAGCCCAGCGCCGCAGCCAGTTCCTTTAGTTTCATCCTTGCACCTGATTTTGCCGCATCGGGCAGGCCAACACGGCCGGTTGAATCGATCCGCGATTTTGCCAATACTTTAACGCACGCGGAGCCAGGTCAAACGGCTCCGTCTTTGTTATGGAAAATCAGCCCGGTGCCGCAATCGATTTCGACAAGGCCGGCGGAGTGGTCCCGGTCGTGGCGGTGGATTACCAAAGCGGCCGCCTGCTGATGATGGCCTACATGAACCGCGCGGCGTTCGATGAGACTGTCGCCACCGGGCGCGCCTGCTATTACTCGCGCTCGCGCGGGCGGCTGTGGCGCAAGGGCGAGGAGTCAGGAAACTTTCAAGTAGTACATGAGATTCGCCTGGACTGCGACAACGACACCCTGCTGCTCGCGGTCGAACAACGCGGCGATCAGGCGGCCTGCCACGAGGGCTACGAAAGCTGCTTCTTCCGCAAGTTGAGCGCCGGCCAGTGGCAAATCGTCGACCAGCGCAAAGTCGACCCCGCCAAATACGGCCCCGGCTACGGCCACCACAAGCCGCCGGGTACATGATGCGACCGGATGACAGCTGTGCGCTGCGCTTGCAGTGCCAACCCATGCCCGGCCGCTTTCATCCCCTCGCCCTGACCAGCGAGGGGTTCATGGTCTTAACCTGTAGATAAAATTTTCTACTTTAAGTCATAGCAAAACTCCTTCATGTCCGATGTCTGACAAAACACTCAAATTCGGCATTCCCAAGGGCAGCCTGGAGGCCCAGACCCTCGAGCTGCTGCGCAAGTCCGGGTGGCGCATCTCGGTTGACGCCCGCTCCTACATGCCCAAAGTCGACGACCCCACCCTGAGTTGCCGCCTGCTGCGGCCGCAGGAAATGCCGCGCTATATCGCCGACGGCACCCTGGACGCCGGCATCACCGGCCGCGATTGGGTGGTGGAAAACGACGTCAAGCTGGTCGAAGTCGAAAGCTTCACCTACTCCAAGGTGTCGCTGGCGCCGACCCGCTGGGTGCTGGTCGTGCCCGACGCTTCGCCCATCCGCCGCCTTGAAGATCTCGACGGCAAGCGCGTCGCCACCGAGATGGTCAACTTCACGCGGCGCATCTTCGCCCAGCGCAAAGTTAATGTGGAAGTCGAGTTTTCATGGGGTGCCACCGAGGCCAAGGCGGCTGACGGCCTGGTCGACGCCGCGGTCGAGGTCACCGAAACCGGCTCCTCGCTGCGCGCCAACGGCTTGCGCATCGTGGAGGAACTGCTGACCTCCACGCCGGTGCTGGTCGCCAGTCCGCAATCGTGGGCAGATGAATGGAAGCAGTTCAAAATCAAGCAGATCGCGGTGCTGGTGCGCGGCGCGCTGGACGCCGAAGCGCGCGTCGGTATCAAGATGAACTGCGCGCGCGCCAACCTCTCCCGCGTGATTGAGCTGTTGCCCTCGATCACCGCCCCCACCATCTCGCCGCTTTACCCTTCGCCGGCGCTAAGGGGCGAAGAATGGGTCGCGGTGGAAACCGTGATCAGCGAGCAGACCGTGCGCGAACTGTTCCCCAAACTGCTCGCCGCCGGCGCCGTCGGCATCATCGAGTATCCGCTCAACAAGATTATCTAGCGCCAGTCCAACCCAGCCATACCTCACCCGCCCACCAGCGGCGATGTAACGCGCAGAAAGGATTCGTCCAGCGAAGTGCGCACGTCGACCACAGCGGGTTGGTCGGCGGCCAGCGCCTGCTTGAGCGCCGGGGCCAGCTCGCGCGGATGCTCGACGCGCACGCCGTGGCATCCCATGGCGCGGGCGATGGCGGCGTGATCGAAGTTGCCGAAGTCGCAGGCGATGTTGCGCTCGCGCTGCCCATGGCGGACCCACCCGAGCGCGTTGTTGTTAAGCACCACGACCGTGATCGGAATATTCTCATCCAGCGCCGTCATCAGCCCGTTCATACCAATCGCAAAACCGCCGTCGCCGCATACTGCCACCGCGCGCCGGTTGGGATAGGCCAGCCGCGCCGCCATCGCGGCGGGAATCGCATATCCCATCCCGCCCACGCCCGCCGGCTGCAGGTAGGTATCGGGTGCCTTGGTCTGGAAGTAGTGGGCCATGAAGATGCGGTTTTCCCCCGCATCGCAGCATACCATCGCGTCGTCGGGCACGGCACGCTGAATTTCCTTGATTACGCGCTGCGGCAGGATCGGCACCGCGTCCGAGCTGAGCTGCGGCGCGTTGAAAAATCCGTGCTCCTGACGCGCCGCGTGCACACGGCGGCGGCGCACTTCCCGCTCCTGGAGCGACAACCCATCAACCGCGCTCAGTGCCCCGATGAGCTGCGACATCACGGTTTTGGCGTCGCCGATCAGATTGACCGCAGCGGGAAACACCCACGATGCGTTCTTCGGCTCGATGTCGATCTGGATCAGGCTCTGGCGGCGCGGATCGAACAACCGCGGATTCTCATTGGCGAAGTCGGTCGCCGCCAGCTTGGAGCCCACCGCCAGGATCACGTCGGCCTGCGGGATCTCGGCGTTGGCCAGCGGCGTGCCGAAGTTGCCGCACACGCCGAGCGCCAGGTCGTGAGTCTCGGCAAACGTCCCCTTGCCGCCGCCGGTGGTGGTGACCGGAGCGCCCAGAACTTCGGCCAGCGCGACCAACTCCTGCCAGGCGCGGCTGACCCGCACGCCGTTGCCCGCGATTATCAGCGGACGCTGCGCTTTGCCCAACAGCCGCGCCGCTTCCTCGATTGCGGCCGGGTCGGCCGGCGGAGCCGCGTTGGGCAAATAGGCGTCGAGCGAGTACAACGCCGGACGCGTGTGCGGCCCGACTTTGCCGCGCAGCGAATGGCTATGGAAGAGCACCGCAACCGGACCGGGCTCGCCGCTGAGCGCGTGCTTGATCGCAAGTTGCGTGCATTGCACCGCGTGCGAGGGGCTGTTGGCCACCATCGTTGCCTTGGTGATGGCGGAAAACAGCCGCGGCGCGTCCCAACTGCCGTACTCCCCCGCTCCTGACTGATACGGTCCGTGCTGGGAGAATGGCGCGTTGTCGCTCAAGTCGGTCAGAATCAGCATCGGCGAACTCGACAGATGCGCCTCGATTGCGCCCATGCTGACGTTGGCGATAAACGCCGCCTGACCCAACGCAACGCCGGGCTTGCCGGTCAGGCGTCCGTACACTTCCGCCATCACCCCGGCGCGCGCCTCTTCGCGCACCAGCACGCAGCGAATCGTGTCGCGATGGTCGTACAGGGCGTTGTAGAGCACGCCCATGTTGCCGCCGGGCATGCCGAAAATCATGTCGATACCGGCCTGCTCGAGCACGGTGACGATCGCTTCGCGAACCGGTACCTCTTCGCTGAGCAGAGGCGTTACAATGCGGTGCAGCGGTGTGGTGGTGGCCATTGGCTTCCTCCAAAATCCTGGCGTGACGCAGTATCGGCGAGGACCGCGCGTGCGGCAAGCGCGGCGCGATCAGTAGAGAATTCCGGCCTCGCGCAACTCGTTGATGCGCTGCTGCGAGTAGCCCAACAGCGAGTTGAGCACGTAATCGGTGTCCTGGCCCAGAGTGGGTGCGGCGCGCCATACCTTGCACGGCGTGCCGCTCATCGTCCACGGGATGCCGGCGTGGATTCGCTTGCCGACCTCCGGATGCTCCAGCTCGACCAGGTAGCCGCGCTCGCGCAGATGGGGATCGTGTGCCAGGTCCTTGTTGGACAACGTGGGGAAGGCCGCCACGCCCACGCGCTGCAATATCTGTGTGATCTCCCATCGGTCGCGCACCGAGGTCCATTGGGTGATGATGCGGTCAAGCTCCGCCTCGTTGCGCTTGCGCATCTTGGCGCCGGCAAAGCGCGCATCCTGCGCCAGTTCAGGCCGGCCAACCGCTTCACACAGCGCCCGCCATTCCTCCTCGGAGCCCACCGCGATCGATACCCAATCCTCGTCGCCGCCGCGCGCCTTGTAGCAGTTGTGCGGCGCCATCAGCGGATGGTGATTGCTCAGCGGCCGGGGCTCGCGCCCGTTGATCGCGTATTGCAGCAGCGCCTCGGGCAGGATCATCTCCATCGCCTCGTACATCGACACGTCGATGTACTGCCCCTGTCCGGTGCGCGCCCTATGCACCAGCGCGGCGTTGATCGCCAACAGACCGAACATCCCCAGGATCGGATCGCCGTAGCTGATCGGCAGGTCGCGCGGGATGCCGTCTTCGGCGTAGCCGGCCAGCATCACCAGCCCCGACTGCCCGCCCAGCAGCGCGCCGTAGCTGACATGGCGGCTGTAGGGCCCGCTCTGCCCGTAACCGGACAGCGACGCCATGATTATGTCGGGCTTGACGGCGCGGAAGCGCTCGTAGCTGAGCCCCATGCGCTGGGCCGATCCCGGAGCATAATTTTCCGTCACGATGTCGCAACGGGCCGCCAACTGGTAGACGATTTCAATCGCTTCAGGGCGCGTCAGGTCCAACTGGATGCTGCGTTTGCCTTGGTTCCACTGGTTGAAGCTGCCGCCGCGGTTAAGGCCGGGCTTGCGCTCGTGGAAAGGCGGAATGGTGCGATTGATGTCGGGGCGTTTGGCGGTCTCCACGCGAATCACCTCGGCGCCCAGATGCGCCAACTGCATGGTCATGTACGGCCCCGCCCACACCCAGCAGAAGTCCAGCACGCGCACTCCCGCCAGCGGCCCGGCATTTGACGGCGCGGCCGCGCGGGGCGCCGGTCGTACAGCCGGCTTGGCTCGGCGCAACAATTCGTCATGTTCGCCCAGGCGCGGCGCCGCACGGCTGAGGCGCCATCCCATGGCGCTGGCCTTGAAGGGGACGCCGGGCGCCAGCACCGCGGCGCCGGCGGCCGAACGCGCGCCGGGCAGTGGCACAAAGAAATTGCGGGCGCGCAGATGCTCGTCGGCGTACACGTCGGCCATCGTATTGACCGGCGCCATCGGGATGCGTTTTTCCTGCGCGGCGGCACACAGGTCGGCCTTCTTCCAGCCTCGCGCCCATTCCTCGAAGAACAGCTTGAGCGCATCGTTGTTGCGCCCGCGCGCCAGGCGGTCCTTGAAAATCTCCTCGTGCGCCCACTCCGGATTACCCATCAACTCGACCAGCCGCTGCCACATCGCTTCTTCCGGACAGTTGGTCGCGATCAGTCCGTCGGCGCATTCATAAATCCCCCACGGGCCCAGCGCGCGCTTGCCCAGGCGCGAGGTTTGCCTCCCTTCATAGGTGTAGAAGACGAAGCTCAGTTCCAGCGCTGCCGCCAGCAATTCCTGCTCAGAGATTTCGACCGCCTGGCCGCGCCCGGTTTTCATGCGGTCGAAGTACGCAGCGAGTATCACCGCGGCGGCGTACAGTCCGCCCTGAAAGTCCGCCTGATGGCCGAACACCTTGAGCGGCGGCATCTCGGGCAGCGGCGAACTGAGCGGGGCGCAGGAGGCCAGGCCCGAGCCATGCTGTGCGGTCAAATCATAGGCCCGGTACTTCGCATACGGACCAAAATCGCCGAAGACGGAAATGCCGGCCGCGATGAGGTGCGGATACGCGGCGCTCAGCGCGCGATTGTCCAGTCCGCAAGCGGCGCGCTCGCGTGGCGGAACGTTATGAATCAGCACGTCGGCGTCCGCCAGCAGCGCGTACAACTGCTCGCGGTCCGATTCCTTGGTCAGGTCCAGCACTACACCTGACTTGTCCGCATTAAGGTAGAGAAACAGCCCGCTTTGCTCGGCATCTTCGACGTCGCCGGGGAACGGCCCCAGACGCCGGGTAATATCGCCCTGCGGCGGCTCAACCTTGATAACCTCGGCGCCCAGCAGGGTCAGCAGTTTACCGGCGAACGCCGCCGACACGCCGTCGCCGCATTCGACCACGGACATCCCCGCCAGCGCCAGCGGCGCCGCGGTATTGATCTGATCATCTGTCGATGTTGCCAAAACAGCACTCTCCTGCCTGTCTGTTCGCGCGCCCGCAATTGAATGTGGGTCGAGTACAACAAAGAACACTCGCCCACAAAAGGATGTGGGAGAGGGAACAGATCAAACTCGCCTCAGCATGCGGGCGGCCTGCGGCTGCTCGTGGCCGATGATTCCGCGCACTTTGTAGGGCGCCTCCAGGGCGGCGACCTCTTCCGCCGACAGCTTTACGTCGAGCGACCCGATTGCTTCGTCGATGTGCTCAAGTTTCGATGTCCCGAATATCACCGAGGTGACCCCGGGCGCCTGCAGTGCCCAGGCCAGTGCCACCTGCGACATCGTAACGCCCCGCTGCGCCGCCACCTTGCGCACGGCGTCCTGCACGTCGAAATCCTCCTCGCGGCTATACCATGCCGCGGCCGAATCATCGCGCGCGGCGCGCGGCGTATTGGTCTTGCCGCCACGCTCGCGATTGCCCGACAAAAAGCCCTGCGCCAGGGTGTTATACGGCACCACCGCCACTCCCTGATCGACGCATAGCGGTATCATCTCCCGCTCCTCCTCGCGATAGGCCAGGTTGTAGAGGTTTTGCATCGCGTCGAAGCGATGGCCGAACTGGCGCGCCGTGTATATCGCCTTGGAGAACTGCCACGCCGCCATGCTGCTGGCGCCCAGGTAGCGCACCTTACCGGAATCGATCAGGTAGCTGAAGGCGCTGACCGTCTCCTCGATGGGCGTCGTGAAGTCCCATCGATGCATGTAGTACAGGTCGATGTAGTCGGTGCGCAGGCGTTTGAGCGACGCCTCGCAGTTCTGGATGATGTGCTTGCGCGACAGCCCCGCCATGTTGGGGCCTTCGGCGATGCGCCCGTAGACCTTGGTCGCGATCACCAGTTCATCGCGCTTGCCCATCTCCGACAGCCACCGCCCCGTGATCGATTCGCTGACCCCTGCCGAATAGCGGTTGGCGGTATCGAAGAAGTTGATTCCCGCCTCGATCGCGCGTGCGAAATGGGGCCGCGCCTCGGCCTCGTCCAGGATCCACGGATACCATTTCTTGTCGCCGTAGGTTCCGCATCCCAGGCAGATGCGCGAAACGCTGACCCCGGTGTTTCCCAGCCTGACGTATTTCATCGCCTGACGCTCTCCTTGGTTTGGCGCGCCCGGCTGCCCGTCGCGCGCCGCCTCTCAATCTGCGTTTATACACCGCCGGACGCGCAGGTCCATCGGGGGCAATCAAACCAGAGAGCGATAGCGCGGAACGTACACGTGCGACTCGATAAAGGAGCGCAGGTCGGCCGGCTGCGCCGCGCCGGCCAGGCCGCGCGCGAAGATCAGCGCGGCGACGCGCCCGGCAACGTGGATCTCGGTTTGCAGGATTTCGCCCAGCGGCGGATAGAGCAGTCCCGCCTCCAGGTGCTCCGACGTAACCAACTCGGCGACCGCGCGGGCCGCGGCGACGAACATCTCGTTGGTGACGCGCCGGGCGCGGGTGGCATACACTGCCAAACCCATAGCAGGAAAGATGTACATGTTGTTGCACTGACCGGGTGTGAACCTGCGCCCCTCGAACTCGACCGGAGCAAACGGGCTGCCGCTGGCAAACACGGCACGCCCTTGCGACCAGGTATAGGCCTGCTGCGCGGTGCATTCCGCGCGCGAGGTCGGATTGGAGAGGGCAAAGATAATCGGCCGGCGGTTGATGCGGGCCATCGCTTCGATCACCTGGCGATTGAAAGCTCCGGCCACCGTACTGGCGCCGATGATGGCCGTGGGACGGATCGCTTCCACCGTGGCAACGAACGAATCCAAAGGCTCATGCCGATGGGCATAGGGCTTCTGAAAATCGGCCAGGTCCGTGCGCGCGGCCTGAATCAGGCCGCTGCGGTTGAACATCCAACTGCGGGCCCGCGCCTCGTCGAGTGACAGCCCCTCGGCGGCGGCGGCGCGAGCAATCAATTCGGCAATCCCGATTGCGGCCTGCCCGGCGCCCAGGAACAGGAAAGTCTGCTCCGCAAGTTTGCCGCCGGTGATGCGCAGCCCGCTCAGGATGCCGGCCAGGGCGGCCGCGCCCGAACCCTGCGTGTCGTCGTTGAAGCAGCACACCCGCTCGCGGTAACGCGCCAGCAGGCGGAAGGCGTCCGCTCTGCCCCAATCCTCGAACTGAATGCAGCAGCGGGGAAATTCCTCGCACACCGCCTCAACGAATTCGTCGACGAATTCGTCCATTTCCGCCGCCGAGGGACGCTTGCGGCGCAAGCCCAGGTAAAGCGGATCATCGAGCAGCGTCTCGTTGTTGGTCCCGCAGTCCATCATCACCGGCATCGTCAAGTGCGGCGGAACCCCGCCGCACGCCGTGTATAGCGCCAGTTTGCCGATCGGAATGCCCATGCCGTTGGCGCCCAGGTCGCCCAGTCCCAGGATTCGCTCGCCGCTGGTCACCACGATAAAGCGCACGTCGCGCAGCGGCCAGTTGCGCAGTAATTCGCGGACGTGCCCCTTGCGATTGATCGATACATAAAGCCCGCGCGGGGGGCGGGTTATGTGACTGAACTGCAGACAGGCTTCGCCGACGGTCGGGGTATAGACCAGCGGCAGGAAGCGGGCCAGGTCCGCGCGTAACAAACGGTAGAAGAGTGTTTCGTCATTGTTTTGCAGGCAGCCCAGGAAAATGTGGCGCTCCAGAGCAGTCGGCTTGCGCTCCAGGTCGCCGAGCAGGCGGAGAACTTGCGCCTCCTCGCTGTCGATGCCTTCGGGAACCAGACCGGTCAGCCCCAACTGTTGGCGCTCGGCTTCGCTGAAGGCGCAGGACTTGTTGAGTTGCGGGTCGCGAATCAAGGCGATGCCGCGCGGCAGAGATTTCGTGTTTTCTCGATCGCGCATAATGGCTTGGCTCAGGCCGGCCTTTCTTCCCCGCGGCCCGCTGTCGTAACAGCGCGCAGCCGTTCGTAAAGTTTGCGCTCCTCGGCAGACAGACGCTGCGGCACCACCACCTGGAGGTTGACGTACAGGGCGCCGCGGCCGCCGCCGCCGAAGCGCGGCAGGCCCTTGTTGCGCAGACGCAACACCGACCCCGGCTGAGTTCCGGCAGGCACCTTGACGCTGGCGGGCCCGTCAAGCGTGGGAACCTCCAGCGTGGTGCCCAACACCGCGTCGGGGATGCCGATCGTTGCATTGTGCCACAGGTCGGCGCCGCGCCGCTCGAAACGACGGTCCGGCGCAGTGCGGATTACCACGAACAGGTCCCCTGGCGGGCCGCCGGGTTCGGTGCTGGGCATCCCGCGTCCGGGCACCCGCAGCGCCATCCCCTCCTCGGCACCGGGCGGAATCCTGACTTCAAGCGTTTCCTCGCGCTCCACCCGGCCCGAACCGGCGCATTGCGCGCAGGGCTTGTCGACGATGCTGCCGCGCCCGCCGCATGCCGCGCAGCCGCTAATCTGGGCGAAGGTAATTCCGCCTTCCTGTCGGGTGGTGGAGCGCTGACCCGTGCCGTGGCACACCGCGCATTGGCGCGGTGCGGTTCCCGCGGCCGCGCCGCTGCCGTTGCAGGATGGGCAGACCGCGGGATGGCGCAGGTGGACGGTTTCCTCCCCGCCATGGGCGATTTTGTCCAGCGGGACTTCGACGTCGATTTCCAGGTTGGCGCCCGGCTCGGGGCCGCGGCGGCGATGGCGGCGGAAGATGCGGTCGAAGAACGAATCACCGAAACCGAAGCCCAGCCCGCCGAAGATCTCCTCGAAGTTGATGCCGCCGAACAGGTCCTCGGGCGGGATGCCGGCGCCGCCCAACTGACCGGCGTCGTAGGCGGCGCGCTTGTTCGGATCCGACAAGATTGCGTAGGCTTCGGCGATTTCCTTGAAGCGCTCCTCGGCGCCGGGCTCCTTGTTGCGGTCGGGATGGTACTTCAGCGCCAGCGTGCGAAACGCGTCGCGGATGGTTTTGGCGTCGGCGTCGCGGGCCACGCCCAGCACTTCGTAGTAGTCGCGCCGAGGTTGAGGAATGGTAAATCTCCTGAGCCGACTGCTTGTCTATCTGCGCTCGCGATACTCGGCATCAACCACCCGCGCCCCGCCCGGCGCGCCCGCCTGAGCCTGGGCGCCGGCGGACGGCTGCGGACCGCCGGCGGTTTGCGCGTACAGCGACGCCCCCGCTTCCTGCAACGCCCGGCTCAACCCCTCGCTGCGGCTCGAGGCTGCCTCAGCGTCGCGTTTGACCACCGCCTCACGGGTCTGTTGCAGTTCAGTTTCCAGGCGGCCGCGCAGTTCGGCGCTGAGCTGCGTGCCGTGCTCAGCCAGCATCCGCTCCGCCTGATAACACAACGAATCAGCCGCGTTCAGCTTCTCGGCCGCTTCGCGCCGCTTGCGATCTTCCTCGGCGTGGCGCTCGGCCTCTTCGATCATTCGCTTCTTCTCCTCCTCGGAGAGGCGGGTCGAGCCGGTGATTCGGATCGATTGCGACTTGCCGGTTGCCACGTCGCGAGCCGAGACGTTGAGGATGCCGTTGGAATCAATATCGAAGGTGACCTCGATTTTGGGCACCCCGCGCGGTGCAGGTGGCAGCCCATCGAGATTGAACTGGCCCAGCGTGGTGTTGTCCGCCGCCATCGGGCGCTCGCCCTGGAAGACGTGAATTGTGACGCTGGTCTGCATGTCGGCGGCGGTGGTGAAAATTTCGGTGCGCTTGACCGGAATTGGCGTGTTGCGCGCGATGAGCGGCGTGGCGACACCGCCCAGCGTCTCCACACCCAAGGTGAGCGGCGTCACATCGACCAACACGATCTGGCCCAGTTCGCCGCCCAGCACGCCGGCCTGAATGGCGGCGCCGCACGCCACGCATTCCATCGGGTCGATGCCGCTTTCCGCCTTGCGCCCCAGCATCGTTTCGAAGAACGCGCGCACCGCCGGCATCCGCGTCGGGCCGCCCACCAGCACGATGCGGTCGACGTCGCGGGCCTGGATGCCGGCGTCGCGCAGCGCCTGTTCCACGGGTGCGCGGCAGCGCTCAATCACCGGCATGATGACCCGCTCCATTTCCGCGCGCGTCAGGTCAAGTTCCAGGTGCGCCGCCTGGCCGCCTACCACGGTCAGAAACGGCAGGCTGATATGGGTTGTGGTGGCGGTGGTGAGTTCGATTTTGGCCACTTCCGCCGCTTCCAACAGCCGCGCTGAGGCCTTGCGGTCGATGCGGATATCGGCGCCGGTTTGCGAACGGAAGCGATCGGCGAGGTACTCGAACAGGCGCTGATTCATGTCCGTACCGCCCAACTGGGTGTCGCCGCTGGTGGCCTTGACCTCGAACACGCCCTTGCCGAATTCCATGATCGTGACGTCCAGCGTGCCGCCGCCGAAGTCGACCACGGCGATCCGCAGTTCCTGGCCGAGCCGGTCAAGACCGTAAGCAAGCGCCGCCGCAGTGGGCTCGTTGACCAGGCGGGCGACCTCGATTCCCGCAATACGGCAGGCGTCCTTGGTGGCGCCGCGCTGGTTATCGTCGAAGTAGGCCGGCACCGTCACCACCGCCTGCGTGACGCTCTCACCCAAAAACGCTTCAGCGTCGCGCTTGATCTTCTGGAGCAGGAAGGCGGAGAGTTGTTCGGGAGAAAACTGGCGCCCGCGCAGTACGATCGTTTCGCGCCGCCCCATGCGGCGCTTGAACGCGGTGGCCGTGCCTTCGGGATTGGCCGCCGCTTGCCGGCGCGCCGGCTCGCCCACCAGGATTTGTCCGTCGGCGGTCACCGCAACGTAACTGGGAAAGGCTTTGCCGCCCAGGCTGACGCCTTCGGCACTGGGAATGATGACTGGGCGTCCGCCGCGTAAAACTGCCGCCGCCGAATTGGAAGTGCCAAGGTCGATACCGATGATAGCCATCCGTTGTCTCCTCTGGAGCCAAATGCCGACGGGTCGGTTATGCGTCCATCGGCGGCAGACACCGGCATTTCGCTCTTACACAGCGGTTGGGGAGCGAAAACTGTGCCAGTGAACCCGGGGATGGCGACCAGGCGCCTGGGTAGCGTCTAACTATGGTTTTCGGTCGCGGTTTTGCCGCGTGAAATCGCGTCTTCGACCAGTTCGAAAATCGATCGCCCCGAACGCTGCTCGAAGCGATAGCGGACGCGAACGATGGGAACATCCAGATGCATGAAGCGATCGAGCCGTGCCGGACTGGCGTCGACGATCGCCTCAGCCGGAGAGCGCCGCAAAGTTTCCTCCAACTCGGCGCGCTGCTCCGCCGAATATCCCAGCGCGGGCAGCACGGCAGCCATGTGCGGATAGCGCGCGTACGCTTGCGCGATCGTGCCGATCGCGAACGGACGCGGATCGATGATTTGCGCGCCCGCGCCGCGCGCCGCGATCGTGCCGGCGCCGTAAGGTGCGCCGCCATGAGTCAGCGAAGGCCCGTCCTCGACCACCACCACGCGCCGGCCCCCAATTGGCGTAGGGGAATCAAGTGTGATGGCCAAATCCGCTTCAATTACGGCGGCGGCGGGATTCAATGCGGCCGCGTTGCGGCGTATCAGCGCCACCGCCTCAGGCGCGGCGCCCGACACTTTGTTGATCACGACTATGTTGGCGGCGCGCAGGTTGGTTTCGCCCGGGTAGTAGGTTGTCTCGTGGCCGGGGCGCAGCGCGTCGAGCACGACAATCATCAAATCGGGCCGGATGAACGGATAATCATTGTTCCCGCCGTCCCACAGAATCGCGTGGGCATGCTGTTGCGCTTGCGCGAGCACCGCGCGGTAATCGATGCCGGCAAACACGGCAAGGCCGGCTTCGATGTAGGGTTCGTACTCCTCGCGCTCTTCGATCGTGCACTGATAGCGATCGAGGTCAGTTTCGGCCGCAATCTGCATCACGATGTTTTTGCGCAGGTCTCCATAAGGCATCGGATGGCGGATTACGGCGACGCGCCGTCCCCTGGCGGTCAGCTCGCGCGCCAGCGCCTGGGTGAGTGGACTTTTGCCGGCGCCGGTGCGCGCGGCAGTCACGGCGATTACGAAAAGGCGGCTTTCAAGCTGCGTCAGGCGCGGACCGAGCATCGCGAAGCCGGCGCCACACGCCTGCGCCAAGCTGGCCTTGTGCATGACTTCCTCGTGCGCCAGGTCACTGTAGGCGAGGAAGACGAAGTCAGCGTCAAAACGCGCGATCAGGGCGGCGAGTTGGTCTTCGGGAAAAATCGGGATGTCGGCATCATAGATCGGCCCGGCCAGTTCACGGGGAAAGGTGCGCCGCTCGATGAACGGGATCTGGGCGGCGGTGATCGCTACGACGTGAAACTCCGGATGGTTGCGGAAGAAGGTTTGAATATCGTGAAAATCGCGCCCGCCGGCGCCCATCACGATACAGCGAAGCGGTGCGGACATAACGGTCACTGCAAGCGCTTATTTTACAATCTCAGGGCAATCCGCTCACACCATCGCCCAGGCATCTGCGGCCTGCGCGGCCGTTGAGCGATTGCCCAACTACGTACATAAAGAACTAACGTATATATGGTTAACGTAGTGGCTATCAACCGCCCGAAGTCGTGGCCCTGATCCAGCAGCAGAGCGGTGACCGCCGGCAGCAAGACCGCGGTGGTGGGCGTTGGCGGTAAGGCGCGCCTGCTGAGCAGGATCGGGCTTGAAATCGGCCGGAGCAACCAAACCGGCCCGCAGTTCGCGTCAAACTGCGATAGGGAAGGCGGACGCGAAAGTCCAGGTGCGTAAAGCTTCTTGATCATCGGCGATTCCAGGATGGTGGAACCAAATTGTCCCCAGCTCCGCTCAAACCGATCGCTGGGGCCGGGATGCGCGGGGCGCGCGCGATGGGCTAGACTCGCGGCGAGGGTGCGGGCCGCGCGAGTTTCGGCGGCCATTTTGAACAAGGCGGTCAAGTATGGATGTCAACAACCCATTTAGCGTTGCAGGCAAGGTCACGATCGTAACCGGCGGTGCTACCGGGATCGGCGCTTCGATTGCGCGCGAATTCGCGCTGCGCGGCGCTTCGGTGCTGATCGCCAGCCGCAAGGAGGCCAATCTGATCAGGATGCGCGACCAGATCCGGGCGGCCGGCGGCCAGTGTGAGATGACGGTGTGCGACGTGCGCGAACCGGCGGCGTGCGAGGCGATGGTGGCGGAGGCGGTGCGGCATTTCGGCCGCCTGGACGTGCTGATCAACAACGCCGGCGCCGGCTTTCCGACTTCCACCGCGAAGCTGTCGGCCAACGGGTGGCATACCATCGTCGGCATCAACCTCGATGGCACTTTTTTCTGCTCCAAGGCGGCCGCGGCGCAGTTTATCGCGCAGGGCGGCGGCGGATGCATCATCAACGTGTCTTCGGAATCGGCGCTTGAGGGATGGTCGGAGATGCCGCATTATGCGGCGGCCAAGGCGGGCGTCATCAACCTGACGCTCTCGCACGCCTCCGAATGGGGCCCTAAGGGCATTCGGGTCAACTGCGTCATCCCGGGCAAGATCGTGACCGAGCAGGAAAATCCGCTGTGGCTGGACCCGCGGGCGACGCGCCACATCGCGCTGCGGCGCTTCGGGCAGGTCAGCGAGATCGCGTTTCCCTGTATCTTCCTGGCCTCCGAAGCGGCCTCATTCATCAATGGGGCGACGCTGGCGATCACCGGCGGTAAGAACAACGGCTTTGCCTGATTTTTGTCATCGGCTTGGTCTGTGCTCTTCGATTTGGCAAATTGTGCGCCAATAGGTATGATTGCGCGCCGACACGCAGTCATTGGAGAAGCGCAGGTGACCGCCACAAAGCCAAATCTCGCGCGCTTGCCGCGCACCATTATGCTTGTCCTGCTCGCGGCGAGCGTAGCGTCCGTTTCCCGGGCGCAGGAGGGACCCGCAGCCGCGGCGCGCCCAACCGAAGCCCAGCTTGAACAACTGGTCGCACCGCTTGCGCTGTACCCCGACACGCTGGTCGCGCAGATCCTGGCGGCGTCTCAATTCCCCACACAAATTGTGGAAGCCGACCGCTTCGTGCAGCAAAACAGCTCCAGCATGACGCCCGATCAGCTCTCCTCCGCCGCCGCCAAACAGAACTGGGACCCCAGCATCATGGCGCTGGTGCGCTTTCCCTCGGTGCTGCACAACATGGATCAGAATCTGTCGTGGACCTCGGCTTTGGGCGAGGCTTACTACAACGATTCAAAAGGCGTCATGCACGCCATCCAGGTGATGCGCAATCGCGCCTACCAGGCGGGCACGCTCAAGACCACGCCGCAGCAGACCGTCACTGTGCAAAGCAGCGAGGGCGGCACTCAGACCATTATCATCCAGCCCTCCAATCCGCAGGTCGTGTACGTGCCGACCTACAATCCGACGCTGGTTTACGGCGCGCCGGCGCAGGTCTATCCGGGTTACACCTCGACCGACATGATGGCCAGTGCGCTGCTGGGCTTCGGTGCCGGAGTGGCGGTGGGAGCACTGGCCGGCAGCGCCTGGGGATGCAGTTGGGGCGGCGGCAGCGTCACCTATAACAACAACGTGTGGGTCGCCCACAACAACGTCTGGGGTCCGAACCGATGGGGCCCGTACAATCCCTATCATCCATGGAACCCCTACAATCCCTATCACCCCTACAATCCGTATCACCCCGATAACCCCTACCATCCCTACCAGCCGTACCATCCTTACAATCATCCGCAGTACGGCAATCAACCCTACAATCGCGGTTATCATCCGACTGCGCAGGGATGGGACGACCGCGGGCTGAACAATTTCCGCGGCTGGGATAATCGCGCCTCCAACGGCCTGGACAATCGCGGCGCATTCGGCGACTTCGGTCGCGCCGGCGACAGCCGGATGGCGAGCGACCGCGGCTTCAACAGCCTGGGCGGATTTGGCGGCCACGGCTTCGGCGGATTTCGCGGCGGCGGGCGGCGCTGAACCAGGCTGCAACCGTCTTACACGCTTGGTCGACAAGTTCAGGATTGATGCGAACCGCAGGCAGAGCAATGAAAGAGACTTCCGGCTTCACCATCACGGTGATTGCGATCGTGGCATTGACAGCGGCCATCGCGCCGCGGGTTGGGGCGCAAAGCGCCGGACAGCAGACCTTCAGGACCCCGCGGGACGCCGCCGCGGCGCTGTTTGCGGCGGCTAAAAATCACGACAAGGCGATGGCGATCAAAGTTCTGGGCGCCAACTCCGAAGACCTGTTCAACACCGGCGACCCTGAATTTGACGCCAGGCAGCATCAGTTGTTCGTCGACAAGTATCAGCAGATGCATCGGCTGGTCACCGTCGCCAAACGCACCGACATCCTGTACGTGGGCGCCGAGAACTGGCCTCTGCCCGTTCCCATTAAGAAGGGCAAGTCGGGATGGTACTTCGATTCGGAGGCCGCGCGTGCCGAAATCCTGGCCCGGCGCATCGGCGCCGACGAACTGAGCGCGATCAACGTCTGCCTGGCGATTGTGCAGGCGCAAAACGAATACAAGGCCCAGCTCCACGACGGCGCCACCGTTCATCAGTATGCGCAGCGCCTCGCCAGTACCGATAGCAGGCACGACGGCCTTTACTGGAAAGAGGAAGGCTCGCAGCCAAAAAGCCCCCTGGGTCCGCGCCTGGCCCTCGCTTCATATCATGGCGGCGAGTCCGCGCCGGCCCGATCGGTTCCCTATCACGGCTATTTCTTCAAGACGCTGACGGCGCAGGGCAAGGACGCGCCGGGCGGTGCGATGAGCTACCTGGTTGACGGCAAGCTGACCAGGGGCTTCGCGGTGCTCGCCTATCCCGCGCGCTACCGCGTCTCGGGCGTGATGACCTTTATCGTCAATCAGGACGGGGTCGTCTATCAAAAGGATCTCGGCCCGGATACAGAGAAGATTGCGCCCGCGATAGCCGAGTACAACCCTGATAAATCCTGGAAGCCTGCGAACTGAGTTCCTGGCCGCAGCACCGGCCCCGGTGCCGGGTGCGATGCTTCGCTTTAGGCCTTGGCTTTTGCCCGCGACCCTTCGATCGCGCTAACTTCGCACCATGGACTTCAAGTTCAGCGCAGAGGACGAAGCCTTTCGCCAGGAATTCCGCAAGTGGCTGGAGGCCAACTTGCCGCGCGACTGGCGCGATGAAGGCGAGGAGCGCGACGCCGATTCGCGCTCGGAATTCGAGCGCCGCCGCGCCTGGCATCGCAAGCTGTACGAGGGCGGCTGGATGTGCATCCACTGGCCCAGGGAGTATGGCGGGCGTGGCGCCACGCTGCTACAGCAGCTCATCTATACGCAGGAACTGGAGCGGGCCAAGGCGCCGCCGACCGTCAATTTCCAGGGTATCGCGCGGGTCGGCCCCACCCTGATGCAATGGGGCACGCCCGAACAGAAGATGCGCTACATCCCCAAAATTCCGCCCGCCGATGAAATCTGGTGCCAGGGACTATCGGAGCCCAACCACGGCTCCGATCTCGCCGCGGTCGACACGCGGGCAGTTGATGAAGGCGACCATTTCATCGTCAACGGTTCCAAGATTTGGACCTCCAACGCGCACGTCGCCGACTTCAGCACTTTGCTGTGCCGCACCGATCCCGACGCCCCCAAGCATCGCGGCCTCAGCTACCTGCTGGTCGATATGAAAAGCCCCGGCGTTACAGTTCGCCCTTTGGTTCAGATCACGGGCGAGAGGGGCTTCAACCAGGTCTTTTTCGACGATGTCAAAGTGCCCAAGGACAACCTGGTGGGGCACAAGAATCAGGGCTGGCTGGTGGCGATGACCAACATGATGTACGAGCGGACCATTCACGGCGGCCGCACCGACATGATGGTCGAGGTCAGGCAGCTTCAAGAATTGGCGCGCCAGGTGGAGCGCAACGGCCGTCCGGCGTGGGAGGACGACTACGTCCGCCAATGCATCGGTGCGTTCGCGTGCGAGGCCGAGGCGCTGAAGTACACCAGCTACCGTCAGCTCACGCGTCAGCTCAAAGGACTGCCGCCCGGCCCGGAAGGCTCGGTGATGAAGCTGGGCATCAGCGATTTGAACCTGCGCATCCAGAAGTTTGCGATGGAACTGCTGGGGCCGTACAGCCAGTTCGAATACCTGAGCCCGGGCGCCATCGATCGCGGCAAATGGCTGCACCGGATGCTGGCGGCGCGCCGCGGCACAATCGCCGCGGGTACCAACGAGATCCAGCACAACATCATCGGCGAACGCGTGCTGGGACTGCCCAAGGGCTGACCGTGATTACGGCTCCAGCGGACCGCGATACTGCGAGCCGAGCTGGCGATCCAGTTCGGGCAGCGCCGCATACAGGCGCTCGGCTTCTTCCAGCTTGCGCTTGAGTTCGCTGAATGCTGCGACGTATTCGCCGATACGTGCGAACTCCTTGCGCGTGATGATCTGCTTGGGCGGTGGAGTCGCGGGCTGCGCCCAAGGCGGCCCGGCGGGCGGCGGGTTGACTGCCAGCGTATCGGGTCCGGCGACCTCAATGCAGTCGCGCCGGGTGTTCAGCGCCGCCGGCATCTCGCCCTTGAGGCTTGCCACCAGCGCGTTGAACTTCTGCTCGGCCTCCTTATAGGCCTTGCGCGCCGCCAGGTAATCGGCGTGCAGTTGGTCCAGTGATTGATTCGCTGCGGTCTCCATCGTGGCCGTCTCTCACTCCATGCATCCTTGCGGATTTCGCCGGAAATCGGCGGCTTCGATTCAAGCATAGGCCGTGCCCGGCAAGAGCCGCAACATTGCGAAGCCCTCTGTAGCCAAAGGCGACAGGCGCTGCGCCGGTTGCGGTGACAGATGTATCGCCGGGGCGCAGAAGTCAGGCGCCTGCGCCGCCCTAGTCCTCAGCCGATCCGCCAAAGCCGTGCGGCATCATCACGCACCATCCTGCGCCTTCATCCGCGGGGCATCGATCGTGGGCGGAGATGATTTTGAAGTCGCTGATGGGAAGCCCCCGATCCCTACGCACCGTTTCGATCGCGCGTCAAGCCGCCCCGGCCAGCCGCCATTGAACCAACGTAAAGCCCTTGTCGGGATGGTCTTCGAAGACCGCTTCAACCTCGGCGTCGAAGGGGAAATCCTGCATCGGGTCGCCCAGCAGATTGCCCACCATCCGGACATTGCCGGCGTCGGGCAGTTCGATCACCGCCACGATATAGGGGCATGCGCTTTTGAGCGCCGGATGCACCGGGTTCCAGATGCGAATCCAGCTATAGAGACGTCCGCGTCCGGAGACCTTGTGCCAGGAAAGGTCGGTGGACTGGCATTTGTGGCAAATCAACTCGGGGGCGAACTGAAACATATGACACTGGTTGCAGCGCTGCACCGTCAGTTCATGGCGCGCCAGTCCCTCGTAAAAGCCCTTGTCCACCCCGTCGGGCGACGGCACCGGCACGGCCAGCCCCGGCGGCAGATACGACTTGGTAGTGCTTTCAGCCATCTGACTTCTCCTCATCCGTGCACCAGCAAATTGCTGACGCCGCGCGGGACCAGCGGTCCCGACACCACCAGCGCGATCTTTGCGTCAGGAACCTGACAGGTTGACGTGCCGCGCACCTGGCGCACTGCTTCGTTGACCAGCTCCATCCCATGCACGTAGCACTCGGCCAGGTTGCCGCCGCTGGTGTTGATCGGCAGCTTGCCGTTGGGCGCGATCAGGTTTTCGAAGGTGCAAAACTCGTTGACCTCGTCCGGAGCGCAGAAGCCGTGCTCCACGATGCACATCAGCGGGCCGCCGCTGAAGTGCTCGTAGAACTGCGCCACGTCCACATCCTTGGGCGCAATTCCCGCCATCTGGTACAGGCGCGGCGCCACCGTCTTGTAATTGGCCGAGGGATAATCGAACGAATTCTCCGCCGCTACGTCGGTGCGATAGCCCGAGCCCTGCGCTGCCGCCATGATGTAGGCCGGCTTTTGTCTGAGGTCGCGGGCCCGCTCGGCAGTGGTCAGAATCACGGCCGCGGCGCCGTCGTTTTCCATGCAGCAGTCGAACAGATGGAACGGTTCGGCGATCCATCGCGAGTTGTCGTAAGCCTCGCGCGTAAGCGGCCGTCCGTACATCACCGCGCGCGGATTGAACTGCGCATG
>Ga0070740_10002660_pt1 | contig 20331 bp, 16 predicted proteins | sample Coa_R2_FD_67286 | JGI IMG/M metagenome (GOLD analysis project Ga0070740, IMG submission 67286) | Surface soil microbial communities from Centralia Pennsylvania, which are recovering from an underground coalmine fire - Coalmine... | ecosystem: Environmental > Terrestrial > Soil > Unclassified ...
GCACGTAGCCCGACGCCAGCAACACTTCAACCAAATCTTCCGGCGGGTAGTCTTCATCGCGTTTGAGAATCGCGCCCATCTGAATCAACTGCGACGGCGCGACAGTGCGACGAATGAGAGCGCGCGCAGACACGAGCGTGAACTGCCCCCGCCCGTGCGCCAGATGCCACAGCGCCAACGCGCGCCGCTCCAGAGTCTCGGCGTGCGGCGACGCGCCCGAATACGGATCGTTCTCGGAGGCGGGCAGCGCGAGCACTGGCCCGCAAGTCTCGCGCTCGCCGACACCAAGCGCGCCGCACCAGAAAGACAGGTCGCGCTCCCACGTCTCCATCTCGCGATTCGCCGCGACGACGACCGCAAATCTCTTCCCCGTCTCGCGCCGCAAAGCCGCGAGCGCCAGCGCACGCGCCGAAGCGGAAGTCAGCCCCGCGACCGACACGACGCGCGCGCCCGACTGAACCGCCGCCGCGAGACGCCTGAACTCCTCGCCCTCGACGACGCGCCGTAACACGCCCTGCAAGACGGAGGCTGATTCGGCTGTGCTACTCATCGCTCGTCACTTCTTTGATTCTTTCAATGATGCTCGTCGTCGAAGCGCCCTCGACGAAGGGGAGCGCGACCGTGCGACCGCCCGCCCGCTCGACCTCCTCGCGCCCGTGTATCTCTTCGAGCGCGTAGTCGCCGCCTTTGACGAGCACGTCGGGCAGAACTTCCGCGATGAGCGAGCGCGGCGACTCGTCGTCGAAGACGGTCACGAAGTCAACGCACGCGAGCGCGGCGAGGAGTTCCGCACGCTCGCCCTCGTTCATCAACGGACGCCCCGCGCCTTTGAGCGCGCGCACCGAGCGGTCGCTGTTGACGGCGACGAGCAGCGCGTCGCCGAGCGCCCGCGCCTGCTGAAGATAGCGGACATGGCCGACGTGCAGGATGTCGAAGCAGCCGTTCGTGAAGACGAGGCTTCGCCCTTCGGCGCGCAGGCGCTCGCGCACGCGCAGCAACTCTTCGCGATCAAGAATGACTTTGCCGCCCACCGTTTCGTAAATGGTAAATGGTAAACGGTAAATGGTAAATCGCCGGACGCGGGTTTTGTCTATTCGCGCCGCGCGTTTTACTATTCAGGGATTATGAGCACGACACTTCCCGAAGAGATCGTCCCCGACAACGACCAGACGCGCGCGCGCGCGGCGCACCTCGAAGAGATCAGAGAACTCGTCGGCAACGCGTACCCCAACAAGTTCAGCCGCACGAGTTTGACGGAGAACGCGGAGGGCGAAGACACGATCACGTCCGTCGTCTCGGAGTTCGAGAAGTACGTGCCGGAACTCAAAGAGGGCGAGCGCCCGACGCCGGAGCAGCTCGAAGCGGCGAACGCGGAACTCGGCAAGTCGGTCGTGCGCGTGTCGGGGCGGCTCGCGACGCCGCCGCGTGTGATGGGGAAGGCCGCGTTCGTTCATCTGTCGGACGGCAAGTCGCGTTTGCAGATTTACGTCCGCAGGCAGGAGGCGCAGGCCGTAAGCAACGACTCCGGCCAGCCGGTCGAAGAGGGCGAGAGCGGTTGGAAGCTCTTTCAACTTCTCGACCACGGCGACTTCGTGGGCGTCGAGGGGCAGTTGTTCGTGACGAAGACGGGCGAGCTTTCGGTTCACGTCCGCACGATTCAGTTCTTGTCGAAGGCGCTCGTGCCGATGCCCGACAAGATGCACGGCATCAGCGACCCGGAAGTGCGCCAGCGCCGCCGCTACGCAGACCTCATCGCGTCGAGCCTCAAGGTCGGCGCGGGCGACGAGTCGGAAGGCGAAGGGCACGAACTCTCGACGCGCGAAGTCTTCGAGCGCCGCTCGAAGCTCATCACCGCGATGCGCCGCTACCTCGACGACCACGGCTACGTCGAAGTCGAGACGCCGATGCTCTCGCCCATCGCTTCGGGCGCGGCGGCGCGTCCGTTTGTGACGCACCACAACGCGCTCGACATTGACCTTTATCTTCGCATCGCGCCCGAACTTTATCTGAAGCGCCTCGTCGTCGGCGGCTTCGAGCGCGTCTATGAACTCAACCGCAACTTCCGCAACGAAGGCATCTCCACGCGCCACAACCCTGAGTTCACGATGCTTGAGTTCTACACGGCATACAAGGACGTGAACTGGATGATGGATTTTTGCGAGGAGATGATACGCACAACGGTCAAGGAAGTTAATGGAGCGGAATCTCTCACCTATGCGCGCTTCTATGCTGAGCATAGCGAGGGAGACGCAAAGCCGTTCTTTGATTTGAAAACAAAAAGAACGGTCGAGGAGGAAATAGATTTCTCGGAGTTCAGACGATACTCGATGAAGGAAGCGATCAGCAAGTATATTGGTGGAGGGCTACGCGACTTAGATATCAAAGATATATTGATAGAGGGTGAACCGTTTAATGTCATGTGGCTTGACGATGCACAACGAGTTCGCGTCCTAACCAAATTTTTCAAAGGCGAGTACAGAAATAAAGCCCTTAGAAAAACTACTGATTTCGATTCCTGGGATGATAGTGACGTTGTTGAGTCTGAGGAGTGGTTACTTGCTGTACAAGACTTAAGGACTCAACCTTCCAAAGCTACAGAAGAAGAGACGGCGAATGATATTGTCTTCTTGTTTGAACACTTGGTCGAAGGGCATCTATTCCAGCCGACATTCATCTTTGATTTTCCGAAAGTTGTTTCCCCGCTCTCGAAAGCATCGCCCGATGACCCGACTATCGCCGAGCGCTTCGAGTTGTACGTCGCGGGGATGGAGGTCGCCAACGGGTTCTCGGAGTTGAACGACCCCGTCGAGCAGTTGGAGCGCTTCGAGGATCAGGCGCGGCAGCGCGAGCGCGGCGACGAGGAGGCGATGCAGATGGACTTGGATTACGTCCGCGCGCTATCCTATGGGATGCCCCCGGCGGCGGGCATCGGCATCGGCATTGACCGCCTGACGATGCTCCTGACGAACCGCCGCTCCATACGCGACGTGATTCTCTTCCCGCACATGAGGCCCGCGCGGCAGGTCTCGGACGAACTGCCCCCGGAGTCGGATGAAGAGAAGACGGCTTCCGACTCCTGAATCGCCCCGCCGTAACGAAAACCAGCGAGTTCGCCCATAAAACTCGCGAAATGATCTTTTGCAGACGCGGAGCAGGCGTTTGGAATCGCGATTCCAAATCCTGGCATCGCGAAATCGCGGTGTGGGAACTTCAAGGGACGGGTGCAGAGGGGTTCGTGTTCAGCCGGGCGGCAAAATTTAACGTCGAGTTGGAGCAGGGCGAGTTCGTCGAGGTCGAGGGCGTGCGCCTGCACTACCTCGCCCGCGGCGAGGGTCGGCCCGTCGTTCTGCTCCACGGGAATTCAGGCTTCGCGCACGACTTCGCCGCAGTCCTCGAAGCGCTCGACGCGTCGGAGTTTCGCGCCTTCGCCTTCGACCGCCCCGGCCACGGATACAGCGAGCGGCCCGCGCACGACGGCGCGATGAGTTCGCAGGCGCGACTCCTCCGCGGCGCTCTCGCCAAACTCGGCGTCCGCCGCCCCGTCCTCATCGGCCACTCTTGGGGCGGCACGCTCGCGCTCGCCTACGCCTTGCAGTTCCCCGAAGACGTTTCGTCGCTCGTCCTGCTCGCGCCCGCCGTCTATCGAGAAGAGGACGTTTACGCGGCGCAGCGCCTGCTCGTCGAAATCCCCGTGCTGAGCGACCTCTTCATACGCGCCTCCGACACCTTCATCCGCGCCGAGATCAAGCGCAATCTCGAACGGGCCTTCTCGCCCGACGCGCTGCCGCTCGGATACCTGCACGCGGCTGAGTCGCTCTGGTCACGCCCCTCGCAGGTGCGCGCCTTCATGCAGGACGAGTACGGCTACAACCCCGCGGTCGAGGCTCTCGCGCAACGGTACGACAAGGTGCGCGTGCCGACTTTGATCGTGACGGGCGACTCGGACGTACTTGTCAAACCGGAGCTACACGCTTATCCTTTACACCGCTCGATGGGGCATTCCGAGCTGACCGTCATCCCCGCAGCCGGCCATATGCTGCCGCACACCCGACCAGTTGAAGTCGTCCGAGCGATTCGTTCGGCAGCCGGCAGTGTCGGCCCGGCTCAGGAGTAAGTCATGAACCGCATCCCCCTACGCGAACTCTGGTGGCTCGCCGCCGGCGCAGGATACGGCGCGCGCTACGTCAAACTGCGCGTGAGCGCCGTGATCTACTCGCGCCGCGCGCGCCGCGCCGGAGACCCGACCGGCGAACTCCTCCGCCTGCAAACGCTCTACGGCTACAACGCGCACTCGCTCGTCTCAATCGCGCCGGGCGCGCGCCTCTGGTCAACGCCTGAGATTGACGGCGCGGTGATTTACAGCGAGTTCGGTCGCGTGTGGCTCGCGACCGGCGACCCGCTCGCCTCCGAGGAAGAGGCGGCGGAACTCGCGCGCCTCTTCGTCGCCGCCGCGAAGAAGCAGGGACGCGTCGCCGCCTTCGTCCCCGTGACCGAGCGCTTCGCGCGACAGGCCACGCACGTCGGACTCGGCGCGCTCAAGGTCGGCGCGGCCCCCTACTTCGACTTGAAGGCTTGGTCGCCGCGCGGCGACAAGGCGAAGAAGCTCCGCGCCGGAGTCAATCAGGCCCGGCGAGCCGGAGTGCGCGTCGAGGCGGTCGAAGAGGCAGACGAGAAGCTGAAGCGCGAGACCGAAAGTTTGTGCCGCGAGTGGCTCGACACGCGCCGCGCGGCGACCTCGTTCGGCTGGCTCTTCATGCTCGACCCTTTCCAGCACGCCGCGCACAAAAAATTCTACGCGGCCCGCGACACGTCGGGCGCGCTCGTCGGCTTCCTCGCCGCGAGTCCGATTCCGGCGCGCGGAGGCTGGTACCTGGAAGACGTGCTTCGACACCCGGAAGCGCCGGCGGGCACCGCCGACCTTCTCGTCTTCGAGGCGCTGAACGCGCTCGCCGCTTCGGGCGCGCGGCTCGCGACGCTCGGCACTTCGCCGCTCGCGCACGACGGCGAAGAGGTCGTGCCCGCGCACGACTTCCCCGTCGTCGAGCGCGCTCTGAAGCTCGCGTCGAAGCGTCTCGGCGCGTTCTACAACTTCGAGGGGCTGCGGCGCTTCAAGGCGAAGTTCGTCCCGACGCACTGGGAGAGCGAGTACATCCTCGGCCCGCGCGGCGTGACGATCCCGCCGCGCGTCGCCTACGCCGTCGTCCGCGCGATTGCGCCCGGCGGCATCCCGCAGCTTCTGACCCGGCAGGCGGCGCGCACGCTCCGCTCCGCCGCCGGACGAACCATCAGGCGCGGCAGGCGCACGCGCCCGGCCATGCTACACGAATAAACTTCCGCCGAGAGGCACGAACCAACACCAAGGAGAATGAAGAAGATGATTCGCAAGATTTCCCTCCTGTGCGTCGCGCTCGCGCTCACAGCCGCCTTCGCCTACGCGAAGGACGACACGAAGAAGCCCGTCAAAGTCACGGGCTACGTCATTGACAACATGTGCGCCGGCGATCACCCCGCGGAGGCCAAGGCGAAAGGGCACTCGACCTCCTGCGCGCTGATGCCGAGCTGCAAGGAGAGCGGCTACGCCGTCGTCTCCGGCGACGCGTCCTACAAGCTCGACGACAACGGCAACAAGCTCGCCGTCGCGCTCCTCAAGAGCACGCACACGAAGAAGGGCCTGAAGGTCGAGGTCGAAGGCACGCTCGACGGCGACACGCTGCACGCGGACAAGCTCACAGAGGTGCAGTAAGCGCGACCGCAGCACCGCTTTAACACCTCAAGCAAACAACAAAACGCCGAGGCGCTGAGGGGAATCGAAACTCTCCTCAGCGCCTCGGCGTTTTTCTTCACTCTATGAATTGCCGCGAGTTAAAGCTCGTGGCAATTCATAACGATTAATTCTTCGCGGAATGGGTCGCGTTCTGCTCGACCTTCTTGCGGAGGCTCTTGACCTGCTCGTCGGCCCAGCCGGGCACGCCGCCGGTCTGCGACATGATGCGGACGTACTGCTCCGCGGCGGCGAGCGCTTCCGTGTAGCGCCCCTCGCGCTCGCGCACGCGGCTCACGTCGGCGTAGAACTGCGGACTCGTCTCGCCCATCAACTCCGCGGCGCGCTGGAAGGCGTCGCCCGCCTCGCCGATGCGGCCCAGGTGCTCGTAGATTCGACCGAGATGGTAGTAGGCCACGGGGTAGCGCGCGCCCTCTTTTCGTAGCACGACGAGCAGGCTCGCCGCCGCTTCCTCGTTGCGGTGGAGGCCCGTCAGCGTGTAGCCGAGTTCGATGTTCGCGGGCGCGAAGTAGCCGCCGTTCGACTCGATGGCTTTGCGGTAGAGCGCGACCGCCTCCTCGTCGTGCTTGCCCGCGCGCGCGTCCCTCGCGTCCATCAAAAGCGAGTAGGCTTCGCGCCCGACGACGAGCGTGTGCAGCGACTTTGAAGACGAGCGCGCCTCGCGCAAAGTCGAAGAAGAAGTTTTCTCGGACGAGGAAATCTTCTCCGCCGCCGAACTTTTTTCCGCGCGCGGCGCGGGCGGCGGCCCCGACGCTTCGGCGACTTCGGTCGTGCGCCGCTCGCTCCTCTCTTCCTCGGCGACGTTCGTCGCGGCGACTATCTCGCCGCGCGCGACGGCGACCTCGCGCGGGACTGTCGCGCCGCCCTTGCCCGCGCGCGTCGTGAACGAGTCGAGCACCGCGAGCGCCTGCGCGGGGTCGCCGTCTTCGGCGAGAGCGCGCGCGAGCGCGACGGCTGCGTCCGCGTGCGCCGGGTCGAGCCGAAGCGTCCTCTGCCACTCGGCAATCGCGAGTCCGGCCTCGCCGCGCAGCGCGTGCAGGCGACCGAGGCTGTAGCTCGCCTCTGCATAAGTGTAGTTCTCAAGCTTGAGCGCGTTCGTCAAAGCCTCTTCCGCCTCGTCCCAGCGACCGAGCCGCATCAGCACGACGCCGAGGTTGTTCTGCGCGCGCGAGTAGTTCCCGTGCCGCTGCGAGATCGCCTTGCGGTACGCCTCGACCGCCGCGTTCGACTCGCCGAGGCGCGCGAGCGCGTTTCCGGTGTTGTAGAAGAACGGCGGGTCGAACCTCTCTTCGGCGAGCATCGAGCGGAGCAACTCGACGGCCTCGGCCTTGCGCCCCGCGTCGGCCAGCCGCGCGGCGAGCGTCTGCCTGAGCCGCCCGCGCTCCGAGGGGTTCGACGCCGAAGCGATCTGCGACTTCAACTCTTCAAGCTCGTCGCCCGAAGCGGACGCGGGCCGAGTTGGCGACGCGGGAGAGGCGGACGCGGGAGACGTTGAAGTCGAGGCCGAAGTCGTCGGCGTCGGCGAGGAAGGCGAAGCGCCCGCGCGGTTGTCGGCCTGAGCGGCCTTCGGCTCCGCAGCGGTCTTCGGCGCGTCGGCGCTCGTCGTCGCGCGTCGCTCGCGCACGACCGTCTCGACGGCCTTCGAGTCCTGCGCGCGCGCCGACGCGCCGAGCGCGAGCGCAAAGGCCAGGGCCGCAAGCGCCGGCTTCATCGTCGAAGTCGAAATCTTTTTCATAAACTCACTCGCCTCTCGCAGAGTTCAAGGTCGAAGCCGTCGTGTGAGAAGTGTTGCCGCCCACTCACGACTTGAACACGATGATCGTCCCGCCGAAGCCCGCGGCCCAGCCGCGCGTGCGACCGACGAAGGAGAGTCGTTCGAGCGCGTGCTGCGTGCCCGTCGGCTCGGACTGCCACGTCGCGCCGCCGTCCGAAGTGTGAATCGCGACGCCGTCCGCCCCGACGGCCCAGCCCTCGCGCGCGTCGAAGAATTTAACGTCGAAGAGGTCTGACTCCGTACCCGACGCCTGTTCGCGCCAGGTGCGCCCGCCGTCCGTCGTCGCGAACACCGCGCCACGCGCGCCCACCGCCCAGCCTCGGCGCGCGTCTGCGAAGCTGACCGCGTTGACGCGCAGAGACGAGTCACCCTGCGCCGCCCGCGTCGCGGCCTCGCGTGCCGCGGCCTCGCTCGCCGCCGCCTGCGAAGACGCGCCGCCCGCGACGCCTTCGCGCCAGCTCGCGCCGCCGTCGTTCGTGTAGAGCAGCGTCGCGCCCGCGCCGACGACCCAGCCGGTCTGCGCGTCGAGGAAGGTCGCGCCGAGCAGGAGGTGTCTGGTCGGCACGCGCTGGCGAGTCCAACTCGCGCCGCCGTCGGCGGTCGCGAAGAGCGCGCCCGACTCGCCGAACGCCCAGCCGTGCGCGGAGTCGGCGAAGCGCACGCCCGCGAGTTTCAAATCAACGTCCTCGCCGTGCGTCACGTCAACGCGCGTCCAAGTCTCGCCGCCGTCCGTCGTTTTCAGAAGGTAGGAGACGGACTCGTCTTTCTTCATCGGCATGTAGATGCTGCGCTCGCAGACGGCCCAGCCCGTGCTCGCGTCGGTGAAGAACAAGTCCTTGATTGCGTCCTCGGTCGGCGGTCGCCGGACTCGCCAACTCTCGCCGCCGTCCACGGTTTCAAGCAGCGCGCCGCGCCCGCCGACGGCCCAGCCGCGCCGCTCGTCAACGAAGAAGACCGCGTGCAGCCAAGCGAACGAACCAGTCTTCTGCTTCGACCACGCGGCGCGCGCCGAAGGCAAAAGGCAAAAGGCGAAAGTTAAAAGGCAAAAGGCAACGGCGAGCCGCCGCGCAGCACGCACGCCCCGCACGGAATCTCTTTTGCCTTTCGCCCTTTGCCTTTTAACTTTCATGTCAGAACCCGCCGCCCGCGAAGATGCGCGCGAAGCTGAGGATGGGGAGCGCCTGCATGATCTTCTGGAACGTCTTGTAGCGGTTACCGGGCACGACGATTGAGTCGCCGGGGCGCAGGAAGTAGTTGTCGGCGGCCTTGCCGCGCTCGATGGCGGCGATGTCAACGGGTATCTGCTGGAGCATTCGATCCGGGCCGAGGTGCACCACGAAAACCTTGTGCTTGTCGCCGGTCGGCAGCACGCCGCCCGCCTCAACGATGGCCTCGTACACGCTCAGGCGTCGCGACATCGGCATGATGCCGGGCCTCGCCACGTCGCCGACGATGCCGTAGCGCGCCGACATCGCCTTGTCGAGCGAGACCGTCACCTTCGGGTCAATGATGTACTCGTCGAGGTGCTTCGTTATCTCCTCGGCGACCTGCTGCGTCGTCTTGCCCGCGACGTGCAAGCCTTCGGGGATGAAGTAGTAGTCAATGCGCCCGTCGGGCGGGACGGTGATGCCCGTCTTCGAATACTTGTCGAGGCCGAAGACCGAGATCGAGATCACGTCTTCGGGGCCAAGGCGGTAGGTCGTCATGAAGTTGTTGTAGTAAGGAATCTCCGCGTCCGCGTCCTCGTTCATCTGCTCGCGGCGGTTGGCGAGGACTTCTTCGGGCACGTCCTGCCGGACGGTACTCTTGTCGTCCGGCTCAAGGCGCTCGGTCGCCTCGGTCTTCGGCGCTTGTTTCTGCTCGTCCGACTTCTTCTGCTTCTGCGCGAACGTCAGGGTCGGCGCGAGCGTGGCGACCGCGAGCGCGAACGCGACAACGAATCTCAGTTTCGACTTCATCACTTCATACCTCCGATATGGAAGTTCAAAGTTCAAAGTTTAAAGTTGAAGACAGTTAACTTTGAACTTTGAACTACTTACGTCCCGCGACCGAAGAGGATCGTCTTGACCGTCTCGAACATGATGACCGCGTCGAGCAAGAGGCTCTGGTTCTTGATGTAGTAGAGGTCGTACTGCAACTTCTCGCGCGCGTCCTCGATTGACGCGCCGTATGGGTACTTGATCTGCGCCCAGCCGGTCAGTCCGGGCGGGATCAGGTGGCGCTGCTCGTAGAAAGGAATCTCCTCGGCGAGTTGGCGGACGAAGTGCGGGCGCTCGGGCCGAGGGCCGACGAAGTTCATCTCACCTTTCAGGATGTTCCAGAACTGCGGAATCTCGTCCACGCGAATCTTGCGGATCACGCGGCCCACGCGCGTCACGCGCGCGTCGCCGTCCTTGCTCGCCCAGACGGGGCCGTTCGCCTCCGCGTCCGTCCGCATCGAGCGGAACTTGTAAACCCGAAACGCGCGCCCGTTCTTGCCGACGCGCTCCTGCGAGTAAAGCACCGGGCCGCGCGAGTCGAGCTTGACGAGCGCCGCGGTCAGAAGCGCCAGGGGGAGCGACAGCACGAAGCCGGCGAGCGCGACGCCGCGGTGCACAGCCGTGCGGATTGCCGCGCTCAAGCGGCCCTGCCGACCGCGCCCCGAAAAGATGAGCCACGAAGGGCGCATCATGTCGAGCGAGACGCGTCCCGTCAGCCGCTCGTAAAACGACGCGCACTCTTCAATCGCCACGTCGCCCGACAGACTCAAATCCAACAACTGCCGGACGGGGAACTGCCCGCGCCGCTCGGCCATCGCGACGACGACGCGGTTGATGCCCTCGCGCCGGATGATCTCGCCGAGTTCGCTCGTCAGGCCGACGACGCGCGGGTTGACCAGACTCTTGCCGACGAGTTCCGGCTTGTTATCAACGAAGCCGACGACGCGGTAGCCCGCGTCGCGGCGTTCGAGGACTTCGCGCGCGACCTCGACCGCCGCGTCGCCCGACCCGACGATCAGAATCTTCTCGCCGACGCTGGGGTGTCCGAGCAGCCAGTGCGCGCAGACCCTCCACGCGACCATCAGCGCCAGCGCCAGCGGCAGCGCGATGAGACTCACGCCGCGCCCGATGACGAGCGCCGGCACGAGGTACATCACTATCGCCAGCGCGACCCAGGCGAGTCCGAGCGCCTGCACGAGCCGCAGCACAAGCTCGCGCCGGTCGTGCATGACGACGAAGTCGTAAAGGTCGTAGAGGTAGAAGGCCGCGAGGCAGAAGAGCGTGACGACGCCCGCCTTCAGGAAGCCGGACTTCTCGTTCAGCTCGAAGTAGCCGTCGAGCCACCCCAGACGCAGGTAGGCCGAGGCCACCATCGCCAGAAAGATCAGCAGCGCCTCGGCGGTGATCAGCAGCAGCGTCCGAACGTTGAAGCGCCTCGAAGCCAAAAGCCTGTTCCCTCTCTGTGCCCTTCGTGAATTCCTTTTGCCCTCCGTGGTTAAGTCAGACTTACTTAACCACGGAGGCCACAGAGGTATTCACAAAGGGCACAAAGTCATTCATCCCTCTTGCTCGCCGCCGCCGTCGCGGCGCGACTTGTAGCGGCGGTAGTAGTAATAGTTCTGCTCGCTCAGTTGCTCGTCCGAGCCGTTCAAGACCACGCCGAGCAGGCGCTCGCGCGGGAGCGGCTCCAACAACTTTTCGAGCGCGGCGTACTTGGTCTTGTTCGCGCGCGCGACGATCAGCGCGCCGTCGGCGCGGCTGATGAGCACCGTGGCGTCGGTGAATATTCCGAGCGGCGGCGCGTCAATGATGACGTAGTCGAACATCCGCCGAACTTCGCGAAGCACCGCGCTGAACTTCGGCCCCGAAAGAATCTCCGCCACGTCGTCGCGCGAGGAGCCGCCGGGCAGAAGATGAAGGCCGGCGGGTTCGAGCCTGACGATTGACTCTTCGAGCGTCGCCTCGCCCGCGAGGACTTCCGAGAGTCCCGTCGGCGCGTCGAGTCCGAGGTAGTCCGCGGCGCAAGGGTTCCGCAAGTCTCCGTCAATCAGGAGCGCGCGCACGCCGTCGGTCTGCGCGAGGAGCCAGGAGAGGTTGATGGCCGTGAGCGTCTTGCCTTCCATGATGCCGGCGCTCGTGATGACGAAGGCCTGCATCTTCTTGCGCTCGCCCGCGTGCAGCACGCGCGTGCGTAAACTTCGGAAGCGCTCGGCGTGGCCCGAACGCGGCTGCGTGATGGCGACGAGGTGTGGTTCGACGCGCGCGGCGGAGATGTCGAGCGTGACAAACTCCGGCGTGCGCGCCGAACCGGCAGCGCCCAAAGTTGCCCCAGCAGCACGCGAAGCAGTCGCGGCGGGGAGTGCCGACCCGCCGTCCGTCCCGGTGTGCTCAATGGGCGCTGATCTCTGCGCCGTCTCCGGCGCTTTGAAGTGTCTCGTGGAACGCAGGAAGACTTCCGGCGCGTCCCGCTCTTCGGCGACCGCGGCGACGGATTTGACTTCCGCCGCGCGCGCGTCGGCGACGCGGGCCGCGCCGCTCTCGACGGAAGAATCGCCCGCGGCGCGCGGGCCGTGGCGACCGTTCGAGGCGGCGGGCGCGACTGCTTTCTCGGCGCGCGCCTTCGTCGCTTCGTCCGCAGCCGCGTGGCCGTTACCGTTGCCGTTCCGCTTGTCGGCTGCGCCGCTTTCGGCTGCGCGCTTCAGCGCGTCGTAAACTCTTCCCATCACGAATCTCCCTTGTCGTCCCAGCGTTGGAAAGCGCGGCTCAGGTCTTCGGCGTCGGGCGGCGTCGCGCCCTCGGCTTCAGTTTCACTCGCGCCTTCGAGTTCGCGCTCGACCTCGCTCTCGTGCGTCGCCTGCGCGGCGGCGGCCACGCTCGTCTGCGTCCTGCCGCGGTCTTCGGAGAGCGCCGCGCCCGCGGCCCAAAGCTCCGAGCGGCCCGCGGCGTCGAAGATGCGCGCGGAGGCGGCGCGCTCCTCGCCCGACTGTCGGCCTCGCTGCGCGTTCGGCAGGAGGTCGAAAGTTTCGGCGACCTCCTCGACGATGTCGCGCGTGATGATTTCCGACTCGGCGGCGAAGCCCGCGAGCAGCGCGTTGTCGCAGAGGTTGTTGATCTGCCGCGGGATTCCTTCGGAACAGCGGAAGATGAAGTCAACGGAGGCGGGCGTGAAGATGTCGGTGCGCTCGGCCCCGGCGGCGAGCAGGCGCGAGGCGATGTAGCGCTCGGTCTCTTCGATTGAGGGCAGCGGCCTGATCTCGCAGCGGAGCGCGATGCGCTGCTTGAGCTGCCGGAGTTCCGGCTGGTTCAGAACGTCGCGCAGTTCGGGCTGGCCCGTCAGGATGATCTGCAACTGCTTGGCCGAGTCGGACTCGAAGTTCGAGAGCAGCCTGATCTCTTCGAGCACCGCGGGCGAAAGGCCGTGCGCCTCGTCAATGATGAGCACGGTGCGCAGGCCGCGCGAGTGGCGCGAGTCCAAGACCTCGCCGAGCCTCAGCAGAAGCTCCGACTTGCTCTCCCAGCGCGGAACGTCCAAAAGTTTCTGCGACGAGATGTACTGATAAAACTCCGCGACCGTCATGCGCGGATTGAAGAGGTAGGCGACCAGCACCGTGCGGTCGAGCCGGTTCATCATCCAGCGCAGGATGGTCGTCTTGCCCGTGCCGACCTCGCCCGTGACGACGATCAGCCCCTTGCCGCTCTCGATGCCGTAGTGCAGATTCGCCATCGCCTCGGTGTGCGAGGGCGTGAAGTAGATGAAGCGCGGGTCGGGCGTCAGCGCGAACGGCAGTTCCTTCAGGCCGTAGAAATCGAGGTACATCTCAATCCTCCGAAGTGACGAGTGACGAGTGATAAGTGATGAGTTAAGGCAAGCCGGATTTTCTTATCACTCATCACTCGTCACTCGTCACTACTCTCATCCCCTGTTCGCCAGCATCTCGATCAGGTGCAGGCGGTGGAGAACGAAGGCGAGCGCGGGCGCGGTGACGACGGTCGCGACGACCGCGGCGACGGCGAGCGCGACGCGGCGGGCCTTCAGGTTGCGCTCCTCGCGCGGCGTCAGAAGGACGGGGAGCGTGACCAGCACGGGCAGGCCCGTGTAATGCTCGGCGTCCTCGGCGGTCTGCACGGTGAGCAGCCGCGGAACCTCGAAGGCGGCGGCGAGCAGGACGCCGCAGGCGAGGCCGGCGAAGAGTCCGAGCAGCATCAGCAGCGGGCGCTTCGGCGCGACGGGCTGTTCGGGAAGGCTCGCCGGGTCAATGACGCCGATTGACTCGCCCTGCTCCTGCTTGGCGATGTCGGCTATCGTCGAAGCCTTCGTCTGCTGCGCGACGGCGTCGTCGTAGATGGCCTTGGCCGACTGGTACTCGCGGTCGAGCGCTTCGAGTCCGACCGCCGAAGTGGGCACGCCGTTGATGCGCTGTTCGAGCGAGGCGATGTCGGCCTCGGCCTTGTCGAGCAAAACCTGCTGACGCTTGGCCTCGCCCGTGAGCCTTTCGTTCTCGGCCTTGTAGGAAGCCACGCGCGGGTCGTCGCGGGATTCGAGCCGCTTGCGCTGCTCCTCGACCTTGAGCTTGTGCTCCTCGACCATGCCGTCCATCTGACCCTGGATGGAGTCTATCTGGCTCTGGATGGCGATCACGTCCGGGTGCTTCGGCTTGAACTGCGTCAGCAGCGCCTGCTTCTGGGTTTCGAGTGCCGCCTTGGTCTTGACGAGTTCGGCGTAGGCCGGCGTGGACTTCGGGTCGGTCATCTGCGCGATGACCTCCTCGACCTGCTGCTGATCCACCTTCGAGAGGTCTGCGGCGAGCTTGTTGTTCGAGGCGATCTGGTCGTTGATGCGACCGATCTCGGCGATGCGCGCCTTCTGCTCCTCGCGCAAACCGGCGAGCTGGCCGATGAGCGCCTGCGTCTCCGACGGCAGGCTGTTGAGGTTCTGCTGCATGAACTCCAGCCGCCGCTTGTCAATCTCGTCGAGGCTCTTCTTGGCCTCGTCAACCTTCTGGTCGAAGAAGTCTTTGGTGAGTTTCGTCCCGCTCCTCGCGGCGTCGCGCTCAGTCTCGACGTACTTCGCGGCGAGCATCTCCGTGACCTTCTGTGCGGTGTGCGCCGCGAGCGACGCGTCGCGATCCGAGTTGCGGAACGAGAGGAAGAAGCCGTTGGTGATGTCGTTGCGGCTCGTGTTGAGCGTGAGCTTGATGTCCTTCGTCCGCATCCGCTCGACAAGCTCGTCCATCGAGACGCCGCTGTTGCGCTCGGCGGCGTAGAGGTTGAAGCGCTCGATGAGCGGCTGGAGCGTGCTGCGGCTCGTGACCTGCTGCGTGATGTTGTTGATGCGGATGGTGAGGTCGCTCTCGGAGAGCTGCGGCACGACCTGCGTCGAGATGCCCGCGGGCTGCACGGTCAAAAGCGTCGTTGACTCGTACACGTTCGGCAGCCGCCACACGACCGCCGCGACCGCGACCGCGACCGCCAGCGTCGGCAGCACGATCAGCCACTTCCTCCGCCAAATGATGCGGGCGAACTCGCCCGGCGTCCGCTGTCGAAAATCAACACTCATGGCTCACTCCGAAGTGATAAGTGATGAGTGACGAGTGATAAGTAAGAGCAAAGTAGTTTCTTATCACTTATCACTCGTCTCTGATCACGGTCTTAGAGGCTCTCAAGCGTGCGGCGCACGTCGTCAATGGGGGTGGATGTCGGGGGCTTCGGTGAACGCTGCTGCTCGGCGATGTAAAGCTCCTGACACTTCTGAAGCTCGCGCCGCGCGCCGGCCTTGTCGCCGTTGGCGGCGAGCGCCGCGCCGAGGTGCCAGCGGTAGAGCGAGTTGTCGCCGCCGCGCTTCGAGGCGAGCGTGACGGCGCGCTGCAACTGCTCGACCGCGTCGCGGTAGAGTCCCTTGCGGAAATAGACCCAGCCCAAGGTGTCGGCGAAGCCCGCCTCGTTCGGGTAGCGGCGCACCACGTCCTGCGCGAGCCGCATCGCCTCCTCGGCGTTCCCCCGGTTGTGGTCGCCGTAGAGCGCCGCGAGGTTGTTCTCGGCGACGGGTTCGTCGGGCCGGATCGAGAGGACGCGGCGGTAGTAGTCCGCGGCCACGTCGAGGTTGTTGCGGCCCGCCTCGATCAGCCCGATGTTGCGGTAGGCGACGAAGTCGTCCTGACGCTTCTCGGTGATCTTCTTGTAGGCGTCAATGGCGCGGTCGGGCTGGTTCGTGCCGATGTAGAGTTCGGCGAGCGCGTTGTAGGCCGGGATGTAGTCGCCGTGACCCGCCTGCTCGGCGCGCTGGTACGCGGCCTCGGCGCGCTGCGCGTCGGGCGGCTGCGCGGCGTTGCCGTGGCGGTAGGCTTCGCCGACGAGGTACTGAAGCTGCGGGTCGTCCGGGTGCTCGTTCGCCAACTGCTCGACGCGGGAGCGCGCGTCGTCGAGCTTGTTCGTGACGGTTTCGAGGTTGATGAGCGCGGTCAGCGCCTGGAAGTTTGTGCGGTCAATCGAGAGCGCGTGCTCGATCTGCTGCTGCGCCTCGTCCGGCTTGTTGTCCGCGGCGGCTGCGTCGGCGAGGTTGATGTAGGGCAGCGGCGAGTTGGGCGCGGCTTGGCGAGCGGAGTCGAAGTCGGCGCGCGCCGCGGCGACGAGCTTCGACGCGTCGGCGCCCGAAGCCGCGTGCGCCAGCGCGAGGCTCGCCTTGCCGCGCAGCAGCAGCGCGTTGAGCTTCGTGTCGGCGATGAGCTGCGGCGTCATGGTCGGGTCGCGCGCGAAGTCCTGAACCTTCTTCGGGTCGTTGAGGTCTGCGAGGAGACTGTCGCACGCGCGCTTCGCGCCGTCGGAGTCGCCCGAATCGAGCGCGATCTGAATTTGCAGGAGCTTGGCCGGGAGGAACGGCGGGTCTTGATAGTAGCGGTCAAGCTCGCCGGCGCGCGCGCGGGCCTGCTCGTACTGGCCGTCACGGTAGAGCGCGTCGGACATGAAGTAGAGGCCGAGCTTCGAGCGCGGGTCGGTGTCGAGCACGGTCTTCAGGTCGGCGATGGCCTCCTTGATTTTGCCCGCCGCGGAGTTCATGCGCGCGCGGAGGAAGAGCGCGTCAACGTCCTTCGGGTTGCGCTTCAGAAGCTCATCCACCTGCGCGCTCGCGCCCTGCGTGTCGCCGCGCTGGAGGCTCAGCTCGCCGAGGCGGTAGTGCGCGCGCGAGTAGTCGGGGAATTCTTTGGCGATCTCCTGATACAGCTTCACCGCGTCGTCCAGACGACCGACCGCCGGGTACGCGTAATAGTCTGCGAGGCGCGCGCGACCCTCTGCCTTGTCCCAGTCGAGGTGCGCCCACGCGCTGTACGCCGGCTCGGCCTTGTCGAGACGGTTGTTGGCAAGGTAGTAGCTCGCAAGCACCCAGCGCACGTCGCGGTTTTCGGGGTCAACGTCGGCGGCCTTGACGAGTTCGGCCTCGGCCTGCGGCGAGCGCCCCGTCTGGACGAGGAACTTCCCGTACTCGACGTGCGCGAGCGACGAGCGGTCGTTGATGGAGATGGCCTTCTGGTAGGTGGCCTCGGAGTCCGACTGCCTGTTCGTCAGGAGGTAGAACCGCGCGAGTCCCATGTATGACTCGATGCGCTGCGGGTCGAGCTTGATGGCTTCCGTAATTTCGTTCTCCGCGTCCTTCGTCATCTTCGGGGCGTCGGGGCTGTCCTTGCCTTTGAAGAAGATCACGTTGGCGTGAAGGATGTGGCCGTCGGGGTTCTTCGGGTCGCGCGCGAGAATCTCGTTCGCGAGCCGCTCGGCCTCGGCAAGAAGCTCCGGGTTCTTCTGCCCCTGCGGGGTCGAGTAGCCGATCAGGTAGCCGTTGGCGAGCCTGAGCCGCGCCTCGACGTTGTTGGGGTCGAGCTTGACCGTGCGCTGCAACTCCTCAATGTAGTCGTTGGCGCGACCGAGCTGTTCGTAGGCGCGCGCGAGTCCCCAGTGCGCGGCGGCGAGGTTGTCGTCAATCTGGAGGGCGTTGCGGAACTGGATCGTCGCCTCCTGCCAGCGGCGGTCTTTGAGCATGGCTTCGCCCTGGCGCACGTATTCGGCCTTGGCTTTTTCGGGGCTTGTGCAGGAGGCCGCGAGCGCGACCATGCAGGCGAGAAGAACGGCGGCGAGCGCGCGCAGACGACGCGCGCGAGGGCACTCTTGAAGATTCATCTGTCCGGCACTCCTTCTGAACGTGCGGCCTCGGATTGTTTCGACCTTCGGGGCACGAAGGCCGAGACTGCCGCGGGCCGCGACTCGTGAAACTCAACCGTCGCTCCTTCTCACCGCGGGCGGGCAAAGCCTGTGGCGAGACCGGCGTCCGGTCACTTGCAAGCGAAAGCCGTTCGTTTGAAATCGGCGTCCCCGTCCGAAGCGCGCGGGCAAACGCGAACTCGTCGGGTCGGGGAACGTCGCCGTCCGGCTCTCTTTTTCAAACGCGTCCCGGCGGGGCATTCAACCCATTCAACCGGGAACGTCGAGGGTTATAAATGTCGAATGAGGATTCCCTTCCTTAAAAATGCCTGACCCGCGCGGAAAAGGCAAGACCTATTTCCGCCTCAGTTAGGCACGTAGGGCGCGAGGTCGGGCGCGGCCTGCGACGCGAACTCGGTCGCGGCGGCGAGCGCCTCGCCTTCCGAGCCGCGGACGGGTACGAGCACGCGCACCATCGCGCCGTCCGAGCGGCGCAGGCGCATGCTGTCGAAGACCGTGTAGAGCTTGTCCCAGTATTCGCTCGCGACCGCGCGACCGCGACCCTGATACCAGTAGATCATCAACAGCCGCTCGTTGCCGTGCTTCATCAGGTAGCGGTTCGCCTTGAACGCCGACGCGCCGTTCGCGGGCCTGATCTCGACCGACGAAGGCTCGGTCAACTCCCAGCCGGAGCCGGGCAGGCAGTTGAGCGGGCTGTGGTAGGTCGCGCCCGTGCGCTGCGTCGAGTAGTAGCCGACGTAGAACGACGCCCCGCTGCCGTCCGGCCTGAGGTAATCGCGCGAGACGTAGTCGTCTGCGCGCAGCACGGCCTCTGTCTCGGCGTCGAAGCGCTGATCCGGCCCCGACTGACTCCACGCGCCGACCTGCCGCGGGAACTCCGCCAGAGGCTTGCGGGGCACGCGCGCCTCGCCCGCCGACGCCCAGAAGTTCACCAGCGCGCCGCCCGCGACCAGCAGCGCCAACATCGCCCAGAAGTGTCTAGCCTGTGCTTTCATTTAAACGTTCGGCATTGTCGGTCATGGTTAGTTCAGGTGTTTGTTCCTCAACTTGTCGAATAAATCCTACGACGGCTTCGTCCGCTTCGCCCACCATAACTGGATAGAATAGATCACGAATGAATAGCTAACTATGTTGACGAACCAACTCAGAAAAATTGCCGTCCACCTTTGCTCGCTCCCCGGGCAAGTGTCAAAGATGAAACCAAGCAGCGAAAAGGCCCAGCCGAGAGTGTATTTAATAAACGATTGCGCCGCGTCCGAATGCCCTGTTCTCGTAAGAATCAATCCGAGAACAAGCGAAAGGAAAAGAATAGAGACGCCACCGAAGACGGATAATGATAGGCGCTTCAAGGTCATGCCGATTATTTCCTAGCTCGCGTTCCCCGCGCTGCCGACGACCGCGCCCTCGACGGGGTGACTCTCTTCGACGATGTCGGGTGATTGTTCTGTCGCCGCGCCGTCGTCCTTGCCAGCGCCGCCGCGCCGCGCGGGGTTGAAGCGGTCAACGAGCCAGGCGAAGGCGAAGAGCAGGAGGAAGGCCGCGATGTAGATGACCCAGCCGGAGAACTCGTGGAAGAAGCCGTCGGCCACCTGCGTGCCGTAGAAGCGCGCGAGGACGCCCGTGCCGCTCACGCGCGCCGCGTTCGTGATGATCGCGATGGGGACGGAGGCGACGACGATGAGGACGGCGCGCAAAATTCGGAAGCGCTTGAGCCGGCTGCCGCCCGCGCCCGCGTCGTCCGAAGGCGTCGTGAAGTAGGCGAAGACGACGGCGAGCGTGACGAGCGTCATCAGGCTTCGGATGCCGCTGCAAGCCTCGACGACTTCGAGCTTCTTCGTCGTCGTCGAGCCGAGCGGGTAAAGCTCGATGACGTTGCCGTCGCGCAGCACGGGGATGTTGACCAGACGCATCACCCAGACGGCGCACTGCGACGCGAAGAGTTGCAGCGGGAAGGCGATCTTGTTGAAGACTATCGCCGGCACGGGGACGGCCAGCGCGAGCAGCGCGAGCGGGACGGCGACGGCGCGAAGCAAGCGCCAGCCCCAGAAGTACACGGCCAGCCCCGCGAGCAGGACGACGAGCGACACGCGCTGCGTGAAAAGCTCCGCGCCCGCCGTCCCCGCCCAGAGCATCAAGATCGCCACGGCGGCGGCGACAGCGCCCGCGAGGACGCGCGGCCTGCGCTCGACCTTCGCGAGACGCCCGCGCTCAGACCAGAGGATGTAGCCGATGATGAAAGGTATCAGGAGTCCGTGCGAGTAGTTCTCGTCCTCCCACCAGAAGCGGCCCAACTGCGCGAGCACGCTCCAGTAGGCGAACGCCACGGCGCAGGCGACGAGCAGAGGCTTCCAGATTCTTTCGGCTGAAGTGGGAGAAGACATCTTCGCAGACATACTCGAAGGCAAGTCCGGGGCAAAGGGTGTTAGGCCGCGTTCGGCCCCTGCGTCTGTTACCGCGCGCGTCCGTGCTGTCGCTGTAACAGCACCCCATCTCAGCTTAGCGCACGGCGTGCGACGCGGCAACAAAAAAGAAGGCAAAAGTAAAAAGGCAAAAGGCAAAAGTTAAGAGAAAGAGCGGCGCGGCTCTCG
>Ga0070740_10002667_pt1 | contig 20305 bp, 13 predicted proteins | sample Coa_R2_FD_67286 | JGI IMG/M metagenome (GOLD analysis project Ga0070740, IMG submission 67286) | Surface soil microbial communities from Centralia Pennsylvania, which are recovering from an underground coalmine fire - Coalmine... | ecosystem: Environmental > Terrestrial > Soil > Unclassified ...
GAGCGAGACGAGCGCGCTAGCCTTCTGGAACTCGGCCTCGGGGAATTCGGGGCGGAGCTTTAAAGCCTGCTCGTAAAACTCAAGCGCCTGCTCGTAATCTTTTTTGGCGTGCGCGTCCTCGCCGAGCTTGAAGAGTTTGACGGGGTCTGCGGCCTCGTCGCCGAACTCGTCCTGCGCCCGCGCGCTGTGCATGCACAGCAGCGAGAGCGCGAACGCGAGCGCGAAGACCAGCCGTCTTTTGCGGTAGCCCGAAAGCATGAAAGCAGTTGTCACACAGGGAACGGCTTGAACGAAACGGCTCGCTCACGAAGGGAGACTATCGCGTGAGTTGCAAGTCGGAATATAGCACGCGCGATTTTCGCAGTCCATCACAACTTTTTGAAGATTTATTCGGAGCGTTCTTTCCGCCTCGCGCGACGCGATGACCGCGGGACGGCGCGAGGTTTGGTGTGTCATCTCGCGTGCGGTGGATAATGCGGGTTGCGCTCGCGAGTGCGCGTGCGATAACATTCGCGCCCGGAAGATTCTTAAACTCCAACACGAAGAAGTCGTTTACCTGTTCGGCGCGCGGAAGAGATTTCTGTGCTGTCGCCAGCGGCGAGGGAAGAGAGATTGGCGGCGAGTAGCTTGACGATTGAAGAAGAGTTCGGTGAAGTCGCCGAGTCTTCAGCCGGGCCTTTGGCGAAAGAGGAGGCGCTGCGCTCGCTCCTCCGCGAAATGGGTTCGGTGCTCGTCGCGTTCTCCGGCGGTGTTGACAGCACGTACCTCGCCCACGTCGCAAGCGAAGAGTTGGGCGCGCGGGCGCTCTGCGTCACCGGAGTCTCGCCGAGCCTCGCGTCGAATCAGCGCGAAGAGGTCGCGTCGCTCGTCTCGCGCCTCGGACTCGCGCACGAGATCGTCAACACCGAAGAGATGGCCGACCCGCGATACCTTCGCAACGAGTCCGACCGCTGCTACTTTTGCAAGACGGAACTCTACTCGAAGCTCGCGCCGCTGGCCGCCGAGCGAGGACTTTCGTTCGTCGTTGACGGTTCGACGACCGACGACCTCGGCGACTACCGACCGGGGCGCGCGGCTGCGGGCGAGCGCGGAGTGCGAAGCCCGCTCGTCGAGGCGGGGATGGCGAAGCGCGACGTGCGCAGTTTGAGCAGGCGCGCGGGCCTGCCGACGTGGGACAAGCCCGCGAGTCCGTGCCTCTCTTCGCGGCTGGCCTACGGCACGCCCGTCACGATCGAGCGGCTGCGGACGGTTGACCGCGGCGAAGAGATTATGCGCGGACTCGGCTTCCGCGAGTTCCGCGTCAGGCATCACGACGAACTCGTCCGGCTTGAGGTCGCGCCCGCGGAGCTCGACCGCGCGTTGCGTCGCGAAGTGGCCGACGAACTCGCGCGGCGCTTCCGCGCGCTCGGCTTCCGCTACGTCACGCTCGACCTGCAAGGCTACCGCACGGGCGCGATGAACGAGGTTTTGAAAAACAGGGAGTCGGAAGTCGGAAGTCGGAAGTCGGAATAAGCGGAGGCCGCCGAAAGCGCCTCTGCTTTTTTCTTGCCTTCATTCTGACTCCTGAATTCTGACTCCCGAATTCCCGGAGACAGAGATGACTAAGGCTATGATGGATGACCCTCGGAGAATCAGGGAAGAGAATCCCTTCGAGTCCATGATGGAGCGCTTCGACCGCGCGGCGCAGCTTCTGAACCTCAACCCAGACCTCTACGCGGTGATGCGCGTGCCGAACCGCGAGCTGAAGGTTTACATCCCCGTGCGGCTGGACTCGGGCCGCCTGGAAGTCTTCGAGGGCTACCGCGTGCAGCACAACTTCGCGCGCGGCCCCGCGAAGGGCGGCATCCGCTACTCGCCCGACGTGACGCTCGACGAGGTGCGCGCGCTCGCCGCGTGGATGACCTGGAAGTGCGCCGTCGTCAACGTCCCTTTCGGCGGCGCGAAGGGCGGCGTCATCTGCGACCCGATGCAGATGTCGCAGGCCGAACTCGAACGGCTCACGCGACGCTACGCCGCCGAGCTGATTGATTTCATCGGCCCCGAAAAGGACGTGCCCGCGCCCGACATGAACACCAACGAGCAGACGATGGCCTGGATCATGGACACCTACTCCATGCACGCGCGCCACACCGTCAACGCCGTCGTCACGGGCAAGCCCGTCGAACTCGGCGGCTCGCGCGGTCGGCGCGAGGCGACGGGCCGCGGCCTGCTCTTCGTCATCAACGAGGCGGCCAAGCGCTTCAAGCTGACGCCGCAGGCGACGCGCGTCGTCGTCCAGGGGTCGGGCAACGTCGGCGGCATCGGCGCGCGGCTGCTGCACGAGGCCGGCTACAAGGTCGTCGCCATGTCGGACATCTTCGGCGGCATCTACAACCCCGACGGCATTGACGTGCCCGCCGCGCTCAAGCACCTTCAGGAGACGCGCTCGCTCCAGGAATTCCCGAACGCCGAGCAGGTCTCGAACAACGAGCTGCTCGAACTCGACTGCGACGTACTCGCCCCTTGCGCGACCGAGAACCAGATCAAGTCGAAGAACGCCGACCGGCTGAAGTGCAAGATTCTCGCCGAGGGCGCGAACGGCCCGACGACCGCCAACGCCGACAAAATCCTTCACAACAAGGGCGTCTTCGTCATCCCCGACATCCTCGCCAACGCCGGGGGCGTCACCGTCAGCTATTTCGAGTGGGTGCAGGATCGCATGGGCTATTTCTGGAGGGAAGACGTGGTAAACGAGCGGCTTTCGGACGTGATGGTCGCGAGCTTTAATGACGTTGTGAAGTACGCCGACGCCCACAATGTTGACACGCGCACAGCCGCCTATATGCTCGCGATTGACCGCGTGGCCTACGACACGCGGATGCGCGGCATCTATGCGTGACGAAAATGTGAACCTTTTTTCGCGCTAACTTGCGAAAAAGTCTTGATTTCCGCGACTAAGTAAGTTATGGTCTGGCGGAACTTGGTAAGCTTCCGACAGTAGTCCGTCTAGGGTAAAACGGGGCTGCCGGCGAAGGAAGCCGAGCCAAAAGTTGGCGACGCTGCACCGGTTATGCAGCGAACATAAAGCACAAAGTAACACTCGGTTGAGAGGCGCTGAAGAGGCAAAGCACGAGCGCCCACGAACGTTCTTGTCGGACGTTCAAGTCCCTCTCGCTGCTCCGCTCCATCCGCAGGATGTTTGAGTTTGATGGCGGAAGCAGTTTCATTGACTTTAACGGGTTTACGCTTGTAGTAAGAGCGCCCGCGCCGCGCCGTCCGAACGGACTTCGCAAGTCATCGCCGGTCAGCTTTCCAGCGCAGTGACGATGCGAGCCTTCGAGCCGGCGCTCGGAAGTTGCGGTCGCACCTTTCCGCAAAATTAAACTCATTTCGCAGGAGGAATGCGATGAGACTCGCGAGAAGAGCGCTGTACGCCGCGCTCACAACTTTGATCCTGTTGGCGGCGGTGTCCGCTCAGACCTTGCGTCCGGGTAACGACCCGCGGAACCAGTCGCCGTCGGTGGGTACGGGCGGCCCGGAGGGCGGGCCGACGGGTCTGTTTACGATCTACGACGGCGACACGATCCGTAAAGGTGAGTTCACCTTCTCGATCGCCTACTCGAACTACGACCGCGACCCCGGCGACGTTGACATCACCGAGGTGCCGCTCTCTTTTAACATCGGCATCAACGACCACATCGAACTCTTCTTCAAGACGACGGGGTGGCGCGGCGTGAAGGTCAACAGCCCGCTGAATCTGTCCGGGTTTTACCTGCCGAACTCGCAGGTCTATTTCTCGGCGACGCAGTTGGGCAGCCCCGCCGCCATCGTGCTGGCACCTTCGACGAACTCGGGGTCGCTCAACGGGCAGCCGGTCTTCCGACCGGCCTTTAACCAGCCCTTCGTCCAGTTCCCGTTCGTCGGCGGCAGCGCCGGCACCTTCGGGCTGACGGCGGGGCAGCGCGGCTCGCTCTTCGGCTTCCCCGGCTTCACGGCCACGATTGGGTCGCCGACCGGCGGGGGCGGGACGTTCAGCGGGGCGTCGTTCTTCCCCGGCATCGGCTCGCCCGTGGGCGGCATCCTGCCGGGCGTGGTCTTGGCGACGGCCACACTTCCGGCCACCGCCCTGACCCTGCCGATCACGGTGCCGGTCTCGTTCACGACCGACCCTTCGTACCTGCCCGACGCGCCGTTCATCAATCGCCTCTACGGCCAGTCCTCTTTCACGAACTTGGTCTTCGGTGCCAAGATTCGGTTGACGGGGCCGAACAACGCGCTCGGTGCCGGCATCATCCCGTTCTGGCGATGGTGGATGGACAGGCCGAACGACTTTAAGGGCTTCAATCAGATGCAGCGCGGCGCGGGGCCGGGAGGCTCGAAGGGCGACTTCGGGCTGATCGGGTTCATCTCGGGGCGGCTGTCGCGCTCGGTCAACGTCTCCGTGAACGGCGGCGTGATCCTGAACTCTAACCCGAAGACTGACGCGATGGGAGGCACCGACGCCGTTCTCTTAGACCGCCCGAACGAGTTTCTGGCGGGCGTCGGCTTCGACTTCCCGATCAACCGCCACTTCCAGCCCATCGCCGAGTTGAAGTCGGTGCAGTACTGGGGCAGCCACACGCCCGACGCCTTCCCGCAGAACCCTGTGGACGCTCTGGGCGGCATCAAGATTTACCCGAAGCGTTGGTTCGGTTTCGCGGCGTGGTACCGCATTAATCTCAACCAGCAGTCCGAGGGGCGCTTCAACGCCGCGGCGGTCACTTCCGTCAACGTTAACCAACTCTCCGGCGTCTTCGTGCCGGGCCGCGGTGTGGTGATCGTGCCGGGGACGACGGTGAACGGGACGACGGGCGGCGTGCCTGCCGGCTTCCGCTTCTCGTCCGACCCGCACGGGTTCGGCTTCCAGGTCTTCGCCGGGCACCGCAACGAGCGGCTGCCCGTCATCTTCCCGAACCGCCCGCCGACCGTCAGCCTGACGGCGGCCTCGACGACGGTGACCTTGCCGGCGAGCTGCCCGGCGCCGCAACTGCCCGACCCGAACTGCACGGCGGGCGCTGCGACGGTGGCGATGTCGGCTCAGGCGTCAGACCCGGACGGCGACACGCTGCTCTACACGTGGTCAACGACGGGCGGGCGCGTGACCGGCGACGGGCCGAATGCGACGCTGGATTTGGCGGGGGTGACTCCGGGCACCTACACGGTGACGGTCGAGGTGGACGACGGCTGCGGCTGCGTGGCCTTCGACTCCAAGACCGTGACGGTGACGAGCTGCGGCTGCGTCGCGCCTCCGATTATCGCCTGCCCGACGGTCTCGGTGAGCTGCCCCGACACGGGCGCTCCGGGAACGCCTGTGACGTTCACGGCGAGCGTCAGCGGCGGCGACACTTCGGTGACGCCGACGTATAACTGGACGGTCTCTGCGGGCACAATCACTTCGGGCCAGGGCACCTCGACCATCACGGTTGACACGACCGGCACGGGCGGCCAGACGATCACAGCGACGGTGACCGTGGGCGGCTACAACCGCGACTGCAACGTCACCGCCTCGTGCTCGACGGCCATCAAGCAGCCGGTGCTGGCGCGGAAGGTTGACGAGTACGGGAACATCCGGTTCAACGACGAGAAGGCGCGGTTGGACAACTTCGCCATCGAGTTGCAGAACGACCCGACTTCTCAGGGCTACCTGATCTGCTACGGCGGACGCAGGGGCCGTGCGGGCGAGGCTCAGCGGCGCTGCGACCGCGCGAAGGACTACCTCGTGACGACCAGAGGCATCGACGCCTCTCGCATCGTGACGGTGGACGGCGGCTACAAGGAAGACCTGACGGTCGAGCTGTGGGTCGTGCCGAGCGGGGCGACGCCGCCGACGGCGAGTCCCACGGTCGATCCGAGTCAGGTCAGGACGGGGCCGGCACCGAGGCCGCGCCGGGGCCGCAGGGGCCACGACGACGACGAGGAGTAGTCCTTAACAAATAACCCGCGTCTCGAAAGAGTGGGGCGCGGCCATAACCGAAACGGGCGACGCATCTCGAAAGGGAAGCGTCGCCCGTTTCACTTTTCAACGAGCGTTGACGACCCTCTCTTTGTGATTGAAGTCGTCTCTTTGTAATTATAGTCATGCAAAGACGCTCGTTCGCTTAAGCTCAGGCGCGGAGGAGGCCGTTCGTACAACTGCCTATTTTCCACGGGCATCCTACCGAGGCCGCGTTTTCAGTCCGCGCTGGGCTTTGCAAAGTGGCGTTTGACGAGGATAATAGCCGCGCGGTTCAAAACCTCCCGCCGCGAAGCTCGAAGAATTTTGTTGACCGTGGTGCTCCAAATGAAAATGAATCGCTCGTTGAAGAAGATAATTTCCGCCCTTGCCCTGTTCGCAATGCTCTCGTCGTTCGCCACGGCTGCGTTGGCCGCGGGCGACAAAGACTCCGACTCCTCCGCGTCCCGATTTTTAAACTGGGAGGTCACAGGCCCGCTCGGCGGCGACGTGCGCTCGCTCGTCGTTGACCCGCGCGACCCGCAGCGCCTCTACTTCGGGACGATTGACGGGCAGATTTACACTTCGACCGACGGCGGGCAGACGTGGTCGCGCCTCGAAGCCTTCAACCGGCCCGGCATGCTCATTGACAACCTCATCATTGACCCGCGCGACTCGAAGACCATCTACGCCGCCGCGCAGAGGCACAAGGAGACGGGCGGCTTCTGGAAGACGACCGACGGCGGCGCTTCATGGAGCGAGGCGGCGCAGTTGAAGGGCGTTGACATCCACGCGCTCACGCAGTCGTCGAAGAATCCCGACCTCATGCTCGCCGGCACGAGCAAAGGCATCTGGCGCTCGGACGACGCGGGCGAGACTTGGCGTCAGCTCGACACGTCGCCGACGCCCGGACTCATTGACGTTGAGTCGCTCGCGGTTGACCCGCGCAACACGGACGTGTTCTACGCGGGCACCTGGTACCTGCCCTACAAGTCGAGCGACGGCGGGCAGACCTGGAAGATTACGAAGACTGGCATCATTGACGACTCCGACATCTTCGCCATCTCGATTGACGCGCGTGACTCGAACCACGTCATCATGTCCGCGTGCAGCGGCATCTACGAGACGCGCAACGCGGGCGAGACCTGGCGCAAGGTCAACGGCATCCCCTCGCAGTCGCGCCGCACGCGCGCGATCCTTCAGAACCCCGCGCGGCTCGACACGATCTACGCGGGCACGACCGAGGGCTTCTGGTTGTCAACGAACGGCGGCGGCGACTGGAAGGTGACGACGCCGCGCCAGAGCTTCGAGGTCAACGCCATCGCCGCGCACCCGCAGAACCCCGACACGGTTTACATCGGCACGAACAACTACGGCGTGATGGTCTCGCACGACGGGGGCCGCAACTTCACTCCGTCGAACGGGGGTTATTCGGGCCGCCGCGCCTACGCCATCCTCGCCGACCGCGAGAAGCCTGGGCGCATCTACGCGACGACGATCAACACCGCGACCGGCGGCGGCTACTTCTACGTCTCGAACGACGACGGCGAGACGTGGCAGCTCTCGGCGCGCAACATGCCGAACCGCCTGATCGCTTATTCGATCCTTCAGGACGGCAAGGACGGAAACGTCATCTACCTCGGCACGAACTACGGACTCTATCGCTCGACCGACCGCGGCGCTTCGTGGGCGCCTGTCACAGCGCCGAAGGCCCGGACGCCCGTGCGCGGGAGGTCGCGCCGCGGCGTGGCGTCGCGACGTGTCGCGGGCCGCGGAGTTTCCCGCGGCAACTCCGCGCGCGCGAATTCGCCCGAAGCCGCGCACGCCGAAGAGGGCGCGACGCCGCCGACGCCGGAGCCTCGCGTCGCGGTCAGGCCGACGACGAACGAGACGGTGAAGCGCGCGCAGGCCGCGCTCAACCTCGCGGGCTACGACGTGGGCACGCCCGACGGGGTCGCGGGCACGCACACCGTCGCGGTGCTGAGGAAGTTTCAGGCCGACAAGGGCATCGCGGTCACGGGCAAGTTCGACGCGCCGACGCTCGTCGCGCTCGGACTCGCGGGCGGGATGCAGGAGGCCGGCGCGGTCGCCGACGCGATGCAGACCGCTCCCGTTTTCCTGACCGACACCATCAACGCGCTCGCCTACACAGGCGACGAGCAGAACGGCCACGCCGGGATGCTCGCCGCGACGAACGCGGGGCTGTTCCGCAGCTACGACCTCGACAAGGGCTGGACTCGCGTTCCCTACGGTCAGGGCTTCGACTCGCGCACGCTCTGCGTTTTATCGAGCGCGCAAGACCCGCAGACGATCTTCGTCGGCACGTCGAACTCCGGCGTGCTGGTCACGCACGACGCGGGCAAGACCTGGGAGCAGGCGCGCGGCGTTCCCGCCGAAGCGCCCGTCAATATCATCGAGCGCGACCCGAAGCGTGCCGAGAACATGTACGTCGGCACGACGCAGACGCTCTACGTCTCGCACGACGGCGGCCAGCACTGGCTGCGTCGCGGCGGCGGACTGCCGCTCGGCAGCTTCACGAGCGTGCTCGTCAACCCCGAAAACCCTGACGAGGTCTTCGTCGGCAACGCCTACGAGCGCGGCGGTCGCGTCTTCAGCGAGGCCGAAGGCGGCGGCGTCTTCCGCTCGACCGACGCGGGGATGAACTGGCAGCGTCTCGACCCGCCGCTTCCGAGCCGCAGGGTTTGGGCACTCGCCTTCGACCCGCGCGACACCGGAAAGATTTTCGTCGGCACGCACTCCGCCGGCGTCTTCGTCGCCCGCCGCGGCTCGGACGCCGCGGCGACGAGCAAGTGAATGAGAGGTCGGAGGTCAGTAAACACTTGCTTGACCGCCCGCGAAGAGGACGGACGGCGCGGTGGATTGCTACTGATCTCCGACCTCTGACTTCTGACCCCTTCTTTTATCTGCTTCAGCCTTGACACTTCGTTGTCAGGCTGTTTAAATTGCTGACCTACCTGGCAGAATAGCTTGGTGATTGGCGGGTCACGCGGGTGATCCACGGGCATGCGGAAAAATTGAAACCTCGTCTGCTTCTATTTTTTCTAATTAAGCGGCTCGAACATCCCGCCTCTGACCTCTTCAACCGTCAATCAACTTAAGCTACTCTCGGCGCAGACAGGCACTCACTCGCTGGCGTTTAAGCGTCCGTAAGTTTTGAGCCTGGCGAACCGAGGCAGCCGGGGAAGGCGCGGGAGGGATTGTGCGGTCGCGCCGGATTAATCCAGCAGGAGTCCGACAGGAGTTCATGTCAACCGAAAACGAAAAGCCCACGAGCGGCGACAACCAGAACGAACAGCCCGCGCCCGCCGCCTCTTCGAACGAGGCGGGCGAGCGCGGCGAAGCGGCTGCGAGCGCGGCTGCGGCAACGGCCTCTGCGGCCCCGACACCGGCGGCGAGTCAGACGCAGGCTTCCGACGAATCAAACACGCCTTCGCCCGAAGCGGCTTCGTCAGAGACCCCGACAACGTCTTCGACCGCGACGGCAACGTCCGGCGCGCCGAAGGACGCGGACGACGAAGAGCAGCCGCGCGGCGGCTCGTCCGACTTCGACTTCGGCGCGATGCTCGACCAGTACGAGCAGGAGCAAGCCGCCTTCCAGGAAGGCTCCGTCGTCAAAGGCACCGTCGTCGGCATCAACGAGCGTGGCGTCGTCATTGACTTCGGCTTCAAGTCCGAAGGCGTCGTCCCCGTCGAGGAGTTCACCGAAGGCGGCGAGCCGACGGTCAAGCGCGGCGACGAGGTCGAGGTGCTCATCAAGAGCATGGAGTCGCAGGAGGGCGTGCCGATTCTCTCTCGCGCCGACGCCGTGCGGATGCGCGCGTGGGACGACCTCGAAAAAGCCTACCGCGAAGGGACGCCCGTCAAGGGCAAGGTCATCGAACGCGTCAAGGGCGGCCTGCGCGTTGACATTGACGGCGTCGCGGCCTTCCTGCCCGGCTCGCAGGTTGACATCCGACCGATCCGCAACCTCGAATCGCTCCGCAACCAGGAGATCGAGGCGAAGGTCATCAAGCTCAACCGCAAGCGCTCGAACGTCGTCCTGTCGCGCAAGGCGATTCTCGAACAGGAGAACGAGGGCAAAAAGGGCGAGACGCTGAACAACCTCGAAGAGGGAATCATCGTCGAGGGCCAGATCAAGAACCTGACCGACTACGGCGCGTTCGTTGACCTCGGCGGCATTGACGGCCTGCTCCACGTCACCGACATGTCGTGGGGCCGCTTGCAGAATCCCGGCGACATGTTCCGTGTCGGCGAGAACGTTCAGGTCAAGGTCTTGAAGTTCGACCGCGACCGCGAGCGCGTCAGCCTCGGCTACAAGCAGCTTTTGCCCGACCCCTGGGAGTCGGTCATCGAGCGCTTCCCCACGGGCAAGCGGATGCAGGGCAAGATCGCGAGCGTCACCGACTACGGAGCGTTCATCGAGCTTGAGCCGGGCGTCGAGGGACTCGTCCACGTCTCCGAGATGACCTGGTCGAAGCGGATGAAGCACCCTTCAAAACTCGTGCAGCCGGGCGAGACGGTGGATGTCGAAGTGCTCGGCGTTGACCCGAAGGCGCGGCGCATCAGCCTCGGCATGAAGCAGACGCAGCCGAACCCCTGGGAGACTCTTCAGCAGCGCTTCCACGTCGGCGACCGCGTCCGCGGGCGCATCCGCAACCTGACCGACTTCGGCGCGTTCGTCGAGGTCGAGGACGGCGTGGACGGTTTGGTTCACGTCTCCGACATCTCCTGGAACAAGCGCATCAAGCACCCCGGCGAGATGCTGAAAAAGGGGCAGGAGATCGAGGCCGTCATCACCAACATTGACGTTGAGAACCGCCGGCTCTCGCTCTCGATCAAGGACACCGAGCCGAGCGCCTGGGACAAGTTCACGAACGAACACCGCCCCGGCGACATCGTGCGCGGCAAGGTCACGAGGTTCGCGAACTTCGGCGCGTTCGTCGAACTGGCGGACGGACTCGAAGGACTCTGCCACGTCTCGGAGCTTTCGGACGAACGCGTCGAGCGGCCCGAGGACGCGGCGCAGATCGGGCAGGAGATGGACTTCCGCATCCTGCGCATCGAGCCTGAGTCGAAGAAGATCGGGCTGTCGCACCGCGCGGCCAAGAACGACGAACCCGTCGTTGACGTGAAGAGCTACTCGACCGACGCGGGCGGAGGCATGGCAAGCTTGGGCGAACTCGCCGACTTCTTCAACAAGCGTTCGGGCGGCGGCGATGCCGGCGGAGACGACCGCTAGGCAACGCCGAAAGAAAGTTGCGCGCCCCGCGTCGAAACTAACGGATTCGACGCGGGGCTTTTCTTTCTTCGCTCACGCGCGGTCTGCCGCCTCAGCCGCGGAATCGGTCGGGCGTGAGGGCGCGCTCTAAGTGGTTGGCTGCGCGGGCGGTTAGACCTTGTAGGCGTTTACGATTTCTGCTAAGTTACCCGACAGGCTTTGAACTCCAAAACTCAAACATGCCTGCCCGGAAATTTCGGCGGAAGCTTTCAACGGGAGCCTGAAGAGGTGGAGACAATGACGAAAGCAGAGTTGGTTGAAGACGTTGCCCGCGCGGCGGAGCTGACGAAAAAGGACGCCGAGCGGCTCGTCGAGATCGTCTTCGAGAGCATCATTGACACGCTGAATCAGGGCGAGAAGATCGAGCTTCGCGGCTTCGGCAGTTTCCGCGTGCGCGAGCGCGGCGCGCGCCGCGGGCGCAACCCGAAGACCGGCGACCCCGTTGACATCCCCGCCAAACGCGTCCCCTACTTCAAGCCCGGCAAGGAACTCAAAGAGCTGATCAACGAAGAGTCCGGCGCGACGCCGCGACAGGCGACGGGCGACGGCGGCACCCCGCAACGCGCCGAAGGCGACGGCGGAGGGAGTCAGACGCCCCCGCTCATGTGAGCCGGTTCAGATTCGATTGGCCGCGTGCAGGTGAGTGAAGTGGACAGGCTCTACACGCCCTGGCGCAACGATTACATCAAAGGCTCTAGCGGCGAGAAGACGGGCTTCGGCGACTCCTGCGTCTTCTGCACCCTCGCGGCGCGCGGCGACGACGAGAGCGCGTTCATCCTCCACCGCGCCCGCTTCAACTTCGCCGTCCTCAACATCTACCCCTACACCAACGGCCACCTGATGATCGTCCCCTTCGAGCACACGGCTGACTTCGCCGCGCTCCCGAAAGATACTTCCGACGAGATGACGGACTTGGCGAAGCGGGCGCAAGGCTTGCTGCAAGAAGTTTACAGCCCGCACGGCTTCAACCTCGGCATGAACCTCGGCGGCGCGGCGGGCGCGGGCGTCTCAGACCACCTGCACCTCCACGTCCTGCCGCGCTGGACGGGCGACGCGAACTTCATGACCACCGTCGGCGAGACGCGAGTGCTGCCCGAAGATTTGCGGACGACCTACGAAAAACTGCGCGGGCGATTCTGAACTCAACGCGCCTGAATCTTTAACTCTTCCTTCACAACCTGACCGGCCTTCATCACGAACTCGACATGCTCGACCGCGCCGATGTCCTTCGTCGGGTCGCCCGCGACGGCGATGATGTCGGCGAACTCGCCCGGCCCGATCTCGCCGACCTTGCCTTCGAGTCCGAGCAGACGCGCGGCGTCCACGGTCGCGGCGCGCAAAGCCTCTGCCGGAGTCAGCCCCGCCCTGACGAGCCACTCGATCTCGCGCACGTTGTGGCCGTGAACTCCGGCGACGGCGTCCGAGCCTGAGACGATTGTGACGCCGGCCTTCCTCGCGCGCCGCGTGTTTTCGAAGTTGTTCGCGCGCAGCCGCTCGAAGAACTCCCACGTCGAATCGTCGAAGGCGAACTTGTCCTTGTTCTCAAGGTAGTGAGTCGGAAGATAAAGCGTCGGCACGAGCGTGACGTGATTTTGCACGAGCAGCTTGATCGCCTCCGCGTCGAGAAACGTCCCGTGCTCGACCGAAGTGCAGCCGCCCTTGACCGCGGCCTTCACCGCCGCGGCCTCGTGCGCGTGGACGGCGACGCGCAGGTTCGCGCGCTGCGCCTCTTCGACCGCGGCGCGAATTTCTTCGGCGCTGAAGACGGCCTTGCCGTCCGCGTCAACGCCCTCGAAGATTTTTATCACGTCAACGCCCTCGCCGATTCTCGCGCGGACGAAGTCTCTGATTTGTTTGAGCCGCGCCGCCTCGTCATCGAGTCCGCGCATCTCGTCCGAGGTCAGAGGCTCGCCGGAGACGAGCATCCTCGGCCCCTGCGCGTCGCCGCGGTTGATCTCGTCGCGGAGCCGGATGTCAACGCGCTCGCCCGCGCCGAGATTCCGAATGGTCGTGATGCCGGATTCGAGCGTGCGCTTCGCGTTCTCTTCGGCGTACTTGAGCGTGATGTCGGGACTCGCGTCCCACGTCAGGCCGAAGTGGCCCGACTTGTCGAAGTGGTAGGTGACGTGCGTGTGCGCGTCAATCAGTCCGGGCAGGACGGTCACGTCGCCGAGGTCGATGACCTTCGCGTCCTTCGGTACGGGGAGACCAGCGCCGACCGAAGAGACTTTATCGCCTTCGACGATGATGACCGGGTCTTTAATGATTTGACCGCTCGCCGGGTCGAACATCCGCACGGCGCGGAGCGCAATCGTCGCGGGGCGCGTCTGCGTCGTCGCGTTCTGAGTTCGCGTGCAGGTCGGGAGCGTGAAGAGGAGCAGGAGCGCGAGTAGAAAATTACTACAACGTCTGAACAGCATTGAACCGAAAACCCCTTTGGCGAATAAGACGGCTGCCGGTGTTGGTCGGTCTGAAAATCCGTGGGCCGAGCTGACGCTCAGGCCGTCGCGCTCTTCTCGGCTGGCTTCCAGCGAAGCACCGGCTTGCGCGCGGCGGTGGCCTCGTCGAGCCGACCGATGCGAGTCGTGTGCGGCGCGTTCAGAACCTTGTCGGGGTCTTCGACGGCTTCGCGCGCGATCTCCTTCATGGCGTCAACGAACTGCTGAAGCTCGGCGCGACCGACCGACTCCGTCGGCTCGATGAGCATCGCGCCCTGAACGATGAGCGGGAAGTAGATCGTCATCGGGTGGAAGCCGTAATCAATCAGGCGCTTCGCGATGTCGAGCGTGTGGACGCCCTTGCGCGTCTGCCGCTTGTCGGTGAAGAGGACTTCGTGCATCGGCGGCGAGTCGAAGGGCTTGTCGAAAGTGTCGGCGAGGCCGTGCGCGATGAAGCGCGCGTTCAAGACCGCCGCCTCGGTCGCCTCGCGCAAACCGTCGTTGCCGTGCGTGAGGGTGTATGCGAGCGCGCGCAGGTGCATCCCGAAGTTTCCGTAGAAGGCTTTGACGCGACCGATTGACTGCGGTCGGTCGAGGTCGAGTCGGAACTGCTCGCCCTCTTTTGTGATGCGAGGGACGGGCAGGAACGGTTCGAGTTCCGAGGTGCAGCAGCAGGGGCCGGAGCCGGGGCCGCCGCCGCCGTGCGGGGTCGAGAAGGTCTTGTGCAGGTTCAGGTGAATCACGTCCGCGCCCATGTCGCCGGGGCGCGCTACTCCGACGAGCGCGTTCATGTTCGCGCCGTCCATGTAAACCAGCCCGCCCGCGTCGTGAATGATGCGGCAAATCTCGCGGATATTGCGCTCGAAGATGCCGCACGTGTTCGGGTTCGTGAGCATGAGTCCCGCCACGTCGCCCGACGCGCAAAGCTCGCGCAGGTGTCCGAGGTCGGTCAGACCTTCCGGCGTCGAGCGAATCGTCTTGACCGTGAAGCCCGACAAATGCGCCGACGCGGGGTTCGTGCCGTGCGCCGAGTCGGGGATGAGCATCACGTTGCGGCTCGGCTTTCCTTCCACGCGTGCGCCGTCGCGCGCGTCGAGGAAGGCGCGAATCATCATCACGCCGGTCATCTCGCCGTGCGCGCCCGCGGCGGGTTGGAGCGAGACGCCCGCGAGTCCCGTTATCTCCGACAGGTGCTGCTGGAGCTTGTACATCACTTCGAGCGCGCCTTGCGCGTCCTCTTCCGGCGCGAGTGGATGAAGGTTCGCGAAGCCCGGTATTCGCGCGACCCGCTCGTTCAGACGCGAGTTGTACTTCATCGTGCACGAGCCGAGCGGGTAGAGGCCGAGGTCAATGTTGTAATTCCACGTCGAAATGCGCGTGAAGTGGCGCACAACGTCCGGCTCGCTCAGTTCCGGCACGCCTTCGAGGTCGTCGTCGCGTCGGAGTTCCGCAGGCAGCAACTCGTCGAGCGGCGTCTCTTCAACGTCGAGCGCGGGCAGGCGGTAGCCGCGTCTTCCGGTCTGCGAGCGCTCGAAGACCAGCGCCTCGTTCTGCGTGATGTGCGGTGTCGCTTTCAAAGCCATAGTTCAAAGTTTAAAGTTCAAAGTCCGCTCAATCGTCAGTCCCGGTTCAAAGCAAAAGCATTTAACTTTGAACCTTGAGCCTTGAACTTTGAACTTGCTTAAGTCCGCTGACGAGCGCGTCAACGTCGGCGCGCTTGTTCGTCTCGGTGACGCAGACGAGGAAGTCGTTGGGGCGGTCGGGGAAATAACGCGAAAGGGCGAGGCCGCCGGTGACGTTGTGCTCGTCGGCGAGTTTTCGCAGGAGTCCTTTCGCCTCGACCGGCGCGCGGACGACGAACTCGTTGAAGACGGGCGCGGAGTGGGGAAGCGAGAAGCCTTCGAGCGCGGCGATCTGTTTGCGCGCGTAAGCCGCTTTCTGCGCGCACTGCGCGGCGACCTCTTGCAGTCCGGCGCGGCCCATCGTCGTCATGTAGATGGTCGCGGCCAGCGCAATCAGTCCTTCGTTCGTGCAGATGTTCGAGGTGGCCTTCTCGCGGCGGATGTGCTGCTCGCGCGTGGCGAGCGTGAGGACGAAGCCGCGGCGGCCTTCCTTGTCGTAAGCTATCCCGGCGAGCCTGCCGGGAATCTGGCGCGCGTACTGCTCGCGCGTGGCGAAGAGGCCGACGTAGGGGCCGCCGAAGGAGACGGGCACGCCGAACGACTGCCCCTCGGCGACGACGATGTCAGCGCCGCACGCGCCGGGCGAGCGCAGCAGGCCGAACGAAGCGCTCTCGGTGACGACGACGACGAGCAGCGCGCCCGCGGCGTGAACCTTGTCGGCGAAGGTTTTTAAACCTTCGACGCAGCCGAAGAAGTTTGGCGACTGGACGACGACCGCCGCGACTGACTTGTCGAGCGCACCGGCGTCGAGCGTCGTGCGACCCGTCTCTTCGTCGCAGTCGAGGCGCTGAAGCTCGATCCCGGCGTGCGCGACGTAAGTCTCGGCGACCTGCATGTATTCGGGATGCACCGCGCCGGAGACGAGCACGCGCGAGCGGCGCGTGACGCGCTCGGCCATCAACACCGCCTCGGCCATCGCGGTCGAGCCGTCGTACATCGAGGCGTTCGCCACGTCCATGCCCGTCAGTTGGCAGACGAGCGTCTGGAACTCGAAGATGGCTTGCAGCGTGCCCTGCGAGATTTCGGGCTGGTAGGGCGTGTAGGCCGTGAAGAACTCGGAGCGCTGAATGAGGCTGTCAACGATGGTCGGCGCGTAGTGCGTGTATGCGCCCGCGCCGATGAAGTTCGGTCGGCGCGCCGCCGTGTTCTTCGCGGCCATCGCCTCGAACGCTTCGAGGAGTTCCGATTCGGAAAGCGCGGCGGGTGTCCTTAAAGGCTCGCGCAGGATGATGTCGGCGGGTATGGAGTCGAAGAGTTCCTCCGGCGAGCCGAGGCCGAGGCCGCGCAGCATCTCCTGCCGCTCTTCCGGCGAGTTCGGGATGTAGCGCACTGCTTACTACTCAGCCTCCGACTTGATGTAGTCTTCGTACTCGGCGGCGTTCAGCAGGCCGTCAACCTCGCCCGCGTTCGAGAGCCTGACGCGAACCATCCAGCCGTCGCCGTAAGGGTCGCTGTTGACCTTCTCCGGCTCGTCGTTCAGAGATTCGTTAACTTCTGTGACTTCGCCGGCGACGGGGAGGAAGAGTTCCGAGACGGCCTTCACCGACTCGACCGAGCCGAAAGTGTCGTGCGCGCCGAACGAGTCGCCGACCTTCGGCAGTTCGACGTACACGACATCGCCCAAAGACGACTGCGCGTGGTCGGTGATGCCGACCGTGGCCGAGTCGCCCTCGACCTTCAGCCACTCGTGATCCTTGCTGTAGTGCAGACCTTCTGGGACGTTTGCCATGATTCTCCTCAGTTTTCAGTTTTCGGTTTTCAGTTTCCAGTTATTAGCCTTTGGCCGAATGCAAGCACTTCTTTGCGGCGTCAGGAGCAAGCTCATTGACTCTTCGTAAGCGCGCCCTATCTCTTCAATTCTGTAAGCTGAAAACTGAAAACCGAAAACTGAAAACTGCCATCACTTTTTCTCTCGCTTGTAGAACGGCGTCGGGGCTATCTTCGCCGTGACCATCCGACCGCGCACGTCAACCTGAATCTCCTGTCCCGCGTTCGCGTGCTCGGTCGGCACGTAGGCCATGCCGATGTTCTTCTTGAGGTACGGCGCGGGGCTGCCCGACGTGACGTGGCCGACCTTCGAGCCTTCGATGTAAACGTCCTGGCCGTCGCGCGCGATGCCGCGGTCTGTGACCTCGAATCCGACGAGCTTGCGGCGGACGCCCTCCTCTTTCTGGCGCGCGAGTACGTCGCGGCCCGTGAAGTCGCCCTTGCCCAGCTTCGTGATCCAGCCGAGGTTCGCTTCCAAAAGCGTCGTCTCTTCCGTGATCTCGTGGCCGTAAAGGGCCATCGCCGATTCAAGTCTCAAAGTGTTGCGCGCCGCGAGTCCGCAGGGCAGGACGCCGTCGGGCGTGCCGTAGCGACCCGCGTCGAGCATCTTCTGCCAGAGCCGCTCGGCCTCTTCCGCCGCGGCATAGACCTCGAAGCCGTCCTCGCCCGTGTAGCCCGTGCGCGAGATGATCGCGGGCAGGCCGTCAACCTGTCCTTCGCGGAAGTGGTAATACTTGATCTCTGCGAGCGGCGTGCCGGTGAGCGTCTGAAGAATGCCGAGCGCGTCCGGGCCTTGGAGCGCGAGCTGGCAGAACTCGGCGCTGCGGTTCGTGAGCGTCACACGCTCGTCGCGCTTGTGCGAGTTGATCCACTCCCAATCCTTCTCGGTCGTCGAGGCGTTGACGACGAGCAGAAGGTCTTCGGGGCCGAAGCGATAGACGAGCAGGTCGTCAACGACCGTGCCCGCGGGAGTCGTCAGCGCGGAGTATTGCGCCTGACCGTCAACGAGTTTAGACGCGTCGTTCGAGCAGAGGCGGTTGACGAGCGCGATGGCGTCTGCGCCGCGCACCTCGATCTCGCCCATGTGCGACACGTCGAAGAGTCCGGCGTGCGTGCGCGTTCTCAGGTGCTCTTCGACCGTGCCCGCGGGGTACTGCACGGGCATGTCCCAGCCGCCGAACTCGACCATCCGACCGCCCAGACGGCGGTGCGGCGCGTTCAGGGGCGTCTGCTTGAGTGCGGTCGCGCTCAAACTCTTCTCCTCGTCAGACCCGGCTGATTCAACGCTGAAAATTTCATTCTGAATTTCTGGCACGAAACCTAACACGCATCGCGAGAAGGCGTCAAGCGAGTGCCGCCGCGCCGAAATTCAGTCGCCGGAGGCCGCGACCGACGGCTGTGAGAAAGAGAAACTACGCTCGTCTGTGCGGACGCATTTAAACTTACGCCGCCGCTGCGATAGTATCTGTCCGGTGTCGAGCATGAACGTTTGAAAGGGGCAGACGGATGATGAAACGCGGAGGAAAATTGCTGTCGGTATGCGTCGCTTCGCTCGCCTTCGCGCTGCCGTGCGCCGGCGCGGCGCGCGCGCAGGAGGGCGGAGACATCACGAGCAGCGCGGGCGTCTTCATCAAGCCCAAGCGTGCGAAGACGCGCGCGCAGCCGAGCGCCAACAACGTCGCCGCGCGCGACACGACCTCGCACCACGCGCCGCCGAAGACGAACACGCCCGCGCCGAAGACGCCGACCGCCGAGTCGCTCAACGCGAAGGCCGCCGCGTTGATCGACGCGAAGAGCTACGCGGACGCCGTTGACCCCCTGCGGCAGGCCGTCAAACTCAAGCCGGACTTCGCGGACGCGCAGTACAACTTGGGCTTCGCGCTCTACTCGCTCGACAAGTACACTGATGCGGTCGGGCCTCTTCAGCGCGCCACGCAACTCGACGCGACGGACGCCGACGCCTTCTACTACCTCGGCGCGTCGCTCGCGAAGCAGGGAAGGCACGCCGAGGCGGCGGCGGCATACGAACAGGCTTCGCGGCTCGACCCGAAGGACGTGAAGGCGCTCGGCGCGCTCGGCGGCGAGTACGCGGCTGCCGGCGACGCGGATCACGCGATTGACGCTTACAGACGCGCCGTCGCGCTCAACCAGGACGACTCGGACGCACAGCTCAACCTCGGCGAAGCGCTCTACGCGAAGGGCCGTTACGCCGAGGCCGCCGCGGCCTTTCAGCAGGTCGTGACCGTCGCGCCTCTGAACGGCGAGGCTTTCGAGGGGTTGGGCGACTCGCAGTTCGCGCTCAACAACTTCGCCGCAGCCGCCGACGCGTTCAGGAGCGCGGTGCGGCTCAACACGAACGACGAGGACTTGTACGAGCGGCTCGGCTACTCGCTCGGTCGCGTGAAGCGCTGGCAGGAGGCCGCCGACGCTTTGAAGACCGCCGTGAAGTTGAAACCCGACGACACGGAGGCGAGCGTCAACCTCGCTTGGGTCTATAACAACTCGGGCCAGTTCCAGCAGGCGATTGACACACTCACCCCCATCGTCGGGCGGAAGCCCGACAACGCCGCGGCCTACTTCAACCTCGGCACGGCGTTCGGCCATCTCGCGCAGACCGGCGCGAAGAACGACGCCGAAAGAAAGGCCCTCTTCACGCAGGCCGTTGACGCGTTCAACCAGGCGATACGACTCAAAGCCGATTGGCCGGAGGCGCACAACAACCTGGGCGTCGCGCTCGGCAGCCTCGGACGTTACAAGGAGGCCGTGCCCGAACATGCCGAGGCCGTCCGCCTGCGGCCCGACTACGCGGGCGCGCTCTACAACCTCGCCGTTGCGTACCGCAAGAGCGGCGACAAGAAGTCGGCGCTCGCGACCTACGAGAAGCTGCGAACCATCAACCAGCCGATGGCCGACGAGCTTTACACGCACATCAAGTGAACGACTCTTCTCCGAAGCACGAAAGCGAAAGCCCCGCCGCAAGTTCAACGGCGGGGCTTTTGATTCGGCGTGTCGCTCAGTCCCTGATTTAGTAAGCCCGGTCGGCCACGTTCATCTTTTGGAGGACGAAGACGACGCGCATCGTCTGCGGGCGGCGGTCGAGCGAGGCCGGGACGAAGGCCGGGCCTTCGCGGAATGCGTCCTGAAGGTCTTCGATCATGTGTCGGTTGCG
>Ga0070740_10002668_pt1 | contig 20302 bp, 17 predicted proteins | sample Coa_R2_FD_67286 | JGI IMG/M metagenome (GOLD analysis project Ga0070740, IMG submission 67286) | Surface soil microbial communities from Centralia Pennsylvania, which are recovering from an underground coalmine fire - Coalmine... | ecosystem: Environmental > Terrestrial > Soil > Unclassified ...
CTATCACACAAGGGTGACGTATCAACCATTGCAGCAGCATATTCCAGTCTCGTTGCTCGGTGGAGAGAGCGCGTAGATGACATACTGGCCTGCGGGCAGGGGGTCGGGGATGTCCATTGGGTGCCTCCTGTGCTGTTTGTGCTGAGGCGCTGGACGTGCGGGCGGGTGGGGGCTTAGAATGCGGCATAGCCCTCCGCGTCGCCTGCGGCGGCGCCTGGGTAGTGATGGCCGCATCTGTGATTTGCAGGCGCGGCTATCGTTGTGTTCGTCTGGCAAAGTATAACCTGCCTGCGCTGAGAAGTCAAGATATACTACGGGCATAATTGAGAGCTATAAAGCGTGCCCAATGTAGCATTCCAGGTGTCTCCTGTTTCATATCCTCCCTGCCTCTGGTTTCATAGACGGCCCCATACACCATCATTATCCTTGTAATCGAAAGCTGTCGCTATCGTTTGTGCCAGAACGGAGTGAGCCGCGAATTTTCGCTCTTGCAGCGTTTCCCTTTTCGGGAGACAAACACCTGTGAACCTCCAGGCAGTTCGTTGTATTTTTTTCTTCTCAGGAGGTTGCTCTCATGGCCGATTATCTTGGTCAACAGCTTGGCAAATACCGACTCACGCGCTTATTGGGCGCAGGAGGGTTTGCCGAAGTCTATCTCGGGGTGCATGTGCATCTGGGCACGGAGGCAGCCATCAAGCTTCTGCATGCCCAACTGGTCACGCCTGCCGATGCAGAGAAGTTTCGTCAGGAAGCGCGCACCGTTGCCGCTCTGGTCCATCCTAACATCGTGCGGGTGCTGGATTTCGACATCGAGGGGAATATCCCCTATCTGGTGCTGGACTACGCGCCCAACGGCTCCTTGCGCCAGCACCTGCCCGCCAACACGCCGCTCCCACCGGCCAGCATCCTGCCCTATCTGATGCAGGTCGCCGATGCGTTGCAGTATGCGCACGAGCAGAAGCTGATCCATCGAGACATTAAGCCGGAGAATATGCTGCTGGGGCGGCGCGGCGAGGTCTTGCTCACCGACTTTGGCATTGCCACCGTGGCCCAAAGCACTAGTATGCAAAAGACGCAGGGGGTAGCGGGCACAGCCGCCTATATGTCCCCGGAGCAGTTGCAGGGTAAGCCGCGCCCGGCCAGCGATCTGTATTCGCTGGGCGTGGTGGTCTACGAGTGGCTGGTGGGCGAGCGCCCCTTTCAGGGTGGATTCACTGAGGTTGCCAGCCAGCACCTGTTCACGCCGCCGCCGCCGCTGCGCGAGAAGGCGCCCACCATCTCGCCGGAAGTTGAGCAGGTGGTGTTGACAGCGCTGGCAAAAGACCCCAAAGAGCGCTTTGGCAGCGTGCGCGCCTTTGCCAATGCGTTTGCGCAGGCCAGCGGGGCGGGCGCGACGCTCGGCTCGTTCTCCACGCGGATGGCATCGCCCGCGCCCGGCGTGCCGACGCTGACCGCGCCCGGCAACCAGCCGGGCGCAACGATAACGGCTGGAAATCAATTGACGCCGCATATCACGCCCCAACTGACGCCGCTCACCTCCGCGCCGCCCGCGCAGTTGGCGCCATCGATCCTTGACGCGCCCACGCAGTTAACCCCGCCTCCTGCTGGCGCTCCATTCGCGCCCGGCAGCACAGGACCATACCAGGCAGTTGCTCCGTTGGCAAGCGTTGGGGAGGGAACCATCCCAGGCTATGCCTCTCCGGGGGTTGCGACTGGCCCGGCGACCTATATTCCGCCGGGTTGGGCAGCAACGGCAGGGGCCAGCAGGACAGCAGAGAACGATACCTTGCTGACGAACCTGCCTTCATCGCCTGGCGCTCCCATTGTGCCGCAGGGAGGCAGCGGCGGCCAGCCCAGGCGCCGTCGCTGGGGCATGATCGCGCTGGCAGCGGTGGTCGTGCTGGTTCTGCTCTCCGGCGGGGTGGCGTATGCCTTCCTGGGTGGGCTGATTCATCTCGGCCAGGCTTCAACAGGGGGAACATCGCCAGCAACGGCGGCAACGGTGACGATTACGCCCAAGAAGAGTGATCTGAGCGCCACATTGAATCTCACTGCTGTCGTGGGTGCATCTACGGATGCCTCAAAGCAGCAAGTGGGGGCACGGATACTCTCAGTAACTACCCAGGAATATTCAGCGACAGTGGCTGCTACCGGCCAGGCAACGAAACCGGCCACGCAAGCGTCGGGAATATTAACTGTCGCCAATCCCTTCAATTTTTCAGCGACCCTCGCTGCTGGCAGCGTCTTCACAGGCAATGATGGAGTCCAGGTTGTTACCGATGCGGCGGCAGTTGATGGCCCCTATCAGACGGTCAGTGTTCCTGCCCACGCCATCAACCCTGGAAGCAGCGGCAACATTGCTGCATTCGATATTAGCAGAGATTGGTGCAACGATGGCCTGCCAGGTGGCCTGGCGCTCAGCAATCAGCTTACTCCGCAGAGTGGTGGATGTGGCGCGTCGAACAGCGTGCAAAATCCTAACCCTTTCACTGGAGGACAGGATGCTTCCACTGGACCAGTCGTCCAGCAGAGCGATATTGATAACGCCGCGAACAGCCTGGAGAATCAAAACCAGCCCAATGCGCAGCAGCTATTGCAGGGACAGTTAAAGACGGGTGAGCAGCTCATCGGCACGCCTCAATGCAAGCCAAATGTGACCAGCAACCATCCCGCCGGGGATGAAGCATCTCAGGTGACTGTCACCGTGACTTTCACCTGCACTGGCGAAGCCTACGATCACGATGGCGCGCTGGCGCTGGCTGAGAATCTGCTTATGCAGCAGGCGGCAAATGATCCAGGGTCTGGCTATGCCCTGGTAGGGACCATCAAGACGAATTTGCTCAGCGCGGCAATCAGCGATAACCAGGGCACGGTAGCCATCTCCGTAAGCGCTGAAGGCGTCTGGGCGTATCAATTCAGCGACGCGCAGAAGCAGATGCTGGCAGCGCAGATTGCAGGCAAAAACAAGCAAGACGCAGAGAGCTTGCTAACAAGCCAGGCAGGCGTTGCCCAGGTGGACATTCAACTTGCGGGTGGTGGGCAGACCCTGCCCACTGACCCCAGGCAGATCAGCATCGTGATTCAGACTGTCACAGGCAACTGATGCCACATCCGGCTGAAGAGCTACTCTTGTCGGGCGCGCCGCCGACCCTGGCAGTGCGCCCGGCAGCTTTTCAGCCGCGCCGCTGCCGCTCCCAGAACCAGCCCAGCACGTCATCCCAGGCGCTGTCGGGCAGATCGCTGATGTCGGGCACCCCAAACTCCTGGGCCAGCATCCCCAGCAGCGCACTGACCGATTCGCCGCTGCGCTGGCGCTCCTGGCGCGCCAGCACATAGACCTGCCCCAGATGCTGCGGCGAGAGTAGTTGATTACCCGATGGCGCCTCGCTTTCGGCCATCTCGCCGGGCGCGTCATCCCGGCGCTGCTCCAGAGCTTTCACACGCTCCCTGGTCTCCACGATATACTCGCCTATTGCCTGCTGCCGTTCCTCAAAAACCTCTTGATGGCTCTCAAGTGCTGCCAGATGCTCATCTGTTGCTTGCTGCTTCTCTTCAAGCATCTGCACCGCTTTGCCAATCAGGTGAAACCCCTGCTGGAGCAAGGCTCTGGGCGAATCAGGCGACGTTGTTGGCTGCTCCGGCGGCGGAGGTGGCGCCTGGTCAATATGGAAGAAATGGCGGTAGAGGACTTCTACGGCTTCTTCCTTCAATGCCAGAATCATGGGCCGCTTTTCAGGGGCAAGTTGTTCGACCTGCACTCCTAGAACCCAGAAAGGAATGGCTTCAGCCACGAGAACATCCATGCGCTGTGGTCCACCAGATGTTTCAACGAGCGCCAGCAATAAATGCTGAGCTAAATCCTTCCGCCTACGAATGCGTCCTGCCTGCCCATGCGGACGAATTCCAAGCATGGCGCACAGCGAGCTGAGGGCTGCGGCGATCCGATTATTGGGCAAGCGCACTGCCAGAATCTCATAGCCATGAAAGAAGATGATGGCCTGCTGAAGCGGAATGAGTACCTGCTGAAAAGTGTCCTCCATTGCTATTTTTTCCTTTCAAATGAAGGGTCACACAAGCGTGTGACCCTTGCGACTAAAGGGTCACACAAGCGTGTGACCCTTGCGACTAAAGGGCCTGACACTTATCAGACCCTTGACGATAGCGTCTTTCAAAAATTCGCTCAAAGTTCTTGAGTACCTGCATCAAGGGTGTGAGGTTTGCTCTCTACCTTTGTCCGAATGGGCAATAAATAAACTTATTTTTGAACAGAGGGTGAGACTTTATTTCTTTTTGTTGGAGGCGAGAGCGCGTAAATCACATACTGGCCTGCGGGCAGGGAATCGGGGATGTCCATTGGATGCCTCCTCGTGAGTGTGTTTGTGATGAGGCGCTGGACGTGCGGGCGGGTGGGGGCTTAGAATGCGGCATAGCCCTCCGCGTCGCCTGCGGCGGCGCCTGGGTAGTGATGGCCGCATCTGTGAATTTCAGGCGCGGCTATCGTTGTGTTTGTTTTGTAGAGTATAACCTGCCTGCGTGCAGAAATCAAGAGGCACTAAGGGCATGCTTGAGAGTGATAAAGCGTGCTGAAGGATGGCGGTACAGGCAAAGCAGCGCCTGTACCGCCGCAAGGCAAGTGTTAAGAAGGCTCTTGCGAAGGTTCAGCCGTTCCCGCTGGCGGCCCATCTGGCACATCAGGCAGTGGTGGCAGCGGCCCGGAGGACGGCTGGAATGGCTGAGCATCGGGCGCTGTCGGCGCCGACTCAAAAGACAGCCAGGGCTGCGAGCCAGCCATCAGCGGCGCTGACCCCATTGGTGCGCTGCCTATCGGCGCTGCTCCGCTCGAAGCCGCCGCGCCGACCTGCGCTGGTGACATACTGGTGCCTGCCTGCCCAGCTTTCTGAGCCAATGGCTTGAGCGCCACCGGCAGGACAAACGGCACCACCAACAGCAGCAAGCCGACGATCACCGTGGGCAGCCCGATAACCGGATTCACCACCCAGTTATGCTGCTCCGAAGCAAACGCCGGAGATGGGCCGGGGATCAGCAGGAAAAAGACGCCCCCGGCGATAGCCAGCACCAGCCCAAAGAGCGCAAAGGCGAGCGCCCAGCGGAAACCGCTGCGCGAACTGCTGCCCACCACTGGCGGCGCTGGCGGTTGAGGCAGCGGGCCAGAGGGCATCATTACGGGCATCAGGCCAGCCGCTGGCGCTATTGGCCCTGACAGCGGCTGGAATGGTTGGGCATCGGGTGCTGTCGGTCCTGATGCGAAGGACGGCCAGGGCTGCTGGCCGCTTGCCTGTGGCAGCGGGCCAGATGGCGCCTGCAATGGCTGGGAGCCGGGCGGCTGTGGCAGTGGGCCAGATGGCGGTTGAAACGCCTGAGAGCCAATGATCGTTGGCTGCTCGTAGATTGATCCGCTCGCTGCTGGCGGCGTTTCCGCCTGCGGAAACGAGAGATGAAGCGTTGACCGATCAGGCACTGGGGGGCTTGCTTGACCTTCTGGGGTCAGCGGGTCGAGCGGGCGATCTGGTGAGGACATCGAAGACACCTCTTTATCTCTTGCATGAAAAGCAGGATGGCCTGCAATGATAGGCGTGGGCCAGAAGCAGCAGGGTTTAAGCTCAGGGAACGTCGTCAGGGATGTTGCCAAAATCGTATGGGCACAGGGGACCGACTGTAGCGACGTAGTATGGCTGTCCAGTATCCGTGTGATAGTCGAATTGGACGACGGCGTTGCCCTGGCTATCTACCGATCCCCAGGCCAGGTCATATGTTCCCTGTGGCTGGGGTTTGAAGGCAAAGTAGCCGCTTGCATCAATCAGCGCAAAGGGGGAATTGTTGATGATGTCGAAGAACTGGCTATCTGGAATGCCGTTGTACAGCCCCTTAGCCAGAAAAGCGACCGGCACACCGCCCAGATAGGCCAGCACACCCAGAAAGCGCCCCGTCACCGGCTCTGGCGCGTTGTAATCGCTGAGCGCCTGCTGTCCTTCTGGAGTATCGCCGAATTGCTGGATAAGCTCGTCATAGGTGGGGATAGCGCTGGAACAGATCGAACTGGCGCGCTGTTGCTGACCCAGCCCCAGCAGCGCCTTCGCCCAATCACCATGAATCTTCTGGGCTTCGGGCGAACTGCCAAAGCGCGTCTGGATCGCCTGGAAGGCGTTGACTGCCTCCTGGTACTGATGCCCGGATAGATACTGCTCGGCCAGGTTATAATACGCGGTCGCATCGAGCTTACTTGCCTGGGTCTGGCAGCTCTGATTGCAGTAGGGAAGGCCCAGCAGCGTATCGTAATGCGATGTGGCTTCCTGGTAATTCTGCTGCTGCGATGCCACGTCGGCCCAGGTAAAGTAGGTGTTCACCTCATCCCGTTGAGCGCGGCTGACTTCCGTGCTGGCTTTGGGATAGGTGTTCATCGCCATCTCGAATTTGCTGACAGCGTCCATGTACTTATGTTCAGCGTTTAATTGCTCGCCCCACTCCACATACACCCGCGCCAGCGCGTCTGAGTCCGGGGGGCGCTGCCCGGCCAGTTGATACTCTGCCAGGGCCTGCTCCCACTGCTGCTGGTTTTCCAGGGTCGCAGCCTGGAAATAATGCACTGGCGATTGCAGGCCGACCCCCTCGCCTGCGAAGATCAGCAGCACGCCCAGCAAGATGCTCGCGCTCACCAGTTGGCTGCGGCGCATGGGATTACTTCTGGCGGCCAGCCCGCACAGCGCGCGCACCAGCGTTGCCAGCAGAACAAACGCGGCCAGCCCACCAGCCGCCAGACCCGTATCGCGCAAGCTATCGGCCCAATCACTGCCCTGCCCCTGGCGCACAAAAAAGAAGACGACAAGACCTGCAACGATCAGCGCCACACCCGCCGCGCGTGCCCAGAAGGGCAGCGGCCTGGCAAGCACCCGATACCAGGGTGGCTTCGCAGGACCAGCCGGTGGGACACTGACCATGCCAGAAGGCGTCATCGCCACCTGACCCATGACCGGGTATGGCTGCTGGCCGGACTGCGGCAGCGGGCCTGAAGGCATCGGCCATGCCCCGCCGGGCATGGCCGACAGCACGCCCGATGGCGTCGGCCACACCTGCGCATCTGGCGGCGGGGACTGCTCCCCAAACGCCTCGCCGATGTAGGAAGAGGCAACCGTTGTCTGCACTGAGGAACCCTCTCCGGCGCCCAGCGCTCCCGACCCTCCAGGGAGCGTCACCTGCTCTGCCGTGCTGGACCCCTCCACACCGGCAGGTGATGCTGAGCGAGCGGATGGTTCCCCAAATGGGGGCAGCTTTGGGAGCGTTGGCTCCTCCTGATCTGCGCTGAATGCTGTCGACTGGTCGGGCAGCGTCGGCTGCTCTTTCGGCGGCTCATTTGGGTTGAGAGGACGAGAGGAACGATCTTCTGTAGACATCATGACCCTCCATGAATGCAGTAGAAGGTGAAAATCATCACCTTATGAGGCGAATATAGCAGCAACTAGTCCAAAAAGCAAGAGGTTGTAAATAAGAAATCAAGGAATTGTAAAATTCCGCTCACCTACTGCCAGGCACAGTTGATGTATCTTCTGTGTCCTTACTGATACCAGCGCCTTGGCTGGTACACCACATGTGAGAACGTCGTTCAGTTCATCGCGTCCTGTCTGACCAGCAACAAGACACGCGCTTGCCGTTGCCAGCTACCTCCTCTGCATGCTAGAATAGGTCATCCCATACACAGTTCATCTGTGCATTTTCTGTGAATTTTCCTGGGTACGCATTATTACTTAGAGGTGGGGGAGAGAAGATGGGCACCGATGCTGATACTCCCTTCGGAGAACTGCTCAAACACTTCCGCAAGCGCCAGCGGCTCACTCAGAAGAAGCTGGCAGACTTGATTGGCGAACACCTCAATACCGTTGGCGCCTGGGAACGCGGGGTCTGGCTCCCGGCTTCCAGAGGCAAAGTGCAAGAACTGGCGAAGGCGCTCCGTCTGACAGGGCAAGAATCTGACCAACTGCTGAGCGCCAGCCTGCTCCCTGTACCGCCCAGGCCACCGCGCAGATTGCCCCCGCGCGTGCGCGGCTTCGTGGGGCGCGAGCGCGAGTTGCAGGAACTATGCGACCGGCTGCGCGATGGAGAGAGCGTCGCGCTGGCAGCGGCGGTGGCTGGGATGGGCGGGGTGGGCAAATCGGCGCTGGCAATTGAGGTTGTTCACCATCTAGCCGCTGATCCCAGAGCATTCTCAGGAGGTATCACCTGGGTGCGCTGCGATGATCGCGTCGCTCTCCCCGGCTTAATCTGGGTCTATGACCAATTGCTGGCCGACTGGCACATCGCGCTTTTGCCAGGCGCTATCAAGATCGCCAGGGCAATTGGGATGCTGAGCGGGATACCCAGGATGCGGCTGAGGTGGTGCAGGCGCTGGGCCATCTGCCCCTGGCAATCGAACTCGCTGCTGCGCGTGCTGCCATGATGGGGACCGGCGTGGCCGCGCTGGCAGAAGAACTTTGCAACCTATCGCCCGATCCACCAGATGATCCCCCAGATCAGCCGCTTCTTGATACGTTGAACGATCCGCTGGATGCGACGCAGAGCATTCGTACTTCGTTTGGCAAGAGCCTGGCCTTGTTGACCCCTGCGCAGCGTGTGCGCTTTGCAGCGCTGGGTTTGCCAGATGGTCCTGACTGGCCGCGTTCGCTGGTCGCCAGCTTGCTAAGCGCGATAGCACTCAGTCCAGGCGAAGCGCCCTCAGCCAGCCGGAGCCTGGAAGACCTGGCCGCGTTTTCGCTGGTCCGGCTGCTGTCTGGCTCAACGCAGTTGCCTGGCGCGGCAGCGGCCCGCCAGCGTCCCCAGGTGCGGGTGCGCCTGCATCCCCTGCTCCGCGAACTGGCTCAGGAGGAATGGGAGCAGCAGCCAGCCGCGATACAAAAGGCCGGGCTACAAGCGCTGCTCGCTGGGGTGAGTGAATTCGTGAACACCTATCGACACGACGTTGCCTCGCTGGCGCGTGAGGAAGCGCTGATTGCCGGAACCCTGCGGCGCGCGGCCAGAGCAGAAGTGGACCTGGAGACGCTGTGTGCGATCATTGAGAGCCTTTTCGCCTATCTCGATATGGGCGGGCATTGGCGGCTGGGGTTAGAGTTGGTTGCCCTGCGCCGGGAGGCATCTAGTAAGCTGGGCGATCAGGCTGGCGAGGGGTTTGCTCTGATAGAACTGGGTGTCCTGGCAGTGAACCTGGGCCAGATGGAACTGGCCGAGCGCTATTATGCGCAGGCGCTCGCAATCTGGCGCGAGATGGGGGTTGTAAATAGTTTCAGGAAACAGGGACACGTCTGTCCTTTTTGTAGCCGTCCGTTCCCTTTTTCCGGTTTTGCTTGTCTGGAAGAGAAGACTTCAGTATGCACATCACCCGTGCCTACAAAACCGAGCTTGCCCTGAACGATAAGCAAGTCACCGCCTGTAAGCAACATGCAGGCGTGGTTCGCCTATAACTGGGGCCTCGCCATCAAGCAAGAGCGCTACAAAGCAACGGGCAAAAGCCCGTCCGCCATCGACCTGCACCGGGAACTGAACGCGCTCAAGAAAACGGAGCTTGCCTGGATGTATCAGGTCTCCAAATGCGCGCCGCAGGAAGCCCTCCGCAACCTGGGCCGCGCGTTTGCCCATTTCTTCCGGCGCTGGAAGCTCAAGCAAGGGGGCCAATACACAGGCAAGCTCGGCTTCCCCAAGCCCAAGAGCAAGAAGCAGGGACTCGGCAGTTTCCGGCTGACGGGTTCCATTGCCATCTTCCCGGAGGCCATCCAGTTGCCCCGCCTGGGTCGGTTGCGCTTGAAAGAGCGCGGCTATCTGCCAGTAGCGGGCGTCAAGGTGCTGTCGGCAACGGTCTCGGAGCAGGCGGGCCATTGGGATGTGAGCGTGCAGGTGGAACAGGACCAGGCCGTTCCTACCAATACCGGCCCGGTGGTGGGCGTGGATTTGGGCGTGCAAGCGCTTGCCACCTGCTCGGGCGGGACCGTCATTGCCAACCCGCGTCACCTCAAGCGCCGTCTGAACAAGCTCAAGCGGCTGCATCGGATGGTCAGCCGCCGGACCAAAGGCAGCAAGAATCGCAAGAAGGCAGCCAAACGTTTAGGTACACTCTATCGGAAAATCGCCAATCAGCGCAGGAACACGCTGCATCAGGTCACAACCATGCTCGCGAAAACCAAGCGAGTGATTGTGATTGAAGACCTGCACGTCAGCGGCATGCTGAACAACCATCATCTGGCACAAGCGATAGCCGACGTAAGCTTCTCCGAGTTCAAGCGGCAACTGCTCTACAAGGCCAGGTGGTACGGCAGCCAGGTCATCCTGGCAAGCCGGTGGGAGCCATCCAGCAAGACGTGCAGCGGCTGTGGATGGAGAGACGCGAACCTGACGCTTGCTGAGCGAACCTTTCATTGCCAGGCATGCGGCCTGGTGCTGGACCGCGACTTGAACGCGGCCATCAATTTAGGCAAGCTGGCCGGTAGTTTGTCGGACAGCCTAGTGCGCCGCTTCGGCGGTTGGTAGATTCCTTTCCCAGAAAGGAGAGGTTGAGAGCGTTACCTCTAGGACAACGGCTTACCTAGCGGCGAAAGCCAAAGGGGACAGCAGCATGCCGTTAAAGTGGGCAAGCCCGAAGGTATGTAGGGTCGTGCGGCCTGCAAGTCCTGTACGCATGGTGAAACTGACTGTTGAACCCAAGTCCCATAAGGCGATTCCGACGCCCGCCGCAGCATACCTGATGCGGTGTCACTGAAAATAGTCAGATTTTAGGCTGCTGACTACAAGCTCTCTTCGGTGAAGTAACAGGTAATGAACCTGGCAAGGGACAAACGGGCACCTAAACGTACTGAACGTCTACTAATCGTAAAAGCGGGATGACCTACCAGGCGCGAGCCTCATGGTCACGGAACCCCCGTAGTAGTCCGAGTCAGGGAAAGCCTGACACATGGCGAAGGGGCAGCCTACGAAAGTAGGCCAGAGCTACTCACTGACAAAGGGTAGCAGGGTAGGTGTCGTCGAGAACAAGATAGGGAAGAACGCGAGATGCGAACCACTGAAACTATCGAAGCTCTCATTCGTGAACGCGGCAAGAAAGGAGTGCCTTTAGAGCGCGTCTATCGGCTCCTCTACAATCCCGACTTCTACCTGCGAGCATATGGCAAGCTCTACCGAAACAATGGGGCAATGACCCCCGGTGCAACGGCAGAAACGGTAGACGAGATGAGCCAGGAGAAAATCGCGGCAATCATAGAAGCTATCCGCTATGAACGTTACCGATGGACTCCAGCCAAGCGCGTCTACATCCCAAAAAGGAACGGAAAATTGCGCCCGCTAGGACTACCAACGTGGTCCGATAAACTGGTGCAAGAAGTGGTGCGCGGCATCCTTACCGCATACTATGAGCCAAAGTTCAGCGATCACTCGCATGGCTTCCGACCTGGCAGGGGATGCCATACGGCCCTCAGAGAAATCTGGGGCAAGTGGACAGGAGTTGTTTGGTTCATCGAGGGGGACATCTCAGCCTGTTTCGACAACATCAACCATACGGTGTTGCTGGACATAGTGAGAGAATCCTTCCACGACGAACGCTTCATACGCCTCATCAGCAATATGCTGAACGCGGGTTACTTAGAGGATTGGCGGTACAACGCCACATTGAGCGGAACGCCGCAAGGCGGAGTCATTAGCCCCATCCTCGCTAACATCTACCTGGACAAGCTGGATAGGTTTGTAACCGAGCAGCTAATTCCCAAGTGGACACGCGGAGACGTAAGAAGGGGTAACCAGGAATATCGTGCCCTGGCGCACAGGGTCGAATACCTGAGAAAAACCAGAAAAATAGAGGAAGCCAGGGCAGTCAAGCAACGAATGATGCAACTGCCTTCGATGGACACCAGCGACCCACTTTTTAGGCGGTTACGGTATGTACGCTACGCAGACGACTTTCTGCTAGGATTTACCGGCACGAAGTCAGAAGCGGAACAAATCAAGGAAGAGATACGGGAGTTCCTGCAAGAAACCCTCAAGCTGGAACTCTCTCAGGCCAAAACGCTCGTTACCCATGCGAGAACAGAGGCCGCTCACTTCCTGGGATACGAGATACAGACCATGCACGAAGATAGCCAGAGGGGCCGCGACAAACGGCGCAGCCTCAATGGCAAAATCGGACTGCGCGTACCGCAGCGGGTCACTGAGGAGAAATGCCAAGCCTACATGGAAGAGGGCAAACCGAGACACCGCGCTGAACTGACCAATGACAGTGATTTCACGATCATTGCAAAGTATCAAGCGGAATATCGGGGCCTGGTAGAATACTATAGAATGGCCTACAACCTAAGCGGGCTAGGGAAGCTGAAATGGGTTATGGAGCAGTCGTTAGTCAAGACGCTTGCAAACAAGCACAAGACAACGGCAGCAGCCATCTGCAGGAAACACCGAGCCAAAGCCACCACAAGAGGCAGAGCCTACAAAATTCTACAAGCAAAAGTAGAACGAACAGGCAAAGAGCCGCTGATAGCAACGTGGGGCGGCATTCCTCTCACTTGGAGCTTAAAGGCACAATTGGATGACCAACCGCAGCGGGTTTGGGGCAGCCGAACGGAGCTAGAGAAGCGACTGCTGGCTGATGAATGCGAATACTGTGGTAGCACAGACAACCTTGAGGTGCATCACATACGCGCACTCAAAGACCTGAACCGCCACAAAGGCAGAGAACTGCCGGAGTGGGTGAAGCTGATGGCGGCGCGTCAGCGCAAAACAATGGTCGTTTGCCGAAACTGCCACCAGGACATCACCTATGGCCGACCGATGAGGAGACAACCGAGCGGAAAGGGCTTTATGTGGACTGGTAAACGGCAGATGTCACTGGCACGAACGTAATCTACGACACCGGAGAGCCGGATGCCACGAAAGTAGGCACGTCCGGTTCGGTGGGGGGGAGTCGGAAAAGTGCCAGCAATGGCAACTCGTCGGCTCCCTACCCGACAACGCCTGTGGAGAGGAACGCGCTGGCGCGAAGCGGAAGCCTCGCGTGAAACGGTCCCCGGTGAAGCAGGAACCAGACCGCAAGTAGGCGTGCCCTATTTGTCTAAGTTCTGGAGAACGGTGAAATATTAGTCTTCGGCCAGCAGTTGGCCGCAGTGGAAACAATAGCGGAAATAGACCGGACAGCGCGCCCCGCAGCGGTCGCACGTCAGCGCTTCCTGGTCATCAGCCACCAACGTCGCCTCTGCGGGCAAGGGCTGTGCCTCCAGCCTGGCATGAACCAGTTGGATCGTCTCAGCGCGCGCCTTCTCCAATGTAACGCCCAGGTTCTTCAACACGCCAGCAGCAATTCCCTCGCCCTCGCGGATCAGCCCCAGCAGCAGATGCTCCGTGCCAACGAATTGATGACCCAGCCGGGCCGTCTCCTCAACGGCCAGATGCAGCACCTTCTTGGCGCGCGGCGTCAGCGGAAACTCGCCAGTCGCCTCGTGATCGCCCTGCCCAACAATAAACTCAACCCGATTGCGCGCCTCGTCCAGCGTCACACCCAGCTTTTGCAACACCTGCGCGGCCAGCCCCTCGCCCTCGCGCAGCAGCCCCAGCAGCAAATGCTCCGTCCCGATATAGTGGTGGTGGAGGCGCCGCGCCTCCTCCTGCGCCAGCGCCAGAACCCTGTGCGCTCGTTTGGTGAACCGGCTCATATCGGTCCTGGGCAACGGCTTATCGGGGAAGAACTTGCGCGCCAGCTTCGAGAACACAACATCCAGCGGATCACTGCCGGATGGCTCGCTGCCGCTGATCCGCTGCCGTTGCAGATAGTCTGTCAGATCGCTTCGCATAAAGCGATATTCCCCTCCGACGCGATACGCCGGAAGCTCTCCCCGATTGACCAGCCGCCGGATGGTCACAACATCCACGCGCAGAAACGCGGCCACCTCGTCCGAGGTCATCAATGGCTCCATCTTTTTTGGCTCCTTTGATCTTGAAGATCAAAACAGTATTTGAGATTACTATAGATGACTAAAGAATATTTTGTCAAGGGTTGAGAGGACAAATCAGAACTTCACACTCCTAAAAGTTCCCTCCCTGCCACCTTGTTGACAGCCTGCCGTTCCTTGCCGTATCCTGCCAGAAGCAGCACGCGCCCTCTTGTGAACGGGACGCGCCTGGGTGCTGGATGGTTAGAAAGAGAGCGATCCTGATGCCGCGTTCCTCCGGCGATTCGTCGTCTCGTTTCAAGCGCGTGGAGAGCCTGGACCCTTCCACCGATAGTTTCCTCCCTCGCGTTGTCGAAGGCGTCTATCTGCCGCGCCCGGCGGATGACGCGGCCCGCCAGGCGCTGCGCCAGGCAGCGCGCCAGACCAGAACAACAGCGCGCCAGCCGCTGGGCATCTGCATCACCGGGCGCGCCATGCTGGGCAAGACGCGGCTCGCCTGGGAAGCCATGCGCGCCGAACTGACCGGCTGGACAGTTGTACCCTGGCCGCATGGACCGCAGGCATCCATCGACTTCGCAGCCCTGCATAGCAAGCGCGCTGTTCTCTGGATTGACGCGGCCCAGACCTTTGCCAACCCGCACGAGGCGCTGCTGCTGAACAGCCTGCCGGAAGCGGCGGCTGCCGCAAGCCAGCGGCTCATCATCATCGTGACCTGCCGCGACGGCGCCGACGAAACAGCCACGCGCCAGCACCTGGAACCTCTGCTGGCTCGCCTGGCGACTATCCCCCTCACCGAGATCAGCGCCTCAGAAGCCGATCAACTGGCGGCGCTGCTGAAAACAGCAGGCGTTGAAGCGCACCAGGATCAATTTGACGGCACGCCCGGCTCGCTCGTGCTGGATGTGGCGGGCCTGCGCGCTGCGCGCTACCCGTCCCTGCCCGCAGCCGCCCGGCGCGTGCTGCAAGCGCTCAAGCTGCTGCGCCAGGTGGGCATCTTTGACTATCCCGCCCCGCGTCTGCGCGCTGCGGCGGTTGATCTCTTTGCGCTGGATGAAGCCGACTGGCCGAGCGCGCTCGATACGCTCGCGCAGGCCGGATTTCTGCGCCTGGGCGCGGTGCGCGCCGCTGGCGAGCAGACCATCGTGCCAGCAGCAGCAGTCTATCTGGAAACCGCCATCCCGGACGAACCGCCATCAGGCGACGAAAGCGCCGATACCTGGCTGCAACTGGCAGAGAGTCTGCTGCGCCAGCGGGATGCTGACGCGCTCTTCAAGCTGGGCCTGGCTTTCAGCCAGCGCCCAACAGGCGATCTGCGCGCCAACCGCCACTATGCCGGAGCCTGCTATCGCGCCGCGCTCGAAGTCTACACCCGCCAGAACACGCCCATTGCCTGGGCACTCATGCAGAACGCGCTGGGCGACGCGCTCAAGCGCGAAGCCGACCTGCTCGCCGGAGCAGAGCAAGCGGCACTGCTAGCCCAGGCCATCGCAGCGCATCAAGCGGCCCTGGAAGTCTTCAGTCGGGACACATTACCCGCTGGCTGGGCGCTGGCGCAGAATAATCTGGGCAATGCCCTCAGCCAGCAGGCGCGGCTGGCCGTCGGCACGCAGCGCGCCAGCTTGTTGGAGCAGGCGCTGGCGGCCTATCGCGCGGCCCTGGAAGTCCGCACGCGCGAGCGCTTCCCCGCCGATTGGGCGGCAACCCAGAGCAATCTTGGGCAGGCGCTGGGCGTGCAGGCGCAGCTTCTCATCGGCGCGGAGCGCGCCAGCCTGCTGGAGCAAGAAGTCGTCTGCTATCAGGCGGCGCTCCAAGTCTACACCCGCCAGAACGCGCCGGACGCCTGGGCGGCCATCCAGAACAACCTGGGCAACGCCCTCCGAACCCAGGCAGAACAGGCAGAGAAAGCGGCGCGCAGCGCTCTGCTCTCGCAGGCCGTCAGCGCCTATCGCGCCGCGCTCGAAGTCTACACCCGCGAAGAGACACCCGCCCTCTGGGCGATGGTCCATAGCAACCTGGGCATCGTACTCAGCGCCCAGGCGGATTCAGTCTATGGCATGATCCGCGAAGTGCTGCTCATGCAGGCCATCGAAGCCTACCGCGCCGCGCTGGAGGTACGCACCCGCCAGAGCGCCCCCGCCGCCTGGGCCATGACCCAGAGCAATCTAGGCGCCGCGCTCCGGGGGCGGGCTGGACACGTCGCCGGGCAGGAGCGCGCCGATCTGCTGGGCCTGGCCGCGCAAGTCTACCGCAGCGTGCTGACGGTCTATACCCGCGAGGATACGCCCGCTGCCTGGGCCGGGACGCAGTTCAATCTGGCGCTCATTAACCTGGACCGCGCCACCACCCTTGAGCCGGAGGACAAAAGCGCTGCCTGCCAGGCGCTGCGCGAAGCCTGGCACAGCATCCATCAGGCGCTGTCAGTCTACTCTGAGGAGATCTCCCCGGCCAATCACCAGCAGGCAGTCGACGTGCGCGAGCGCATTGCCTGGCAGGTGCAGGCATCTGGATGCGAACGGGGAGAGTGAGCGCCATCGCCAGAATACACCATGCTTATTATGTAAGTCGCAGCAGCAAGACTTGACTTTTTGAAGAGGTCAGGTATACTTTTCTCCACCGAGCAAGAGCGATAACCGTACCTGCATTAGACAGATACGGCTATCACTACCCAGGCGCCGCCGAAGGCGACGCGGAGGGCTATACCCCATTCTAAGCCCCTACCCGCCCGCATGTCCAGCGCCTCATCAAAAACAAACACGAGGAGGCACCCGATGGACATCCCCAACCCCTTGCCCCCAGGCCAGCATGCTATCTACGCGCTGCTCGACCCAACCTATAAACGTGTCTACCACGTCAGCCAGAGCCGCAACCCGAAAGGGCGCCTGGCAGCGCATCTGGCTGAGCGTCACCCTGAAGGCAACGGAGACAGTAGCTACCAAGGGTAGACCTCAAGAGGTGGCTGTGCTGCCCGCCTGGGCAATCCCTTTATGGGTACTTGGTATCCAGGCAAGCCACCTGACCGCAGACAGCTCCAAACCGCCGCTAGAGGCTCGGCCACCGCGCAGACCGTGTGGCCGCCCGCGCCGCAAAAAGTGAGCGCCTGAAGATCATTCCAGTAAACTGATCTCGCCTGCTTCCTGGCCCGCCCAGGCAATGTAGCCCCGCTGGCGGAGTTCTCCCGCCAGGAAGCGGGTGATGGCAGCGTCGTGGAGCGCCAGCAGCGTCTCTCCATTTCTTCCCTCGCGTGATAGGATGAATTGGCATAGCCCGTGCATATGTCCTCTTAGGAGGCCGGTTCCTGCCTGCCTTCAGGTCTTCCAGAAGCTGATATACTCAAGGAGCGTATCTCGCCAACAGGGAAGAGACCAATGGCGAGCAAGAAGAAAGGAATGAATCGATGCAACCACTCCCAAATACTGTGCCTGAGAGCCGGGTTGGAATCTGGTGCCATTGGGGCGCCTGGATCGTTCTCATCATCGGCGCCTTGCAGGTTTTGATTCTTATTGTGCAAAATAATCCAATCCTGCCGATTCTTGGGGTCGTCTCAGGCACCATCTTTTCCTTTTTGATACTCTACGCGGTTGGAACGCTTGTCACCGCTCTGGTCGGCCAGAGGGCGCATCCTCCCGCCGCAGCCGGAGCCTCGCCCGCGACTCCCCAGGCCACGCCTGCGGGCGCGGCAGCGCCCGATCAGCGTCAGCATGCCTGACGCCTTCAGGCGCGCCTGGCGGCCAGAGCGGTTTTATCGGAGCGCATGATGAGCCGCGCCAGCGTCAGCAGGCCGACGACAGACCCGGCGCCGATATAGATTGCGTACATCCAGACGGTGCCGCTGTCGCTGCCTGCCAGCAATCCATGCAGCGTGACCAGCACAAACGTTGCAAAGCTGGTGTAGTGCAGCAGCCGCCAGAAACGGTAGGGCAGATGGCGGCGCATCCAGGAACTGCCGAGAATGACCAGCGTGGTCCAGAGCGCGATCACGCCAAAACCCACTGCCAGTGGGCTATAGGGTTCATTGATTGGCAGAATGAAATTGACCATGCTAAACGAGATAAACGGGTCCAGCAGCAGGGTCAGCAGATGCAGGCCGACCAGCACGCCAAAGGCCGTGCCCAGGAACTGGTGAACTTCATCCACCATCCAGGAAATGCGCCCGCCAGATGTGCGCGCTGTGCTGCGCAGCAGCCCCAGGCTCACCAGCACTGCCAGCACCACATAAGCGGCAGTCGCCGTCGCCCGCGTGAGATACCACATTGTTGTATTGGAATCGCTGGCCGCTGCGGCCAGTGTCGTGACCAGATGAGCGCTCACGCTCCCCAATGATACTGGCATTACCCCCATATCGCACCTCCTGCTCCACAGCTTGCAAGATAGTCATTCATATTCGCTGAAAGCACCACCCGCCCATCCCCCATCACCAGCAGCAGCGCGACGCCCTCTTTCTCAAGTATCTGCGCCTCTTTGGCTGCAAGTCTCTTCCAGGATTCCTCTATTGCCTGAAGGGCAGCCGGATAGCCGCGCAGCAAAGCCACCTTGGCAGCGACTTCTGCGCGCGCGGCGGTGGGCGCCAGTGCCGTCGCGGTAGCGATCAGATGCGCGTCATCGGTACTCTGTGCATTCTCACCATCTGGCGGCATCCAGATATGAGCCGGGCGGCCCGTGCGCGGGTCGAGCAGATGATGCTGGCGCTGCCCGCCCTGATACCACCAGCGGCGCGATGCCCCGGAGGTAGCGAGTCCGCCCTGCCCCATGCGCACGATGGCGATAGTGTCTCCGGCTGGCAGATGGTCGGTGAAGGGATTCCGAATGCCCACTGCCCAGGACTCGCCCGGCTGGACCTCGCCCCGCAGGCGCAGGTCGCCGCCTACGTTGACGATCACATTGGCGAAAGGCCGAAAGAAGCGCTTGAGCGCGGTATCTGCCGCCCAGCCTTTGGCAATGCCGCCCAGGTCCAGGCGTGTGTCCTGGGGCAGCCGGACACAGCGGCGCGTGGCATCAAGCTGGATGCCGCGCCAGCTTTCGTTTGAGGCCGCGCTGACGCGCTGAGGCGCGCTGTCTGCGTTTGCCTCCCTGGCGAGCAAGGAAAAATCGCGGTCATAGCCCAACGCCTCGATCTGGGGCAGCAGCGTGGGATCAAAGAGGCCACTGCTGCGATTGGCCGCCGCGACGGCCTCGCGCACAACCGTAAAAAGCATGTCGGAGGTATGCTGCCAGCGGCCAGCAGCGCTGTTTAACTGACTCAACTCGCTCTGCGGATCAAAGCGCGTCAGCCGCCGCTCCACTTCGCGCATCCACTCCATGCAGGCGTGGAGCGCGGTGCGAGCCGCCTCTTCTTCGGCTGGCGTCACCGCCAGATGCACGCTCACATCGGTTGCCATGATCCGGCTGGTTTGTTCCACCAGCCGATATTTTTGTGGCGACAGCGTACTCATCTTCTTTCAACTCCTATAGTGATAGATCAAACCCTGCTGAGGGGCACTTGTGCTTGCAGCGCCGCCGACTCTGGCAGCGCGCCGCTATGAGGTTCCTGACTGGGTGTTTGTTGGTGGCGCCGATGTTGACGTTGACGAGCCAGAGGACGAATCGCCAGACGATGAACTGCTCCCCGACATCTGGCTGGAAGACGATGATGTTGCAGCGACCTGCGAGCTAAACGCTTTCGTGCTAATCAGCGTCCAGGTGCCCAGCAGCAGCGTCAGGACGCCCACCAGCGTAAACAGGCGCACCCGGCGCACTGCTGCCTGGCGGCGCGCGAACGCGCTCCCACTCGCAGCGGCTGGCGCGGCGCCCCTGGCGGGTGGCTGCCCTCCAGAAGCAATGGTGACATCGCCAAGCGGCCTGGCAACGCAGCCCAGCACATAGCCCGCGCGCCGCTCGGTGGAACTGAGCGCCTCGCCCGCCGGATCAACCCTGCCGCTGAGCAGCTTGAGCTTGCAGGTGCCGCAGGCGCCCGCCCGGCAGCTAAAATCGCAGGTGTAGCCATGCCGCTCCAGCGCGGTCAGCAGCGTTTCTTGCGGCTGGACATCCAGTACCGCGCCGGTATCAGCGACGCGCAGGCGCGTCCGCGCGGCGCCTGGAGCGTCTGGATGCTGCTTCAGGAGGCTGCTCACGGGCAGCGGCGCGGCGGGCGAAGCAAAGGTCTCGCTGTGTACCTGCTCTTCTGGGATGGCTGCCGCTGCCAGCGTCTTCTGAAGATCGCGCTTCAACGCGGCTGGTCCGCAGATGTACCAGTGGGCGCGTGTTGCCAGCGGCCCAGCCTGTTCCAGCACTCTTGGCGGCGTGAGCCGCGTGCCCTGCGTCGAGAAGTAATACCAGCGGCGCAGCCAGGTGGAACCGGGGTCCAGCGTTTCCAGTTCGCGCAGGTAGATGGTTTCTGCCGG
>Ga0070740_10002671_pt1 | contig 20283 bp, 10 predicted proteins | sample Coa_R2_FD_67286 | JGI IMG/M metagenome (GOLD analysis project Ga0070740, IMG submission 67286) | Surface soil microbial communities from Centralia Pennsylvania, which are recovering from an underground coalmine fire - Coalmine... | ecosystem: Environmental > Terrestrial > Soil > Unclassified ...
ACGATTTCGCCCAGCGTCGATTCCAGCGCCGCGCGCGCCCTCGACAGATCCGCAGCGCTTCCAAGCAGCCGCATCCAATGATCGCGCGTCTCGAGCATTTGCGCCAGCAGGGTGCAGGCGTAATTCGCGTCATTATCCAGCCTTCGCAGCAGCGCTTCGATCGCGCGCGCATAAGGATCTTTGCCCGCAAGCAGACGCAGCGTGTTCGACGTCGCGCGCCAATAGTACTCTTGCGGCTTGTCGGTGACATCTGGCAAGGCCCCGAACCGGGCGAGCAACGGCATCTGCCGGACAATCGCCATCGACAGCGCGTCGATGGTCTGAATCCGCATCCGGCCGGGATGCGCGGCTAAGTCCCACCCGCGCTCCCGATCGCGCCGCAGGGCCTCGCGCGCGATTTCCCAGGTGCGCCGGGAGTGCTCCGATGCGGGCGCCGGCCCGGCGGCGCGCCTCAGCGCATCGAGAACGCGCGACCGCATCTCGCCCGCCGCCTTGATGGTGAAGGTGATGGCGACAATCGATTCCGGTTCGGCGACGCGCGCCAGAAGCGTGAGATAGCGCTGTATCAGCAGCTCGGTTTTCCCGGAGCCCGCCGGGGCCTGCACAATGAAGGAACGCGCAGGGTCGAGAGCCCGCTCGCGCGCCGCCGCGTCGTCCGGCGCCGGGGCGCTGGCCACTCCGCCACCGGGTTCGAAACCTGGCAGCCACAGACTGGCCATGTCGCGGTTATGCCGCCTCATCCCGATCCTGAGCCCCGGGCGCCGTCCATTCGCGGATGCGGCACAGCGCTCCGGCGTGGCATGTCTCGCAAGTCTTCTTGCCGCGCTTGGGATCGATTTCCGCCCGCCCTTGCAGAAAATCGTTCGCCAGTTTTTCCAGCACCGGTCGCCACGCGGCAATGCGATCGGCCAGGGAATCGTAGAGCACTCCTTCCGCCGTTTTCGTGAAGGCCTTTATTCCCGGAAGCGCGCCGGCCTCGGCGGCATAGCCCTTAAAGCGGGAATCGCCCGGCGCCACTTGCGCGATGGCAACGGCGGCAAGCGGCGCCGCATGCGAAATCGCATACAGCGGCGCCTGCGGTTCATCCGGCCGCGTATCGGACCATGCCGCAATAGACGGCGCATTCGTCTTGTAATCAATGATGATCTCGCGTCCATCGGTGAGACGGTCGATGCGGTCAATACGCGCCTTGAGCGTCAGACCGCCGGCCTGAACGCACCGCTCCGCCTCAAGCGATGCGACCTCGAACGGGCTTCTCAACCGCTCGATCGCCAGCCATTCGAGCAGTAGATGCTTTAAGCGGTCCCGCTCGATGGCGAGAAAGCGTCGGCAGAACTCGGTGGCCCGCTCAGAGTCCCTCTCAAGCGCGCGACAAATTGCGCGCTCGATGGTCTGCTCCACCTGATCAGCCGGCATACCGGTCAGCCGCTCATAGGATTGCACTTCGGCCCAAAAAAACTGAAGCGTCTTGTGCAGGACTGTTCCTCGATCAACTGGCGACATTCCGAGATCGCCTGATTCCAGCGGACGAGCGCCAAGCCGGATCTCAACGAACGCCCGAAACGGGCATTCCGCCTGTCTTTTAAGAATCGACACGCCCCCCGCGACGACGGCATCGGACGTCCGCGGCCCGGCAAAGTCCGGGATCCGCTCGCAGGCGACGCGCTGCGAGAGCCAGCCGCTCCAACTGTCGCATGCATTTTCCGCAGATTCTAGCTCGGCAATATCAGCGATGAGCGCGCTCGGTCGCAGATCGCAGTCGCCGTCGCGCCGGGAATAGCTCACTACAATGTTCGGCGCGCTCGATTTCAACCGGGCGATCGTCTGCCGCGCAAACGTCATTTCGCGCTCGGCGGAGCTATGCGGCAAATTGCGCTCGCGCTGAAGGCTGAGCGGAAGAAAGGGATGCGCGTGAGGCGGCGACGGCCAGGCGCGGTCGTCAAGGCCGGTGATCCACAAGTAATCAAAACGCGCTCCGGCGGCTTCGAGAGCGCCCATCACCTGTACAGGCGCGTTCTCATCCTCCGGTTGAAACTCAGCCTCGGAGGCAAGCTCTTGGAGGCGCTCCGCAGCCTCATCCTCCCGCCAGAGCTCCACTGCGGCGTCCATTGACGCCATGATCCGCAGCAATTCGATCCAACGCTCGACCGTCTGGAATTCCGCGCTCTCCAGCGGGCGGTCTCCGGGCCATCCGGCCGCCTCCAGCAACTGGCGGAAGCATTTCGCCCATTCGGATGGCGCCTGCGCGGCGGGCCACTGCGCTCTCGTGGTCTGGCAACGGTCAATCAGGGCGGCGAACTTCGGCGAAAACCAGGCGGTCTCGCGCTGGCGGGCGAGCCGTTGCAGGTCTTCGATCCTTACATCCGCGGTCCGGAAGCGCCGCAAGCGCGCGTCCAGCAGCGCCCGGCTCGATCGTTCCACCTCCGCGCCCGCAAGAAAGGGCGACCTTAGCAGGCGGCTCGCATGCTCGAGCAAGAGCACGCGTCTGCCCAGATGAATTGCGTCCAGCGCCGCCGCTACCACGGGGAATGAAACCAGAGGCTGCCCGGCCGAAATGTGAAATGCGCGGGCCGGCTCGGCGGAGGGAGTGTGCATGCGCTCCGGATGGAGCGCCTCCGTGAAAATGCGTTCGACGCGCCCCCGCAACCCTGAAAGCGCCGGAACGACCACGCCGATGCGCGATCCTGGCGCCGTCAGCAACAGCTCCCGCGCCCAGCGCGCCGCCGCCCGCAGCTCGGCCTCGGCGTCAGCCGCCGGGGCGCGCGCCAACTCCTTGGCCGGCGCCGCTGCCGGCAGCGCGGAACACTCGCATCCGGAGCCCGCTAGCGCATCCACCAGCGCCTGTTGCTGCGGCGTAAATTCATCAAAGCCGGCCAGCATCACCCGCCGTGGCGCCGCCAGAGCGCCGCGCGCAATCGCCTCCGCCACGCCATCGGCCAGCCGCGCCTCATCCGTCCAGCCATTGCGGTCGCACTCAAGCCGGAAGCGCTGCGCCCAGGCGAAGAACGCAGCCCAATCCTGATGCTGTTCGTACAGCGCGGGCGTCCACGGCAGCCGGTACGCGTGCGCCAGACGCCACGCTTCGAATGCGAGCCGCGCTGCGGCGCGCACATCCAGCAGTTGGCGGCCCTCGCTGGAGTCTTGTATGATCCGGCGCCACACGGCCTGAGCCTGATGCGATGACAGCAGCAGATGCGGATCCACGGCGCCGCAGGCGACCGCTTCCACCCAGCGGCCGCGAAGCCAGGCTGATAACGGAAGCGCCTCAAGCCCCGGCCACACGCGGTCTCCAGACTCCGCCCGGGCGCTGTCATATAGCGCGCGCAGCGTCCGGGACAGGCGCTGATTCGCGGTCAGCACCGTCGCGCCGGTCCGCGCCGCGTCGCTCAAATAGTCCAGTACCGCGTCCTGCTCCAAGTCTCTACACTATCGTGAAATTTCAAAAAACAAAAGTTAAAGTGAATGTTTCATTCGCCCGGACGCTGAGCGCCGCGTCGGAATCGAGGCCGGCGTGACATACTCGCCGCGCGCCGCCACGCCTGAGATCTTCGATACGTTGCGGATGTCGCTCAGCGGGTCCGCGTCCAGAAGGACAAGATCAGCGACCATGCCCGGCTTCAGCGTTCCCAAGGATTCGTCCCATCCCAAAAATTTCGCGGGCTCCGCCGTCGCCGCCCGCAGCGCCTCGGCGGGCGTAAGTCCGGCCTGGACCAGCAGCTCCAGCTCATGATGCAGCGTCTTGCCCGGCGCCGTGTTGCCATGCCCGGCGTCGGATCCGGCGAGAATCTGTACGCCGCACTCCCTCATCAGGCCCACCATCCTGCTCGCGGCCAGAAACTCGCGCTGTCCTTTGCGACGCGCTCTCCGTTCCCAATAACTCAGGGCTGGCGTCTGGCGCGTTTCCATCAAGGCGCAGCGCTTGAACAGTTCGCGGGCGCGGTGCTCGCTGAATGTGTCCAACGCGCGCGATTGCGGCGCTCTTCCGGCGCGGATCTCCGGCTCCTCGGTCGAGCAGGCGAGAAACATCCCGGAAAGCTGTTCGATGCTGCCCATGCGCTCCTCGATGGCTTCGGCAGCTTGCACATCATCCGGCACCTGTCCGGCGAACGGCAACCGCCAGTGCCGGCATTGCTCCGCCAGCGCGAAAAATGCCTGCCTCGGCAGCGCGAGCACGTCAATAAAATCAACGTCCATGCCGTCAAGGCGGTCGAATGCTCGCCGCGCCTCATCCGGCGTTTTTATGCCGCCGACCGCCGGGCCGGAGGCGACGATATGCGGCCCGACCATTTCGCGCCGCTCCATCGCCTTGCGCCAGGCCCCAATCTGCGCCAGATCGCCGCCCATATCGCGAACCCCGGTCACTCCGCTCGCAATGCATAGCGCCAGCGCGTCTCTGTTCCCGGCAATGTGAACATGCATGTCCCACAGGCCGGGAATAACATACTTGCCGCGGCCGTTGATTACGCGCGCCGATTTCGGGATGCGGGTTGTGCGCGCCGGCCCCAGAGCGATAATGCGTTCGCCGCGAAAAATAATCGTCGAGTGCGGGCGCGGCGGCGCCCCCGTCCCGTCTATGATTGTGGCGTCGCGAATGGCGACCGTTGCAACCGCGGCGAATACAGCCGGACCGCTCAGAAGCACGCCTGCGGCGAGAGCGAGACGCATACGCTCCAGTTTACCGGCGACGTATGCGTCCCAGCTTTAAAACCGCAAGACTACCACTCCAGCCGCGCGCCGAATTGCAGCCGGCGCATCTGCGCGTTGTTGGCGAGGCTGGTGATCAGACCAGCATTCGGATCCGTGATGTTGTTATTTGGCGTCCCCAGGTTCGGGTGGTTGAATGCGTTGAACGCATCGGCGCGGATCTGGAAGCGCGCGCGCTCCTTGATGGGAAACGCCTTGGCCAGTGAAAGGTCCTGATTGAAGAACCGCGGTCCGAACAGCCAGTTTCGCGGCATGTTGCCAAACTGGTTGTTTGCCGGAACCAGAAACACATCCCCCAGCCCTCCCTTGAACCACTGCGTGCGGTCGTGTTTGGCGCCGGCGTATGGGTCGCCTCCGGCCTTGATGTCCGGGCGGCCGCTCGGGCCCACATCCGGCCGCTGCGCGCCCGACGGCCAGTTGCCTACATACGGCTCAAACGGGATGCCAGTGTAGAACTGCGTGACCCCGCTGATCATCCACCCGCCCAGTATCGCGTTGACCGCCGGATGCGCGCTGGCCCCAAACTTGCGGCCTTTGCCGAACGGAATCTCAAAATTCTGAGCGAGCGTGAACTGATTGTGCGCAATGAAATCGGTATTGCCCCGGCCCAGCGCGCGGTTGTACAGGAACGTATACGAATCGCCCGAATCGTTCACCGCATGCTGATACGTGTAGCTCCCGGTGGCCGTGTAGCCGAATGAGTATCGCTTCTCGCCTTGTATCTGGAGCGAGTCGTAGCTGTTGGTGGCGCAGTTGCAATAGAAGTCGATTCCCTGCGTCCATCCGTATTTTGCGTAGAACGGCTTGCGCAGATTCTGGTCGGCAATGCCCGGAACCCAGGCCGGTTGATTGACGTTGAAGTTCGGACCATCCCCGTTGAACACGTGCCGTCCGCGATTGCCCACATAGCCCGCCGACAGTGAAAAGTCCTTCGAGATCTGATGCTGTATGGTCGCATTCCACTGCATGACTCGCGGCAGAATCACCGTCAGCGGCCGCGCCTTTCCATTCACGCCGTCCGGCAAGGGAAAGCGTCCCGTCGCGTCTGGCTTCGGGAAGGTCAGCGACGTCGGCCCTTGCGCCAGCGTGAACACGCCGCTGAAGGCGTTCGGCGCGTTCAGATTCTGATTGGCGAGCACCGGCAGGTTCTGAGTGACGTTGTGTCCGAACAGCGTGCCGAACGTCCCCAGCTCATACGACCAGCCGTATCCCGCCCGAACCACGGTCTTGGGCGTCAACTGGTATGTCACGCCCAGGCGTGGAGCGAAGTTATGCCAGTTCATGTCCTGAATGCCGTGATCCGAAACTTGGCCCACGCCGAACACGGCGATCTGGCCCGTCCGAAGGTCGAGCTGGCCGCCATTGCCCGGCGCGTTCACTTTCTCCGGGAAGATCATCTCCCAGCGAACGCCGTAGTTCAGTTGCAGCTTCGGCGTCACCCGCCAGGTGTCTTGCACATACCAGAAGAAACGCTTTTGCCGTTCCTGCGCGTCCGTGCTGGAGCTCACGTAGCGGCTGAAGAAGGTCGCTTCGCCCAGCAGGAACGTCGCCCAGCCCAGCCCCTGCTGAACGCCCGCGCCAGCGCTCGGCACATAGCCGGTGTAACCCGGAGAAAAGCTCAACTCTCCAGCTCGATGCGAGTCGCTCGGCACGCGCAATTGCAGCGCATAGCGGATATCAGCCCCGACCTTGATGCTGTGATTGCCGATGATCTTGGTCGTGTTGTCGACAAACTGAAACTGACGTTCGTTCTGGTCCAGCGGACAGTTGCACTGGTTCGTCCCGAGCGAGTATCCGAAATTCGTCCCTCCATCGCCGTTAATGAAGAAGGCGGGCATGCCGGAGGTGAAGAAATTATCCAGGTTCAGGTTGGGTATCCCTAAATCTTTCGCCGGCGCAGTGCCCAGGCCATTTGGCAGTACGTTGACCCGATAGCGCATGTATCCGAACCGCACGTCTGTAATCAGCGTCGGGCTGAAGGTGTGCGTGTAGCCGAGCGCAAGACTCTGGTTCTTCACGTCGGAAAGTCCGGCGAAGTTGACGTTGTCAAACGCCGGTCCGCCCGGAAAGACGCCGCCCGTCGCGTTCGTCACATCAAAGGCGCCCAGCGCGCTCTTGCTGAACTGCTGATAGCTGTACCGGCCGAACATCGACGATTTCTCGTTTATGAAATAGTCGATGCGCGTGTCCCAGTTGTTCACGTCGAACTTCTCCACGCCCGAAGTCGCAAAGTTGTTGCGGAACGGCTGTCCCTGGCCGGGAGCGTTCGGCAGCGGAAGATATTTCAGCAATGCCAGCGCTTGCGGGCTCAAACGACTGGCCGGGATCGTATTGTTGGGGAAGGCCTGCCGTCCAACCCCTGTGTTGGGGTCGCCCGTCAACGGGTCAAAGATCATGTTCTGCTGCAGCGAAATCGATTTGCCCGTGGCGTCCGTCACCGTCGGAGCGCCGCTGATAGGCAACAGATATTCACTGAAGTTGCCGGTCCGCGCCAGCGCCGTCGGTACCGAGGTGGTCACCGAAGAGCCGAACCGCCGGCGCGTCAGTTGCGCATCGCCAAAATAAAACAGCTTGTTTTTAATGATCCTGCCCCCGATCGATCCGCCGAACTGGTTCCACTTAAACGGCGGAACGCCGTGCACGAGCTGATCGTTGTTGAAGGGATTCCGCGCAATCGTGCTGAACCCGGGTGAATTATTTTGCAGGTATTCGAATGCGGAGCCGTGAAAATCGTTGGTCCCGGATTTGGTGGACACATTCATCATCCCGGCGCCCGCATAGGCGAACTCCGCGTCGTAGTTCTGGCTCGAAATTTTCGTCTCCGTCACCGCATCCAGATTGGGATTGATCACGATAATCCCGAGAATCGGGTCCTGATTGTCGGTGCCGTCCAGTTGGAATCCGGTGCCGGAAAAGTGTTGCCCGTTTACCTGAATTTGTATGCTGCCTTGCGGGTTTTCCGAAGACGCGTGATTCCACCCCAACTGGCTGGTTCCCGGCAACAGCAGCTCGTAGGACTGAAAGTTGCGGTTGATGTTGGGCAGGTCTTCGAGCTGTTTCGCAGTCAAGGTGGTCGCCACGTCCGCCCGGTCGGATTGCAGCAGCGGCGCGGCGGCCGTCACCTCCACCTGCTCGGTCACGTTGCCAACCTGCAACGTCACGTCTACGCGGGCTGCCTGGTCGACATTGACCTGGATATCTCGACTCACGGCAGTGCGAAACCCGGCCCCCTCCACCTGCACCGTGTAGAGCCCGGGGATCAGCCGGTCCTTGGAATAGTTGCCCGTTTCGTTGGTCGTCACCTCGTACCGGGTCCCCTTCGATTGATCCGTGATGGTGACCTTCGCATTCGGCACGCCGCCGCCTGAAGGGTCCGTCACCGTGCCATATATGCTGCCGTACACCTGTTGTCCGAAAATGGCCTGCGGCAGAAATAATGCAGCAAATACCGCAATTTGAAAGCAAACTCGGCTTTGGGTTTTGAACACAACCTCTCCTTTTCAGGGAGCGCGGAAGCAACCCCGCCCGCCGGGCGAAAGCCGCTTTGCCCACGGCGCCTTTCCCGTACGGGCGGGGTCCCGTGTCAACGGACGCCGTCAGAGCGATTTGACGCTAGCCGGTTTCCGCGCAGGCGATCCCTGTTCCCCAGAATTCTGGGATTGAGTTTGCATCCAGCTTGGCAGGGGTACAAGTATATTCCTGTTGTGAAACTGTTAAATGCAATAAGTTTTTTGGTTGCAAACGATTCTTGATCCTGTTACGCTCCGGATAAATGTCCGTTACAGGGGTGTCGCCGGCAGCTCGTGACGCCATCGCGGCGCAGATTGATCGGCTGATCGCTTCCGGCGTTCTAAGAGGGTCTGAGTCGCTTTGCCGTCTGCTGCGCTATCTGGCCGAACGCGCCATGGAGCATCCTGGCGTCGCCGTCAAGGAGTACCAAATCGCGGTGGAGGTCTTCGGACGGCCGCCCGATTTCGACCCGCGGCTGGATTCTACAGTGCGCGTACAAACTGGGCGGCTCCGCGCCAAACTCGCCGACTATTATGCAGGCGAGGGCGCCGAGGACCGGATCATCGTCGAGGTCCCGAAAGGATCCTATTCGCTGGTTATTCACGAACGCCCGGCCCAGGAGCCGGAGCCGGAATCCACCCCGTCTGCCGCCTCCCCCCCTGAGCTTCCGACAGAGCCGGTCCGTTCGAAAACAACTGTCGCGCTGATTGCCTTATCGACCGTCACCCTGAGCCTGCTGGCCGCCCTCCTGGTGGTCCTCTTTGACAGCCCTCTCCGACCCCGGCCGGGCGCCGCCGTCAATGAACAGGTTCCCGCCGTGCTCAAGACCTTCTGGGCCGGATTTGTCGACGGTCCGGAGCGGCCGTGGGTGGTCTTCAGCAATGCGGAGTTTGTCGGCCGGCCCGAGACCGGCATGCGCTATTTCGACCCGGCCCGGGACGCCCGCACTGGCATACTCGATCATTACACCGGCGTCGGCGAAGTGCTCGCCGTCCATGAGCTCGATCGCGTCTTCACCCTGCTCCATCACGGCATCCGGGTGAAACGAGGTCGCCTCTTGTCGCTCGACGACGCCAAAAATAACGACTTGATTTTCATTGGTTCGCCGGCGGAAAACCTTAGCCTGCGCGATATCCCCACCACCCAGGAGTTCGCGTTCCGGCTCGCCGCGGACGGCCCCCGCAAAGGCGACCTGGCCATCTACAATTTGAATCCCAGGCCGGGCGAAAGTTCGGTTTTCTGGGCGTCCCCAACCTTGCCCATTGCGGAGGATTACGCCGTAATCGGCCTCATGCCCGGCATGAATCCGAGCCGCTGGGTTATGGTGCTCGCCGGAACCACCACCATCGGCACGCAAGCAGCGGCGGAATTCGTCACCCGTGAATCCAATCTCGCCGAACTCGTTTCAAGAGTCGGAAAGTCGAGCGCAGGCCACATCCTGCCATTCGAAGCGGTTATCCATGTGAAGGTCGTCGGCGGGGTTCCCGTCGCCTCGCGCCTCGTCGCTTTGCACCGGCGCAAGTAGAGACCGGAGAATTTACCTCCCGTCCCCCGACTTAAAGATTGGAGGCGCGGGGGGGAATCGAACCCCCGAATAAAGGTTTTGCAGACCTCTGCCTTACCACTTGGCTACCGCGCCCGTTAAACCTCCTGGTAAGGATCATACCGCGAAACAGGACTGGAAAACCAACGGCGTTCGGGTTATCCTTGGAGATCAGGTAAAATCCCGAGATCGAGGCCCGAAAAGATCGCGGTCTGAACCGAATAGGTTTGAGGTGAAGCTGGAAACACTAAGCGCGCCGAACGGCGCACTGATTATCAAAGCAGCGGATTGGGCTTATCGTTCCACCGCATCGAAACAGGAGTCGTGCATGGAACAGCTTACAAACTCACATCCCCATGATGAATTGCTCGGCCAATACCTGTGCGGCCGGTTGTCGACACAAGAAGCGTTAGAAATTGAAACTCACTGCCTGACCTGCGCGCGCTGCGGCGATCGCCTGGCCGTCCTCGAATGGTTCCCAGGCGCACGCGACGGAGCTTTCGCCATACTGAATCCACCCGTTACGATTCGTTCACGATCCGTCCCTGACACGGATCCCACCGCCGCTCCGTTCTTGCAGCGGGCGTTCGGATCGGCGCTCACCAGGTTCAGCCTCCTGACAGGCTCGGATCAGTTGATCGGGGCCACGGCTGTCGCATCCGCTGCCATCCTGGCGCTGAGCTTCGCCCTCCCCATTACCCGCGCTCAACAGGATTCCGTCAACCGCGCTTGGGAGTCTGCCGTCGTCCCGCGCATGCCCGCTGCGAATGCGTCGCGCGCGTTTCAGTTCGGCCCCCCCTTCGACGAGGCGCTTCAACTCGAAGCCGATCAGGCGAGGATCAAAAGCATTCCCAATCTGCGCATCAACTACACCAGGCCTGTCCTGTTGGCGCGCGTTTTTATTCCTCCGGCTCAGCCCGTGATGCTGGCCCACAATGACCCGCTCATTCCGCCGGCTTCTCCGCGCCTTCACCTGGAGTTGAATCCACCGCCCGTTCCGTACGAGATCCCGCGGTTAACTCCTCCGCGCTCGTCTCGATTCCGATCCGTCCTGCGCGTTCTGGCTAAACCATTCGTTCCGGAACGCCGCGAGCGTCGCGAACAGCAGACCATCTGATCAGTGAAACGCGGCCTTTAAGCTGCGCGCCCGCGCTGCCGTCCCGGCTTCCTTCGCTCTGCGGGCAAACAATATCTGACTACCCGCTTCGAAGCGCGGTCCTGATCACCGCCACGGGATTATCCTGTCGGCCGCTCCTGCCGGACCCACGCCTGCCGGTCTCGGCTCGCTCAGACCCGCGCCGCCGGGAAGCGCCTCCACAAAGGGGTTCAAGTGCAGCGCACAGGCTTCCTGCGGCTCGGTTCCCGAGATAAAGTAGTCCACACGCGGCTCCGGGCAGTAAGGCCCTGCCAGCTCGCCTGTCGCAGGATCAATCTTCGCCGCGACGATGCCCGCCGGAGGCGCTCCAAACTCCCGTTTGCCCGGATAGTACGACGCCGCGCGCTTCATAAACTCTGCCCAGATCGGCAGCGCCGAGCGTGCGCCCTCAATATTCAACTCGCGATTGTCGTCAAAGCCGACCCACACCACGCACAGCAGGTCCGGCGTGAACCCCGCAAACCAGCCATCGTGCGACGTGCCCGTCTTGCCCGCCGCCACGCCCTTGAAGCCCATGCCTCGCACGCCCGCCGCCGTTCCACTTCGCAGCACCTCCTGGAGCAGGTCCACCATCAGGTAGGCCACCCGCGGATCCAGCGCCCGGCGCCGCTCCGGAGACCCGCTCACTATCACCCGGCCGTCGGCCGTCCGCACCTGTTTGAGAAATGTCGGTTTCACGAACTCGCCTCCGTTCGCGAAAACCGTATATGCGCCCGCCATCTCAAGCGGCGTCGCATCGTACGCTCCCAGCGCGACCGCCGGAGTGGCTTGAATCTTGTCGTTCAGACCGGCGCGCCGCGCCGCCTCGACCACTTTCGCGTAGCCGACCTTCTCCGCTAAACGCACCGTCGCCACGTTCAGCGAATGAGCCAGCGCGCGCCGCAGCGTGACCACGCCCATGTAATCATGGCGAAAATTTCCGGGCTCGTAGATCCGGTTCGCAAATTGAAAAGTAGTCGGCTCGTCAATCAGCGTGGTCGCCTCCGTAAAAACCTCCCGCCCCCCTTCAACCGCAGTGTTGAGCGCGGCGGCGTAAACGAAGGGTTTGAAGATTGAGCCCGGCTGGCGCTTTGCGATCGCGTGGTTCAACTGGCTCTTCCGGTAATCGCGGCCGCCCACCAGCGCTTTGATTTCCCCCGTGTGCGGATCGAGCGCAATCAGCGCCGCCTGCGGAAGCGCGCCGTCTTTTGCAATCCGCTTCTTTCTCACAATCGCGTCCACCTTGGGCATCGCCTTGTCAATGGCTTCGACCGCCGCGCGCTGCAAATCAGGATCAAGCGTCGTGTACACTTGGTTCAATCCGGAATTCTCTTCCTCGTCCGGCAGCCGACTTTCCAGTTCATCGTTCATCAAAGCCAGGAAATATGGCGCGTCGCCCCCATCCCTGCTCTCGGGCGCGAGGCCCAGCGGCGCATGCGATGCAGCCTGGCATTGCTCCGGCGTGATGTATCCGTTTTCGCGCATGAGCCTCAGAACCAGATTCCGGCGCGCCATCGCGCGATCCGGATAACGGAACGGATTGAAGTAAACGGGCCGCTGGATCAGACCGGCGATCAGCGCCGCTTCCGGCAGCGTCAGACGCCCGATCTCCTTGCCGAAATAGGCCTGCGCCGCCTCTCCGAATCCATGGATGCCGAACGTATCGCGCTGGCCCAGATACACCGAGTTCGCGTACAGCTCAAAGATCTGCTGCTTCGACAAGCGCTGCTCGAGTATGGTGGTGATCATCAGCTCGCTGAATTTGCGGCGCCAACGCTTCTGCGGCTCCAGATACAGCCCCCGGGCGAGCTGCATCGTCAGCGTCGATGCGCCCTGCTCTTTCCGATGCTGCCTCAGATCGACCCATGCGGCCTTCACAATTCGCAGCGGATCGAAGCCAGGGTGTTCAAAAAAGCGCTTGTCCTCGACCGACACCACGGCCTCTACCAGCGCCGGCGGGATCTCATGAAACTGCACCAGCCGCCGTTTTTCGCGCTCGCCGGCCACTACGTTCGTGATCAGCTCCGGCTCCAGGCTGTACTCGGCCAGCGTCTGCCCGCCTTGCAATCCCCTCAGCCCGCTGATCACCCCGTTCTTGAAGTGAATGGCGGCAGGTTCCGGGCGGAAATACGAGTGCGGCCCCGGATATACCTCCACTTCGTCGGCGCGCGCCACATAGTGCCCCAGCGGATTCGATGCCGAGGTCGAGTACCCGGCGCGCTGAAGACTCTTCACCACCGACTCGAGATTGATCGGATCGCCCGGCTGAAGCGTCCGCGGCGCCGCGTAAATGTTCGATGCGTCGGCGTAAGGACCATTTCGTAACGAGTTGTCGACAATAGCGCTGTATTTGGCGTACACATACGCCGCCGGCAGCAGCAACGCGAGAATCACCGCCGCGGGGATCAGCAACAGCCGCCGCGAACCCCACTCCGACCACCGGCCATTCAACCGCTTCATCCACTCCCGGATCTGGATGCGCCGCGGTTCAAACGTCGCCGGCTTTGTCGTAAAAATCACTGCGTCACACCCAAGCACGCGCGCTGCCACTGCGATTTCCAGCGTGTTACGCGCCGCCGGGCATGCATTCCGGCCGCCGACATGGTACTTCTTACATCAGTTCATCCGTTATGCTGATCGAAATTCGCGCATGGCCGCCGAAGTTCGATCTTCGAGAAGGCAGCTTATGGATTGGAAAATCTTGGTCGGAGCCCCGCTGATCGCCGCCGCGGCGTCGTGCAGCTTGGGTCGCTTTACGGGCATCGCGCCCAACGCGGACGTGCGCGAACAGCAGCCCCGGGGGACATTGATCTCGACCGCGGCCATGCAGGTCAGCCGCGCTGCGCACACCGCAACCGCGTTGACCGACGGCCGCGTGTTAGTGGCAGGCGGGTTCATCGAAGAGGCATCGCCGCAGGGGGCTGAAGTTTACGAGCCTGGCGCAGGACAATTCGCCCCGTTGCCGCCCATGGTTACGAGACGTCACAGCCACACGGCCACGCTGCTTCCCAATGGAAAAGTGCTGATCGCCGGCGGCTACGGCGCAGGCGCAGCGACCCTGGCCGCCGCGGAGCTGTTCGATCCGGCGACGAACTCCTTCAGCCCGACCGGATCACTGCTAACCGCTCGCGCAAACCATGTGGCAATCCCACTCGCGACCGGCAAAGTGCTCATTGCCGGAGGCGAGGGATCGGGCTGGACTTTCCTGGCCAGCGCGGAGCTCTACGATCCCTTTACCGGCCGCTTCTCATCCACGGGAAGCCTGACTACGCCGCGTGGCGGCCATGCGGGCGTGCGGCTTCCGGACGGACGCGTGTTGATCGTTGGCGGACACAACGGGCAACGGCGAAATCTCACCATACTGGCCTCGGCAGAGATCTACGACCCTGCGACAGGCATGTTTACTCGAGCGGGCGCGATGGGCGTCCCACGCCACAAGCACGATGCGGTATTGCTTTCAAACGGCCCGGTTTTAATTACCGGCGGCTCCGACGACCGGGACGATCGCGGCATTTACAACTCGACAGAGCTCTTCGATTGGAAGACTGGGGTGTTCATCCCTGGCCCGGCGATGAGGCTTGGCCGTTTTAAGCACAGGGGCGCGAGCGTTGTTCTCCCGAGCGGTTTGGCGTTGATCGCTGGAGGTGCGCCTCAGGCGGAAATATACGACGCTGCAAGTCGGAGTTTCGCCATCGTTCCGGGGCAGCCGCGAATGGCGGGATCCTTCTCTGCCGTCGCGCCGCTCAAGGACGGCGGCGTACTGATTGCAGGGGGCTACGGCAACGGCGCCGGGCCGCGGTCTTCGGCGTGGCTGTATCGCCCATGAAAGGCGAACGCCGACCGCCGCACACCGCAACCGCATTGACCGACGGCCGCGCGAGCGCGCCGCCGCTAAACCGAGGGCGTTCGGCCGAGATTCCTTCAGAAAATCCGTTTGCGCAGCGCGAAGGGATTCAGCCACGGTCTCGCCCTTAACGATATGCGAGCAAAAACGCGTCATCAGCGCTGCCGAACAATTCCGGCTTACACGTTGCTGGAATGCGCCGCCGCCCGCCAGGCGTTCGTTCGTTCGATGTAAGCCATGTACATCTGCACTTCGGCTTCCTGCCGCGCTTCATCCCACCCGAGCGCCGACGCAAGCAGCGAAGCCGCCCGGCTGGCGATTGCGGCGCCCTGGTCGGGCGCGAACCCCAGCGTAGTGCGGCGCAGCATGAAATCGGCCAGGTGCACGCATTGTTCGCTCGCCGCGCGCGACGCTAGCTGCTCCATATCGTCCTGCCGCAGCTTCTCGGATGCGCCCGGAAGCGGCTCTGATCCCGTCGCGCATTTTCGTCGCGCGCCGAGCTGGATCGCCGCCGCGTCGGTGGCCTGTTCCGCGATGGCTCTGTATCCGGTGATCTTTCCTCCCAGCACGGAAACAAGCCCCGGCCGGATCTCCAGCCGGTGCGTCCGTGACACCGCCGAAGGCTTCCCCGGCTGCATCACCAGAGAGCGAACGCCCGCGTTGGTCCAATAAATTTCGGCGCGAGCCGCCTCCGGAAAGAATGCCGCCGCGGAACGGACCAGGTAGTCCACATCCTCCGCCGTCGCGCAAGCCGCCCCCGGGTCGCCCTGGAAGTCTGTGTCCGTGGTGCCGATCCACCCCAGATTCAGCCACGGAATGGCGAAGAACAGCCGCCCGTCGATCGGCGAGAACAACACCACTGCGCTCCGCGAAACCGGCGGGCAGGCGAGATGGATCCCCTTGGTCGTGCGGATCCGCGGCGCAGCCCCCGGCTCAATGGCCTGCGCCACACGATCAAACCACGCTCCCGACGCGTTCACCACGACGCGCGCCCGCACCTCCGCTTCATCGCCGGTCAGCGCATCGCGCACGCGGACGCCCGCTATGCCCGACCTCGCGCGCAACGCTCCCGTCGCCTCACAGTAGTTCAGCGCCTGGGCGCCGTGAGCGCGCGCATCAAGAATATTCTCAATCGCCAGGCGTTCCGGCGAGGCGGCCTGCGCATCGAAGTACGCCGCTCCGCCCTGCAGCCCCTGTTCGCGCAGACCCGGCTCGCGTCCCAGCATCTCCCTCCGCGAGAGAATCCGGTAGGACGGAAGGCTCTTATCGAAGCTCAACGCTTCGTACAAAAGCATCCCGGCGCGCAGTTTCGCGCGCGCCAACAGGCTCAGGTCGTAGAACGGAATGAGAAACTCAAGCGGCCGCACTAGGTGCGGCGCGATTCGCAGCAGGATCTCGCGCTCCCGCAGGTCCATCCGCACCAGCCCGAAATCCAGCATTTCGAGATAGCGCAGCCCGCCATGGATCAGCCGCGTCGACCCCGACGTCGCGCCGCTGCCGTAATCCGATTTTTCAAAAAGAGCGACGCTGAAGCCGCGAAGCGCTGCGTCCCGCGCGATCCCGGCCCCAATAATGCCGCCGCCAATGATCGCGATATCGAACGACTGCCCCCGCAGCGAATCGAGCCGAGACACCTATCCAAAATTGTACGAAACGCGCTCAGCCGCTGTTAGACTCATCCCATGATCGATCCCCCCGCGCCGGTCCGAAAATGCGACATCGTCATGAAAGGCGGCGTCGCCTCCGGCCTCGTCTACCCTCGCGCCATCGCCTGCCTGGCGCGCCAGTATCGCTTCCATTCCATCGGAGGAACCTCGGCCGGCGCAATCGCCGCCGCCCTCACAGCTGCCGCCGAATACCGGCGCTCGCGCGGTCAATTCGTCTTCGACGAACTCGCCGAATTGCCCGCCTGGCTTGGCAGCCCCTGCGCCTCCGCGCCCGGCGCAAATCTGTTCAACCTGTTCCAGCCGCAAAAGAAAATGCGGCGGCTGTTCCGCATCGCCGCCGCGCTGCTGGTCAAATCCTGGCCGCGCCGCATCGCGCATATCGGACTCGCCTCCTGGCCGGAGCTCATCCTGGGCGCCATTCCCGGCCTTCTCGTCATCGCTCTCGCCTCCACTACGCACGCGCTGGCCGGCTCTCTGCTGGGCGTCTTTATCGCTCTCGCCGGCGCGCTCGTCGCCGGGCTGGCCGGCGCCATTCTCCGCTGCTCCAGACTGCCCCGCGCACATTTCGGCCTCTGCACCGGATATGCGCCGCCGCGCCCGGGCAAACCCGAAGCGCTGATCGAATGGCTGAATAATCGCATCAACGCCCTCGCCGGGCGCCCTCCGGACCAGCCCCTCACCTTCGGCGATCTCCGGCGCGCCGGAATCCATCTGCAAATGATCGCCACCGCCCTCACCTTCGGCCGACCCTACACCTTGCCCTTCCACGCCGCCGAGTTCTACTTCTCCCCGGATGAAATGCGCCTCTACTTCCCTCCCGAAATCGTCTCCTGGATGGAGCAGCATCCCTGCCCCCTGTCGACCCATGGCGACCGCGTGGACCTCAACGGCCTCAAGCCGCTGCCCGCAGCCGACGATCTGCCCGTCATCGTCGCCGCCCGCCTCAGCCTTGGGTTCCCCGTTCTGTTCACCGCCGTCCCCCTGTACGCCATCGACTGGACGCGCCGCAGAAAAACCCCCGCCGAACCCCCGGCCGCTCAACGCGCCCCGGGCGACGCGATCGAGCACGACGAACCGCGCCGCCCCGAGCCCGTGTGGTTCTCTGATGGCGGATTGTGCAGCAATTTCCCGCTTTTCCTGTTCGACGCTCCCATCCCACGGTGGCCTACCTTTGGCATCGACCTCGATGACCTCCGCCCGGATCGCAGCTCCGAAGCCGATCGCGTCTGGATGCCGCAAACCAATCGAAGCGGCATTGCACACCGCTGGAAGCGCCTTCACTCTCTCTCCGGCTTCCTCGCCGCCGTTGTTTCCGCCGCCCAAAGCTGGACCGACGCGCTGCAAACCATGGTCCCCGGGTACCGCGACCGCATTGCCCACATCTATCTGGATCGCAACGAAGGCGGGCTCAACCTCGACATGCCCCGCCATCGCGTGGAGCGCATTGCGAGCTACGGAGAACGCGCCGCCGCCAAGCTGATCGAGCGCTTCGTTTACGGAACCGATGGCGGAAAGCCGACGCCCATGACCTGGGAGAACCAGCGCTGGATCCGCTACCGTTCCACCATGGCCGTGCTCGAAGACTTCCTGTCAGCCTTTCAAAGAGCGCTCGATGAGACGCAGCCCGGCGACCGCGCCTATCAGGAGCTCATTGCCCGCCCTCCCGCCGCTCCGCCGGCCAGCTATCCGTTCACCGCCACCCAGGAAACCTACGCCCAATCCATCACCGCCAGACTGCATGACCTCGGCCGCGAAGCCGCCGCCCGGGAGCTCTCCCATGGCGCGCCGCGCCCCACGCCGGCGCTGCGCGTCCGGCCACAGTTCTGATCTCGACCGTATACACGGAAGACGGAGCGGACAATGAACTGGCTCGCGTATTGTTGGAGGACGATCCGCACAACAAGCCAGCGACGTCTTCTCGAATAGAGCGCCGTGCTGCCGAGGGGAACTGGACGCTAACGACGCCCGTAGAGCGAAACCCGCGCGCTCAGGTCGATGAGCCGGTCGCACGCCTGCACCGGACGATTGACTACTCAACCTCGAATTAGAAACTGAACGGGTGCACTATCCAGCAAAATGCCGCTGCCGTCAATACCCCTCTGCGTCCCGGCCTGCCGGCGCTGTGCTCACGCAAAAATATCGCGATGCTTCGGGGCGCAACAAGGCATACGCCAATATCGCGAATATGGCTGCGTGTACCGCCAGCTCGAACCGCGAGTGGAATGCGCTGACGATGACGTGGTATGCCATCCAGGCGAGAGCGGCCCACCGCGCCCAGTTCTTACCGATCAGCAGATATGCGCCACAAACAATCGCCGCTAAGCGCACGACAGAAATCCATACTAGTTCAGAGTGCGCCGAGTGCTGCGCCTTGAAATCCGCAAGATGATACACGAATCCCATTGCTCCCGCCGCGATCAACACGACGCTGATCACTGTAACGGAAAGTGGACGTCGATTCTCCGGCATTCACCCAGCTTCGTCCGAGTGGCTTCAGCACGCAAGCAGGAAGAACGGCGGTCTCCCGTCATGACGGTGCAGCAACTTGCAACAAAGTCATCGACGATTACGGCTGCAAAAAAGAGGACTAGCGCGTCTACCCCAGTCCCTCCGGCAAGGGCCGCGCCGTCCGGCGCGGCCGCATCCGCGCCGCCCACAGCCGCAACCGGTCCAGGTACAGGTAAATTACCGGGGTCGTGTACAGCGTCAGCATCTGGCTGACAATCAACCCCCCCACGATCGTGATCCCCAACGGCCTCCGGAGCTCCGAACCCGTTCCCCCGCCCACCGCCAGAGGCACGCCGCCGAGCAGCGCCGCCATAGTCGTCATCAGGATGGGCCGGAACCGCAGCAGCGCCGCCTCATAGATCGCCTCCACCGAATTCTTCCCTTCCTTGCGTTCCGCCTCCAGCGCAAAATCGATCATCATGATGGCGTTCTTCTTTACGATGCCAATCAGCAGCACAATCCCGATCAGCGCAATCACGCTCAGCTCAACATGCGTCAATAGCAGCGCCAGAATCGCGCCTACGCCCGCCGAAGGCAGCGTGGACAAAATGGTCAGCGGGTGAATGTAGCTTTCATACAGAATCCCGAGCACGATATACACCGTCACCAGCGCCGCCAGAATCAGGATCGGCTCATTGGCCAGCGAGGATTGAAACGCCTGGGCCGTGCCCTGAAAGCTCCCTTGCACGTTCGCGGGCATCCCGATTTCGCGCTCCGCCGCGTCAATCGCCTCAACGGCGTCCCCCAGCGCCACCCCCGGCGCGAGCGCGAACGACAGCGTGATCGCCGGAAACTGCCCCTGATGGTTCACCGACAACGTCGTGTTGCGCTCTTCGAAATGCACAAATTGACTCAGCGGAACCTCAGCCCCCGTCGACGACCGCACGAAAACATTCCGCAGCGCGTCCACGCTGCGCTGCAATCCCGGCTCCATCTCCATGACGACGTGATACTGATTCAGCGTGCTGTAAATCGTGGAAACCGGCCGCTGCCCGAACAGATCGTACAGAGCCTCGTCCAGGATCTGCGGCGAAATCCCCAGCCGCGACGCCGTGTCCCGGTCGATCGCCAGGTGCTGTTCGAGCCCTTTCGTTTGCTGATCGGTATTGACGTCTCGAAGAATGGGGATGGTCCGCATCTTGCGCAGCAGCGCTTGCGACCACTCGTCCAGATCCCGCAGATTGTCGGAGCGCAGCGTGTACTGATACTGCGAGTTGCTGCCGCGGCCGCCAACGCGGATGTCCTGCGACGCCTGCAAATACAGCGTCGCGCCCGGAATCCGCGCCAGCTTCGGCCGCAGCCGCTCAATCACCATGTCCGCGCTCACCTTCCGCTCCGAGAGCGGCTTCAGTTCCACAAAGGCGCGGGCCGT
>Ga0070740_10002672_pt1 | contig 20282 bp, 18 predicted proteins | sample Coa_R2_FD_67286 | JGI IMG/M metagenome (GOLD analysis project Ga0070740, IMG submission 67286) | Surface soil microbial communities from Centralia Pennsylvania, which are recovering from an underground coalmine fire - Coalmine... | ecosystem: Environmental > Terrestrial > Soil > Unclassified ...
GGGGGGGCCCCAGATCTCAATTTTGAACCTTTGGGGTTCTGCGTCGATCACGACTTCGGCACAACCGTAATGGTCATCGAACTTGGATACTGCGCCGAGTGATGAATCGAAGTATGCGCCACTACAGATGTGATCTCGTCGTAGTTATTCCCGCCTGTATTTAGATTGCGGTCGAACCGCGGAAAATTCGATCCCGCAACTTCCAGCCGAATCCGATGACCCGCGGCAAACAGATTCGACGTGTCCATCGGCGTCAGAGTGACTTTGTACACCTTGCCTTTCTCCATCCAGACAGTATGGTCATCGCCATCGCGATAGCGCAGCCGTTGGATCGTCTCGTCAAGGTTGTATGCCGTTCCATCCGGAAGCACATCAATCAGCTTGGCAGTCACGTCAGTGTCCTTCACGTCGGCAGAGACATACAGCGTGACTGTGATCGGCCCGGATACTTCGACATCCTGCGCCAGGGGCTCCGAGGTGTAGACAAGAATGTCAGGCCGCTCCTCCATCTTTCGCTGGTCGAGCGCGCCGCCGTTGCCGGGAATCGTGTTCGCCGCGCAGCATACATTGCCGCCATAGCTCGGTGTCGGATGCATCGGGTCATAGGTGAACGTGTCCGGAGCGTCGGTCTTCGCCGCTCCCTTAGCCGTTCCGGAAAACGGCAGCAGGGAAGACGGTCCATTAGCCGAAGCCGGAGTCAACGCACCATCACCATGCAGGGTATTCGCATGCCCCTGACTCGTAAGCGCCAGCGTGACCGGCTTCGCTCCCTGCGGCGGCCATGTATCGGAGTGCTGCCATTTGTTCAGCCCCATCGTGTAGTACTGCACCTTCGGCATCTTTTCGAGCACGCCATTGTCCTGGCCCTTCAGGAAGCGATCAAACCACGCATAGGTGATCGCGTCATAATCCAGCCGCGCATCGCCCATGTCACGCTCGCCTACAACCGTATGCTCTGTTGCGCGCTTGTACTGGCAGTGCAGCGTCGGTGCGATGATGGCGTATTGCTGGTTCGCGGCATCGCCCTTCGCGTGCTCGCGAACAAAGTTATAAGCCGCAAGATTCGGCCCAATCGAAACGTCATACCAGGTCATCAGCCACAGGCCCGGGACATTGATTGGCATCGTGTCCGACTGCCATAGCCCTCCCTTGCGCCACGCCGGATCATTCGGCGTGCGCTCGATCATCGCTCCGCCGGTCGGGTTCGGCATTTTGTCGCTGAAGATGCCCCTGGGTCCGTCCACCGCAGCGATAATGTCCTTCTCAGGTAGGTGTTCAAATGCCTTCGCCCAGTCCACCGGAGGCATCTGCGGAGCCAGATCGAACATCTTCGATGCCTTAATCAGGTCCGCCTGCGATGTATCCGGCGGAAACATTGGCCGCACCTGGTTCTGCTCGCCGTAGAGCCAGTCGATGAACAGCATCTGCACTGCGCCGCCGCGATACCAGTTGCCCTGCTCGTTATACGGGCCGACTTTCCCCACGCCCGCGCCAAAGCTCTCCGGAATAATTGTGGTCAGCGCCTTATTGCCCAGCGAAGCCGCTGCCAGTTGCCACTCTGCTGTCGAGGAGCAACCAATTAGTCCAATCTTGCCATTCGACCACGGCTGTGACGACATCCAGTTAAACTGGTCATCCGCGTCTGTGAGCGGAGCCCCCAGAATGTCGTAATTTCCTTCAGAAAAGAAGTGCCCGCGCTCATTCATCTCCACCAGCACATAGCCGCGCTTCACGGCATCAAGCTCCATCGACATGTCGCGGTACGTGCCCAGCCGCACATCCCAGAAATTGAAGTTATAAGGCGTGCGGCTGAAGATGATGGGGTATTTCTTCGAGGTGTCCTTCGGGCGATAAATATCAGCCGCCATGCGCTTGCCGTCGCGCATCGGCACCATGACCTTCCGATCGATGATGGCAACGTCTTCCAACTCCTTCTCAATGCTTTCGCGCTTCTCGATGAGCGCCTTGCGCTGCTCCGGAGTAAGGTTTTGTTGTTGGCGTTGAGCAAAAACGGCAGGCGAAACGGCTACGAAAACAGCGATTGCTGCACAAAAATAGCGCATGCGTTTGAGAAAAGCCCCCAGGAAAAGATATCTTGCACAATATCAGAGAAGATCCACGTCATCCTATGGACGAGAATCTCCGCGATTTTTTCGCATGCGCTGTCGTTTTTGGGGCCGCCGAACAGCATCTTGACACGGCTGTTATAGTCAAAGTGGAAAGCAAAAGGCATGACCATGGGTCATGCCTTTTGCTTTCAAGGCTAATTTATTGAAAATAAACGATCTCCGTACAGAATCTCCGTTGTAAGCTGCTGAAAACAAACGATCTCCGTACAAACAGGGGGAGGGGGCCCCCCAATAATCAAGATATGCGGGGTGATCCCCGCTATCTTGTTGAAAACAATAAAGGCAGGGAGAAGGGTCTCTCTGCCTAACTGGTCGCATGCGGATCGATATCCAGCTTCGATCCGGTGCTCCATTCGGTCATAGGAGTAATAGTCCGGACAAGCGTATCGCGCTTCTTCCAGCTTCCGCGGATGTAGTCGCGGTTCATGGTGGCGATCACCTCCAACGGAATCTCTTTGGGGCAGGCTCCGGTGCACTCGCCTATGTTGGTGCAGCCGCCGAAGTCCTCAAGGTTCATCTGCGCGACCATGTTGATGGCGCGGTGATCCCGTTCCGGCTCGCCCTGTGGCAGAACGCTCAGGTGGGCAATCTTGGCTCCGGTAAACAGCGCAGCTGAGGCATTTGGACAGGCCGCGACGCAGGCTCCGCAACCGATGCAGGCGGCGGCATCCATGGCGCGATCGGCAATCTCCTTGCCGACGGGAATGTCATTCCCGTCAGGAGCATTGCCGGTGTTGACCGAAATGTATCCGCCCGAAGCAATGATGCGGTCAAAAGCGCGGCGGTCGACGACAAGGTCCTTGATCTCAGGAAAGGCCGCCGCTCGCCACGGCTCAAGCACCAATTCCTGACCGTCCTTGAAGTGGCGCATCGTAAGCTGGCAAACAGTAGTAGCAGGCATCGGGCCGTGAGCAACGCCGTTAATCATGAACCCGCATGAGCCGCAGATGCCTTCGCGGCAGTCGTGCTCGAAAGCAACCGGCTCCTCGCCGCGCTCGATCAGCGATTCATTCAGCACATCGAGGCATTCGAGCATGGACATCTCAGGATTGACGTTGTCCACCGGATAACTGACGAACCGGCCTTTGTCCTTTGGCCCCTTCTGACGCCAGATTTTCAGCGTTAATCTCATTTACTTGTAGCTCCTCTGGCTGGGATGAACGTAGTTGAACTCCAGCGGCTCCTTGTGCAGCTCTTCGCGATTGTCGGGTCCGCGATACTCCCATGCAGCAACGTAGGAAAAATGATCATCATCGCGCTGCGCTTCGCCGTCGGGCGTCTGATACTCTTCGCGGAAGTGGCCGCCGCATGATTCGTTGCGATGGAGAGCGTCGACGCACATCAACTCGCCCAACTCGAAGAAGTCGGCCACACGCCCGGCCTTTTCGAGGCTCTGGTTCAGGTCATCACCTGAGCCGGGAACATTGACGTTCTGCCAGTATTCTTCGCGGAGAGCGCGAATCTGGCCTATGGCTTTTTCGAGGCCCTGCGCTGTGCGCGACATGCCGCACTCGTCCCACATAATCTTGCCCAGCTCACGGTGGAAGGAATCGACAGTACGCTTGCCCTTAATCGAGAGAAGCTTCTGGATTGTCTGCTGTACGCAGGCCACGGTGTTGCGGACTTCCTCGTTCGATGTCTCAACCTTACCCAGCCTTGTTGAAGCAAGATAATTACCAATCGTGTAGGGAATGACGAAGTAGCCGTCGGAGAGGCCCTGCATCAGCGCGCTTGCGCCCAGACGATTCGCGCCGTGGTCGGAGAAGTTTGCCTCGCCGAGAACGAAGAGCCCGGGAATCGTGCTTTGCAGGTGATAGTCCACCCACAGACCGCCCATGGTGTAGTGGATGGCCGGATAGATGCGCATCGGGACCTTATAGGGGTCTTCATCGGTGATGCGCTGGTACATGTCGAAGAGGTTGCCGTAGCGTTCGCGGATAGTCTGCTCGCCGAGCCGGCGGATGGCGTCGGCGAAGTCGAGATAGACGCCAAGTCCGGTTTCGCCTATGCCGCGGCCCTCATCGCAGACATACTTTGCGTTGCGCGAAGCCACATCACGCGGCACAAGATTGCCAAAGCTGGGATAGCGCCGCTCGAGGTAATAATCGCGCTCTGCCTCGGGAATCTGGTTTGGTGGACGTTTGTCGCCCTTCTTCAGAGGCACCCAGATGCGTCCATCGTTACGCAGCGACTCGGACATGAGCGTCAGCTTGGATTGGTAGTCACCGGAGACGGGAATGCAGGTAGGGTGAATCTGCGTATAGCAGGGATTAGCGAATAAAGCTCCGCGCTTGTGCGCGCGCCAGCTTGCCGTGACGTTCGATCCTTTGGCATTGGTGGACAGGTAATAGACGTTGCCGTATCCGCCGCTGGCAAGAATTACCGCATCGGCGATATGCGTGTCGATCTCGCCCGTGACCAGGTTGCGTGTAACGATTCCGCGAGCTTTGCCATCGATCACGATGAGGTCGAGCATTTCGGTGCGCGGATACATCTTTACTGTGCCGGACTGCACCTGCCGCTCCAGCGCCTGGTATGCGCCGAGAAGAAGCTGCTGGCCTGTCTGTCCGCGCGCATAGAAGGTACGCGAAACCTGCGCGCCGCCAAAAGAGCGATTGGTCAGCGTGCCGCCGTATTCGCGGGCGAAGGGAACACCCTGCGCTACGCATTGGTCAATAATATTTACGCTGATCTGCGCGAGTCGGTAGACGTTGGCTTCGCGCGCGCGAAAGTCGCCGCCTTTTACTGTGTCGTAGAAGAGCCTGTAAACGCTGTCGCCGTCATTCTGGTAATTCTTTGCCGCGTTAATGCCGCCCTGTGCGGCGATAGAGTGCGCACGGCGGGGCGAATCCTGAAAACAGAAGCAGCGGATGTTGTAGCCCAGCTCGCCCAGCGTAGCTGCAGCCGATGCGCCGGCAAGTCCGGAGCCGACAACGATAATGGTGTGCTTGCGCTTGTTTGCCGGATTTACCAGCTTCAGCTCGAATTTCGTCTTGTCCCACGCCTGCTCAATCGGGCCGGAAGGTGTTCTTGAATCGAGTTTCATTTACTTTACGATCCCCAGCAAAACGCTAATCGGAATTGAGATATAACCAAGCACAATCACAATGGCAATGACTGCTGCCGCGCTTTTCAGGATGGGCGTGTGCCGCGGATGGTTGAAGCCGACCGACTGGAACATACTCCAGATACCGTGCCGCAGATGCAGACCAAGCAGGCAGACCGAGAAGATGTACCAGACCGAGACCCACCACACGCTGAATCCGGCGACCACATTGTGGTAAATATCACCTTCAATGAATTGCGATTCCGGATGAATGTATCCCGCGGTGAACTGCAGCAGATGGAAGATGACAAAGGCCAGCACGATCGGTCCTGACCAATACATCGTCCGGGAAGCATAAGAGGAGGCGATGGCTTCCTTGCGAGAATATCCAACCGGACGCGCGCGCTTTTTGCGTAAAGCCAGCTGTACCGTGGCCGTGATGTGCAATATCACCGAGATGATCAGGACAATGCGCACGGGCCAGAGCAACTCGCCGATGCTGTGCAGAAAACGCCCGTAGGAGTTCAGTTTTTCCGGGCCTTCGAAGATCTGCAGGTTTCCGGCCAGATGCCCGATGATGAAGAGGAACATGATCGCGCCGGTGACTGCCATCACTACCTTCTTGCCGTTTGTCGACCCCCAGAAGGTGGCCGCCGGGTTGCGCCGCAGACTGATCGCAGTAGTGCTCATGCGCGTTTTCCAACCTTATGATTCATTGCTGTTTCCTTGTACTACTCAAAGCTCATTGGCGTGGCGCAGTCTATCCATTGCCTTTAATTGGCGAATCGAACAGCAAGATTCACGATGTGGTGCGCGCCGCGGTAAGGGCTCCGTCGCATACGGACAGGAGACGCTGAAATACGGTTGAATACAGAGAGAAGTCACCTTCTATTATTGGTGCTCGCAACAACGACCGTCAAGAAAGCCGGCGTGTTTCTTGACAGATGCCCGTATGGATACTCGGCTTTCAATACTTCTGAGATTCTCCCTCCCACTGGTTGTCAGAATGACAGGCCCAGTGCGAAATGCGAAGATTGGCGCAGCCTTTCCAGCAATGCTGCAAAGGCTTTTCCGCGGTGACTCAGCGACTGCTTTGTGACGAGATCAATCTCGGCCATCGTTTTGCACAGCGACGGCAGGTAGAAGAGGGGATCGTAGCCGAATCCGCCGGTGCCCCGCGGTTCCGACAGGATCTCCCCCTCGACTGAGCCATCTGCGGTTGTCAGTATTTCCTGATTATGGGCCGCGGCAATGACGCAGCGGTATCGCGCTGTTCTACTTTCTGCCTGGTGGGATGCAAGCCGTTGCAGGAGATATAAATTATTTCGCGTATCTATATCCGTAACTGCATCCGGAGCAAATCCGGCATCCTCAGCAAACCGCGCCGACCGAACCCCAGGCTCGCCGCACAGCGCGTCTACTTCCAGGCCTGAATCGTCTGCAATAACGACATGACCAGGCGCGAAACCGCTGTAATAGACCGCCTTGAGCCGCGCATTTGCCTCAAATGTAAGCCCATCCTCCACCGGAGCAGGAATATTCTGAAGGCCCGGCAGCGGAACCACATCGAATTGAAAAATCTGAGCTGCAACAGCAAAATCGCGCAGCTTGCCCGGATTGCTGCTGGCAATATAAAGGGTCTGATCCATGGATACAGGGTACAGGGCACAGCGCACGGGACTGATGTGCAATTCGACAGACTGATCCCTGTTCTTGACAATTTCTTCACGCTCGTTAACTTCTGCAATCTGTTTTTGCTGTGATAGGGTGTTTGCAATCCGAGAAGGATGGGCCAACAAGCAATGATCTGGAACGATGTGAAATACGCGTTGCGGCAGCTGATAAAAACCCCGGGATTTACGCTGACTGCTGTGCTCACGCTGGCGCTCGGCATTGGCGTCAATGCTGCTATGTTTTCCGTCATCGATCAGGTGCTGCTGCGTCCGCTGCCTTACAAAAACGCCGAGCGTCTGGTGCGCTTCGGGGGACAATCGCAGGAGGGCAAGGATTTCTCCTCTACGTCCTTCCCTGATGCACAGGATTTTGCCACCCGCAGCCACTCCCTGCAGGGCGTTATCTATTACACGTTCAAATTTTCATCTCTAAGTGGAACAGATGTGCCGAAGCTCACGCCCCAGGTGTTGAGCAGCCCGAATATCTTTGACATTCTCGGCGTGCGCCCGATGCTGGGGCGTACCTTTATCGAAGACGACGCAAAGCCCGGCAGGAATAATGTTCTTGTTCTGAGTTACGGCATCTGGAAGGACCGGTTCCATAGCGATACCGGTGTGATTGGCCGCACCGTAAAGATCAACAACGATCCATACACCATCATTGGTGTTTTGCCGCTAGGCATGGGCTTTCCCGGCGATAACCCTGATGGCATGCTTTACGCTCCGCTTGATGTCGGCAACGATGCTGATCATGAGCGCGGCAATGCCAGCCTGGCCCTTGTTGGCTTGCTCCGCCCCGGAGTTCAACCTGCGCAGGCGCAGGTTGAGCTGAACGGCATTCGCCAGCAATTGCTGAAAGAATATCCAAAAGAAGAATCGAAGGAGCCCATTCGCGTTATTCCATATCGGGATTCGCTCACCACGAATGTCCGTCCCGCGCTCCGCGCTCTGAGCTTTGCCGTCATTGCTGTCTGGCTGATTGCCTGCGCCAATGTTGCCGGCCTGATGCTGACGCGCGCCAACAGCCGTCGCAGAGAAATTGCTATTCGCACTGCGCTTGGTGCCATGAGGCTAAGGCTGGTGCAGCAGTTCTTTACAGAGTGTCTGCTGCTTGCTGTGGCCGGCGGAATTGCCGGCCTGGGCATTGCCGCTGTGATTCTTCGCGTTCTTCGCCACTATCTCGCAACCAAGGTCATGTTCGGCGAGAACATCCATATCAACGGATGGGTCTGCGTCTATCTGCTGCTTGCCTCTTGTCTTTCTGCTGTTTTCTTCGGATTGCTTCCAGCCTGGGTCTCAGCGAATGCGCCGGCACAGGAAGGACTACGCGACAACACTGCCGCGACAGGGACAAGCAAGCGGCAAACTTTCTGGCGCGATGCGCTGGTTGTTGGTGAGATCACACTGACGCTGGCTCTGCTGGTAGCCGCAGGGTTGATGATACGGACCTTGTTCCTGCTGCAACATGCGCGTTTGGGCTTTGTGCCGGAGAACGTCGTGACCGGAATGATGTTTATGCCGACACACGGAAACGGCGTCTTTGGATTGGAAACCGATCCCGAAAAGATACCCGATCTGGTCCAGACTTTCTATACGCCGCTCATCGATAAGCTGGCACACACACCTGGCATCATCAGCGTTGGCCTATCTACGGTAAGACCCATGCAGCCGAACTGGGCGTTCTCCGGTGGCATATGGATACACGGACATCCGAAACCGGATGCAGCCAGTGAGCAGCATGCTGCTTTTCGAGCGATGAGTCCGGGATACTTCAACACCTTCCGCGTTCGGTTATTAAAAGGCCGTCTATTCACTGCTCAGGACACGCCGGATTCTCCGCTGGTTGCGGTCGTGAATCAGGCTTTTGTCAAAATGGTTTTTCCGAATGACAATCCCATCGGCAAACAACTCAGCATCAGTGATAAGGACACAAACGGTCCGAGAGGCTGGGCGACCATTGTCGGGGTAACTGATGATGTCCGCCAGCTTTCTGCCGGAGAAAACTCGCTTCCGGAAATGGATCTGGACCTGATGCAGTTTACGCGCAAAGATGAGCTTTATCCGATCATTGCTTCGTTCATTATGAATGTTTCCGTTAGAAACCATCTGTCTACTGATGCCACGGTAAAAGCCATTGAAAATACCGTCCATCAGCTTCAGCCGGATATTGCCTTCGACGATCTCAGGCCGATGACCCAAATCGTAGACGACTCAATGGGTAACCAAACCCTTGCTGCCCGGCTGCTGGGAATCTTCGGTCTGGCAGCCCTGGCTATTGCCGTTGCCGGAATTTACGGTCTGCTGTCTTACTCGGTAAGCCAGCGAACCCGCGAATTTGGCGTAAGACTGGCTCTGGGTTCACCGCAGGGTAAAGTGCTCTGGCTGGTGCTGCGCCATGCGCTCGTGCTGCTGGCCATCGGAGTGGCTGCCGGAATTGCCATTGCCGTTGCTGCCAGCGGAGTCATGCGCTCCTTCATCTATGGCTTCCACGGATATGACATCTTTACGGTCTTCGCCGTGGCCGCCATCCTTGCGCTCTGCGGACTCGCCGGCAGCTACATTCCAGCGAGACGAGCTGCGGCCGTGAACCCCATCGAGGCCCTACGCACAGAATAGCCATGCAGAAAACATTGATAGCTGGACTGCTTGCATACATCGCCTTCAGTTTTTCAGTGACTGCGCAAACAACAAACGTTCCGATCACCGCCAAAGAAGCCATCCAGCGCATTGTCGCTGCTACCGGAGCAGCGCCGCCGCCCAACACCGTTGATACGATCAAAGCTGGTGATCCGAACACGGTTGTCACCGGCGTTGCGACAACCTTCCTCGACACCTATCAGGTCCTTGAAAAGGCAGTTGCCGATCACAAAAACTTCATCATCACACACGAGCCGACATTCTATAACCATCCGGACGACATGACTGTGCTCGGCGATGACCCCGTGCAGGTGCAGAAGCTCGCCTACATCAAGGAGCATCACCTCGTCGTCTGGCGTTTTCACGACACTTGGCACCTCCGCCATCCCGACGGCATCCTCGAAGGAGTCATCAACGAGTTCGGCTGGAAGCCTTATCAGAGCAGCTCCGACCAGCATCTCTTCACACTGCCGCAAACGACCGTAGCTCAGCTGGCCGCAACGCTTCGCAAGAAGACAAATGCCCGCATCATCCGCGTCATCGGCGACCCTGATATGTCTGTCACGCATATAGCGCTGCTGCCTGGAGCCGCCGGACTCACGCGCCAGGTGAAATTGCTCGAACGCGACGATGTGCAGGTGCTTGTCGCCGGTGAAGCCTCAGAATGGGAAACGGTAGAATACGCGCGCGACGCAGCCGCGCAAGGAAGACACAAGGCCCTCATCCTGCTTGGTCATGAAACATCAGAAGAAGCAGGAATGCGCTATTGCGCCGAATGGCTGAAAAACGTGCTTCCCGGAGTGCCTGTCGAATACATCCGCGCCGGCGAGCCATACTGGATGCCTGAATCAACGGTTATCGCGAAATAGGGCATCTTTTGCTGATCGATGACAAAGCAGGTCCTTCGACTGCACGCTTCGCGCTCCGCTCAGGATGTCAAATTTAAAGGTTGCAGGCTTTTCTACTCGGAAATCTCAGTTCGTACCTGGACCTCATAAGTCTGCGTCCGAAGCTGTAATAGCAGCATCACCACTCCTGCTATCAATGGCACGGCTAATCCTGTCCTTAACGAATCCGCCAATGTTGCCACCTGGCCCGTGATCCACGGCAATACTGCTCCGCCCATGCCGCTGAAAGCAAAGACCCACCGCGATTCAGAAGGGCCGCTGGCGATAGCCAGCACTCTCGACAAGCACAAAGGAAAGATCGGAGCCATCATGAAACCGGCAAGGGAAGCGCTGGTCAGGCTCATCAACGGCGTGTAGCTCAGGAGCAGCATTCCGTTGCTGACCAGCAGAATGCAGAGAGTGATGGTAAGCAGCGCCGTCTCGGAAATCTTCCGCAATACAATCGGGGCAACAGATCGGCCGATCAGCAGAGCAATCCAGAAAAGGGAAGTGGCAACGGGAGCATACAGCCCGCTTGAGAGAGGTAGCCGGTGAATGTAGGTCATCATCCAGCCGCTGATGGATGCCTCTACACCGACATACAGGAAGGCAAAAATTGCCAGCGGTATCAGCAGGGAACGCTTGCTCTGACGACCACTCAGGATTGTCACTTCATCGCGCAGCACTGATAAATAGCGTGAGTGTACTGTAAGCAGAATCAACGACGCGCCGGCAGCGATAGCCATTCCCAGATAAATCGAATTTGAGGAATGAAACTTTTCCCATGCTGTGGCAATCAGTGGACAGGCTACCGCGCCCAGTCCCCAGAATGCGTTCAGCAGAGAGAGGGATGCGCCACGCTTCGTCGTGTACATCCGCCCGAACAGCATGCTTGTCGCAGTCATGACCGAGCCGAGTCCCAGACCGAAGCAGAACAGAAACAACGCGGCAAAATGGCCGTGACAGAATGCAAATGCAATGGCTCCGGCAACCAGGAGCATGTATCCACGCAGAATGCTCTTGTTGAGATCGGATTGCATCAGAAGCGCGCCCGTTGATGACCCGGCGAACTGCGCTGTAAAGAAAAACCCCGAATGGCTGTCGCTCAGGTTCCATGCAGCGCTCAATGCCGGCAGAATACAGCCGAGCAGGTTGGTGCCGATGCCCGTGAGGACAAATCCAAAATAAAGCGCCGCGATGATCTGGGCTGGTGGTTTGCGTTCCGGGGCCGAGAGGGAAACCATTCCTGCTCATCATAAGGAATCCTCCTCTTTTATGGTTTAAATCGTTAGAAGTCGGACGCCTTTTTATTCTCAGCCACCTTTTTGAGGCAGCGCGCCTGCTAACAACAACGCGCCACCGGTCAGTCCCATATCTTTCAGGTAATTTCCGCAGGCAACATCTCGCGGTTGCGCTGCTATCCACAGCAACCATACGGCTAGTCCAAGAAACAGAACCAAAATCCCCAGCAGTGTGGCGGCAAGTCGAACCCGGCTGTTCATAAAAATGGCTGCGCCTGCAGCCAAAAATGCAGTGCCGGTGAGATAGGACCACCACGGCTGTCCGGGTAGAGGAAACGGAGCTTGAACGCTCTGCCCAAATTCCGGTTCGGTAAATCGCAACACACCCAGAGCTGCCACCGCGATTACAAACACAATGCGCCCGGCGGTAAACACTTCCACGCCGAAAATTACCACCGGCAATGCCAGCAGCATGCGACCAGACGACAGCAGCCCTTCGACAGTTCGATTGTCTTCTATAGTTTCTATCCAACTCATAGCACCACCCTTGACTGCCATCGAACATCGGCAGGGTTATCTTGTCCAAAGCTTTGCGACTGATAGGTAAAGAATCTCGACCAATGGATTTGGCAGAGTCTAACCTGCGATCTACCGCTGCTTCGAATAACGCGTTATTTCAGGGTTTCAGCGAAAAAGACGCATCAATCCGCTGGGTGGCAGATCAGGCTGGAGAAATTTCTCTTCCCGCCCCGCTGCTTTCGTAAGTGCTTCTGCAGCCAGATAGCCGCTGCGAGCCGCGCCTTCCATCGTTGCCGGCCATTCCGTTGCGGTCCAGTCGCCAGCCAGAAAAATGTTCGGCCACGGACTCTGCGCAGTTGGACGAATCTTGTCCAACTGCGGACGAATCGAGAAGGTGGCGCGTACTTCTTTGGTGACAGCTGCCTTGAGCAGCTTCGCTTCGCGCACAACAGGAAAGAACAGCGCCAGCTCGCGCAGAGCAAGATCGATCAGTTCCTGCCGCTGCATCGGAATGACTGAGCGAAGCACGCTGATGACAAGTTCCAGATAGTACCCTGGCTGCCCATGACGCTGCGGCTGCAGCTTTGACTTATTGAAGAGCCACTGGATTGTCGTGTCGAGCAGCGAGGCGTGATAGAGGTCTGTAATCTCGCGGTCGAACCAGAGGTGGATAGCAGCAATGGGCGCATGCGTGAACTGACCCACCTGCGCGATCAGAGCTTCTTTTCCGTTCGCATCTGGAAGCGTGGGCAGCAGCTTTGCCGTCGCCTCAAACGGAAGCGCAAAGATCACAGCGTCACTGAAAAGACGGCCAGCCTCAGTTTCAACAGCCCATTGTTGCGCCGCTTCATCCCATGTGACACTTTTCACGCTGCTTCGCAGGTGGACTTCTGCGCCACGTATCTTGAGCGCCTGCAGAGCATGACCATATAGATCGCTCAATGGGACTGAAGGGATGGCCATTCGTCCTGCCGCAGGAGATCTAAGAAACAGCTCGCGGCAGACTTTCGCGGCGTAATGTACGGAAGTTTGGTCCAGTTCTTCATTCAGCGCGGCGAAGAGTACCGGCTCCCAGAAACGTTTGATAGCTCCAGGCGTTTGTTTGTGACGGACGAGCCAGTGCGCGAAGTTTTCTTCGGTGTCATCAGGAATGCCGGTAATAAATGTATTGAGCCCACGCGCTATGGCAATCTTGTCACCAAGCGAAAAGGCGTGAGCTTTGAGGAAAGCAGGGCTGGCGTGCAGAGGCGCGGGCAACGCGGACGGGCGCAATGCGCTTCTGCGGCCTCCGGGTTCGATCATAGTGATTTCATCAAACCAGCGCAGCTTATTCTGCGCGCCGATACGACGGTACAGGTCAATGAGATTGGTGCAGCAGCCAAAGAGCAGGTGCTGGCAGTTGTCGATGATTTCGCCCGTTCCAGGATGCTCGTAAGACGAGGCGCGTCCGCCAACGTAAGGCTTGCGCTCGATCAGACCTACTTTGTAACCGGAATCGGCGAGTGCCTGCGCTGCGGCGAGCCCAGCGACACCTCCACCGATGACAGCAACGGATTTAATCGAACGACTTGCTTCAGACATCGTTTAGCTTCTGCCTCGCAGGCGGTTGAGAAATGTGCGGAGCAGCCCGCGTGCGAGAATAGCCAGCTTCGTAATAGTTGGAACCGAAACCCTCTCGGTAAATACATCGAAATTTCGGCGTTCAATACGACGCAGCAGGCAGTGGTAAATCGTAATCAGCACCCACAGCGCCGGACGCGAATCAGCGGCAATGAGCGGCAGCAATGCTTCGCCCGATTTGTAGTAGTGCTCAGCGCGATTCGCCTCAAACTCCAGAAGCTCCCGCTGGTTCAGCGTGAGATGGCGACCACTCTTGAGTGCCTGCAATTCTTCGATAGATACGCCAAAGCGTTCCAGATCTTCAAGTGGCAGATAGATCCGGTTGCGCTCCGCATCTTCACGCACATCGCGGAGAATGTTGGTGAGCTGAAAGGCAATGCCTGTTTCTTCAGCCAATCTCTCTGCTCGTGAATCGCTGTACTCAAAGATACGGATACAGACCAGGCCTACAACAGAAGCGACATAGTAACAATATTGATAAAGATCATCGAAGGTCGCATAAGTGTCGTAGTGAAATGAAGTGACAGCCTTACTTCCTGTGAGTTGCAGGTCCATTGAGGTTCCATGAACAAGCTGGTCCAGAAGATCGGTCGTGATGTGGAACCGTGCCTGCGCGTCTCGCAATGCGATAAAGACAGGATCGTTTGTAGCAGCGCCCAGTGCTGCCAGATGCCAGGCATCGAGCCACGCGTCAAGGTCAGCGCGGCGCTCTTCACGTGACTTTGCTTCATCGTCGGAGAGATCATCCGCGTGGCGCATGAAGGCGTAAACAGCGCAGATGGCATCGCGCTTGGCTTTGGGGAGCGCCACAAAGGCGTAATAAAAGTTCTTGGCTTCACGGCGTGCGATCTGGCGGCAGACCGCATACGCCTGTTCGGTGCTAAGGCTCACGCAGCGCTCCGCCAGAAGAACTTGCCGCTGAGCGCACGCAGCAGCAGCGCAACTTTTTTCCCTTTGGAGATGGACGGGCGAGCGCGGAGCACATTGTAATCCTGTTGTTCGATGGCGTTGAGAATTTCGAGACCACCGCGGCTGAAAAGGTCCAGATCGACGGCAAGCTCGCGGTCGACCATTTGTATCAACGGCATGCCCTGCCCAAACATCTGACGCGCGTATTCGACTTCATAGCGCATCAACTCGCGGAACTGCGGCGTGAAGCTTTGATTTGCAATCGTCGCCTCATCGACCTCAAAACGACGCATATCCGCAAGCGGAAAGTAGATGCGATCTTTTTCGTAGTCAACGGTTACATCCTGCCAGAAATTCGCGAGTTGCAGCGCGGAACAGGTGTAGTCAGACAGCGCAAAACGTTCAGCGTCACGATAGCCGCAGGCGTAAAGCACCAGATGCCCAACCGGATTCGCCGAATAATGACAATAGCCGAGAACATCATCCATTGTTTCGAAACGCGTGACAGTCTGGTCCTGTCGGAAGGCTACGAGAAGATCAGCAAATGGCTGCTTCGGAATATCGCAGATGCGAATTGTCTCAGCCAAAGCTACAAATACCGGATGCCGCGCTTCGCCGCCATAGCAGGCATCCAGCTCCTGCCCCCAGAGATCAAGCAGAGCCAGTGACTGCTCACGATTCCCAACTTCATCGCCGAGATCATCGGAAATGCGGCAGTACGCATAGATGCTGTGGAAATGCGGACGCAGCCGCTTCGGCAAAAACCATGACGCCACATGGAAATTCTCATAGTGAGTCTCGGCCAGACGCCGGCAATATGCACGCGCCTCTTCGAGCGTCGGCGCTTTCTCCGGAATACGATACTCCGCCGGAAGCGCAGCCCAGCCTTTCTCGATCAACTCACTCTGTGCGGTATTTGCGGTCATGCTCTTCAGGGGATGATGGCGGTCTTAATATCGTTCGAGCGATCCATCAGTTTACGGAAAACCTCATCCAGGCTGGCCAGCGGCGCGCGTCCCGTGATGTATTCGCGGCAATTAAAGCGTCCGCTTGTGATCAACTCAAATGCTCTGCGCGCGGTTGCCGGCGTGTGATGAAAAGTGGCCTTGAGCGTGATGTCGTTATAGTGCAGCCGGTTCGTGTCCAGCTCAACTTTTGTTCCCGCAGCGCACCCGCCGAAGAAATTCACGACCCCGCCTTTGCGGACCATATCCACAGCCTGCTGCCAAGTAGCCGGCGTTGCGACGGCTTCCACCGCCACATCTACGCCGCGATTCTTTGGCGTAAGTCCGCGCACTGCCGGGACCACATCCTTTACCGCTGTGGTTTGTATCACGTGCTCTGCGCCAAATGTCTTCGCTGCTTCCACCTGCTCATCCCGCTTGACGACAGCTATAACGTGCATGCCCGCAAGCTGCGCGGTGTGGATGAACATTAACCCAATAGGGCCTGCTCCGATGACGACTACCGTATCGCCGGCTTGCGCGTTCGTCTCTTCCAGTCCACGAACGACACAGGCCAGCGGCTCAGTCAGGGCGGCATGCTCAAAGGGAACTCCATCCGGCACATGCAGCGTATTTTTTTCGACGATGCGCGCAGGAATGCGGATGTACTCTGCATAAGCGCCATTGTTGAAGAGTAGGTCATCGCAAAGGTTCTGCTGATTATGCTTGCAGTAATAGCAGTTGTCGCAGGGCGCGGAATTCAGCGCGACCACGCGGTCGCCGACGCGGAAGCTCTTAACCCCTTCGTCCGCTTCCACCACAACACCGGCAAGCTCATGCCCGAACGGAATGGGTGGCTTCAGCATTTTGGCGTGATAACCGCGGCGATAGACCTTGAGATCGGTTCCGCAAGTCAGGGCTGCGGCCACGCTCACAACGATCTCGCCTGGACCTGCCGATGGCACGGGCACCTGCTCGATACGCAGGTCTTCTTTCCCATAGAGCACAGCGGCGGTCATCTGGTTCGCCATATCTTTCCTATTTTCGCAGATTTGGCTGAATAAAGATTTTCATGGACGCGGCAGTCGGACTGGAAGCGATTTCAATTCCCTTAACTGCCTCTTCCAGCGGAAACCGGTGTGAGATGAGCCGGGTCAGGTCAAAGCCATTCTTATAGCCCTCAAAGACTAACCTTGCGCCTTCATCCTGAATTTCAACTGAAGAGCTATAGGAGCCCAGAAGCGTCTTTTCGTCCATGCAGACGGCAGCAGGGTCTATGGTCGCCTCGCCGTGCTGGGTTTGGGCAAACAGCAGTACACGACCGCCGGGACGGGCCGCATCCATGGCGGTGCGGATGAGTGCGTTGCCGCCCACGGCCAGAATAACGGCGTCGGCTCCGCGGCCTTCAGATTCGTGTTTAGCGACATCGACTACATTCTCTTTACCTGCATCAATCGGATGCTTAAGCCCATAGGTAGCAGCTGCGGCGTGGCGCTCAGGATACAAGTCAGATGTGAGGACTTTTGCCCCGGTTCTGGCAGCAAGCGCAGCCAGCATGATGCCGATGGGGCCTTGTCCGATGACCAGAACGGTTTCATCCGGTTCCAGATTCAGGTTCTTGATCGCTTTAAGACAGGTATTAACTGGCTCGACGAAGGCGGCCTGCTCGAAAGGGACTCCGTCGGGGATTTTCACTACGCCGCCCATGGAGACGATCCAGGGCATGACGCGGACGTACTCGGCAAAGCCTCCACCTGACGGCTCAAAACCGGCGGTGCAGCCTACTTTCTTGTAAGTGGCACATTGAGCGAAGGTCTTTTTGCGGCAGTAATAGCAATTTCCGCACGGAATGTGGTGGAAGACCATAACTCGGTCGCCAGCCGCGAAATTCTGCACTCCAACGCCTGTTTTGACGATTATTCCGGCGGTTTCATGGCCAAAAATGCGCGGCGCAGAGTGCGAACCTGTGTGGATTTTCTTCAAATCTGTGCCGCAAATACCGCAGGAATGAACGCGAATCAGAACCTCGCCGGGGTCAATCTCCGGGACGGGCACAGTCTCGACACGCACATCGTTTATGCCGCGATAGACGGCTGCCTGCATGGTCGCGGGTATGTTTTCGCTCGCGGAGGCAGGCGTATTGCTGGTTATGGTCGCCATGACTGCTACTAGATTACAGCGTCCGCCCAAGAGATTCAGTGGCCAGGCTGGCAAGACTCCCGGCAGCGCCTTTGCTTTGTCGGTCCAGTTGCTTCAGTGCGCTCCAGTATTGCGGATGGAGCAGGGCATAGGCGATGAAGAGCGGCATCCGTAACTGCCCATCTTTTCCCAGGAAGCGGTTGAAATCCGGCAGCTTGTCATTCGCTCCATCGGAGATGCCTTTGAAGCAATAAAAGGGTAGATTTTGTTCCGCCGCAATGCGGGCTATAGCTGCCGCTTCCATATCGACCAGCGGAGCCTGATATTTCTGCGCGATCTCGCGCTTTTCGTCGTGATGAGCTACATGGTCGAGTGTGACGAGGCGTTGTCCCGCTGGGTAATCAGTGGCAAAGCGTTCACCAGTACGGCTGTCGATTACTTCGTAAATGACGCAGGCCTGCTGCGGTTTCAGGCCGCAGGAAAGCGATCCGGCCCACCCGTAGGAGACCAGCGCGTCTGGTTTGCCTTCAGACAACAGCATTTCGCAGGCTTTTGCTGCGGCTTTTGCGCCTATTCCTCCGGCTGTGGCGATGCACTCGGTTTTGCCAATCCGGCCGGTGTAAAACTGACCGCGCTGCTGCCAGCCGCGGACCAAAGGCTTCAGCTCGCCGGGCAGGGCAGCAATGATTCCAATGCGTTTCATGGCGCGTATCCGTTGGCGCGGAACCAGTCGATTGCGGCGCGCAGGGCCTGATAGACAGGAACCTGGCGGAAGCCGAGCTCGCGGACAGCTTTCGCTGAGGAAGCAAACATCTTCTTCTTTCCCATGCGAACAGCCTCGACTGTGGCACGAGGCTCTTTGCCGCGGATGCGTCCGGTGATGGTTTCGTCAAAGAAGGCGAAGATCATCGCTACTGCATGGGGGACTTTCATCGTGGGGGAGGGAATCCCGGTAATTGCGGACATTTTGTCCAGAATCTGTTTCAACGTGAGGTTTTCTCCGCCGAGAATATAGCGCTCGCCCGGCGTTCCTTTTTCGATAGCAGTAACGTGTGTGCGCGCAACTTCCTCCACATCAACGAGATTCAGGCCGGTATCGACGTAGGCCGGGAATTTTTTGTTCAGAAAATCGACGACAATGCGGCCTGTTGGGGTTGGTTTGATGTCGCCGGGGCCGATAGGGGTGGTGGGGTTGAGCACCATTACTTCCTGTCCGTCGTAGGCAGCTTTGAGGGCTTCCTGTTCGGCAAGGAACTTGGAGCGTTTATAGTGGCCTACCATGTTGGCCAGCGAAACCGGTGTGTTCTCGTCGACGATGGTTCCATCGCTCCTGAATCCCATCGTCGCCACGCTTGACGTGTAGATGACGCGGCGAACGCCTTCTTCGCGGGCGATGCGGAGCAGCTCGCGGGTTCCGTCGACGTTGGCAGCGTACATCTGCTTCGGGTCGCGGACCCAGAGGCGGTAATCTGCGGCGACGTGGAAGACGTAGTCGCAGCCGCGGATTCCGGAGCGAAGCGATTCCGGATTCAGCAGGTCTCCGGTGATGGTCGTCAGCGATGCAGGAGCATGCATCCCGGCTAAGTTTGCCATATTGCTGGTTTTGCGGACCAGGAGACGGAGGTCTGCACCCTGCCGGGCAAGGACTTTGGCTACATGGCTGCCGACGAATCCGGTGGAACCTGTGATAAAGACTTTCATTCCGGTTTCGATCTCCTCGGGAGTACCCCCTCCCCGTGGTTTGTACGGAGATCGTTTATTTTCAGCTACTTACAGCGTTTATTCTGTACGGAGATCGTTTGTTTTCAATTGCTTACGTAATTCAAGCGCCTGTTGTATTCAGATGAGATCCAGACAGCCCCCACTCAAGGCAAAGAAGACTTGAATGGGCTACCGAAAAATCCTCTATATCCAGAATACCTGATTCAGGAGAAATATACGCCAAAGTGGCTTCAGTGAAACTGGTTGCCATGAATAACTTAGGAGAAATCTTCCAGGTCGCCGTCGGTTAGCTGCATTTTATGACGACTTAAGCTCAAAAACCGTGCAGAAAAATGGGTTTTAAGCGCACTTTGACGGCTGCCGGAGATTCGTAGAATCCCACATCTCTGCGAAGAAGTGAGCACCCGCATCCTCTTAGGGATGCGTCTTCAAAACAATGATTTTCAGCCTCCTCTGAAGCTGCGCCCTTACGAGACTCTGCCGCAAGCGTGAGTTTTTCCGCAGACAACATTAGAGAATTTTTCTTAACCCTGGGGGCACAGCAGAATTTTTTGTACGTCCGGCTTTGCGTAGCCATTGCTCGAAATCGAAAGACAGCCGACCCCGGAAGATTTCGGCTGGGAGATATTTACGGCGTTCACCGCACAGTGGGCAGGTGTTGATGATCCACCCGGAGGGCATGGTTTCTACAGGCGCGGCGATGTGCTCACCGCATCCTTTGCACCTGATCACGAAGTCATGGAGGCGTTGTGGCGGGCCATGAAACATGGAATCATTATAGCGAATAAAAAGCGAATATGCAGTGGAAAACGCTAT
>Ga0070740_10002676_pt1 | contig 20251 bp, 22 predicted proteins | sample Coa_R2_FD_67286 | JGI IMG/M metagenome (GOLD analysis project Ga0070740, IMG submission 67286) | Surface soil microbial communities from Centralia Pennsylvania, which are recovering from an underground coalmine fire - Coalmine... | ecosystem: Environmental > Terrestrial > Soil > Unclassified ...
GCACGGTCGAGGTTTTATCGCGCCGGGCTACCGACGGCGCGACCCTTTGATGGCCCGTTGTGACATGGCTCCGGATCGACTGGGGCAAAAAGAAAGCCCCGGGGAATTCCTCGGGGCCTTCTCGTGTTCGTTGCGACTGTTATTTGCTCGGATCGGGCGTGAGCCGCAGATACGGCTTCAGTTCCTTGTAGCCCTTGGGGAACTTCTCCTTGAGGACCTGCGGATCGGTGAGCGACGGCACGATAATGCAATCCTCGCCGTGCTTCCAGTCCACCGGCGTCGCGACCGAATACTTGTCCGTGAGCTGCAGCGAGTCGACCGCCCTCAGAATCTCATCGAAGTTGCGGCCGGTGCTCGCCGGATAGGTGATTATCAGCCGGATCTTCTTGTTGCTGTCGATCACGAAGACCGAACGGACCGTCAGCGTGTCGTTCCATTCCGGATGAATCATGTCGTAGAGCTTGGAAACCTTCTTGTCGGCATCGCCAAGTATCGGGAAGTTCATCTTGACGTGCTGGGTTTCCTCGATGTCCTTGATCCACTTCTTGTGCGACTCGACATCGTCCACGCTCACGCCGATCGGCTTGATGCCGCGCTTGTCGAACTCGGGCTTCAGCTTCGCGACCCGACCGAGTTCGGTCGTGCATACCGGCGTGAAGTCCTTGGGATGGGAGAACAGAATCGCCCAGCCGTTGCCGATCCATTCGTGAAACTTGATCGTTCCTTCCGTCGACTCCTGGGTGAAATCCGGAGCGACGCTGCCGATATGAAGTGCCATCGTCGTTTACCTGCCTTTCAGATTATTGATGCCGAGCGTTCGGCGACAGGCGCCATCCGGAGGTGCCGCTCGGTTGATTCTTCAGGTGCCACCCAATTTCAGCACGGGGCAGGGTTTGTTCAACCCCGGGGCCCGGTCAATTCATGATAAATAAGACAAACTTAGTAATCTAAGCTTCTAACCTTCCGGCAGATATGGGTCAAGCGGATCGCTCCCGACCGCCACGGCCCTTATTTCTTCAGCTTCCCGAAGTCCGGTTTGCGCTTCTCCAGGAACGCCGTCACATACTCCTTGTGTTCCGGCGACACGTAGCATCGCTCCAGCGCAAAGCCCTCGAACTGCATCGCCGTCTCCAGCGTGCCGTCGAGCCCCTGGTAGAGTGCCTTTCGGGTGAGCGCGAGCGAGAACGGCGAGCACTGGAGCATCTCGCCCGCAAGCTCGCGCGCCTTGGTCATCAGAAGCGGGGCGGGCACGACCTGGCTTACGAGTCCCATCGCAAGACAATCATGTGCGCTGTACTGCCGCCCCGTGAGCATCATCTCGGCCGTTCGCGAAAGCCCGATAAGGCGCGGCATCAGATAGCTCGACCCGAGTTCGCTCATCAGCCCGACCCTGGGAAAGATCACTCCCATCCTGGCGTTGTCGGACGCGATGCGCACATCGAACAGCAGCGTCATCGTGCATCCCACGCCGAGCGCGTAGCCATTGATCGCGGCTATGGTGGGTTTGGAGAGGTTGCGCATGATGTATGGGAGGGAAAGGCCGCCTCCACCGCCTTCATCGACGCTCTCGTTCGATTCGCGGGCCTTGATGTTGGAGGCGAACATGCTCATGTCGGCACCCGCGCAGAAGGCGCGCTCGCCCGCGCCGGTCATGATGATCACGCGCGCGCTCTTGTCGGCATCGGCCCTCAGCATCGCCTGCGCGATTTCGCGGCCCATCTGCGCGGTGTAGGCGTTCATCTTGGCGGGCCGGTTCAGGGTGATCGTGGCGATCTCGTCAGAGACATCGTACAGGATGGTTTCGTACGACATTGGAATGCTCTCCTTGCGCGGCCTGCCAGGGGAGCGTCGGTGCCCCCCCCCGCATCCGCGGCTTAAGCGACTTCGTTCAGGCGCGTTTCTTTTTCTGCTTGCGGGCCTCGCGGACTTTCGCCTTGAGTCTTTTCTCGCGGCGCTTGCGCCGCCGTTTGATTTCTCGCTGCCTTTCCGTTGCCATCAGGTTTTCCGTTTTCTCCTCAATCCATGGGGATGGTTTTTTCAACTGCGGCGCCGCCTTCAAGATGGATTCCCGAAACGCTTGCGGTCGCGCGCCCCTTACCCGAGCCGTTCTCGACATAGACATCATAGTCTCCCGGGTCAAGCTTGAAACGATGCGGTCCGGGAGCGCTTTCAGCCACCCGGCTCTGGGTCCCCGCGCGCATCACCAGCACACGCGTGGCCTCATCGATGGACTTGCCGTGCAGCGTCGTTTGTATTTCCAGGCCCGCGGGCACGACCTCGCCGAGGTTCAGCCTTGCGCGTTGTCCCGGCACGAGCCCGATCGCCGTCCAATCATAGCCCTGCGGGGGAGCATCGACGTGCACGTTCACCTGCATGGGCGCGAACAGGTATTTCTCGCCCGAGACGAACGATGCCATCTTCCGATGGGGCGGGTCGGACGAACTCACCGTGACCGCGAAGCCCGGATCCTTGCCGGTTCGGTCGCGGACCGAGACCTCGAGCACGGCGACGTTGGTGATCGTGACCGTAGTGGTCCGGCCTTGGGAGACATGAACGTTTTCCCTTCGGATGGTGCCGCCGACGATCGGCAGTTCGATTCGGTAATCGCCTGGCTTGAGTTCGATTGACGAGCCAGGCCGAACCTGTCCCGCCTCCATGCCGCCGCCGTCGATCACCCGGGCCGCGTTTGCCGCGCCCGCACCGAGTTCCCCCATCACGTCAAGCTTCAGGCTTCCGGTTTCGGCGGCGGCTGCGCCAAGGGCGCAGGCCACGACGAATACAAAAATCGCGACAATTTTTCCGTATCCCACCATCCGCAGATTACGCGGATTCCGCCCCGGTTGGCATCTTTCGCGTCCATTGTTCCGAAATCACGGCCGGCTTCGATTTTGTGCTACAAGCGCGATCGCGAGGTGCGACCGCGATGCCCCGAATAGTCGTCGAAAAGAACATCGAAGTCCCGATGCGCGATGGAACCATCCTTCGCGCCGACCTCTATCGCCCCGACAGCCAGGAGAAGCTTCCCGTCCTGCTCAACCGCACGCCGTACAACAAGGCGATGCCGATGGTGTTCGCGATGACGCTGGATGCGATGCGGGCGGCGGAGGCCGGGTACAACGTGATGGTCCAGGATTGCCGCGGACGGTTTGCCTCCGATGGAGTCTTCGATTGCTTCACCATAGAGGCGCGCGACGGCTACGACACCATCGAATGGGCCGCCCGCCAGCCGTGGTCGAACGGCAAGGTCGGCACCTACGGCGCTTCCTACATGGGCGCGACCCAATGGCTTGCCGCGACTGAATCTCCGCCCAGCCTCAAGGCGATGGTCCCGTCGATAACGGCGAGCGACTATCATAACGGATGGACGTACCAGGGCGGCGCATTCTCACTGTTCTTCAACGTGAGCTGGACGATGGCGGCGCTGGCGCCGCCCTCACTTCTGCGCGACCGCGCCAAGAGTCCGGAGCTGGGAGCCGAACTGGGCCGTACCCTCGGAGCGATCGATACGATGCTCGAGGCGATGAAGCATATGCCGCTGCGGGAGTTTCCGATGTTCAGGATGGGGGCGCCTTACTTCTTCGATTGGCTGGCCCATCCTTCCTACGACGACTACTGGCGCCGCATCTGCATCGAGGAGCATCACCCCAAGATCAACGTTCCGGCACTCAATATCGGGGGATGGTACGACGTATTCCAGGGCGGCACGGTGAGAAATTTCCTCGGGATGCGCTCGCGGGGCGGCTCCGAGTCGGCGCGCGCGGGCCAGCGCCTGATCGTCGGTCCGTGGAGCCATGCGGTGCCGTTCCAGAACCTCGTGGGCGGTGTGGACTTCGGCTATCAGACCAGCGCGATCTCCGCCGATATCGACGGATTGCAGCTTCGCTTCTTCGACCGCCATCTCAAGGGTATCGGCGACTCCGATTTGGCGCCGGTGCGGATCTTCGTGATGGGCATCAACCGATGGCGAGAGGAAAAGGAATGGCCGATTCCGGGGACCGAGTTCCGCCGCTACTACCTGCACAGCCGCGGCCGCGCCAACAGCATGTACGGCGATGGCGCGCTTTCAACCCAGCCGCCCGGCGCCGAATCGCCCGACCATTTTCTTTACAATCCAAACGACCCCGCTCCCACCGTCGGAGGCCCGCTGTGCTGCTATGCGGGCGCCCTGCAGGGGGGAGCCTTCGACCAATCCCCAGTCGAGCATCGCGCCGATGTGCTGGTTTACTCGACCGAGCCGCTCGCCGAGGACATCGAGGTCACGGGTCCCATCGTGGTCACGCTGTTCGCGGCATCGTCCGCACTCGACACCGACTTCACCGCCAAACTGGTTGACGTCGGTCCGTGCGGGATGGCACGGAATCTGACCGACGGGATAATCCGCGCGCGCTTTCGCGAATCTCAATCCGAGCAGAAGCTTCTTTCGCCCGGGAAGGTCACTCAATTCACCATCGATCTCTGGAATACGGCGAACGTCTTCAAGGCGGGCCATCGAATCCGTCTCGAAATCAGCTCTTCCAACTTTCCCCGCTTCGACCGCAATCCGAACACGGGAAACGAGCTGTTCACCGACTCGGAAATGCGCCCCGCGATGCAGACGGTCATGCACGATCGCGCCTATCCGTCACACATCACGCTTCCGATCGTTCCCGCGCGACCTTAGCCGATGCTCGGAGGCTTCGATTGCCGGGGATGAGGGGAGGGCTGCTCACTCGTCCGGACGCGCTTCGAAGGCGGCAATGCGCTTACCGGAGGTGTCGAAGAACTCAAGCCGGTTCTTATCGATCTTCCAGCGGCGCACCTCGGGCAGCATCCGCATGAATGCCGCTTCCGTCTCCATGCCTTCCATACACGCCATCATCGTCGCGGCGAGCTGGCCGAAGGTCAGGCTGTCGCCGCGCAATCGGTAGCCGCCGCCAAACCGATTGCATCCTCCCAGGCCGCTGACACTGCCCGAATCGAGGACAAGAAAAGGCCCGGCGCGGCCCGCAGCGTCGGCAACAGGCTTGTCATCGATCGTGACCAGCACCCAATGCGTCTCCTCAAGACGCGCCGAACTGCCGCCCGAAGCGGAATCGCCGGGTTGGTTTGAAGCCCCTGCCGTCTTCATCAACGGATCAACTTGAACTTCCATTGAAGGCGTCGCGGCATTTACGTGGAGCTTCGCGCCGGCTAACACCATGAACAGAAGCCAGGCGGCGGCTGGCTTTCGCGTTGCGGGGCGGTCCATTTTCTGTCTCGGTCCTTTGCCCGAATGAGCTTAGCTCTTCGTTTTGATTCGCGATAACCGGACGGCGCGTCCCCTGCTCCTTGCAGTTTCCCACCTTCACGCAGTCAATCCGAGGATGGACGGCGCTTTCCTAATCGGTAAAAAAAGGGGCAAACTCTGGGCATGTCCGGTCCTGCCGCCAGTCAGCGGGTTCTCGCCTGGAAGAGCGCATGGGAAAGCCACGATCCCGCCCGCGTTGTGGCGCTTTATGCGCCTGACGCCACTCACGCGAGCGTGAGGGTGGCATCTTCGATGCCCGACCTCGGCCGCTCGGAGCTTCGCGGTGTTGCCGAGGTCGAGCAGTACGCGCGCATTGCCTTCCAGCGCTTCGCATGGCTGCGGTTCGACCTCATCACCGTGACCGAGGATCGCAATCGCGCCGCGGTCGAATACCTGCGCCATTCGGATATCGATGGTTCGAGCCCAGGCCGCGTGCTCGAACTTATCGAGTGGCGCGATGACGGTCTGATCAGCGCGGTGCGCGTGTTTCATTTCTAGGACCGCGATGAAGCTCTCCACCCGGTTGTTCGGCAAATCGTATCGGTTTCGCTCGGTGACCGAGGTGCTCACGCGCGCCAACGAGTCGCGTTCCGGCGACGAGCTGGCGGGTATCGCCGCGCACAGCGAACGCGAAAGGATTGCGGCCAAGATGGTGCTGGCCGACCTCACGATCAACGACCTTCGCAACCATCCCGTGGTGCCCTACGAGCGCGACCAGGTCACGCGCGTGATCGACGACGGAATCGATCGCGAGCAGTTCTCGCGCCTGAAAAACCTGACCGTGGGGGAGTTTCGCGAATGGCTCCTTGATGACGCCACCAGCGGCGATCGCATCGCGGCGGCGGGGCGCGGGATCACCGCCGAATGCGCGGCGGCGGTGGCCAAGCTCTGCTCGAACCTCGACCTGATCACGATCGCTTCGAAGATTCGCGTCGTCACTCGCGCCCGCACCACGATCGGCCTTCGCGGCCGCCTTTCCACCCGCCTTCAGCCCAACCATCCGCGCGACGACCTCGACGGAATCGCGGCGGCGATTTACGAGGGAATGGCCTATGCATGCGGCGACGCGCTCATCGGCATCAATCCGTGCATCGACGAACCAGACAATCTACGCCGCCTGCTCGATCTCACCGCAGAGATAATCGCGCGCACCGGCGTCCCGACGCAGAACTGCGCGCTCGGACATATCACCACCCAGCTTCGCGCGCTCGAAGCCGGTGCGCCGATCGACATCCTGTTCCAGAGCCTTGCGGGAACGGAGAAGGCTAACGCGGGATTCGGGATCACGGTATCGATGCTCGACGAAGGAGCCGCGGCGATTCGCGAGCGCGGCGCTCTCAAGGCGCCGAACCTGATGTATTTCGAGACCGGCCAGGGCTCCGAGCTTTCCGCCAACGCGCACGAAGGGGCCGACCAGGTGACGCTGGAGGCGCGATGCTACGGGCTTGCCCGGCGCTATGCTCCACTGCTCGTCAACACCGTCGTCGGCTTCATCGGCCCCGAATATCTCCATGACGGCAGGCAGATCACCCGCGCGGGTCTCGAGGACCACATGATGGGCAAGCTGATGGGGGTTCCGATCGGCGCCGACGCCTGCTACACCAACCACGCCCGCGCCGATCAGAACGATTGCGAGAATCTCGCCGTCCTTCTCGCGGCGGCGGGATGCAATTACTTCATGGCGGTGCCGATGGGCGACGACGTGATGCTGTCGTATCAGTGCACGAGCTATCACGATGCGGCATCGCTGCGGGCCGTGCTTCATCTGCGTCCGGCGCCGGAATTCGAGCGATGGTGCGAGCAGCGGGGAATCCTGTTCGCTGGGAGCTTGACCGCGCGCGCCGGCAACGCCCGCCTCCTGATGGAGGAATCGGGAAGGGCGGTCGGCCGATGACGCCCGATGCCGACCCGTTCCTGCGCATCCGCAAAGCCACGCCTGCCCGCCTCGACGTGGGACGGGCGGGTCCGCGCTACACGACGGCGGCGATGCTCGCCTTTCGAGCCGATCATGCGCGGGCGGTCGATGCCGTCCGCGAGGAAATTCCGGCGGATTGGGCGCGCCGCCACGGGATGCTCGAGGTGCGAAGCACGGCGGAGTCGCGCGAGCGCTACCTCCTGCGGCCCGAACTGGGACGCCGGTTGCGGACCGACGATGCCGCGCGGGTCAGGAAGATGCGCCCGAAGGCGGGAAAGGGGATGGCGACCGCGATGGTCTGTGTCGGTGACGGATTGTCATCGGCCGCCGTCCAGGCGCACGCTCCCGCGCTGGTGCGGGCGCTGCTTGCGCGGCTGCGGCGCAGTTTCCGCCTGATTGCGCCGCCCCTTTTCATCCGCAACGCCCGCGTCCGCATCCAGGACCACGTCGGCGAGATCGCGCGGCCCGACCTGATAGTGATGATCATCGGCGAGCGTCCGGGCCTTGCCGCCGCCGAGAGCCTTAGCGCCTACATCATTTGGCGCCCGCGGCTCAAATCGCTCGAGCCGGATCGCACCGTGATTTCGAATATCCATCCCGGCGGAATCCCGATCGCCGAGGCTGCCGAGAAGATAGCCGAAATCGCCCGGGCCGCATCGGCTCATCGCGCCTCGGGCGCCGTGCTGGCTGAGCGGCTCGCGGAAAAGGCAAAGTAGTTCGAACCTCTGGCGGCAGCACCCGACAATCAATAGGCTGAAAAGCCTGAGTGCCCCTATGAACGATCGTGATGCAGTAGTGGCCGCCAATCGCGCCTTTTACGAGGCGTTTGAGAGCCTCGATGTCTCCAGGATGGAGTCCGTGTGGCTTCAGGATCAGCGCATCGTCTGCATCCATCCCGGATGGCGCAAGCTCCTGGGATGGGGTCCGGTGATGACGAGCTGGGAGCGCATCTTCGAAAGCACCTTCGAGATGAAATTCGAACTCGGCGACCTGGAAGTGATAATAAGCGGCGATCTTGCCGTCGTGATCGTCGAGGAAAATCTCACCCAGCGCGGTTACGACGGCGTCATCCGCTCCCAGGTGCTCAGCACCAACGCCTTCGAGCGCGTGGGAGACCGATGGCTCATGATCCTTCATCATGGCTCGCCCGTCGTTCAGCCCGAAGGCGACGAGCCGCCCCTCCAGTAGATATCGCTCGAAACGAGGTTGCCGACGATGCTCAAGCGGGTGGATCGCGTTCAGATTGCGGTTGAAAGCCTCGATGCCGCCGAGAAAGCGGCCGCGGCACTGTTCGGCGCCGAATCGGTGCGCCACGACGAAGCGGAGCCGATAGGCGCGATTCGCTCCACGATGCAGGCGGGAACCAGCCTCATCGAGATGGTCCGGCCGAAAAGCCGATCCGGCCCGGTCAGGGAATTCCTCGACCGATGGGGGCAGGGGCTCTTCGGCGTCGGGTTCTCGGTCGAGGATCTCGACGTTGCCGCGCGTCATCTCGAATCGCAACGCGTGCCCTTCCGGCGTGCAACCGGACAGTTGTTCATCGATCCCGCCGCAACCTTCGGGATGCGCGTGGTTCTGAGCCCGAAGCACGAGCGCGCCCCGGTCGGGCTCATACAATGGGTCTACGAAGTGACGAACGTCGTGAAGGATTGGCGGGCGGCTTCGGATCGCTATGAGCGGATCTTCGCGCTCGACCAGTCGAAGTTCGTTCCAATCGAGAGCAAGGACTTCGGCTATCAGGGCACCCTCACGATGTTCGATTCGCCGGCGCGGCTCGACCGAATCGAAATCGCCCAGCCCACGCGCGAGGACCTTGCGATGGGCCGGTTTCATCGCAAGCGCGGAGATTCGCTCTACATGTTCTTCGTCGAGACCGGGGACGTGAGCGCGATTGCGGCGCGAATCGAGGCCGCCGGATCGAAAGCCAACGTGTGGCGCAGCGACGAAGCGGGCGCCGCCGAAATGTTCATCCATCCCAACCAGTTCCTCGGAGTGCTCGTCGGCGTAAGCCGCACCGAGGTGGCGTGGTTGTGGTCGGGCGACCCCGACCGGGCGCGCCGCGCCGCGATGGCGCGCGCATCGCGCTGAACCAAAAATGCCCGCGAGCATCGCTCGCGGGCATTCTCAAGCCGTCACTCGGGCGATCGCGGACGGCTACTTCGATTCCTTCATCGCCCGGACAAGGATCGCCGCCAGCTCCGGCCGCGTGAACTCCGGCGGCGGCGCCTGCCCGGCGCGCAGCATCTCGCGCACCTTCGTGCCGGACAGCAGCAGCCGATCCGCATCCGTGTGCGGGCACGTCTTGTACGAGGCCATCGACAGGCACTTGCCGCACCAGAACGTGTTCTCGAACATCAGCGGTGTGATGCCGATCTCATCCGCGCCGAACCGCTCGAACATCTTCTGGGCATCGTACGTGCCGTAGTAATTGCCGACTCCGGCGTGGTCGCGGCCCACGATGAAATGCGTGCAGCCGTAGTTGCGCCGCACTATCGCATGCAGGATCGCCTCGCGCGGACCGCCGTAGCGCATATGCGCCGGCATCACAGAGAGCATCGCCCGATTCTTCGGATAGTACAGATCCAGCAGGACCTTGTAGGTCTCCATCCGCACCGCCGCAGGCACATCGTCGCCCTTGGTCTCTCCGACAAGAGGATGGAGCAGCAGGCCGTCGCACACTTCGAGCGCCGCCTTCTGGATGTACTCGTGCGCGCGATGAGTCGGATTGCGGGTCTGGAAGGCGACGATCTTCTTCCATCCCCGCTCCCGGAAGGCCGCGCGCGTCTGGCGCGGCTCGAGCCGGAACTCAAGGAAGGTTCGCCCCGGAATCTCCTCGAACAGGACGATCTGTCCCCCCAAACACCACGGCGGCGTCGAGGTGACGTTCTTTGCCCCCGGATGCGCGTCCTCGGCCGTGCCGAAGACCTTCTCGGCTTCCTTGACCCGGTCGACCTTGTAGATTTCGGCGAGCTTGAGAATTGCGAGGCGCTGGCCGCTTTCATTCGCCAGCGCAACGTCGCTACCGGTCTTGAGCGATCGTGCCGTTGCCTCCTCCACGCCGAGGGTGATCGGGATTGACCACGGAATACCCGATGCGAGGCGCATTTCATCGCGGCTGCGCACGTAGTCGGCCTCGCCCATGAAGCCGGTCAGGGGCGAAAAGGCCCCCGATGCCAGCATCTCGAGGTCGGCCAGCTCGCGCGCTCCGAGCTTTACCATCGGCAGCGAAGCCGCGCGGTCCCTGAGCGCCGCGCGCTCCGCGGCCGGCGCGTTTCCATCGACCAGTTCCCCGCCGCCGTGCGCGGTTATCGCGTCATCGCGAACGCTCATCGTATGGCTCCGTTGCGGATGAAGTTGCGCTCCTCGAGCGCTCTCAAAAGTTTGTTCAGGCTGTCTTCGACCCGCTCAAGCCCGCTGTCGATAACCAGTTCCGGGTTGAGCGGTTCCTCGTACGGGTCGGAAACCCCGGTGAAGTTCTTGATCTCGCCGGCCAGCGCCTTCTTGTATAACCCCTTCACGTCGCGCTCGGCGAGCTTTTCGATCGTGCACTTCATGTAGACTTCGAAAAACCGATCGTGCATCCGGCGCACTTCATCGCGTACGTCACGGTAGGGTGAGATGGCGGCCGAGATGGCGATGACGCCGTTGCGCGCCAGGAGATGGCATACGTAGCCGATTCGCCTGATGTTGGTGTCGCGATCTTCCTTGGAAAACCCGAGCCCCTTCGACAGGTTCATCCGCACTTCATCCCCGTCGAGGATTTCGACGCGATGCTGGCGGTTGCGCAGCTCCTGAGCGACAAGGTTGGCGAGGGTGGACTTGCCGGCTCCGGAAAGTCCGGTGAACCAGAGAGTAAATCCTTCGGTCATTTGGATGCGGTCCGCTCCCGTCGAAATAGATTACTTATCAAGCCATCCAAGTTACTTAAATCCGATGCTTCAAACAAGAATTCCCGCGAATGCTGGCGTAGCCCCCTTGAACCTTCCAATTTTGGGCTATTTCTGCCGAAGGCTTCACACCCACAGGCCCCCTTCATCGTCCCGGACGAGACGCACCGCCGATCAGTCTATCGAGACCTCCGCCGGCGAAGAAAATACTTTCACGGCGCCTTTCGAGAGCAGCGCCTCCCTGACGGCGTCCGAGCCGGCAATTCCAAAGAATGGGATTCCCGCCTCGGTTGCGGCGGCGCAATCGCCCACGGTATCGCCCACATAGCAGGCGCGGGCGCGTGGGACCTCCGCAATCGCGAGCGCCTTCTCGATCATGTCGGGTGCGGGTTTGAGGGGGAGCAGGCTGTCGCGTCCAACCACGAGACTCACGATGCCGTCGAGCCCGTGCTTCTTGAGCCATCGCGTTACCGTCTTCGACGAGTTCGAGGTGACGATTCCAACCTTTTTCCCGGCCTGGACCAGCTTGCGGACAAGTTTGACCGCGCCCTCAAGCGGCTCGGCGCGGTCCACGCCCTGAAGTTCGAACTTTTCGATAATTTCCGATGCCTGGCGCAGGATCTCGGCATGCTCTCCCCCGTCCTTGCGCACCATCGCGGCGAGATGGGCCCGGTAGGCGTCATAGAGCATCAGGTTTCCCTTGGGGAATTTCTCGAACAGCGGATCGGGAGCCCCCGCCCGCCGCATCATCGGCTCCAGTTCCCTGCGGCTTGCCGCCCAGTCCACTACGGGTTCCAGCCTTGCCAGGGTGTTGTCGAAATCAAAAAGGACCAGCGAGATATCGGACACGTTCTATCGGACTCCTGATCAGGACCCTGATGTCGTACTACCGTGTTTGAACCCATCTCACGGATGGGAGCGATCCGGAAACGCCCGGCCATTCTCGCATCACGGGGGTCGCGATGGCTACCCTGGGGCGGGATACCGACGCTCGTGCGACGCATCCCGCTTCGGGCCTCAGTTCAGGTGCAACCGGGGTGAGTAGGTGCGCATGCGCATCCGGGCGTTGCCCCAAATTCGCGCGGGTGAGAATCGAGGCCGTCGAATTCAACCATCACGGCCTGGGAATCTTCCGAGTATCCGGCCAGCAGCTTGAACGCCTCGACGGTGGCGGCCATCGCAATCACCCCGCTGTTTGCCGCCCGGGGACCGGGCTTCGCGAGCATCAGACCATCGCCGGCGCATCGCGGACACGGAGGCGGGGAGGGCATCACCGCGATTCTCCCCGGAGCATCGACCCTTGCAATCACCCATCGGCTTGACGCAAATCGCGCCGCGATCGCGGAGATATGAGCCGGCGCCTCCGCGCTTCCCGCGATCGCCATCGCGACGTCCGGCTGCGCGCTCGCATTGTTCAGATGCGCAATCGCGACGTCGTCATTCAGAGCCGATGCGGACGCCGCGATGGCGTCGATTCGTTCCGGGGAAGAGGACGCGGCGATGTCTATATGGCCGACTCCCGCGCCGGCCATGTAGAGGATTGCAGGCTCGATATCGTCCGGATCGCCGGCGATCAACAGGCGCGAGCCAAGCAGGCGTTGCTGTGCGCGTCCGCCCACCCGCGGCACGATAATCTGGCGGCTGTAGCGTTCGATCTGCCTGGAAGTGAGTGTCATCGCGGGCAATCCCATCGACCGCGGAGACTCGGGCCGTGGCGCTCCCGGCTACTCGATTACGTTCTTTTCGATCGGTTCGACGGTAACTCCAGTGGATCGGAGCCATACGATCGCCCGCTCGATCTGATCGCGCGTACCTTCGAACTCGACGGCGACCAGTCCCATCTCTTCCGAGACGCTCGCGCCGCGGATATTGAAGACGAGGTCGAACTTCTTTACCAGGTGATAAAGAATCGGTTCCTTGATGAGCGCGCGCGGATAGCTCAGGTAGTAACGTTCGCGGATGCGTTCCATTTGTTGAGGACCTGGGCGAGCCGCTCCCGCCTCCATTCCTGCCATCCGATCCACAGATTCGTGGACAGGTATTTGTCGCCGAAATCCGGAAATACCGTGACGATGCATCCTTCGCGAAGTTCGCGCGCGACCTTCAGCGCCGCAACCATCGCGGCTCCCGACGATTGTCCCACCAGCACGCCCTCGGTCTGCCCGAGCGCATACACCATTTCGTAGGCTTCCTCGGTGCCAATCGGGATTTTCCGGTCCAGCTCGGCTTCGTGGTAGATACCCGGGACGATCGCGGTCGCCATGTGCTTGAGCCCCTCAAGCCCGTGCAGCTCGTCGTCGGGTTCGACCGCGATCACTTGGATATCGCGATTGCGCGATTTGAGGTACCGCCCGGTTCCCATCACGGTTCCGCTGGTGCCGATTCCTGCGATGAAATGGGTGACCTGGCCGCGGGTCTGGCGCCAGATCTCGGGGCCGGTGGTCTCGAAATGGGCAAGAGAGTTGGCTTCGTTGTTGTACTGGTCGGGCTTGAAATACTTTTCGGGGTTCTGGCGGATGATCTCGCGGCACTTCTCGATCGCGCCGTCGGAGCTCTTCATCGGATCGGAGTAGATAGCCTTGGCGCCGTACGCCTCGATGATCTTCTTGCGCTCGCGGCTCACGTTCGCCGCCATCACCAGCTCCACCGGGTAACCGAGCACCGCTCCGACCATCGCAAGCGCTATTCCGGTGTTGCCCGAGGTCGAATCGATGATCGTCTTGCCAGGACGCAGTTCGCCTGAGGCCAGGCCTACTTCAATCATCTTGCGGGCTGGGCGATCCTTGACCGATCCGCCGGGATTGAAGCCTTCCAGCTTGGCGAAGATCCGAACCCCAGGGCGCAGAAGGCCGCGAGTCAGGCGCGTGATCTCGAGCAGCGGGGTGTTGCCGATGAGATCGAGCACGCTATTGGCGCGGGCGACCGGCACGACCTGCCGCTCGTCGTCGCCGGCGCCGTTTTTCGGAACTCCCTGCGGCAAGATCTTCTCCCGGACGGCCCCTAGATGCCGCCCGCGATCGCGGGAACGATGGAAATATCGTCGCCGTCCTTGACCTTGGAATTCAGCGAATCGAGAAAGCGGATGTCGTCGCCGTTCAGGTAGATGTTCACGAAGCGGCGGATCTCCCCCTTGTCATCGAGCAGACGCTCGCGAATTCCCGCGTGGCGCCGCTCTAGGTCGTCAATCACCTGCCGGATCGACGAACCATCCGCACAGACTTCACCCTCGCCGCCGGTGAATCGGCGCAACGGAGTGGGAACCCGGACTCTAATCGCCATACCTAAAGTATACCTCCATCGGGCGGATCTTGATGCTTATTCCTGCGAAACGGGGCAGACAAGAGCCGCCGGTCTTTCGCGGAGCGGCGGTTTCAGGCCGCGGGGGCGACCCGCTTTCCATCCCCGATTCGCTCCAGGAGCGCGTCGAATTCACCCAAACGCGCATCGATCACGAACGGACGTTCGATCGCGCTCGCCACCGCCTCCAGCGTCTTGTAACCGTTGCCGGTTATCGAGACGACCACGCTCTCGTCGGGCTTGATCCTGCCCTGATTGAGCAGTTTGATCGCGACAGCGAGCGTGGTGCCGCCGGCGGGTTCGGCGAAGATCCCTTCAGTGCGGGCGAGCAGCTTGATCGCGTCCACGATTTCCGGATCGGTCGCGCTCTCGCCCCATCCTCCGGATTCCCTCACCGCGCGCAGAACGTAGTAGCCGTCGGCGGGGTTCCCGATCGCGATCGATTTCGCGATCGTGTCGGGTTTGACCGGGGTGATCAGATCTACTCCCTTGTGCAGCGCGTGGATCACGGGCGCGGAGCCGGCGGCCTGCGCTGAGTGAATCCTGAACTCGCCGCCCTTCACCAATCCGACATCTTTCAACTCCTTGAAACCCTTGGCGATCTTGGGAAGAATCGTTCCGCCGGCGGTCGGCACGACGATGTGGTCGGGCAGCTTCCAGCCGAGCTGCTCGGCGACTTCAAAGCCGAAGGTCTTCGCCCCCTCGGTGTAGTAGGGCCTGAGGTTGATATTGACGAAGGCCCATCCGTACTTGTCGGCAATCTCGCTGCACAGCCGATTCACGTCGTCATAGTTGCCGCGAATCGTGACTACCTGCGCGCCGTAGATCGTCGATCCCACTATCTTCCCCGCCTCGACGCCCTCGGGCATGAAGATGAAGCACTTGAGGCCGGCCCGCGCCGCGTGCGCCGCCACCGCGGTGGCGAGGTTTCCGGTCGATGCGCACGAGACCGTGGTGAATCCGAACTCGCGCGCCTTGGTGATCGCTACCGACACCACGCGGTCCTTGTAGGAGAGGGTCGGATGGTTGACGGTGTCGTCCTTCACATACAGATGCTTGAGGCCGAGTTCCGCCCCAAGCCGCCTGCAGCGCACCAGCGGGGTGAAACCCGAGTGGGGGCCGGCTTCCGGCTCCTTATCAACGGGCAAAAGCTCCCGGTAGCGCCACAGGTTGCGCGGCCGTGATTCGATCTCCGCTTGTGAAACGGCCTCGCGGATCTTCCCGTAATCGTAGGTGACCTCGAGCGGCCCGAAGCACGTCTCGCAGACGTGTAACGGGGCCACCGGGTACTCCTGCCCGCACTCCTTGCACTTGAGATTGGTGATGTAGCTCATCGTGCTCCTCTATTGATCGACAGGCGCGGCGGCCGCCCTGCCGACCCAGGCTCCGCATCGGCATCCGGATCGCGCCGGTATTTCGGTTGTTCTGAATCTGACCGCTCCCGCCCCGTCATACGTCAGCATCCGTCCCGCAAGCATGGGATGCGCGCCCGACAAAAAGGCGATCGCCTCGGAGGCCTGCGCCTCCCCGATGGCGCCGGCGACCGGACCGACAATCCCCGCTTCGCGGCAGGATGCCACTTCCGCCGGGTCGGGCGGCTCCTCGAACAGGCATCTGAGGCAGGCGGTCCGGCCGGGGAGTACAGTCATCGCCTGACCCGTCATCCCGAGCACTCCTCCGTACACGAAGGGACGGCCGGTGATGATGGCCGTATCGTTGATTAGGAACTTCGACACGGGGTCATCGGTCGCATCGACTATGAAATCGTGTGAGCGCGCTAGCGTTTCCGCGTTCGCCGGTTCCAATGCGATCGGCCTTCCCTCCACCGTCATCCCAGGGAACTCCGCCACGAGATACCTGGCGGCGCATTCGGCCTTTGGTTTGCCGATGTCGGATTCGCGATAGATGACCTGGCGGGCGAGGTTGGACAATTCCACCGGGTCGGGATCGATGATCGTGACCGCCAATCGCCGCTCCCGGCGCGCAATTGCTGTCGCCGCGGGAACTCCCAGCCCGCCGGCTCCGACAATTAGTATTCTTCCCCTCGGCTGCATTTTCATTCGCCTGGTCGAGAGCGGGAGGGTTATCGGGGAATCAAAAAACCCTCTCCTGCAATTGAGGACGAGGGTTCTTCAACACTCGCCCTATCTTTCAAGGCCTCCGGCCGGAGGCCTCGCAGGAGTTAGCACCAGCACCCTGTCGGGCCGGTTGCTGCGGCATCATCGGGCCAGTCCCTCCGCCGCTCTCGATAAGGCTCAACGTTATGGCGCATTCAGAGTTATCCGAGGAGAAGGCGGGTGTCAATCGACCGACCACTCGGTCAGGATGCAATGAAAGCACGCTTGGGCACTTTCCCGCCTCGAGCACGGCCTCATCACCATTCTCAACAGAGAGTATCTTATTCCGGCTTTTGGTATGAAGGCGAAACTTGGTACACCTTCGCAATTGCAAGACCGGCTACAACTACTGTAGCTTGCGGCGCAAGAGTGGGGGAAACCGCAGGGAGGAAATAAATGACTTCGGGGATCTGGAATTGGCTGGTGCCGGTCGCGGCTGCGGCCGCTGCCATCATAGTGGTCGCCGCTTGCGACCCGTGTCCCACATGTGGAGGCAATAAGAAACCGACCGCGACACCCACGGCCACGCCGACTCCAGTGGTCGGTTCCACCGGGTCCGGATTGTTCGCCCTCGATCCGACCAAGCAACTGGCGTTCGTTCCCCTGCTCAACTCACCTGATCCCCAGACCGAAAATGCCCGGGTTGCCGTGATCGACCTCGGCGTCAACCCCAACGTCACCGACCCTCGCAAGGCCACTGTCGTGCTCGGCCATAGCGATTCCCCGACCGGCACCGCGCTCGATGCCGAGGACGGCCTGGTGATAGTCGTCAGCGGCTCGAGCGGAATCGGGTACGTGGATCTGATTGACGAAAACACCTTTGCCCTGCTCACTCCGACTCCGATCATGATCCCGGGCAACAGCCAACCCGGCCCGACCGGACAAGTGCTGTTCGATTCAGCGAACAGGGTCGCAGTGATCGGGGTGCTGGATGGAACGGGATGTCCGGTTCCGCAGTCATGCACCGGTTTCATCACGTTCGACCCCGTTGCGAAGACCTTCGGAACCCTGATTCCGGCCCGCTATCCGGAGACTTTCGCCTTCAACCAGTCGACCCAGCAGATCCTCGATGCCTCTGACGAGAGCACGTCGGGAGAGACGCAGATAGTCGATCTGGCGGGCCAGCGGACCTGTTCGCTCGCGGACGTCAATCTGGGATCGGATCAGGACGGCGCTTCGTTCGACAGCACCACCGACCTCGCCGTCATCAGCAACGAGAACGGAACCGCGACGGTTTTAAATCTGAACGGTTCCACGCTGTCGGGCAGCGGATCGTCATGCACGGTGACGGAGGGCGGGACCAATCCCAATTCCGTGCTGCTGAGCAATCTGCCTCCATCGACCGCCGGCTCCGCGGTAAACTCGAATACTCACCAGGCTTTTCTAATCGAGGACAGCAGTTCGGGGATCACGCTGATCACGATGCCTTCAAACAAGGTGACGCAGATAACGGCGGCCGCCCTTTCCACCGTCGTATCGAGTCTGCCCAACGATCCCAACGGATGCGTCTGGGCGACCCAGGGCGATCCATACGCGGTCGCCGTCGATTCGCTTCATAACCTCGGATACGCGGCCAACTCTTCCTTCACCTCGAGCGCGGGCGCGACATTCCTGGTGCAGGTGGATCTCGCGATGCTTCAGAGCAATCCCTCCGCAATCACCACCCCGCTGCCGGCCGGGCAATGCGCCGGAACGACCACCACGCTCGGATGCAACAATAACAACGGCGTGGTCTTCTTCCCGTTGCCGCCGGAATCCGAGTCGCCGCCCTCCTGCCTGGACTAGGCCATTCCCGGCAACTGCGGGCAATAACAAAAGAGGGCCGGGGTAAACCCCCGGCCCTCTTGATTGATGCGGCCTTCGGATGAAGTCCTGCGGGTCAGCGGATCAGCAGCTCGGCGATCTGGATACCGTTGAGCGCAGCGCCCTTGCGCAGTTGATCTCCCGAGACCCAGAAGTTCAGCGCATTCGGATTCGAGATGTCTTCGCGGATACGGCCGACGAGGCAGTCGTCCTGGCCCTCGGCAAGTATCGGCATCGGATATCTATTGTGCGCCGGATCGTCAACCACGCGAAGGCCGGGAAATCGCGAGAACGCTTCGCGCGCCCCAGCCGCCGTCACCTTCGCTTCGGTCTCCGCGTTCACCGAGATCGAATGAGCCGTGAAGACAGGCACCCGCACGGTTGTGGGTGATATCAGGAGGTCCGGAGCGCCAAGAATCTTGCGCACCTCGTTGACCAGCTTCATCTCCTCGCCCGTGTAGCCCCCTTCGGTGAACTTGTCGATGTGCGGGATGACGTTGAAGGCTATCTGATGCTGGAAGAACTCGGGCTTGAATGACTCGCCGCGCGCCCACGCAAGCGTCTGACGCCGCAGTTCCTCAACCCCGTTTACTCCCGCGCCCGACACCGCCTGGAAGCTGGTTGCGACCACGCGTCTGAGCCGCCCCACGTCGTGCAGCGGCTTGAGCGGCATCACCGTGACGATCGTGGTGCAGTTGGGGCACGCGAGGATTCCCTTGTGGTTGCGCGCCGTCTCGCCGTTGATCTCCGGCACCACCAGCGGAACGTTCGGATCCATCCGGAAGGCGTTGGACTTGTCGATCACGACGGCGCCGGCCTTGACCGCGAGGGGGGCGAACTCGCGTGACTGCTCCGTGCCCGCGGAGAACAGGGCGAGGTCGATTCCCTTGAAGGAGTCGGCGGACAACTTCTCGACCGTTACGGATTCGCCGGCGAAGGAAACCTTCATGCCTGCCGAGCGGGCCGAAGCGAAGGCGCGCAGTTCGCGCACCGGGAAATTCCTTTCGTGCAGAAGCCGGAGAGTGGTTTGTCCCACCGCTCCGGTCGCGCCTACCACCGCGATTCGCTGTCCTGTAGCCATCGTTTGTAGTGTGCGCCCGCCGTGCGACGGGCTCGTTCGCTCAAGCCTATAGACCACGCCGCCGCCAATCCAGACGGCTCAAATCGATTCGACCAGCCATCGAGACACGGTCATATAAAGTTCGTCTCCGAAGCCGCCAAAGCGATGGTCCGCGCCCGCGAACAGCTTGAGGGTCTTGGGCTCCCGGGCCCGTTCGAAGATCGCCTCGGACGACTGATGAGGCAGAATCGTATCCGCGGTGCCGTGCACCAGCAAAAGAGGGCGCGGCGCCAGCTCTTCGACGACGTGCGCGCCGGCCAACTGGCTTGAAAGCGCCACCACGGTCGTCACGCTGGCCGCCAGGGTGCCGGCGTTTATCGCCACCGCGCCGCCGAACGAGTGCCCGACTATCGCCGCCCGCTCATAACGCATCGCCCGAAGGAACGACACCCCCGCCATCGCATCGAGCAGGCATTCGCCGAACTCGTTCGGATGGCGGTAATCGATTCGCGCAACCCCGACCCCCAGCTTCGGCATCTCGGCGCCGAGCCTCGGGTAGAGGCCCGCCGGTCCCTCGAGGCCGCCGATAGCCCCGCTTACGCACAGCGCGGCGCGCGACGGCTTCGCCGCCCCGTGAAAAACCATCGCAATCGCCCCGCGTGTGGTATGAAGCGTGAGCCTGCGCGCCCCTTCAATCTCGTCGCCGGCTTCGATGCCGACGATTCTGAGCGAGAGTTCGCCGCTCATCGCGTCCTCAGCGCTCCCGCGCCGGGTCGAGTCCCGGGTCCGTGGTCTCGCCGAGCATCCGCATTCCGTACCTGATCATCGCGGCGAGCCGCTCGACACGCGTGAGGAGTTCGGATTGTTGCTCGGGGGGAGCATGGGAGAGTGCGGCCGCGGTTGCGG
>Ga0070740_10002680_pt1 | contig 20217 bp, 18 predicted proteins | sample Coa_R2_FD_67286 | JGI IMG/M metagenome (GOLD analysis project Ga0070740, IMG submission 67286) | Surface soil microbial communities from Centralia Pennsylvania, which are recovering from an underground coalmine fire - Coalmine... | ecosystem: Environmental > Terrestrial > Soil > Unclassified ...
TGGGCGCGCGGCGCCGGCATCGTCGCATTGTTCTTATTGGCCGCGTGTCTCGTGATCGCACCGTTGGTCATGGCCTCCTGGTTTGCGCTGTGCCCGCAATACGGCAATCCGGGCTGCCCGGATACCGCGAACCCGCTGGGGAGCCTGGCGGCCTTTCGCGCCGCCAGGCCGACCTGGTTGCACGTCTTCCTGGTGATCAACGTGCTGGTGCCCTACCTGTTCTCGCTGAGCTACCTGGCCCTGGGTCTCGTGGCGTTCCGGCGCGCGCCGGTGCTGGCGACGCTTGGCGCGCTGTGCGGCTGGCTGGGCAGCGCGCCTTGGGGGCTCGTCACCGACCGCAGCTTTCTGCTCGCCAACCTGGCGCGTCTGGGCAACGATCGGTTCGCCGTCGCCGTGCTCACGCGCCTGAATCACGAACCAGAGTTCCTGCTGATGGCCACCGCGTGGTTCTTCGGCCACATGCTCGGCTACGTCCTCTTGGGTCTGGCCCTCGGCCGCGCCAAAGCCGTGCCCCGCTGGGCCGCCTGGCTGATGGTCATCGCCGCTCCGGTGATGGGTCCCCTCGCCTACGGCACCGTCCAGGGCAGCGTGCAAGTCCTGGGCTTCGTGCTGGTCGCCGTGGCGAGCCTACCGGCCGCCGCCGCGCTGTTGCGGCTGCGCCACGATCAGGTGCTGCCGGGCGCTTTCGGTACTGACGTGGACGGCGCAGGTCGGCCGCGGAGCGGCTCCGCACGCCACTCCTGAGGAGGAGCAGGGCCGCGGCCGATGTCCCACACGCTAGGACATTTAGCCCGGCCGGACCGGGACACTAGCTCATGACAGTGGGACAGCCCTGCCCTAGCCTGGAGGTAGGCGCTGCCACGGCACCGTATCGCCGGCGGTGATGGCCAATGAGTCGACCAAAGAAAGGGAAGGCCTACGTGTTAAGATGCCACAGCCGTACAGCAGACCACATCCGGTGGGCGGCCGTCACCGTCGCCATCGCCCCGGTGTTGCTCGCCCTCCTCACCGTCGGGGTAGCGCGCGGCGCTACCCCAGCCGCGGCGGCGCCACGTGCCGCGCCTAAGGTCACCATCCTCTGGGATACGTGGGGCGTGCCGCACATCTTTGCCCCCGACGAGGCCGGCCTGTTCCGCGCCTTCGGGTGGGCGCAGATGGAGAACCACGCCGATCTGCTCTTGCGCCTCTACGGCCAGGCGCGCGGACGCGCCGCCGAGTACTGGGGGCCGAGCTATCTCGTCTCCGACCGCACGGCGCGCCTCTTCGATTTCGCCGGACAGGCCCATCGCTGGTATGCGCGGCAGCGCCCGGCCTTCCGGGCCGACCTCACAGCCTTTGCTGCCGGGATCAATGCCTATGCGCGGGCCCATCCCGCGCGGATCGCTCCTGACCTCCGCCGCGTGCTGCCGGTCAGCCCGTTCGATGTGCTCGCACATACCCAACGGGTCTTCTACAGTTTCCTGGGCAGTACCTCCGGGTGTAGCGCCGTCGCCCCGACCGGGTCGCCCGCTGGCTCGAATGGCTGGGCGATCGGGCCGGCGCACGCGGCCGGCGGCCACGCCATGCTCCTGGCCAATCCCCATCTCGGTTGGTCGGACCTACAGACCTTCATGGAGGCCCAGCTCACCGGGCCGGGCATCGACGCCTACGGCGCCACGCTCGTCGGCTTTCCGGTCCTGGCGATTGCCTTCAACGACGACCTGGGCTGGACGCACACGGTGAACACCATCAATGGCTGTACCCTCTATCGCCTCGTGCGCGTTGGCCGGGGCTATCGGTTTGACGGCCGCGTGCGCCCCTTCCTCACGCGCACGGAGCAGCTTCTGGTCCGGCAGCCCCAGGGCACCGTGCGGCGCCTGACCCTCGTCCTACGCCGCTCCATCCAGGGGCCGGTCGTCGATGTCGATGGTCAGAGCGTGGCCATCCGTATGGCCGGGATCGATCAGTTCCCCGCCTATGGCGCGCTGCAAGAGTGGTGGGATATGGCGCGGGCGCGCTCGCTCGATCAGTTCCAACGGATCCTGCGTCGCTTGCAGGTGCCCATGTTCATGGTCATCTACGCCGACCGGGCCGGGCATATCATGAGCCTGTTCAACGGCGAGGTGCCGGTGAAGCCACACGGGGACGCCGCCTACTGGTCGGGGATCGTGCCCGGTGATACGTCGCGCACGCTCTGGACCAGGATCTATCCCTACGACGCGCTGCCCCGGGTGATCGACCCGCCCGCCGGCTGGGTGCAGAACTCCAACAACCCGCCGTGGTGGACCACCTACCCGCCCGTGCTCAACGCCGCCGCCTTCCCGCCCGCGCTCGCACCACAGTTCCTGGCCTTGCGCGAACAGCACGCCATCCAGATGCTCATGCAGCAGCCACACATCTCCTTCGAGCAGATGATCCAGGACAAGTTCTCCAGCCACATGGCCCTGGCCGACCGTGTCCTGCCCGATCTGTTTGCCGCGGTGCGGGCCTACGGGACACCACTGGCGAAGAAAGCGGCGGCGGTATTAGCCCGCTGGGACCGGGCGGCCGATGCGCGCAGCCGTGGTGCCGTGCTCTTCTTCGAGTGGACGCTGCTGCTGCTCCAGCACGGTGGCGCCGGCAGCGCGGACGCCGCCATCAAGGGCGCGCCCGGCAGCGTCTTCAAGATACCGTGGGATGCCCGGCACCCCCTGACGACGCCACGGGGATTGGCCGCGCCGCGCGCCGCGGCCGCCGCCCTCGACCAGGCCGCACGGGCGCTCCTGCGCCAGGGAGCCGCCCTCGACGTGCCGTGGGGGCAGGTGTTCCGCTTGCGTCGCGGCTCCGTCGACCTGCCCGCCTCGGGCGGGTTCCCCGATCCGTGGGGCAGCTTCCGCGCCGTCGAGTTCGCGTTCCCGACGCCGGACCGCGACGGCCGCTACCCGTCCGTGGGCGGCGACAGCTTCATCGCCGCGGTGCGCTTCACCACGCCCGTGCAGGCGCGGGTGCTGCTGACGTACGGCAACGCCTCGCAGCCCGGCTCGCCGCACAATGGCGACCAGTTGCGGCTGTACGCCCGCAATCAGTTGCGGCCCGCCTGGCGGACACGCGCCGCCATTGCAGCGCACTTGAGCCTGCGCGAGGAGGTCTAGGCGCAAGACCGTGATCCGCAGCATCAGCCGGCGGCACATACGGCGCACGCCTCGCTCGCTGTAGTGCTTCTTCCACGACGATGCGAATAGCTGAAGTGCGCAGTCCAGAAAGACAGGCGGCACTTCGATCGAGCGGCCAACGGCAGAGAGCTAAGAAAAACCTGACAGCCATTTGTCGCATTCCACCGCCTATACTGGTGCCGAAGACATGGACGAGTCCGGGACATGCCAGCGGGTCGGCCGGCGGGACGGATGTGCAGCGGAGCACGTGGTCAGGAGGGGATGATGGACGGTGCGAGAAGCGAGCGGACGCTCATCACCGACCGCGTGGCCCAGGTGCTGAAACGAGCGGTGCGCGTCGATGCGTATCGCATGCTCGGACGCGGTGTCTCCGGCGCGGCCACCTACCGCGTGACCATCGACGGGACCGACGCTGTCCTCAAGCTCACGTCCGCGCGGAGTGCGCCGCCGGTGCGCGAACGGGCACGCCGGGAGATCGCCTTCTACCGCGAGTTGGCCGCCTCTGTCCCGCTCCGCGTCCCGCGCGTCATCGGCGGGCAGACGGATGCGGCGGGATGCGCCCTCCTCCTGGCCGCCTATGAGCCGGCGCCCCCGCCCAAGCTGTGGCGGGACGAAGATTATGTGACCGCCGCCGAGGACCTCGCGCGCTTCCATGCTGTGTTCTGGGACCAGACGGGCAGACTGGACGCGGTGCCGTGGCTGCTGCGGCCGCGCCAGTGGATCGCCGCCGCGGAGATCGCGCAGGCGCACGAGGCGTGGCGGGCACTGTGGGCCCGCCCAGACGTGCCGTCGCTCTTGACCCCCACACGGGAGCAATGGATTCATGGCCTGGTGGACGGTCTGGGCGCATTGGATGCCCTCAGCGCGTCGCTGCCGCTGACGCTGTGCCACGGCGACTGTAATCCGGGCAATGTCTTACGAGACAGCGATGGGGACCTGGTCTGGGCCGACTGGCAGGAGGTGCGGCTGGCCCGCGGCCCCGCGGATCTGTCGTTCCTGTTGCAGCAGGCGTCCATCTGCGGGGGCACGGTGCCGTACACCGCCGCTCTGGCGCGCTACCAGGAGATGCTGGCGGGGGCGACGGGCCGTGACATCCCCCTGACCCTGCTCCAGCGCGTGGTCGGGGCGACGGAACTCCGGAGCAGAGCGTTGCACTGGCCAGCCTACCTGGCTGAGGCCGCACCGGAGGCTGTGGTGGCCATGCTGCGCCGCATCGGCGAGCTGGCTGCCGGCCTGGGGATCACTGCCCCGGGGAGCGGCAGCGACGAGGGGCTGGTCGGCGCCGACGCGGGCGGGCGTTGGGGCCAAGGGCACGGACGGGACGTTCTGGAATGAACAGGCAGAGCGGAGGCGGCAGCGCGCCCTCCAGGAGACGACTATCGACATCTCTGTGGACCGCCGTGACGTTGACGGGTGCCACCGGACGGGAACCGCAGCATGGTGCATTACCCCCTCATCCTCTACCACTGGGCTGGCGAGAGATGGCGCGGCCCGGGCGGGTGGGACATTCGTCCCGGCTAGAGTGGGACACTGCCTCATGACGGCGGGACAGACCGCGTCCTATGCTACCTCCAGACAACGGACCCGAGCGCGCCCCAGGCACGGGTGCCCGCCGGGAGCGCCGCGGGACAGCGTGCCGAAGCTGTTCATCAAAGGCGAGCCGGGCGCGACGCTGGGGCGGGGCGCGGCGGTCGACTTTTGCCGCGCTCGGCCGGCGCAGCGGGAGGTGACGGTCGCGGGCATCCACTTCTTGCAAGAAGATGCGCCCGACGCGATCGGCGAGGCCATCGCCTCCTGGCTCACACAGCTGTAAGGCGATGCCCGTGGTGGCTAGCGAGGAATGAATGCTCTATGACCGTATCGGCCGACCTGGCGATCGAGACGCACGGCCTGCGCAAAGAGTACAAAGGGGTCACGGCGCTGCATGGACTCGACCTGCGCATCCCACGACATGCCACCTGCGGCTTCCTGGGGCCCAACGGGGCGGGCAAGAGCACCGCGACCAAGCTCCTGCTCGGGCTGGCCCGCCCGACCGGCGGGTCCGGCACGATCTTCGGGCACGACATCGGACGCGAGAGTGTGCCAATCCGCCGCCGCGTTGGCTATCTGGCCCAGGACCCGCGCTACTACGAGCACTTGACGGCTCGCCAAACGCTGCGCTTCGTCGCCCGCTTCTTCTACCGCGGCCCGGCCGCGACTGTCGAGCGGCGTATCGACGAAACGCTCGACCTCGTGGGGCTGTCCGATCGTGCCGATCGTCCCATTAAGGGCTTCTCGGGCGGCGAGCGGCAGCGCCTGGGCATCGCCCACGCGCAGATCAATCAGCCCGAGCTGTTGATCCCGGACGAGCCGGCCGCGGCGCTTGATCCGCTGGGGCGCCGCGACGTGCTGGAGGTGATGGCGCGCTTGCGCGGGCACACCACCATCTTCTACTCCACGCATATCCTGGACGACGTGCAACGCGTCAGCGACAGCGTGGTGATTATGGACAGGGGGAGGCTGGTGCGGCAGGCGCCCATCGCAGAGTTGCTGGCAGAGGTGGAGGGCGTCATGTATCAGATAACGCTCAAGGGCGATACCAGCGCCGCACAGGAACGGATCGGCGACCAGCCCTGGGTTTCCCACCTGCGCGCCGAGACCGTCGGCGGGCAGACCACCCTGGAGATCGCCGTGAGCGATGAGACAGCCGCCGAGGCGCGCCTGCTGGGCCTACTGGTGGATCAACAATGTACATCGGAGTCATTCAGTCTATGGCCAGGCTCTAGCGACTCATCTGACCGGAGGAGCGATACAATGGCGCAGTTCTTCATTCACTTTCGCGCGCATCGGCCCACTTTCATCGTCGATATGACTGATGCCGAACGGACCACGATGGCAGAGCATTCCGCCTACATGAAGCGCCTGCTGGACGAGGGCGTCCTTATTCTTACTGGGCCGTGCCTGGATGGCTTTGGCGGCGTGGCCATCGTCGAGGTGGAGGGCGAAGCCGCGGCCCGACGCGTCATAGCGAACGATCCCGCCGTGCAGGCCGGCATCGGAACATCGGAGCTGCACCCGTTCCGGGTCGCACTGATGCGCACAGGTGCTAGCAATGACTGCCATGCCTTGGCAGGACGCTAGCGTGGTGCAACCGTCTAGACGGGACGAGACTGATCGGTCCATACGGCATGGCGATGCCCTGCCCTTCGCCCTCGTCGAGCGCGCCGGGAATCGCGCCATCGGCTCCACGCGCTATCACTACATCGAGCTGCAGCACCGCCGTCTGGAGATCGGCGTCACCTGGATCACGCCGCGCTTCCAGCGCACGGCCATCAACACGGAGGCCAAGTACCTGCTGTTGGGCCATGCGTTCGATACGTTGGGCTGCCAGCGCGTCGAGTTCAAAGCGGACGCGAACAACGCCAGATCATGCCAAGCCCTGCCGCGCATCGGCGCCGTCCAGGAAGGCGTCTTCCGCAAGCACATGCGCTATCCCGACGGGCGCATCCGCCATAGCGTCTACTTTAGCATCATCGATGAGGACTGGCCTAGCGTGAAGCGGGGCCTGGAGGAGAAGCTGACGCGGCACGATGAGCACGCAGGAGCACGCCACGACCGAGCACAGGGCACCCGTCCCTGATGGCGCCAGACAGCGCTCCGTGGTCACAAGGAGCGCGGCCCGGGCCGTAGGCCGCACCCCGCCGACCCGGTGTGTGGTAGGGTACGATAGAAGGACCGCGGCAGGATGTAGTAGGATCATGGCGGGAGAGAGTGAGGGGGAGTCCGGTCCGGTGATCGGCGCCGGACGGTCGCGTGATACGGCGTATCCCACAGGAGGTCCGACATGAGCGCGTCGGCACCGGCAGCGCCGCTGCCGGGCGCATCGCCCGACTACCCGGGAACAACACCCGACCACGATGCCGCGACGGTCGGGCGCATGCGAGGGCGCCGCCTGCTGCTGGCACGGGCGGCGTGGCTGGGCGTGGCGGCCCTGGTCGTGGCGATCGTGATCGTCGCCTTGACCGACACGTATGTGCAGAGCCTCCAGGCCGGCGACGGGGACAGCCTCGCACACCGCGTCTATGCCGCGTACGAGGTGGGCTTGCTCGGCGTCACCGTGACCGTCTTCGGGGGCGTCGCCGCTCTGCTCGTCTGGCGGCGTTCCGACGAGCGCATGGCCCTCTTCAGCGCGCTCGCGCTGGTGACCTTCCCGGGGTACGCCTTCCACTTGGATACGACGGTCGCCCTCGCCCCGCCGTGGCGGTGGTCCGCGGCGGCCCTGTCCGTCGTCGGCGTCGTCGGGCTCACGCTGCTCCTGTACCTGTTCCCCGATGGGCGTTTCGTCCCGCGCTGGTCGCGCTGGCTGATCCTCCCCTGGCTGCTGGCCGAAGGAATCCGGCACGTCGTCCCCGGCTCGCGCTGGGATTACTCTCGCTGGCCCACACTGCCCTTCCTGCTGGTCCTGCTGGCTGACTTGGGGCCGGCGGTGGGCGTGATGGTCTACCGCTACCGGTGTGTCTCCAATTCGGTGCAGCGCCAGCAAACCAAATGGTTCGTCTGGGGCGTGACGCTCGCCGTTGGCACGACGATCGGGACGACACTGTGGACGTATGTGCTGGCGCCGCCCGCGCTGCAACAGAACCTGCTCGCGATCGCTATTGTCGATACGGCGCGTGTCGTCGCCGTGCTCCTTGTCCCCCTGTCCATCGGCGTGGCCATCGCGCGCTACCGCCTGTGGGCCATCGATCTGCTGCTCAACCGCACCCTCGTCTACGGTGCGCTGACGGCCAGCGTCATCGTCCTCTACGTGCTCGTCGTCGGCGCGCTCAGCACCCTGGTCGCGGCCCATCGCGGGATGCTCATCACGCTCGTCGCCATCGGCGTCATCGCCGCCGCGCTCCAGCCGCTGCGCGTCCGCCTCCAGCGGGAGGTCAATCGTCTCCTCTACGGGGAGCGCGACGATCCCTACCAGGTGCTCTCGCACCTGGGCCGCCACCTGGAGGAGTCCCTGGCCCTGGCGCCCGAGGCGGTGTTGTCGGTCGTCGTCGAGACCATAGCACACGTGCTGAAGCTGCCGTACGTGGCCGTCGCGCTGCGGCAGGAGCAGGGGGTGGAGATCGTGGCGGCGCATGGCACGCCAGTGGCGGCGCCCATCGCGCTGTCCCTCGTGTACCGGCAGGAGCCGGTCGGCCAATTGTTGCTGGCCCCGCGCGTTGGCAGCGATGACCTGAGCCCGGCCGATTATCGCCTGTTCGCGGACTTGACGCGCCAGGTCGCCGTGGCCGTCCACGCCGCCGAGCTCGCGGCTGATGCCGCCCACCTGACGGCCGCGCTGCAGCAGGCGCGCACGCGCCTGGTCACGCTGCGCGAGGAGGGCCGCCGCCGCCTGCGCCGCGACCTGCACGACGGCCTTGGGCCGGCCCTGGCCTGCATCGCACTGCAAGCGGAGGCCGCGCGGGAGCTGGTGCGCAGCGATCCGGCTCAGGCCGATGCCGCGCTGGCTGACCTCGCGGCGCAGGCGCAAGCCGCCATCGCCGACATCCGCCGCGTGGTCTATGAGCTGCGTCCGCCCGCGCTCGACGACCTGGGCCTGGTCGGCGCCGTGCGCGCGCACGCCTGCCGCCTGAGCCGGCCGGAACTCTGCATCACGGTGGAGGCGCCGGAGGACCTGCCGCCACTACCCGCCGCCGTCGAGGTAGCCGCCTACCGCATCGCGCAGGAGGCGCTGACCAACGTGGTGCGCCACGCCGCGGCGCGCACCTGCACCGTCCGCCTGCGCCTGGACGACACGCCTCCCGACGATGCCGCCGCTGCCGGCGGGGTGCTGTGCGTGGACGTGAGCGACGACGGGCGCGGGCTACCGTCCGAGCGGCGGGCGGGCGTGGGCCTCCGGTCGATGGGTGAGCGTGCGGCCGAGCTGGGCGGTTCCTGCACGATCGACGCGGCCCCCGACGGCGGTACCCGCGTGGCCGCGCAGCTGCCCATCGTGCTCCCTGATGTTCCGGACAGCCCGGACCTGCCGGACGAGCTGGCCCGCCCGCAGGAGGAGAGATGACGGAAGCGATCCGCGTGCTCATCGCCGACGACCACGCGCCGTTTCGCACCGGCCTGCGCACGCTCTTGCGGGCCACGCCGGATACCGAGGTGGTGGGCGAGGCGGCCACCGGGCAGGAGGCCGTCAGCCTGGCGGCCACGCTGCAGCCGGACGTGGTGCTGATGGACCTGCATATGCCCGGCGTCAACGGCATCGCGGCGACGCGCCAGATCCTGCACACCAGCCCGCACATCGCCATCCTCGTCGTCACCATGTTCGAGGGCGACGACTCGGTCTTCGCGGCGCTGCAGGCGGGCGCGCGCGGCTATCTGCTCAAAGGGGCGCCCAAGGCCGAGCTGCTGCGCGCCATCCGCGGGGTGGCCAGCGGCGAGGCCATCTTCGGCCCGACCATCGCCAAGCGCCTGATGCAGTTCTTCGCCGGGCTGCCGCCGGGTGCGGCGCAGGCGCAGGCGTTCCCCGAGCTGACGGAGCGCGAGCAGGAGATCCTGGGGCTGCTGGCGCAGCACCAGACCAACCCCGAGATCGCGCAGCGCCTGGGGCTGAGTCCGAAGACGGTGCGCAACCACGTCTCCAACATCTTCAGCAAGCTGCAGGTGGTGGATCGCGCCCAGGCCATCATGCGGGCGCGCGAAGGGGGCCTCGGGTAGCCTGGCTCTCATGTGTCAGGATGACGTGCCACGGCCCCGGCCTCTCGGAACGGGCTCCCTACGCCACCTGCACGAGGAGGCGCTATTGGTCAGCACATGTCGTCGAGGGCGCATCCCTTGGCGGCGTGCGGACCTCGAGCGGCAGAGTACCGGTAAAAATCGCGCCGCCGCTCGCGCGGTTAGCGGCCCAAAGATCGCCGCCGTGCGCCTGCATGATGCGGCGCGCAATGGTCAGCCCAAGTCCGGCTCCGCCCGCCTCGCGATTACGGGAGGTCTCGCCGCGATACAGGGGCGTGAACAGATGCGGCAGATCCTGTGCGGCGATTCCGGGTCCTGTATCGGCCACGCGCACCACGAGGCTTGTTCCTTCGGCGCCCCAGCTCACCGTGATGACACCCCCGCGCGGCGTATAGCGCTCCGCGTTCTCCAGCAGGTTCTCTATGGCGCGGGTGAGCAGATGGGCGTCGCCCACACAGGGGCAGGGCGTGCCAGGGCCCTCGACCATCAGCGCCACACCGGCCACCTCCGCGTGCAGCCGCCGGCCCTGGATCACACGCTGGATGAGGACGCCCAGATCCAGAGGGTCGCGCCGCGGCTCCTGCTCCAGATAGTCGACCGTCGCGTAGGCGAACAGGTCCGCGATGAGGTGTTCCAGGGCGTCAGCCTTGGCGCGGCACTCGCGGACGTACGCGGCCACCTTCTCAGGCGTCGTGACCACGCGCGTCTCTAGCCCCTCCAGATAGCCGCGCAGCATAAAGAGGGGCGTGCGTAGATCATGGGCGACCGCACTGATGAACAGCTTGCGCTCTTGCTCCAGCGCGCGCTGGCGCTCTAGCGCCTCCCGCAGCGCGGCACTCATTGCCGCCAGACCCGCGGACACCTCCGTCACCTCCGCAGCGCGGGAGGTCGGGGCCTGAATGTCGTGGTCCCCGGCGGCGATCCGGCGCATTGCCTGGACCAGCGCGGCCAGGGGCCGTAGCACGAGGCGCCGCAAGCACGTGGTCACGATGGCCAGCGCGAGGAGCAGGGCGACCAGCCCGGAGAGCGGCACGCCCCAGTTTTGGATCCAGGAGGGGGGACGCGGGGTGAGCCACAGGTACGCCAGGCCAAGCGCCGGCAACTCGCCGGAGCGCGGCGCCGCGGACGGGATCACGATAGTCGTGAACAATTGTGTGGGCGCGACCAAGGCGCCGAGCGGCGATGCGCCGCGAGGACGGGCGCGCGGCCGCGCGCCCAGCCTGGCCCAGCGCTGCAGGATCGCACGAGCGCCGGGCGTGACGAAGACCTGCCGGCCCGCCGAGTCGACCACCTGCACGGCCGTGCCCATCGCGGCGAACTGCCGCTCCGCTCGTCGCTGCCAGGCGGGGTCCCGCCACCGCGCCACGTTGTCCTGCAGGACGCGCTGCACCACGGAGACCTCGACCTGTTCGGGCAGCGGACGGCGCGCGCTCAGATTGGCGAGGCCCCAGGTGGTCAGGGCCGGCAGGCCGATAATGACTAGCAGCGCCAGGGCGAGCCATAGCCGTAGCGATAGCGCGCGGCGCCTCATCGCGGCCTCCCCTCGAAACGATAGCCCACGCCCCACACCGTCAGGATGTACCGCGGGTCGGCCGGATCTTCCTCGATCTTCTCGCGCAGGCGCCGGATATGCACGGTCACGGTGCTCTGGTCGCCGTAGTCACCCCAGATGTGGCTAAACAGCTGCTCGCGGCTGAAGACCTGGCGCGGGTGTTCGGCCAGCAGGCGCAGCAATGCGAACTCGCGCGCGGTCAGCGGAATGGGCTGCCCGGCGACGCGCGCCTCGTGGGCCCGCACGTCGAGCACCAGCCGCCCGAAGTCGAGGACGCCGCCGGCTAGCGCTGCCGCGGTGGACCCACGGCGGGAGCGGCGCAGCACCGCCTTGACCCGTGCCACCACCTCGCCGGGCGTGGCCGACTTGCCGATATAGTCGTCACCACCCAGGCCCAGGCCGCGGATCTTGTCGCTATCGCCCTCGCGGGCCGAAAGGAAGAGGAGCGGCACGTCGGAGGCGGCGCGGATCTGCCGGCAGAGCTCGAAGCCGGAGAGGCCGGGCAGCATGATGTCAAGCACCACGCAGTCCACTGGCTGCTGGGCCAGCACCGTCAACGCCTCGGTGTCGGAGCGCGCGGACAGCACGGCGAAGCCCTCGGCCTCCAGGAAGTCGCGCAGCAGCGCGACGATCCCCGCCTCGTCGTCGACGATCAACACGGTATGTCTCTGCATCATGGCTCCTGCGTCCTATCTACGGCCCCTGGCCCTATTATGGCGCACCATGGCGACTCCTAGCGGTGTCTGCACGAACCTTTCACCGTCCGTTAAGAAGACGGTAATAAATGCATCCCTGCCGCGTTAATGTACGGCCTCTACCATCGACAGTATGCGCTGCGCCACGCCGGACCCGGCGCGGACGAGACGATGGCCGGCACACACGAAAGGATGAGACACCGCATGACCGCTGCGATATACACCACCGTCCTAGGCAAGCGCTATGGCCGCCGGTGGGCGCTCCGCGACTGCTCGCTGGCGCTCCCGGCCGGCCGGGTGGCGGCCCTCGTGGGGCCGAACGGCGCCGGTAAGACCACCCTCCTGCAGCTCGCCGTCGGCCTGACCGACCCGACCTGCGGCCAGATCGCGATCTTCGGCGACCCGCCGCGCACGCACCCCACACACGTCTTGCCTCGCATCGGCTTCGTCGCCCAGGATCAGCCCCTCTACCGCCGCTTCACCGTCGCCGACATGCTGACTGTGGGCCGCAAGCTAAACCCGCGCTGGGACGATGGCCTGGCGCGCACGCGCTTGAGCCGGCTGGGCATACCGCTCGACCGGAAGGTTGCCGCGCTCTCGGGCGGCCAGCAGGCACAGGTCGCCCTGGTGCTGGCCCTGGCCAAGCGCCCCGACCTGCTCCTGCTAGACGAGCCGGTAGCCGCCCTCGATCCCCTGGCCCGCCGCGAGTTCCTGCACACGCTCACGGAAGCGGCGGCCGACGATGGGCGCACCGTCTTGCTCTCGTCGCACATCGTCGCCGACCTCGAACGCGTCTGCGACTACCTGATCATCCTCGCGGCGGCACGCGTCCAGCTCGCCGGCGACATCGCGTCGCTGCTGGCACAGCACGCGCGGCTGGTCGGCCCCCACCGGGCGGCCGAGCCTGTTGCCCTCGACTGCACGGTGATCCAGGCCACGCACGACGGTGAGCGGGCGACCCTCCTGGTACGCGACGCTGGCCGCGTCCTTCCACCCTCCTGGCAGCGGTACGATGTCCTGCTTGAGGAACTGGTGCTCGCGTATCTGGGCCAGCAGGGGCGCGACTCGCACACGCCGGCGCAGGAGCACGACAGGGAGGTCCGGGCATGATCTGGCTCACATGGCGGCAACAGCGTCTGGAGGCGCTGATCGGCGGGGTGATCCTGGCGCTCTTCGCTGCGCTCGTGCTCAAGACCGGCCTGGATCTGCATGCAGCTTACCAGAGCACCGGGGTCGCGGCCTGCATCGCGCGGCAGGCGCGGGATGCCCAGTGCCAGGCCATCGAGAACGCGTTTCAGAACAGCCCGTTCCAGGACCTGAGCAACCTCTTCTACTGGTTCAATTTCCTGCCGTTGGTCTTCGGTGCCCTGCTCGCGGCCCCCGTCGCGCTGGAACTGGAACAGGGTACGCACCGGCTGGCTTGGACGCAGAGCAGTACGCGGCTGCGCTGGACGGCGGTCAAGCTTGGCCTGCTCCTGGTCGCCGCTGTCTTGGTCGGGCTGACCCTAACGGCGCTCCTGAGTTGGTGGCACGGGCCGCTGGACCAGGTACGCCCTCGCCTCGAGGCCCAGGCCTTCGACTTCGAAGGGCTTGTCCCCATTGCCTATACCGTCTTTGCGGTGACGCTGGGCCTAGCCGTCGGGACCGTGCTGCGCCGGGCCATCCCGGCCATGGGCCTGACTCTGACCGTCTTTGTGGCCCTGCGCTTGTGGCTTGAGGGCATGCGCAAGCACTATGTGCCGCCGATCGCGGCGACTTTCCCGGCCGGGACCATACAGACCCATCTCTCCGCGCTCGACTGGGTGGTCGACGCGGGATGGAAAGATCATCTGGGCCGCGTGATCGACGATGCCACCGTCTGGCGCCTGTGCACGGCGGTGCATGGCCAGGGCCTCGACTTCGCTTGTATCCAGCGGCAGGGGATCGTCCGCTACGCCGTGTACCAGCCCGCCGACCGCTTCTGGGCTTTCCAGGGCATTGAGAGCGCTATCTTCCTCGGGCTGGCCACGAGCCTGGTGGCCTTCACCATGTGGTGGATGCGGTACCGTGTGACGTAAAAGCCCAGCGACGCGAGCAGCCCCCATGGATGTCCCCAACATTCGTGCCCCTCAGACGACCAGGCGTGAGGCTGGATTACGGGACTCATGCCGTCGGTTGCGTCGGCTCGCGGAGCACCCAATTATGCGATACATAGGGTTCGGTACACAGGTTACGGTTAAAACAACACGGCCGTCGCTCTCCGGCCGTGAGCTTCGAGCAGGCAGTCTCAATCCGTCGCCGACGCGTTTCCGGTTGATTCGTCGCACGTATCCAGCGAATCCAGTCCCACCGCGCATTGGGCGTGATCTTCCTCCATAGCGTGAATGCCCGTGGAACGGCCGCAAGAGCGGTCTGCAAGTCCGCCGGCACCTCGGGCTCCGGCCACTCCTTCGCCGGCTCCATCTCCAGCGTGACCGTATCGCCCGCATCTGCCCCAGCGGCTGCGCGCAGGGTGTCGTCGACCCTGAACCAGTGGCTGCCCTTCCCGTCGGGTTCGAGGGGGGCGTGAAAGCGGGCACCATTGATGGTGCCCTCCACCATGGTCAGGCCGCGTGAGGGCAGCTGCGCGCTCGCACTCTTCGGCAGCCTGAGCAGGGTCCAGGAGCCGATGGTAAACAGTGTCGCGTCACAACGGATGGTCGGCATATGTCCTCGCTCCTTCTCCGCTTCCGGCAGCGCGTCGATCTTGGCGCGCACGGCGCGTTCCTCGTCCGTGAAGCCCGTGGACGCCGGGCCGGTGGTGCTCGTGTCCGCTTGCTGCGCGTCATTAGTAGCAGTGGCTCCCGCTTCCACGCGAACCTCCTTCATTTGCCATTCTGTGTCACCCAGACCGGAGCGTACCGGTCTCATAGATATGACCGGTGACAGAGCAGGAATGTGACCGATGGATCGGCACGCGACCGTGCATGCTCCAGCGGATCGGGCCACCGTGAGCCTGTCACATTATGCAGGCCCGCCGCGTCATTACGGTGTAGGCCCTTTTGGGTGTACCAGAAGAAGCACAGTACAGTAAGGGAGATCACCATGGACGCACGTCTCGACTACAACAGCAGCGCGATCCTGCAGAAGTTCGCGAAGCACATCAACGCGGCGGGGGCGGTCGTTGGAGCGCAGTCGACCCTGCCGACCGTGACCCAGAACCTGGTGTTGATCCGGGCCAGCCAGATCAACGGCTGCGCCGTCTGCGTCGACATGCACACCAAGGACGCCGCGCACGCCGGGGAGACCGCGCTGCGGCTCAACCTGGTGGCGGCGTGGCGCGACGCCAAGGTCTTCACCGAGGCCGAGCGGGCCGCGCTCGAGCTCACCGAGCAAGGCACCCGCATCGCCGACGCTGCCGGCGGGGTCTCCGACGAGGCTTGGGCGAACGCGGCCCAGCACTATGACCCCGACCAGCTCGCCGCGCTGGTGGGCCTCATCGCCCTCATCAACGCGTACAACCGGTTGAACGTCATCAGCCGGAACCAAGGCGGTGACTACCAGCCCGGACAGTGGGGATGACGCCGCGGCGCCCGCGGACTGGTCCCTCGTGTGTCGGTCCTCTGTTTGTGCTGGGGCGCTGGTCTTGGCCCGAGTTGAGGAACTGAGCACGAGGTGCCTCAGGCGGACGACCATATGGAGAGGATAAGGAGATCACCAGTCATGTCAGACGAGAGGATTCGCGCCATACTGGTCCGCTACTACGAGGAGACCTGGAACCAGGGGCGCCTGGAGGTCTGCGACGAGCTGATCGCCCCCGACTACGTGAATCATAGCGCCCCGTTGCCCGGCCTGCCACCAGGGCCAGGAGGCCTCAAGCACGTCGTCGCCGCCGTGCGGCGCGCCTTCCCGGATCTGCACTACACCATTGAGGACATGGTGCTCGGCGGGGAGAAGGCGGCGCTGCGCGTGACCATGCGGGGCACACACCGCGGGGAGTTCTTCGGTGTGGCGCCAACAGGACGGAAGGTCGAGGTGCAGGAGATACAGATCGAGCATCTGCGTGAGGGCCAGATTGTCGCCCACTGGCACCAAATCGACGAGTTGGGTCTGCAGCGCCAGCTCGGCCTGCTTCCCCACTAGCCCAGGAGCTAGCGGCCGGCGTACTCAGACCCCAACGGCGCCGCAGTCGTGCATGATCCACTTTTCGGCAAAGGGGCAACGGCTCCGGCGACCAGGTCCTAGGGTAAGCGCTCGTTAGCCGGGGCACTGCATATAAAGGGTAGCTACGTCACCCACAAGGAAAGTAAGTTTGGCCCACCCCGTTTGCCCCGGAGCGCGAGAGCGCCATGCAGATGGCCCGCAGCCTGTTCAACACGTGTGAGGCCGCCGGGGAAGTCGTGGCCACGCCCCAGACGGGCTAGCGATTAACCGGCCGGCGGCGTCTCAGCCACCCGGCACCGTCGTGTCCCCGGTCCGCTGCCCGCACGCCCCATCCCCAGGCGGGCGGCCCGCGGCGCTGAGGCGCCGCGGGACCACACAGACGGACAGCGATCAGGCCTCAGGCTACACGTCGGGTGCGCCCCGCGCCTCTCCGGCCTCGCGCGTCCGCGACGACAGGGAAGCCTGGAACTCCAGATAACTCCCCCACAGCACGGTCAGGCTGACCAGCGCGATCAGCAGTGCCTCCAGCGGTCCCATCGCACACCTCCCCTCCCTTGGTCCGGCAGCGTCGCGATTGATAGAACATCTATTCTAATTATACCACGCCGACCGTCCTGGCACGCCTCGTGGATGATGGCGCCGCTCCCGGCGATCTCTCCTGCCCCGGGCGGACCTGGGTTCCACACTGCGGGCAATACATCGTCGTCTCCGTTTCTGCGAGACTTCCGCGTGTCGTCCTCTTCTTCCCTCGGGCGATGGTCCAGACCACCGTCCCCTGACACTCCCATCCTACGCGCCGCCTGTGGCGGGCCGATGAGCGGTGCGTGGCGTGGCTGTGGCGAATTTGTGGCGGTTGTGTCGCCCGGCCAGACCTCTTGTTCCCGCACTCGCGGACGGGGCACGCCGGGTCCCGTGGGCGACAACGCCTCGGGCGGGACGTCTCAGCGCGTGACGGGCGTGCCATCAACGACGATCACCACCGGGGCCACCACACGGCACGGACCAGGCGACGGAAGGCGCCGACACGCAGGGCCGTCGCAGCACGACGAAGCACCGGAACGCGCCGTCAGACAGGGTGGCGCCGTACGCTGACGGACCGCGTTGGCCAGCTCACAGTGAACAAAAGAGCGGCACAGGAACGCACCGGGCGTCGGATGGCCGTCGCCGAGGTGTCGCACGGACGGAGGCCGCCCCGCCTCCCCGGGATGGGACAACCCGACGGAGCGCCTGGACGCCCCTGCAGCTTACGCCGCCCGCCCGGTCACGGGCGATGATGGCGCGAAAGAGATCCGCGAGGGCGCGCTCGTTGAGGGTGTCGCCCTGACGGACTTGAATCGCCCGCGCGGTGCGGTTCCCGCGCCCCTGGTTGATCAGGCCTTCAGGGTCGGGCACGAGCGGGTCGTAGAGGAAGATGGTGAGGTGGTCCTTGGCCCCCGGCAGCGCGCAGATGTTGCCCTGGAGCGCGAAATAGGGCCGATTGGAGCGTTTGATGGTCTCGCTCACCTCCGGGTCGGCGGCATGCATCAGGTCGCGCACCGCGAGGTTTGCCCGACAACGGTCGTGCGGATCACGGCCGGGTCGGTGTCACGACGGACCGCGAGGAAGAGCGTGACCGCCGCAAGCGCGGCGATCGTCGCGCCGAGGACGCAGCTCCGACGGCGCCCGGCCTCGCCTCGACCCCTCACCGCCATTCATCCTCTGTAACGTCTCTCCTAGGTCTGCATTTCGCACGCCGATAAGGGCATGGTAAGCTGGCGGGTAGCGCGGCCAGGGGGGAGAGAGGCGGCCGGGTAGGGGAAGGAGGCCAGAGATGGGAGGGCGCCTGCCGGAGAGCGTTCCAGTGGCCCAAGGGCAGGCGGCGGTGGTCGAAGGCGCGCTCGACCAGGCGTTGGTGCGCAGCTTGGGCGCGCTGCCGGTGCTGCTGCCGCTCTGGCAGGAGTTGGGGCTGAGCGAGAGCGTCAACCGCCGCTGTGACCCGCGGGGCGAGGGGCCGGAGGCGAGTGACGTGGGGCGCATGGCGCTGGTCTTGATCCTCAATCGCCTGCAAGCGCCGCAGCCCGTGGTGCACGTGGAGACCTGGCTGGCCAGCACGATGCTCCCGGAGTTGCTGGGGCTGGAGGCAGAGCAGTGCAATGACGGCCGCTTGGCGCGTACGCTGGACGCGCTGCTGCCGCACCTGGGCGCCGTCTGGCAGGACCTGATCGTGGCCGCCCTCGCGCGCTTCGACCTGGACTTGCGCTACCTGTGCTACGACCTGACCTCGGTGAGCTTCTGCGGCGCCTATGAGGAGGCCGAGCTGGTGCGCTACGGCTACAGCCGTGACCATCGCCCCGACCGCAAGCAGATCGAACGGGCGGCGACGGTGACGGCGGCGGGGGCGTGCCGCTGGACTATCGGGTGCTGGCGGGCAACGTGGCCGACCGGGCCCCCCCGGTGGAGAACCTGCGCCGCCTGCAAGCGCTCTTGACGCTGCTGCCACCCCGGCAGGAGGGAACACCCTGCGTGGTGGTCGGCGACCGGGCCATGCTCACGCTGGAGGCGCTGGCCGCCTACGCCGGCGGCCAGCTATGCTATCGGGGGCCGCTGGACCCCGGGTTGGGCGGGGGCGCGGTGCGGGAGGTGCTGCAGAGCGTCGGCGCAGAGGAGGTGGCGGCGCACCCGTTGCCCTACCGGCCGCAGCGCGCGGCCGACGATCCGCCCTGGGTGCCCTACCAGGGGGGCGAGCGCCCCTTGCTGCTGGCCCATCCCGCCCCCGCCGAGCCCCCGTTGGGAGTGCGGGCGCTGGTGGTGTGGAGCCCGGGCAAGGCCCGGCTGGACGCGCAGGCGCGCGCCGCCCACCTCGCGCGGCTGGAGCGGGCGCTGGCTCAGCTGGCCGGCAAGGTGGGCCGGCGCCCCTATACCCCCCCGACCACGGTGCACAAGCGGGTCGCCATCCTGCTCCAGGGCCATCCGGCGCGCCCCTTTGTGCAGGTCCAGGGCAGCGGTGGCCCCCGCACCACCGCGCCCCTGCGCCTGAGCTGGGTCCGCCAGGAGGCGGCCCTGGCCGCGGCCGCCGCGCTCGATGGGCGCTATGTGCTGGGCACTAACGCCCCCGCCCTCGACGCCGCCCAGATGCCGGAGCGCTCCAAGCAGCGCGATGGGCTCGAGAAGCGCTTTGCGCTGGTCAAAGGCCCGCTCGCCGTACGCCCGGTCTACGTCCATAAAGAGGAGCGCGTGCGCAGCCTGGTCTTCTGCACCCTAGTCGCCCCCTTGCTCTTTGCCCTGCTCGACCTGGTCACCCGCCGTGCCGGCCTGACCCTCTCGGGCGCACAACTCTTGGCCCAGGGCGTCGCCCTGGCGGTGGTCATCCTCGTCCTGCACGACGGCCGTCGTGTGCGGCATCTCACTGGTCTGGCCCCGCCCCTGGCCGCCCTGCTCCAGGCGCTGGGCTGGCCTGCGGCGCATCACTATCTGTACCCTGCCCCGACATCCTGATCAGCGTGCGAATTGCAGACTAAGATGCGGCGGCGCGACCCCGTCGTCGCGCCGCCGTTTCCCGTTCCCCTAGCAGCCACGGAGCCAATGGCAGAGACGCGCAAAGGTGAGCGCCTAATTGCCAAGCTCCTTTGCGACCTGTGACAGCGCCTGGCACACCACCCCTTGACCTGGGTCTACGCCTTACCCGGGTCTACGATAGCGTGCCACGCTCGACTGCACAACGACGTCACCGATGATTTGGCTTAGTCTGAGGGCGAGTACGGGAAACAGATAAGGGGGATACGACGGCTGGACAAGGGGGGTACGGGAAATGGAGATGGGCGAAGTGGCCGTCAGAGCGCTGCTGAATTCTCACGGTCGGGGTACGTGGCACGGAGTAGGGGCGTACGCCGCGTGGAGATGGCTTCTGCGGTAAGCGCACCCTCCCTTCGCCAGGTACCCGTACCAGGGCAAGTGCGCCATACGCACCCACAACAAACAGTTAATCAACAAACAGTTGACTCTAGTTTCCGCTAACGGCGGTCGCCGCGGTCAGGGGGGG
>Ga0070740_10002685_pt1 | contig 20197 bp, 19 predicted proteins | sample Coa_R2_FD_67286 | JGI IMG/M metagenome (GOLD analysis project Ga0070740, IMG submission 67286) | Surface soil microbial communities from Centralia Pennsylvania, which are recovering from an underground coalmine fire - Coalmine... | ecosystem: Environmental > Terrestrial > Soil > Unclassified ...
CGCCCGCATATGGAACGGCTGGTGCGATGCACAGGCGAATCCTCGTCGCTCGCCCAGCTTGACGGCTCCGACATCGTCTACGTGGCGCGTGTGGCCGTGCCGAAGATTATCACGCTGGCAGTGACGATTGGCACGCGCTTCCCGGCTCTTCAGACCTCGCTGGGCAAGGTACTGCTCGCCGCGCTGCCGCCGGACGAGCTGGAACGAGTCCTCGCCCTGCCAAGCCGCTCCGGTATCGCGCCCCTCTGGCGGCCAGGCACAGAAGAGCGTAACCGTGTGCTATGCGAGGTGCGCGCACGGGGCTGGGCGCTCACCGACGAACACCTGGCATACGGCATTCGCTCGATTGCCGCCCCTGTGCGCGACGGCAATAACCGGGTGACTACCGCGCTCAATGTCAGCGTTCATGCCGCCGAAACCAGCATCGAGAAACTGACCGGCGAGTACCTGCCGCTGCTCTTGCAGACCGCCGCCGCCATCAGCGCCGATTGGGCGCGCTGGCAGAGCAGGCCGCAGATAACACTCGGCGCCAGCCCGGTCAACACAGCTCCGCCTTTCCCTTGACATCGCTTTGAATGTCTACTATACTTATTTTATCTTAGCGGACAATCGTCCGTAGAACGGACAGTTTGTTTCAATCCCAGACGGGAGACCAGGAAAAGGGCTGATTCCGTTTGCTTCCCTGAAGGGGCAGCACACCATTAAACTCGAAAAATTCAAGTAGAAAGGCACCAGGAAGCGGAGGCGCAAAACCGTATGCCAGAGCAGGATAACGAGCAAACCATGCAGGAAGTCGAAAGGCGGCCCGGCCCACTGGACGGCCTGCTGGTCGCCGACTTTTCACGGGTTCTCGCCGGCCCCTACTGCACCATGCTGCTCGGCGATCTCGGCGCGACGGTGATTAAGGTGGAAAGCCCGGCAGGCGATGACACGCGCAACTGGCTGCCGCCGGAGCGCGATGGCGTCGCCACCTACTACATGGCAATCAACCGCAACAAACGCTCGATCACCCTCAACTTTAACGATCCGACCGATCTGCAACTGGCCCACGAACTGGCGGCGCGCGCCGATATCTTCATCCAGAATTTCAAGCCCGGCGGCCTCAAACGCTTCGGCCTGGATTACGAAGCGGTTCAGCAGCGCAATCCCACAATTATCTACGCATCCATCAGCGGCTTCGGCACGGCGGGCGGAGCCTCGCTGCCCGGCTATGACCTCATCGTGCAGGCTATGTCCGGGCTGATGAGCCTGACCGGCGACCCTGACGGCCCGGCCTACCGCTCCGGCATCTCGGTCTTCGATGTCATGGCCGGTCTGCACACCACCATCGGCATCCTGGCTGCCCTCAACCACCGCAACCAGACAGGCGAGGGCCAGCATATAGAAACCAGCTTACTTGCGACTGCCCTCTCCGGCATGGTCAATCAAACTACCGCCTATGTCGCAGGCGGCGTTGTTCCACACCGCATGGGCAACGCTCATCCCAGCCTCTTCCCCTACGAATCGCTGCCAACGGCTGATCTGGACCTGATTATCGCCGCCGGCAACGATGGACAGTTCAGCAAGCTCTGCGAGGTTCTTGGCATGCCAGCATTGCCGCAGGATCCCAGGTTCGCGCACACAAAAGATCGCACACGCAACCGCGAGGCTCTGCGTCCACTGCTGGTCGAGCGGCTGCGCACAAAATCCGCCAACGAATGGTTCCGCCTGTTGAGCGCAGCCGGCGTTCCCTGCGGCCCCATCAACGATGTGGAGGGTGGCGTCACCTTCGCTCGCGAAATCGGACTCAACCCCGTCGTCGAGGTTGGCAGTGGGGAACATGCTGTGCCAATGGTTCGTCACCCAATCACGTTCTCACGAACGCCGCCGCGCTACGATCTGCCGCCGCCGACGCTCGGCCAGGATAATGAGGAAATTCGCGCCTGGCTCAGCCAGCCATCGGCGCGGAGAACAGGATAGAGAAGGGAATCATGGAATATCCAACCGGAATCGGGACATCCAATGCGACCAGCATTTCGCTGCTGGGCCACGACCTGGCAGGCGAACTGATGGGCAAAGTCGGATTTGGCGAACTGGCGCTCTGGCTCGCCACACAGCAGCGACCGACGCCGCAGCAAGTGCGCGTCTTCGAGGCCGTGCTGGTCTCGCTGGCCGACCACGGCTTCACCCCCACCGCCATCGCCGCGCGTCTGACGCTCTATAGCGCGCCCGACGCGCTGCAGGGGGCCATGGCTGCCGGTCTGCTGGGCGGCGGCTCGCGCTTCCTCGGCGTGACAGAAGATACCGGTCGCTTTCTCGCAGGCGTGCTGGCAAGCGTCGAAGGACCTCTGCCGGAGACCGATGAGCAATGGGACAAACTCGCCCGCCTCGCCGTCAGCCAGCAGCGCGCCGCCGGTCGCTTTGTGCCGGGACTGGGCCATCCGGTGCATAAAACTGCCGACCCGCGCACGGCTGTTATCATTGAAATTGCTGAGCAGGAAGGTCTGCGCGGGCCGCACCTGCGCCTGTTTGAGGCCATCGGGCGCGTGCATCCCGAAATACTCGGTCGCAAACTGCCGCTCAACGGCGCGGGAGTCGCCGGGGCCGCACTGGCCGATCTGGGATTGCCGCCGGAGTTGCTGCGCGGCGTGGCCCTGCTCGCCCGTGCGGCGGGGCTGCTCGGCCACCTGGCCGAAGAAATGCGCCATCCCATCGCGCCCGCTATCTATGCCAGCGTCGACCGCAACGCCGTCTATCAGTCTCAATCCCGAACGGGAGATCAATAAAGAAGCTGCTTCCCGGCAGGGGCAGTATATCACCAGACTTGAAAAGGTCCAGTGCAAAGGCACTGGCTCAATCCAGTATTTGCCTGCGCTGTATGCAGGCCGCGCGCAAAGGAGGGATTGGAAGAATGGCAAATCTTGTCGCTGTCCTCGCCACCACACACCATCCGTTTTTCTATCGTGCCAGTACCGCGCCGCCGGAAGAAAGGCCCGATTTCGCCGATGAGTGGGTTCGCAAGGTGCTGGCTTACCGCGAGACCTTGACGCGGGCCAGACCGGAGGTGCTGGTCATGGTCGGCTCCGACCATTTCCACCAGCTTTTCTATGACAACATGCCGCAGTTCCTCATCGGCAAAGCGCCGTTCTATGACGCGAACTACTACAACGAGGAACGCGAGTTTGGCCTGCCGCGTATGCGGCTCAAGGGGCATGAAGAACTCTCGGCCTACCTGCTGCGCGCCGGACTGGACGCCGGGTTCGATTTCGCCTTCAGCAACGAACTGCGCGTCGACCACAGCATCACCTGCCCCATCATCACGACACGCCCGCAGGCAGACCTGCCCATCGTTCCCATCTATACCAACATCTTCGCGCCGCCCTTGCCGCAGCCCTGGCGTTTCGTGGAACTGGGCCGCACCCTGCGTCGTCTTCTGGAAGCGTGGCCCGGCGATGAGCGAGTCGCCGTCATCGGCACCGGCCATCTCTCCCTTGAGCTTGGCGGCCCCCGCCAGTTTGGCCCTCACGGCCCCGACCCGGAGTTCGACCGCAAAGCCGTGGAGTGGATCGCTTCCGGCGATATCGAAGGTGCCCTGCGTGAAGTCACGCTCGATAGCCTCTGGCTGCCCGGCAACGCCACCCATGGCTTCCTCGACTTCATGCTGATGATGGGTGTCGCCGGAGAAGTCAAAGCCGATTACGCCGACTCGCTCGACCTGTTCCATACGATGGAAGCGTATTTCACCTGGTACCCGAAGGGGGTGGACGCATGAGCAAGTATCTCCTCAACAAATTCCTCTTCACCATCGACCGCGACCCGGAGCTGGTGGAACGCTACCGCGAAGACCCACGCGGCACCGTCACCTGGTGGGAAGCCGAGCGCGCCAACGTCATCCTGAACCTGCCCGAAGGCGAGCGCAGTAGCTGGCTGCAATTTACCGATGAGGAGCGTGAAGCTCTGGCAACGCATGATTACGTCAAACTCTTCGAGCTGGGCGCGCATCATTTCCTGACGCTCACACTCTTCATCGCCCTTTTCGAGCGCGATTACAAAGAGCCGCTTGGCTTCCAGCGTGAGTACGCGCGCAAACTCCAGCACTGGTCGCTGCCCTACCCGGACATTACGACATAAGTAAGGAGGTGATCCCGCATATCCGCTATCGTCACCGTTGAAACAATGAGGTATCACGCAGGAAGGAAAAGGAGGCTACGATGCCAGGCAATCCAATGGATTTCAAAGACAGGGAACTCGTACTCGACATAGCGCGCACGGAACGCGCAAAATTCTACGACATCATCGACAACCCGGACAACTGGTACGTCCAGACGCGCTGTACCGAATGGGAAGTGCGCGATATGGTCGGCCACATGATCGACGTAACCGAAGGCTATCTGAACGCCTGGGAGATGGCGCGCAGAGGCGAGACAGGCACCCCGCTCGGTCTTGCCGTCATGAGCGACCTGCTCAATGAGCATGCCCAGGCCTTCCGCAGCCTGCCACGTGAAGAAGCCATCGCCCGTCTCAAAAAGGACTCAGATGAGGCGTTCGCTATTTTCGAGGCCCTCACCGCCGACGAGTGGATGGGAAAGACCATTCCCCACCCCTACATGGGGCCAATCCCCACCTGCTTCTATCCCTCTTTCCAGATCATCGACTACGGCATTCATACCTGGGATATGAAGTGGGGCCTGGGCGATAAGACGGGCAAACTCGAAGAGCGCACCGCCGGCATCCTGATGCCCTACATGTTCATCGTCATGCAGTACACCGTCGACGAGGACTCGGCTAAAGGCGTGGACGCGGTCATCGGCATCGTCGTCGATGGAGAATGGGGTGGCCAGTGGCGCGCCACCATCAAAGACGGCCAGTTCGTCTGCGTCCCGGCTGACAACCTGGATGATGTGCAGGCCGTTTTCCACTTCAAAGATGCCTCAGATTTCGTCCTCACCACCTACCAACGCTTCCCCGGCGGTGAGACCAGTGGCGACCCGAAAATCATCGACCAGGTGCGCCACCTGTTCTTCAGAATCTAGTCAACCGAAATTCTGTAGGCGCGGATTGATCGCGCGCACCGCCAGTTTACTGGCCCGTGTGCCTTCTATGGCCGATCGAGCCAGTAAACTGGCGGTGCGCGCGATCAATCCGCGCCTACGAGGCGATCAAGATAGTGTAGCGGGACCTTATTTTTAATTACCCGGAATAAAGCAGCGTAAGGGAGAGAAAGTGTGGTAGAGAAGCTTTTGACGACGGTTGTGGGAAGCTATCCGCAACCGGAATGGCTGGTTGATCGCAAGAATTTGCAGAGCCGATTGCCTCCGCGCGTGCGGGCGCGAGATATCTGGCGCATCCCGGAGCCGCTGCTGCAAGAGGCCCAGGACGATGCCACCCTGCTCGCCATTCGTGACATGGAGCGCGCGGGTATCGACATTATCTCTGATGGAGAGATGCGGCGGGAGAGCTATTCTAACCGCTTCGCTACCGCGCTGGCCGGAATGGACCTCGAACATCCGGGAGAAGTGTTGGGACGGGCAGGTCGCACTAATCTTGTTCCCCGCGTCGTCGGCCCGATTCGCCGCCTCTATCCGGTCGAAGTACGCGACGTGGAATTTTTGCGGCGCAACACCGACCGCCGCATCAAAATCACCGTGCCAGGCCCATTCACCATCACGCACCAGACGCAGGATGACTATTACCACGACGAGAAAGCCCTGGCGCTGGATATCGCGGCAGCCGTCAACGAAGAGATCAAGAGCCTGCAGGCCGCCGGGGCCGACGTGGTGCAGATCGACGAACCCTATCTTCAGGCCAGGCCGCAGCAGGCAAAAGCGTATGGAGTTGAGGTCATCAACCGCGCGCTGGAAGGCGTCGAAGGGCCGACGGCGCTGCACCTCTGCTTCGGCTACGCGGCGATCGTCCATGACCGCCCCGGCCAGTACGCCTTCCTCACCGAACTGCGCGACTGTGTCGTCCAGCAGATTTCGATTGAAGCGGCCCAGCCTAACCTTGACCTTTCCGTCTTACGTGAATTAGCCGGTAAAACCATCATTCTGGGCGTCCTGAACCTGGGGGATATGACAGTAGAGACGCCGGAGACAGTGGCGGCGAGAATCCGCGCCGCCCTGCACTACGTAGAGCCAGAACGCCTGATCCTGGCCCCCGATTGCGGCATGAAATACCTGCCCCGCGCCGTCGCCTTCGGCAAGCTCTGCGCGCTGGCCGAGGGAGCCAGAAGAGTGCGCGCGGAATTATAGAGAGGATAGGAACCACTGGCGCCCGTGTTCATGCCAGACCAGTCATACTATGCTGGCGGTGAAGAAGCTCGAAATGCCGACCGGCAATGTCACCTGGATATGTAGCCACGCCATCTTCATGGGAAGAGTTGAGGAAAAGGCCGCCGCACTGAATATTCGACGTTTTGATCCCGAGAAAGATCAGGGGCCAGAGGCAGCCATTCTCTGACCCCTGCCTTTTGCTTTCTGGCTATTGGGCCTCGGCAAACATCTGCCGGAGAATCTCCAGACAGCCCTGTCCCTGGCAGGAAGCAGGGGTGACAGCAATCACCCGCTCAGGGTGGTTGGCATCAACGCTGACCTCTGGCAGTCCCACATTGCTGATCTGTTTGCCGGAAGGCAACACAAAGGTGGGGCTGCCCTCGACGCGCAGGCGTTCCCAGCCCTCCTGCGCCTCCTGGAGAACCTGATATTTCGTCACCCCGCGGTCAAAATCGTCGGCAAAGCGTTCCATATCGAGGCCCACCTGTTGCGCCAGTTCGAGGAGGACATGGCGCAGAGAGATACAGCGACTCTCGGCGAAGAAGGCCTTGCGGATGGCCCAATCGAGGTCGTCGGCCAGAGTCAGGCTCTGTCGCTGCGCGCACTTGACCGCCTCGAAGGCCGGCCACATCGTCACCGGCCATTCGCTTTCCGCTCGCCGCCAGGGCTGGTAGGGAATGCCCGGTTCCTCGCGCACGAGGTATGGTAGTTCGCTTTCGAGCAGTGCTTTGGAAGTAGGTTCGCGGTTGATATACTCCAGTGGCAGGCTTTTATGCTCGATGAAGACGCTTCCACGATACTCCTCGCGCAGCTTGCGCAGGCGATAGGCGCTGACATACGCATACGGGCAGGCCAGATCGGCATACATCGCGATAGTAACGGGTTTCCTCACAGGGTCTTACTCCTTTCATCGTCTCTGCTCTCAGCAGAACATACACTCAGGAGCGTATGTCGGTCAGAGATCACAATGCCATCACAATTGGCCTCTCGACCCGGCGCCCTCTCTTGACTCGTTACGCACCAGAGAGATGAACTCTGCCGACGAGCTATGCTACTCTCTCATCGCATATTCTATCTCCCTGAGGCAGGTGAGCAAATAAGAGACAAGGAAGAGAGTTACTTCTCTCATATCATATAATAGTCGTGTGTGAGTGACCGTCACACTCAGGGAAGCAGGAGATTGTGCTATGAGCAATCAGCTTGCAAGTGAAGATGCTTTTGCACCTGCACATGTGCTGCTCGCGGCGCTGCGAGAGGGGAACATTACTGCCTCTGCCCTCTTAGCTCTCCACCTGGAGCGCATTGCCCGCTACAATCCCCGCCTCAACGCGATTGTGATTCCCAATTACGAGCAGGCTCGTCGGCGGGCCGCCGATGCCGATGCAGCGCAGCGCACGGGCAAACTCCTGGGGGCGCTGCATGGCCTGCCACTGACGATCAAAGACACCATCGAGGTAGCCGGCCTGCCCACCACGGCGGGCATTGCCGCCCGCGCCGGGCTGATTTCGGTGGAACACGCGCCACTGGTGCAACGACTCCTGGATGCCGGAGGCATTCTGCTCGGCAAGACCAACGTACCGCCCTATGCCGGGGACTGGCAAGCCGACAATACGCTCTTTGGCCGCACTAACAATCCCTGGGATCTGAATCGAACCTCCGGCGGCAGTACTGGAGGAGGCGCGGCAGCCGTCGCCGCCGGTCTCACGCCGCTGGCCTTTGGCAGTGATATCGCCGGTTCCATCCGCGTCCCTGCCGCCTTCTGTGGCATCTATGGACACCGGCCCAGTGAAACGGCAGTACCGCGTTACGGACACGTTCCGGGATCATCCCTGCCCAATCCGGCGCTGGTCATGGCGGTGCAAGGTCCCCTGGCCAGAGATGCCGTTGATCTGGAAATGGCGCTCAATGTCATTGCCGGTCCCGGCATCGGTGAGGAGGTAGGCTGGCGACTCACCTTTCCGCCCCCCCGCCATGCCTCGCTTGCCGCATTTCGGGTGGCGCTCCTGCCTTATGTTCCCTGGTTGCCCGTCGATCGGGAAATCGTAGCCGCCCTGGATGACCTTGCCTCTCGGCTCGACCAGATCGGGGCAAAAGTGGCTGAGGCACAACCAGAAGACTTCGACCTGTGGAAGCATCAGGAAGTCTACGATGCCCTGCTCCACGCCGTGGTCTTCTCCGATCTTCCTGCTGATCAGCGCGAGCGAATGGTGCAGCGGCTGCAGCAGTCATCCGATCCTTTTGCCCCCACGCAGATATTGGGGCTGACGGCGACCGCCACACAGTTTATCAGCCTGCACAGCCAGCGCGAACACTACCGGGCCAGCTTCCGTGCCTTTTTCCGCGACTGGGATGTGCTACTGGCGCCCGTCAGCATCACCCCGGCCTTCGCACATATCAGCCAGCAAACCACTTTTGCCAACCGTACCTTGCAGATTAACGGGAAGGCTGTACCCTACTCACGTCTCCAGGTCTACCCCGGCCTGGCCTCGCTGAGTGGGCAGCCAGCCACGGCTTTTCCCTGGGGACGCACTCGCCAGGGATTGCCCATCGGGCTGCAGGTCATCGGTCCCTATCTGGAAGACCGCACACCCATTGCCTTTGCTGCCCTGCTCGCCCGGGCATTCGGCGGCTTTGTGCCTCCTCCGGGCTATACAACACTCTGAACGCTCTCCCCGCTTCACCAAGAGCTTCGCTATCAGCCCGATGGTGACGGCGACGTGACAGAAGTCACAGCTATCATCGTCGTCTTTCGGCTACACTATGGACAGTGAAAATATATCGGGTGACGATGTTTAAGCCAATGGGAGGTGAACGTATGCAAGAACAATACAAGCAGCAGCAGATTCCGGTGAAGGTCTACCGCACCAGGGAACGCCTGATGGTCGCAGCCCCCATGCCCGGACTGGAACCGGAGAACATTGTCGTCGAAGTCACTGCCGACGGGTGCCTGATTCTTCACGGGGACTTGCGCGGACAGTTCAAAGAAGTCAAGGACGTGTTGCTCGACGAATGGAGTGCGGGCAACTATCACCGTGAATTCGTGCTGACAGTGCCGGTCAACGCGCCCTGCGCCAACGTCACCTATGGCAACGGCGTACTGCTGGTGACGCTACCGATCAGTGAGCAAACCTCGGCGAGCCGACTTGTCCTCGAACGGATCACGCCGACCCATGGCACACGCAAAGGCAACGCGGGACACCCGCCAACGTGTGTCCAACAGTGATGGCAACCTTAATCAGCAGTCGGCTCTGGCCGAGGCAGCTCTCATGCCTGCCGCCCGGCTTATCGTTCCCCGTAGCGTCTCATCTACTGTGCATCATAGGACACGATGCTGATCGGGATCAGGGGAGAAGCGAAGAGGAGTTACTCATTCGCGAAGCGAGAGAATACCTGAGTATCAGCACGCAACACCTGCAAGAAGCACTGCTTTTCCTCTCTGGCTCTAACTTATTGTGATGAGGGAAAACCTCTATTCGGCAGAAAGCATGATATACTAAATAAAACGGCGTAATTATTGCTGGAAACTTTTGTGGCTACACGGCTGCCGAAAGCGTGAATTATCCGCAGAATTTTTGCCGCTTTATTTAGAAGTGGAGAAGCGCAGCCAACACCTGTTCAGGAAACGTAACGGGGTTTGTAAAGGAGGGTAGAGGAGGCTTGAAGTCATGCCTTTTATCAAACAGACAGCTCTGGCTATCCATCAATCTACAGCGGAGAGCAGGAACATCTTTATCGGGCGTCTCAACGAACGGCGCTTTTTTCGCGAACACATCCTCAAGCCGGAAACGCCGACCGAGAATGTCATCTGGCTATGGGGTCAGGCCGGTGTGGGCAAATCCACTCTACTTGCCCGCTTGAGAGAAGAGGCTCGCACCTTTGCCACCAGACAGGCCATCCTGACTACCCTGGTCGACGCAGGATCGATGACTCCGCTTGAGATGATGGACAGCATCGCATCGCAATTGCGCCTGGCAGGTTCTCCTCTTGTCATCTTTGAGCAGGCGCTGGCTCGCGCTCAGCGCCTGCTGCGGGGTCGGCAACAGGAGCGAGAGGTAGCGCGTGCGGCTTTTTTGCGCGAGGTTTCGAGCTTGACAGCAGGAAAAATCATGGGCGAGCCGGTGATCGGCGGCATGTATGAAACCGTTGCTCGCCAGGAAAGCGAAGCCTTCTGGAAAGAACACACTTCTCTGTTTATCCAGCAGGGCGAAGCGCAGACAGGCGTTATCGATCACCTGACACGGGCCTTTGTCGAGGATCTCAACTGGCTCACAACCACCGCGCTCCCCTGGCGCTCGCGGCAAGCCACAGCAGGCGCGCGGCTGATCCTCTTCTTCGATCTGGGTGAGTCTTGCGCTGAGGAAGCAGTACGCTGGCTCTGCGCCTCCTTGTTGCCATTGGCCATCAGCCATCAGGTTGTACTGGTGGTGGCCGCCCACGAACTTCCCGCACCTTCTCTGCTTGCTGGACAGTCAATCTACTCCATGCCGCTCACCAGTTTCAGCAGAGAAGAAGCTCGCCACTATCTGGCCTTACGGGGGATAAGCGACCCATATCATGTCTCCGCGATCTGGCAACTCTCCATGGGCCTCCCCCTGGCTGTCAGTCTGCTTGCACTTGACCCCGAACAGGCTGCCGGTGAGACAAAAGATATGGAAACCGCGCTCATACGCTGGTTGAGCAGGCAGGAATACAGCAAGCAGCAGCTCGTTTTGCAGGCAGTTCTCTGCTCGCGGCCTTTTCGCCTCGACGATCTGACTGCTCTTCACGCGCTACCCGAACGCGAGCAGGTACGCCTCTATCACTGGCTACTTGAATTGCCCTTTGTGCAGCACAGCGCGCAAGATGGGCGGTACCACTGCCATACTCTGGCGCACAGGCTGCTCAGCCAGGCTTTCCTCCACCATCGCCCACAGGAATATCTCCTGGCTCGCCGGACATTGGCGCAGGAGTACCGGCGACAGTTGGAGCGCATAGAGGCAACAGCAGGCAAAGAGAGCTACCCCGCCGGGTGGCAGGAAACGGTGCTGGCTCTTATCCCGCAGTTGCTCTCTCTACCGGAGAGAGAGAGCCATATGCGTGCGGTCGAACTGAGCCTGACGCTTATGCAGCGGGCAGTGCAAGAAGAGAAATTACTCTCCCTGTTGTGTGAACTCTCTCAAGAGCAATCTGCGCAGCTGCTGAGTGCCAGCGCGGGCAGGATAGCCGAACTGCTGCTGCATTATCTTGAAGCGGAGATGAGCGGGCAGGAATGGGTCAGCTTGACAACCGAGTTGTTAGCACTGGCAGGCCAGACAGCGACATTTCCAGCCTATCTGTTGGCCGATGTATACAGCAAGCGTGGCACGGCCTATCTCTCTCGCGGCGAGTACCAGCGCGCCATTCAGGATTTTGAGCAGGCGCTCCTGCTCGGCTCTACATCGACCGGAACCCTCCTGTTGCGTGGCATAACTTATGCCGCTTGCAATGAATATCAACGCGCCATCGCGGATTTTGACCGCGTGCTGGCACGAGATAGCACAGAGGTCTTTGCCTACATCCATCGTGGTCTGGCGTTCAGGAAAGGCAAAAACTACCAGCAGGCAATCGAGGACTTTGATCATGCACTGCTCCTGCAGCCCCGGCTGGATGGGGTGCATCTGCTACGCAGCCTCACCTACGGCGAACTCAACGCGGCCAGGCGGGGGAGAGCCAATTTTGATCGGGCCGCCTTACTTCCTGCCCGCAGGCAGTTGCTGTAACTGACAACGCCACTGCTCTCACTATGCATCATGCCGGTCACAACGGCGTCACAAATGTGCTGCTGCATATCACAGACAGGCAACAAATTCATGGCAAAGTTGATCGAAGAGAATCTCTTTCGGTTCCCCTCATTTTGTGAGTACCCGTTATGGAATTGGCCCGCTTCGTGATGGCCTGTTATGCCTGGCCCCGGTCGAGCAGGAATGAATGCCTGCTCGACCGGGGCCAACGAAGCTATGGGAACTCATCAACTAAAGGTAGATGGTTGCATCAAGGGCCGTCAGTTCAAAGACCTATGCCCGGAGTCCCATATACTTCTCCTCTTCTGCGGTGACATATGGGTTTTGACCATCAACACCCCCTGCCGCCGCAACGAGCCATACAGTGGAAAACGTGAGGTCTGGATAACACATCAGAGTCACATTCACAGGTTTTCCACTCACAACGCCGTCACAGCTTCATCTTCTCACCAACCATGCTATGCATCGGCCCGCAGGCCAATCTCACGTGGCACGCACTCAGGTCCTCTTTTCTAAGGGATAAGTCGATCTACTCTGTAGCTGTTGAGTAATAACTGGAGTAACTCAAGAGGAGATTATTTGTGATTCCCCTGAGAGATTATTCACTCTCAAAGCGATGAGTTTGAGAACTGCCCCTGCTATCTTAGACTTGTATCAATGGGACTACCTGTATATGCAGGCGTTTTAAGGAGCGCTGGTGCTGGCGCGTCACCACAATGCCAATCGCACGCTGGATGTCTACGTCTTCGACCACGTGAAAGCTTCCACGCCCACACGCATCTTCCTGCTGCAAGGGCTGATGATGCCATCCCGAATTGTGGTTCTTCCGCACTTCCCGTGCTAGAGAAGCTATCTTGAGAAACACGCTTCTGAGGAATCGGCCTTGTGTGCGCATTCAGTAATGGCACCCATTCTTTATGGTAGAGTTTAGCACGCAAAGTGCGGAAGAGCCACAATTCGGGATGGCATCGCTACGGGATGCAGTGGTTGTGGCTCTGGTGAATCCAGGATCGGTGGGATACGCCGCTGTGGCTCGCTTCTGAGAACATTCTGCGATCTTGCTAAAATCGATTTGAGAGAGGGGTGTGATAAAGTAGGCGTGCTTCGTGATGGGAACGTGACGGGGAAAGAGTATGCTCAGGAAGAGATAGACCTGTCTCAGCGCCCGGACTGTTTCGCGCAGTGAGCAACTGCCGGGTGATGAACGACGAAGATGTTAAAAGGAGAAACAGGGATGTTTGAGCGTATTCTTCTCCCGTTAGATGGCTCGGCCCTTGCCGAACAGGCGTTACCGGTTGCTGCACGTCTTGCTCGCGCCTCTGGCGGGACGATCATCCTGTTGCGAGTAGCCGTTGTCCCGATTGTGGAGAGGCCGGATTTAACGCCTGCGCAGGAATATAGTCAGCAAGCTATTAATGAAGGGGTTCTCGATGCCACGCAGTATCTAGAGCGCATTGCCGGACGAGATGAACTGGCGGATATCCCCATCGAAATGCTGGTGCTTTTTGGCAATGTGGTGCAAACGATTCTCTCCGTTGCTCAGTCATTCAATGCTGACCTGGTTGTTATGAGCAGTCATGGCTATACAGGTTTCAAGCGGTGGTCGTTGGGCAGCGTGGCGCAGAAGGTTGCGCGCCATAGCCCGGTTCCCGTTTTCGTCCTGCGCGAGGGCGGAACATTGCCGACACAGGTTCAGGGGACTGCCAGCGTGCTGATACCCGTAGATGGATCTGAGTTGGCCGAAGCCGCTATCGAGCCTGCAGCCCACCTTGTCGCTGCACTGGCCGCGCCTGGACAGGGCAAACTGCATCTGCTGCGTGTGGTGGCCATTCCATCGAGCAGTGGGAAGTTCCGTAGCCAGGCCCACATTGATTTTGATGCCGAGGTTAGAACACAGGCCAGAGAGGAAGCCGAAGCCTATATGCAGGCCCTCTTGAGCCGCCCACCTGTCTCCGGTCTGACCAACCTCAATATCGCCGTCACTACCGAAGTAGTGGTCAATGAGGATGTAGCGCAGGCCATTATTCAGGCGGCAGAACGTGACGGGCAGATTGAAGGCGCTGCTGTCGTCGGCGAACAGGATATCATTGCGATGGCGACGCATGGCCGCAGCGGCATTGGCCGCTGGCTGCTGGGCAGCCAGACGGAACGTGTCCTGGATGCCTGCAAGGTGCCGCTCTTAATCGTCAGACCTCATCATGAAAAGTCCAGACATGCCATGAACGGTGGAGAAATGGCTCAAGGACAGGCGATGGAGGATGAAGAGATCATCGTTGTCGAGGAGACGTGGATAGAGTCGTAGCGGAAGAATCCCATGCGGGAAGCCAACAGGGGCAGCACATTTCCTGATGCCGGGCGTTGGCTTCCTGGCCTCTTGAGCAAGTGGAGGATCACCGATGTCTGCCCCTCATGTCATTATTATTGGCGCGGGCTCGACCGGCTCGGCGACCGCGCACGACCTGGCTCTGCGTGGTTTGCGCGTGACCATCATCGAGCGCGGAGAAATTGCCTCCGGCACGACCGGGCGCAATCACTGCCTGCTGCATTCCGGCGCTCGCTACTGTGTCACCGATCAGGAATCGGCAAAAGAATGCATTACGGAGAACATGATCCTGAGAAGGATTATGCCTGGTCTGCTCGAACTCAATGATGGCCTCTTTGTGGCGATCAACGAAGCTGATCTCGCCTTCAAAGAGTCCTTTCTGCAAGGATGCGCGGCCTGCGGCATTCCCGCGCGCGAAATTCCCATCAAACATGCATTCGACATCGAGCCGTTCCTCAATCCGAAGGCGCTGGCTGCCGTGCAGGTGCCCGATGGCGTCTTCGAGCCATTCCGCTTCTGCCTCGCTTTCCTGGCGACAGCGCGTCTGCATGGGACGGTTGTGCGCAGGTACACCGAAGTCACTGATCTGCTCTGTTCTGGCAAAAGCGTGACTGGCGTGAAGGTCAGGGATTACCGCACGAACAAGGTCGAAACGCTCAGGGCCGATCTGGTCATCAACGCGGCAGGTCCCTGGGCAGAGGACATTGCGGCCATGGCCGGGGTGAAGGTTCCCGTCCAGCCGACTGCCGGAGTAATGGTCACGCTCGATTATCGGCTCAACAACATGGTCTTGAACCGGCTCAACAAGCCCTCGGATGGCGATATCGTCGTGCCACAGCGCGCCACCTCGACCATAGGCACCACGTCCTGGAAGGTCGAGGACCCCGATTTGATCGAGATTCCGCCGGAACACGTGGCAAAAATGATTACGCAAGGCGAGCAGTTGCTGCCGGTTGTCAGCAAGATCCCCACTCGCGCGAAGATGGCTGTCGCCCGACCCCTGATTAACAAAGGAGACGCGGATGGGCGCACGGTGAGCCGTACCTTCGAGTGCTTCGATCACCGCTATGATGGCGTGGAGGGTTTCGTCACCATTTCCGGGGGCAAGACTACCTCTTCACGGGCAATGGCCGAGCGCGTCAGCGATCTTGTTTGCAACAAGCTCGGCAATACTGCGCCGTGTCGGACACGGGACGTGCCGCTGGTTTCCTATCGTTTCTTTTTCCAGTGAGGTTTCATTATGGCAAGACTTGATGTGACATTGCAAGTGTTTCGCTACAAGCCAGGCGAACAAACCCGTTACGACACGTTCGATGTACAGGTCGCCGATACGGCGTTTGTGATTGACGCCCTCGACGAGGCCTGGGCGCTCTACGATCACAGCCTCACCTTCCGCCACGCCTGCCACCATTCATCCTGTGGCTCGTGCGCGCTGCGCATCAATGGCGTCGAGAAGCTGCCCTGCATTACTCGCGTGAGCGATGTCTGGGATGGAAAGCATCCCATTCGCCTTGATCCTCTGCGCAATTTCCCCATTGTTAGCGACCTTGTGGTGGACGTAAAGGGCTTTTTCCAGCGCATGTCCGCCTCACAGATGCGGATCACCCGCGATGCCGAGCCCGTTCTGCCCGTGAGCGTCGATACGCCTGTGCCGAGTGTGCAGCCGGAAGCGGTCGAACTGCCCGATAACCTGACGCGCTTCAATCGCTTCGAGAACTGTATCGAGTGCGGCATCTGCATGAGCGCCTGCCCGACGATGGCCATTGACGACAGGTTCTTTGGTCCGGCAGGATTGGCGGCCATCTATCGCGCCTGCCAGCAAACCGATGATCCTGCTGAGAAAGCTCATCTGCTGGCGCTGGCGGATGGCGATCACGGCGTCTGGCGCTGCCACAGTGTCTTTGAATGCGTAGAGGCTTGCCCCCAGGCCGTTGATCCGGCCGGCAAGATCATGGCGCTGCGCCAGGAATTGCTCGCCCGGCGTTTCAAGAAGGCAGAGAGGAAGTGACCATGGAAGAACTGAAGTATTCGAAAATCAGCCAGGCGGTGCGTAGGTTCGACTTGCGGCGGCGCAAACTCGGCTCGTGGGCATACGCCCTCAACCACATTACCGGCGTCGGACTGGTGGTCTATCTCTACCTGCACCTGGTCGTCTTGAGTCTGTTGTTGCGTGGGCCGGGCGCGTGGAATACCTTTGTCTCGCTGGCGCATTCGCCCTTTGTCCTGGTTCTCGATGTCATCCTTTTCGCAGGGGCGCTTATTCACGGACTCAACGGCCTGCGGGTGGCACTGACCAGCTTCTCCATCGGGATTCGCATCCAGAAGGCGCTCTTCAGCATGGTGATGCTGGTGACCGTTATCGCGCTGGCTGTTGTGGCTTTTAAAGTTTTTGGAGGGTAAGAAGATGGAAAATAATCCCTTTGCTCAGGAGCCAAAAGCCAGCTCGAGCTGGCTCTGGCAGGTGATTACCGGTATCGGGCTACTGGTCTTGCTCGGCTTCCACCTGGTTGCACAGCATTTCATCGTCAAAGGCGGCCTGCGGGATTTCGTCGATGTGGTGACCTACCTGCGCAATCCCTTCGTGCTGGTGTTTGAGATACTCTTCCTGGTCTGTGTCGCCACCCATGCCATGCTCGGCATGCGGGCCATACTGCTGGATTTCGGGCTTTCCGGACGAGCCGAAAGGCGTGTGAGCCGGGTTCTGACAGGAGTCGGCATTGCTACTGTTGCCTACGGTCTTTTGATCACCTGGGCCGTCATCCATTAAGAGGTGTACTCAGTCCAATCCCCCAGGAGTTCGACATTTGGCTCGAGCTGGATACCCGTCTGTGCCAGCACTTGCTGATGAGCTTCGATCATCAGAGCTGCAATATCAGAGGCCGTGGCTCCTCCCAGATTGACAATATAGTTCGCATTGCGAGGAGAGATCTGTGCATTGCCATGGACCTTTCCTGCCAGACCTGTTTGCTCAATGAGAACACGGGCAGGTGTTCCCGCCGGATCTTTAAAAATCGAGCCAGCATGTCGTTGCTCAGGATCATCCTCTTTGCGCTCCTGCCTCTGCTGCTGTACCTTCGCCAGAAGGGTTGTCGGGTCTTGTCTCTGGACACGTAAAGCCACAGTGACGACCAGTTCGGCCGGGTCAATCAAATAGCGTCTTGGCAGCACTAATTTGCCCTCAGTATCAATACAGGTGAGTCGCCGGTTACGGAACCGGCTATGGCGATAGCTCAGGTCTAGCTCATCATGCTGATAGCGGATGAACGCAAGCACCGGAAAGATCACCGGTTCATTCGTCTCGCTATTGCAGTTGCGTGCGTCCAGGACTTCAATCCACGCAAGTACCTTCCCTAAATTCTGGTTGCGTGTGCCGACATTGCTAATAATGCCCGCACCGAGCGTACCGGGAATGGTGAGGGCAAATTCCAGCCCGCCCCAGCCAAGAGGAAACAAATCCTTGAGCAAGGACTGCCATTGTACCCCCGCCTCGGCCACCACGAGGGCGCTTTTCTCCGACTCATCTTTCAGATGATAGTTATGCGTCGCCATACTGGCAACAATGCCTCGCACGCCGGCGTCGGCATACAGAATGTTGGAACCGGCTCCTACCACAAGCAGAGGCCAACCCTCCTGTGCGCACGCACTCACCAGGCCATGCAGTTCCTGTCGCTGCTCAATGGAGAGCCAGATATCTGCTGAACCTCCAACCCCGAAGGAACTATGCTTTGCGAGCGGTTCTTGACGATGTATCCTTCCCTGAAAGGGTCTCTTCAGTTCGTTGTAAGCACTCTCACTATCGAAGATCATGGCTATTCTTCTCCTCTCTCTTTTCATAAATCCCTTGTTCGAGGGGAAGGAACAGGAGTGAGTAATCTCTGAAACGTACTGTACTCAATATAAGGTATGAACATCACAAAACGATCACAGCCGGGGTGCTTCAAAGTAACAAAAACGTCACGACTTTCTCCTTCCTGCCCGACACCATGTTGGATGATACGCAGTTTACAGAGTTTCCTATCCGACAAAAGATGTAACATGCATCTGCTCGCTCGAAGACGCCATACCGATTGTTGTGTAAAGACCCCCATCTCAAGAAGCAGAATTGAGGAGATAATACAGGCGCTGCTCAATCTAGCCGCCTTCAAAGCCAAATATCAGAAGCGCTATCCCGAAGCGGTGCGCAGTCTGTGCGAAGATGAAGAGCATTTGCTGACCTTTTATGCGTTCCCAGCAGTGATGCATCGCTACATCCGCAGCACCAATGCTAGTGAAAGCTTCTTTAGCAATGTGCGTCAGCGCACTGATCAGATCGATGCCTTCACGACCGAAACGAGTTGCTTGACCATCGTCTGGGCGCTTATGCAGGATATCCGCTTGCCGAAAATTCCCGTCGGCTAACGACTGAGCATAGATCAAAAGTGAGAGAGACAACCGGCCAGAAAGGCTGGATTGGGGTGAGATGTTGTGTTCAGACGACTCTGGCTCACAAGAACACTTCAAGAAGCTGGGTTCAGTCTGCTTGTTGCCCCTTTGGGCTGTCTTTTTCTGTTTCCTCACATCTTTGGGAGCGATGCCCTTGCTCTTGCTTTTCCATCCGCTTGCTTCCTGTAAAAGCACTCTGGAACTGGCTTCCTGTGTGAAGAGAGCGGGAGACGGGACTCGAACCCGCGACAGCCTGCTTGGGAAGCAGGAACTCTACCACTGAGCTACTCCCGCTTGCGGTGTTTCAGCTTTCTGTGATGCTGACAGGAGTGATTATAGCCGACGAAGAGACAAAAGTCAAGTGTTTTGTGCTATGATGGCTACGAATTCTTGCTGGCTGAATCTGCCACAACTTCGCTGGAAACTGAACGTACATGTGGTAGAGATAGAAAGCAAGAAAGACAGGAGCAAGCAAACACGTACCTGGCTTCGTCTGGGAACAGGAGGGAGAGATCATGGGTCTTTTCTCACGTATCGCACAGTTTTTGCGCATTCGCACCAGCGCCGCCCTCGATAGAGCCGAGAAGCCCGGTGAGGTACTGGATTACGCATATCAGCAGCAACTTGAACAGTTGCCGAAGATTCGCCAGTCAATTGTTGAGGTGAAGACAAACGAGAAGTTGCTGGAAGCGCAGATGGAAGAGATGGTGCGGAAAATCAACAGGCTCGACCAGCAGGCGCTGCAGGCCCTGCAAATGGGACGCGAAGATCTGGCGCGCCTGGCCCTGCAAAAGAAAGAGGCGCTACTGCCCCAGATTGCCCTGTATGAACGGCAGATTGCGCAATTGCGAGCGCAGGCAGAAAATCTTATTGCGACGGAACGCGCGCTGGCGGCCCGCATCGAGACGTTCCGCACGCAAAAGGAGATGGTGAAGGCGCAATATAAGGCAGCACAGGCGCAGGTGCAGGTCAACGAAATGATTACGGGCATTTCTGAGGAGATGGGTGAGATGAACCTGGCAATGCAGCGGGCGCAGGAGAAAATCTTGACCATGCAGGCCCGCGCTAACGCCCTCAATACGCTGATCGAAGAGGGAACGCTCAGCGATCAGGCTTTGCTGCCCGGCGAAGATACGCTGGATCGCGAGTTGCGCAAACTTTCCACGCAACACAACGTCGAAGCCCAATTGCAGGCGATGAAACAACAATTGCAACTCGGTGGCCCCGATGCAAGGCAGAGACAAATCGAAGGGCCTGACGCCCCGTAAAGGAAACCCGGGGGCGAGCAGGCCATCCCCTTGCCGGATGGCCTGCTCGCCTCCGGGTTTCCTGTACTGCGCTACGCCTTCTTTTTGTTGGCTCGCTCCTTCTGCGCTTTGTAGTACGATTTTGGCTTCGGGCGGCGCTCCGTCTCCTCATAGGCTGCCGGGGCGGCGTCTTCG
>Ga0070740_10002689_pt1 | contig 20161 bp, 19 predicted proteins | sample Coa_R2_FD_67286 | JGI IMG/M metagenome (GOLD analysis project Ga0070740, IMG submission 67286) | Surface soil microbial communities from Centralia Pennsylvania, which are recovering from an underground coalmine fire - Coalmine... | ecosystem: Environmental > Terrestrial > Soil > Unclassified ...
TATCCTTCTTCGCCCGCAGATGTCTGGCGATGATGCCGCGATAATCGGGAATGCGCTCGGCGCGGGCGCCGGCGCGCGTCTGCGCTGCCGCCGGCCCCCGCGTGGCGACAGTGAGAAGAAGGACGAACAGGATCACGCCGCGATTCGAGCCCATGCCGACTTTTAGGCGAAAACGACGCCGCGCGCACCAACGAGAGTCTTAAATCCGGCGACCGTTAATGACTTCGTCGGGAGGCCGCGCCGCATGACGGACGTGATGAAGCCGTGCTACACAGCCCGCGCATTTTGCCGCGCCTACAACACATGCCAAAAGTCCCCTCCCTCTCCGCCTTCCGCCGTGTCGTGGTGAAGGTCGGCTCCTCGCTGCTGGTGGATCAGGCCGCCGGGCTCAAACACGCCTGGCTAGACAGTCTCGCCGCCGATATCGCGGCCTTGCACAAGGACAAGGACGTGCTGGTGGTCTCGTCCGGCGCGATTGCGCTCGGCCGCGCCGTGCTCAAGCTGCCGCCCGGCACGCTCAAGCTCGAAGAGGCGCAGGCGGCCGCCGCCGTCGGCCAAATCGCGCTGGCGCGGGCCTGGACCGAAGCGCTTGGGCAGCGCGGCATCACCGCAGGCCAGGTGCTGCTGACCCTGGGCGACACGGAAGAGCGCCGCCGCTATCTCAATGCGCGCTCGACCATCGCCAAGCTCATCGACTGGCGCAGCGTGCCGGTGATCAACGAGAACGACACCGTGGCCACCACCGAGATTCGCTACGGCGACAACGACCGGCTCGCCGCGCGCGTCGCCACCATGATGAGCGCCGATCTGCTGGTGCTGCTGTCGGACGTCGACGGCCTCTACGATAAGCCGCCGGACCAAGGCGGCGCCGCGCACATCGGTACCGTCGCGCGCATCACGCCGGAGATCGAGGCCATGGCCGGCGCCTCGGGAAACGAATTGTCGCGCGGCGGCATGCTCACCAAGATCGAGGCCGGCAAGATCGCCACCACTGCCGGCACTCACATGGTGATCGCCTCGGGCCGGGTCGCGCACCCGCTGCGTGCCATCGCCGACGGCGCGCCCTGCACCTGGTTCCTGACCGGCGCCAATCCGGTGACGGCGCGCAAGAAGTGGATCGCCGGCTCGCTCGAGCCGCGCGGCGCGCTCACCGTCGATGCCGGCGCGGTGCGCGCCCTGCGCACCGGCAAGAGCCTCTTGCCGGCGGGCGTCATCAAGGTCGACGGCTCGTTCGAGCGCGGCGATGCCGTTCTGGTGCGCGGGCCGGACGGCGCCGAGATCGGCCGCGGGCTCATCGCCTATGACGCGGACGACGCCGAGCGCATTAAGGGTCGGTCATCGGCCGACGTGCTGCTCATCCTCGGCTATACCGGCCGCACGGAAATGATCCATCGCGACGATCTGGTGCTCAGCGGCGAGTAAGCCCCCAAAAAGATGCGCGAATGCAAAGCCCGCTGGCGGAAAGTGTAACCGCCTTGAGTCGGATGGGGAACTTTGCGGCCGAAACCGCGTTGTTGGCAGGCGACGCGACCTGAGTACGCATGTGGTTTGAAGCCATAGGCGATTGACCGATCGCCCTTAAACCCCAGCCCCGTCGGCTGGGGTTTTTGCTGCGGCACGGCTCCCGGGGACCGCCACCACAATAGTCAAATTACCGCCGCCGCGCGGGCTGCACCTACGCCGCGGTAAAAGTCAAAGTACAGCAGCGATTTAGACGAGACTTCCCAGCGCCGGTCGGGCCTTTTTGCCCGACTCGTCGGCCAATGGCCGATAGCCGTCCTCGGCCATTGGCCCTTATCCGCTTCAAGCTGCTGCGGTACGACAGCGAAAATCCTCAAGGGCGCGCTCACGCTCGAACGGGCTTGCAACAATGGGGATCAGGCATTGCGCCTCGCCGCAACAGTCCCGACGTGATAGTGAAACCACCCCGCCTTGGGACGAATGAGCGTTTCCGAATGACTGCGCCGCTGAAAAGTATCGAGCGCACGGCCGATACTACCGCCACTATGGTGGAACTCGGCCGCCGCGCACGCGCCGCGACCCGGGTGCTCGCCTTGGCCCCGGCGGAGCAGAAAAACCGCGCGCTGCGGGCAATGGCGGCCGCTTTGCGGGCGCAGCAGGCGGCGATCCTCAAGGCCAACGCCGAGGACCTCGCCGGGGCCAAGTCCGCCGGCTCCGAGGCCTTTCTCGACCGGCTGATGCTGAACGGCGCCCGCATCGAAGATATGGCCCGCGGCATCGAGGCGATCGCAGCGCTCGCTGACCCCGTCGGCGCCGTGATGGCGTCCTGGACGCGTCCGAACGGCATGACCATCGAGCGCGTGCGGGTACCGCTTGGGGTCATCGGTATCATCTACGAAAGCCGGCCCAATGTGACTGCGGATGCCGGCGCGCTCTGCCTGAAATCGGGCAACGCCGCCATTTTGCGCGGCGGCTCGGAAAGCTTGCGCTCCAGCCGCGCCATCCATGCCGCTCTGGAAATCGGCTTGCGCAAGGCCGGCATACCACCCGCCGCCATCCAGGTCGTTCCCACCCGCGACCGCGCCGCCGTCGGCCTCATGCTGTCGGGCCTCGATGGCAATATTGATGTCATTGTCCCCCGCGGCGGCAAAGGGCTGGTGGCACGCGTTCAGGCCGAGGCGCGTTTGCCGGTGTTCGCCCACCTGGAAGGCGTTTGCCACGTCTATGTGGACAAGGCCGCACCGCTCGACATGGCCAAGACCATTGTTCTCAATGCCAAGATGCGCCGCACCGGCGTCTGCGGCGCCGCCGAGACGCTGCTCGTCGATCGTGCTGTCGCCAGCACGCACCTCAAGCCCCTGGTCGAAATGCTGCTCGATGCCAAATGCGAGGTGCGCGGCGACGAGGCCGCACAAGCGGCGGACAAGCGCGTCAAGCCGGCAAGCGAAGAGGACTGGTCAACCGAATATCTTGACGCCGTCATCACCGTCGGTGTGGTCGACGGAGTCGATGCGGCAATCGCCCATATCGAGCGTTACGGCTCGCATCACACCGACGCGATCGTGACCGAGGACGGGGCGGCGGCCGACAAGTTCCTCGCCGAAGTCGACTCGGCGATCGTGCTGCACAACGCCTCGACGCAATTCGCCGACGGCGGCGAATTTGGCTTCGGCGCCGAAATCGGCATTGCCACAGGACGCCTGCATGCACGCGGCCCTGTCGGCGTCGAACAGCTCACTACCTTCAAGTACCGCATCCGCGGAAGCGGCCAGATTCGTCCGTGACACTGGCCCGCCCTGCAGTCCCTGAGCGCCTGATTCCACCCCATGCGCCGGGGATGAGGATCGGCCTGTTCGGCGGAACATTCGATCCGCCGCATCAAGCGCATCTTGGCGCCGCCCTGCTGGCGCTCAAACGGCTCAAGCTCGATCGCATTTGGTGGCTGGTCACTCCGGGCAATCCGCTCAAGGACACCAATGGCCTCGCGCCTCTTGCCACACGATTCGCCGCTGCCCGCGCGCTGGCCCGCCATCCGCGTATCGACGTGACCGCCATCGAGGCTGTCATTAAGACGAGATACACCTACGACACGCTATTGTGGCTGAAGGCGCGCTGCCCGGGCGTCCGATTCGTCTGGGTCATGGGCGCAGACAACTTGCGGAGCTTCCACCGCTGGCAGCGATGGCGCGGCATAGCCAAGCTCGTTCCCTTCGTGGTGATCGACCGGCTCGGGCCGAGTCTTTACGCTGCGGCAAGTCCTGCCGGACAATCGTTACGTGGCGCGCGCATTCCCGAGCAAGCCGCCGCGGCACTGGCCAATCGCAAACCGCCGGCTTGGACATTCCTCCACGGCCTCAAGTCACCGCTGTCCTCGACCGCATTGCGTGCCTTGCGCGCCGGAACTCGCTCGCGTTCGGAACCGAAAGTCGCGCAGAACGCGGCAAAACAGAAGGGGGCAAAGGCGAACGCGCGCAAAGCCCACACGTTGTCCAAGCCCAAGGGTGGAAAGCCCCGGCGCTAATGGCTATGTTCGAAAGACCCGGCTTCTGCCGGTGAGTGCAACGAAGCGAAAGGACAAAGACCTGGCAACATCTGCACTCTCTCGGGCGGCACGTCGCAAGCCCGAAACCGTCTCCCGGCACCCGAGCGCCGAGGAGACGTTGCGCATCGTCCTCGCGCGGCTTGAAGAGATGAAAGCGGAGGACAGCGTCACTATCGACCTCGCCGGCAAATCGTCGATCGCAGACTTCATGGTAGTGGCCTCCGGCCGCTCGAACCGCCATGTTGCGGCGATCGCCGAGCACGTGATCAGGGATGTCGAGGATGCCCGTGTCCCGCGCGTGCGGGTCGAGGGCCTGCGCCAAGGCGATTGGGTGCTCATCGACGCCGGCGACGTGATCGTCCATGTTTTCCGGCCGGAGGTGCGCGCTCACTACAATCTGGAGAAGATGTGGTCCGGCACCCGTGGTGGGCGCGGGGACGCAAAGCGGGTGAGCTGATAGACTTGGCGGCGCGATGCGCATCGTCGTTGCCGCCGTGGGCCGTCTGAAACGGGGCGCGGAAAGCGAGCTTTCCGAGCGCTACCGCAAGCGCGCGGCGCAGACCGGTCGTCAAGCCGGCTGGCGCGCGCTCGAAATCGTCGAAATCCGGGAAAGCCGCGCGGACAATGCGGACAAGCGCACGATCGAGGAATCGATCGCTCTGGCCAACGTCATTCCGGACAAAGCAGCAGTAGTGTTGCTCGATTCCCGAGGCGACAATCTCGACAGCGCGTCACTCGCGGCACAGCTTGTCCGGTGGCGGACGGAGGATCGTCCGGCCGTGGTTTTCCTTATCGGTGGAGCGGACGGACTTGCCGCGACCCTGGCGGAAAAGGCCGAATTGCGACTTGCTTTTGGCGCCGCCACTTGGCCACATCAGCTCGTGCGCGCCATGCTGCTCGAGCAGATTTATCGGTCCGCCACCATCATCGCCGGGCACCCTTACCACCGCGGCTGACGATTTAATCGCGCGAGTCCAGATTTCGTCTTAATCGCGGCGCTAAGTGCCGCCGCACAAATGTCCTTGCCGTCGCAGCGAGCGGGCGTAACTTGGCCGAAATGATTTGTTTTCGCGGCTTGAGCCGAATTGACCCGTGCGCCGCGCTGCTGGCCGGCTTCGCTCTGGCTTGGCCGCTGACCATAGCCGCTCCGGCGGGCGCGCAGGACAAACCTGCCGTGCCGGCCCCCGCCGATAAGAACGAAAAACTGGACGCTCTCAAGCAGCACGATGAGGAGTTGAAAGCGACCCGCGAGCAGCAGCGTCAATCGGCTGAAAATGAGGCCGCGCTCAAGCGCGAGATGGAAAAGATCGGCGCTGATCGCCGCAAGCTCAACCAGGACCTGATCGACACGGCAGCGCGGACGCGTGCGGTCGAAGCCAAAGTCGAGGCGACACAGGCACGGCTCGGCCCACTCGATGCCCGTCGCAATCAGATCCAGAAATCGCTCGACGGCCGACGCGCGGAAATTGGCGAAGTGCTCGCCGCCTTGCAACGCATCGGCCATCGCGCGCCGCCGGCACTGATCGCGAGTCCCGAGGACGCGTTGCAAGCAGTGCGCACGGCCATGGTGCTCGGCGCCGTACTGCCGGAAATGCGCCAGCAGGTGCAATCACTCGCCAATGATCTCGGCGCGCTAGTCGCTGTGCGTAAGGAGATTGCGGACGAGCGTGATCGTCTCAAAGGTGAAGTTGCCGCGTTGGGACGCGAACGCGAGCGCATGCGGGCGTTGATCGCAGAGCGCCAGAAGCAGGAGGCGGAGCACGAAAAAGCGCTCGACGCCGAGCGCAAGCGCGCGACGGAATTGGCAAAGAAGGCTGACAGTCTTAAGGACCTCATCTCCCAACTCGAGCAGGCGCTCGATCCCGCGACTCGCGCTTCGCGCGAATCGGCGATTCGCAATGCCGCGCGCCCGGCGCTCGCAGCCTTGCGCGATCCGGGCCGGCTCGCACCCGCCGTCGCCTTTGCCTCGTTGCGCGGCCAAATTCCGATTCCGGTTAATGGCGTCAAATTGAAGGACTACGGCGCGCCGGACAGCGTCGGAGGGGTCGAAAAGGGCGTTTCCATTGCCACACGTGCGGGCGCGCAGGTTACTTCACCGGCCGACGGCTGGGTCGTCTATGCAGGCCCGTTCCGTTCATATGGACAACTCTTGATCCTGAACGCTGGCGGCGGGTATCATATCCTCCTCGCGGGGATGGATCGGATATCTGTCGATCTCGGACAGTTCGTGCTGACGGGAGAACCCGTTGCGGTGATGGGGGACAGCTCTCATATCGCCGCCATCCTCGCGACAGGGTCCAGCCAACCGGTGCTCTACGTCGAATTTCGAAAGGACGGGATACCCGTCGATCCAGGCCCATGGTGGGCGGCTGGCGAAGGTGAAAAGGTTCGCGGATGATGCGCAAGACCTCACTGGTAATTCTCGGCGCGGCGGCGGGAGCAGCAATGACGCTGCTCGCAACTCAGCCCCGCATGATCTTCATTGGCGCCACTGCGAAGGCCGCGGCTGCCGACACTTACCGGCAGCTCAACTTATTCGGCGACGTGTTCGAGCGCGTGCGCGCCGACTACGTCGAGAAGCCCGACGACGCCAAGCTCATCGAAACGGCGATCAACGGCATGCTCGCCGGCCTCGATCCGCATTCGAGCTACATGGATGCCAAGAGCTTCCGTGACATGCAGGTGCAGACTCGCGGTGAATTCGGCGGGCTCGGCATCGAGGTGACGATGGAAGACGGCCTGATCAAAGTGGTGGCGCCGATCGACGAAACGCCCGCCGCCAAGGCCGGCATTCTCGCCAACGACATCATTACCAAGCTCGACGATGAGCAGGTTCAAGGACTCACGCTGAACCAGGCAGTCGACAAAATGCGCGGGCCGGTGAACACCAAGATCCGGCTGACCATCATGCGCAAGGGCAAGGACAAGCCATTCGAGGTGACGATTACCCGCGACGTCATCCGTGTTCGCTCCGTGCGTTCGCATGTCGAAGGTGATGACGTGGGATACATCCGTCTAACCCAATTCAACGAGCAAACCACCGAAGGACTGAAAAAAGCGATCGCCGACATCAAAGCCAAGGTCGCCGAGAACAAGCTCAAAGGCTACATTCTCGACCTGCGCAACAATCCAGGCGGCCTGCTCGATCAGGCGATCTCGGTTTCGGACGCCTTCCTGCAGAAGGGCGAAATCGTTTCCACCCGCGGCCGCAATGTGGAGGAGACGCAGCGCTTCAACGCCCGTCCCGGCGATCTGACCGACGGCAAGCCGCTGATCGTCTTGATCAATGGCGGGTCCGCCTCGGCCTCGGAGATCGTCGCCGGCGCGTTGCAGGACCATCGGCGCGCAACCGTCCTTGGCACCCGCTCGTTCGGCAAAGGCTCGGTGCAGACGATCATTCCGCTCGGCTCCGGCAATGGTGCGTTGCGGCTGACGACGGCGCGCTATTACACGCCGTCCGGTCGTTCCATCCAAGCCAAAGGCATCACGCCCGATATCGAGGTGCTACAGGACGTGCCAGACGATCTTAAGGCCAAGACCGACACCAAAGGCGAGGCATCGCTGCGAGGCCACTTGGCCGCGACGGGTAAGGAGGAGACTGGTTCGCAATCCTACATCCCCCCCGACCCGAAGGACGATAAAGCGCTGCACATGGCGGACGACCTCCTGCGTGGCACCCAAGTGAACTCGGCCTTCCCGCCCAATACGAAGGCACCGGTGCCGAACTAAAGATCGGGCGAAGATCAACGCGGGGCGGCCACAATGGCCGCCCCGCCGCTTTTTGCGCTGCGTTAGGGGTCGCAACCAAGGGATCAAGGATCGCGTGCTAAGCTCCGCGCCTGATTCGCGAGGGTTGCCCGCCCGTGGCAGATGATCTGAACGCCCCGCTCGGCCAAGACAAAAAAAAACGTCAGCGAAAGCTGCCGGCAAACGCGCCACAAGCCGTCGCGCTGCTGCTTGGGACATTCGGGCTGGTGGTCATCGCCTGGGGCATTTTTGTCAACGATCCGCTCGGCGGTGAGCCGATCGCGGTTGTTGCCACCGCGCGAAAGCCGGCCGGCAACGCCATTCCAAGCAATGGTGACTCCAGCGAACACGCCCGCCACGATGGCGCGGCGCGAAGCGCCGACAAGATGACGGTCAAAATCGAACCTGCCATTCCACCGCCCGGCAGCAAGACCGTCACCATCATCGACGGCTCTAGCGGCAAAAGTCACGACGTCGTCATTCCAGGCAATGGCGGCACCGCAAAAGTTTCCCTCGACCCAAAGATGCTGGAGCCGACGCGACACGGCTCCATTCCCAAAATTGGCGCAGACGGCACGCGCGCCTTTGCGCTTTATGCGCAGAAGGTTGATATCCCTGCCGGCAAGGCAGATTGGCCGCGCATCGCCATCATTGTCGGCGGCCTCGGCATCAGCGCCTCAGGCACGACCGACGCGTTGACGCAACTGCCGGCGCCGGTCACGTTGGCACTCGCACCCTACGGCGCCGACCTCGAACGTCTAGCCGAGCAGGCCCGCGCGCAAAAGCACGAGGTGCTGCTGCAAGTGCCGATGGAGCCGTTCGATTATCCCAACAACGACCCGGGCCCGCAGACGCTGCTCACCTCGCTGACGCCGGAACAGAATATCGACCGGCTGCATTGGCTGATGAGCCGTTTTCAGGGCTATGTCGGCTTGATGAGTTACATGGGCGGTAAGTTTACAGCGTCCGAGCCGTCGCTCGCGCCGGTACTACGCGACGTTGCGCAGCGCGGATTGATCTATGTTGACGATGGCGCTTCCGCGCGCAGCATCGCCAGCCAACTCGCCGGCAGCCAGAATCTTCCCTTCGCCAAGACGGACGTTGTTGTCGATGCCGTACCAAGTCAGACGGAAATCGATCACGCTTTAGCACGCCTCGAGCTGATGGCGCGCGAACGCGGCAGCGCCGTCGGTTTTGCCACCGCGCTGCCGGCCACCGTCGCTCGTATCGCGAGTTGGGCAAAGAGCTTGGAAAGCCGCGGCTTCGTCCTGGTGCCGATCACGACGGTGGCACTGAAGGCGAAGTCATCCTAGGCCGTCATGGCCGGGCTTGACCCGGCCGTCCACGTCTTATTCAACGTTTCAGACGTGGATGCCCGGCATAGCGCCAGGCACGACGGAGAAAACATGCCCGCTTACGATTCCCTGCCTTACCGTCCTTGCGCCGGCATGATGGTCGTAAACCCTGGCGGCCTCGTTTTCATAGGCCGCCGCCTCGGCGGGCCGGAGCACGTCGACCTCGCGCATGGATGGCAGATGCCGCAGGGCGGCATCGACGACGACGAGGACTCCTACAAGGCGGCCCTGCGCGAGCTCTACGAGGAGACCAACATCAAATCGGTGGAGAAGCTCGGCGAGATCGCCGACTGGCTCTACTACGACATCCCGCGCGACATCGTCGGCCAAGCATGGGGCGGCAAATATCGCGGTCAGAAACAGAAATGGTATGCGCTGCGTTTCAGCGGCGACGAAAGCGAGATCGATATCGCAACGCCGGGCGGAGGGCACGATCCGGAGTTTGTCGAATGGCGATGGGCGGCCATGAGCGAATTGCCGGAGCTCGTCGTGCCCTTCAAGCGCGCCATCTACGAGCGCGTGGTGAACGAGTTCCGCAAATTCGCGCCCTGAGCTAGTGCATCGCGGTGCCGATCAGATGCCGATCGACTTGCCGATAGTGGTCGAGGCGCGTGATCAGCTTGTCGAGTTCGGAGCCCGGCGCAGTCTTGGCGATCTGCTCTTCCAGCGCCCCGATGCGTTGAGTGATCATGGCCCGATCGATGTCCTGCACGGTTTCGGCAACATCGGCCAGCACTGTTAGTCCTTGCGCGGAGACCTCGGCAAAGCCGCCGAGTACCACGATCTGCTGCGCACCGCCCGAACCGTGCACGGTCAATATGCCCGGGCGCAGCGTGGTCACCATTGGTGCGTGACCGGCAAGCACGCCGAAATCGCCCTCGGCGCCGGGCACATCGACCTGCTCGACGTCCCCCGAGAACACCAGCTTTTCCGGCGAGACCAGTTCGAAGTGCAAGCTGGCCATGATTCACTTCAGCCTTTCGTTTTGCCCGCCGCGAAGGCGAGCCCAAGCCCGACGGCCCCGCCGATCAGCATGATCAAGGCGATATGCTGGACTTGACTTGATGTGAGCGGCCCGCGGTCGCGGGCAACCTGATTGCCGGTCATCTCGATCTTCACCGGGCCGAATTGGATCTCGGCGGATTCCGGCCGGGTGAGATACCCGGCCAAGGCGCCGATCAAAAGCCCGGCCACCAAAAACGCGACCAGATTTGATCGGGCCTTCAGCATTACATCGCCTCCGCAGCGAGCTTCTTGCCCTTCTCGACCGCCTCTTCGATGGTGCCGACCATATAGAAAGCAGCCTCCGGCAGGTGATCGTACTTGCCTTCGACCAATCCCTTGAACCCGCGGATGGTGTCCTGCAAATCGACCAGCTTGCCCGGCGAACCGGTGAACACTTCCGCGACATGGAATGGCTGCGACAGGAAGCGTTCGATCTTGCGCGCTCGGGCAACCGTAAGCTTATCGTCTTCGGACAACTCGTCCATGCCGAGAATGGCGATGATATCCTGCAACGCTTTGTAGCGCTGCAATATCTCCTGCACCCGGCGCGCCACCGCGTAGTGCTCGTCGCCGACAATCATCGGTGACAACATGCGCGAGGTGGAGTCGAGCGGATCGACCGCCGGATAGATGCCTTTCGCCGCGATATCGCGCGACAAGACCGTGGTCGCGTCGAGGTGCGCAAACGAGGTCGCGGGTGCCGGGTCGGTCAGGTCGTCCGCGGGCACGTAGATCGCCTGCACCGAGGTGACAGAGCCCTTGGTCGTGGTGGTGATGCGCTCCTGCAGCGCGCCCATATCGGTGGCGAGCGTCGGCTGGTATCCCACCGCGCTCGGAATACGGCCGAGCAGCGCCGACACTTCCGAGCCCGCTTGCGTGAAGCGAAAGATGTTGTCGACGAAGAACAGCACGTCCTGCCCCTGATCGCGGAAATATTCGGCGACGGTCAAGCCGGTGAGACCCACGCGCGCGCGTGCGCCGGGCGGCTCGTTCATCTGGCCGTACACCAGCGCGCATTTCGAACCTTCGACCGGACCCTTCTTCGGGTCCTTGTTGACGCCCGACTCGATCATCTCATGATAAAGGTCGTTGCCCTCGCGCGTGCGCTCGCCGACGCCGGCAAACACCGAGTAACCGCCATGCGCCTTGGCCACGTTGTTGATGAGCTCCATGATCAGCACGGTCTTTCCGACCCCGGCGCCGCCGAACAGCCCGATCTTACCGCCCTTGGCGTAGGGCGCGAGCAGATCGACCACCTTGATGCCGGTGACCAGAATCTGCGCTTCCGTCGACTGCTCGGTGTAAGGCGGGGCGGGTTGGTGGATCGCGCGCTTTTGCGCAGTCTTCACCGGCCCGGCCTCGTCGACCGCTTCCCCGATCACATTCATGATGCGGCCCAGCGTCTCGGCGCCCACCGGCACCTCAATCGGCTGTCCGGTGTCGCTCACGTCCTGACCGCGCGTTAAGCCGTCGGTTGCATCCATGGCAATGGTGCGCACGGTCGATTCACCCAGATGCTGCGCGACTTCGAGCACCAAGCGGTTGCCTCTGTTGTTGGTTTCAAGCGCGTTCAGAATCTCAGGGAGGTGGCCGTCGAACTGCACGTCGACGACGGCGCCCATAACCTGGGTGATTTTTCCGATGACGTTTGTCGCGGCCATGTGGTCCTCTTTACAAAACTAGAGCGCTTCGGCGCCGGAGATGATCTCGATCAGCTCCTTGGTGATCATCGCCTGGCGGGTGCGGTTATAGGTTAAGGTCTGCTTGCGGATCATTTCGCCGGCGTTACGGGTAGCGTTGTCCATCGCACTCATGCGCGCGCCCTGTTCGGAAGCGGCATTCTCCAGCAGCGCGCGGAATACCTGCACCGACAGATTGCGCGGCAATAGTTCGGCGAGGATTTCCTCCTCCTCCGGCTCGTACTCATATGACACCGATGTTTCCGCTTTCTCGAACACCGGCGGGATGATCTGCTGCGCGGACGGCACCTGCGCGATGACCGATTTGAAGCGCGAGAAGAACAGCGTGCAGATATCGAACTGCCCCTGGTCGAACAGCGCCACGATTTTCCTGGCTATCATATCAGCGTGCTCGAAACCGATCGTGCGCACGCCGCGCAACTCCACCAACTCGACGATCTGCTTGGCATATTGCCGGCGCAGTTGCTCGTAGCCCTTGCGCCCGACACAAAGAAACTTGAGCTCCTTGCCCTCGCCGGCAAGGGCCGTTGCCCGCTCGCGCGCGAGACGCACGATCGAGGAATTGAAGGCGCCGCACAGACCGCGTTCTGCGGTGCAGACGACGAGAAGATGGACCTGATCCTTGCCGGTGCCGGCCAGCAGCTTGGGCGCGGAGTCGCTGCCCGCGACAACCGAAGCAATCGAGCCGAGTACCGCGCCCATGCGCTCGGCGTAAGGACGCGCCGCCTCCGCCGCCGCCTGGGCGCGGCGCAACTTGGAAGCCGCCACCATCTGCATGGCTTTGGTGATCTTCTGCGTCGCTTTGGTCGCAGAGATGCGGACGCGCATGTCCTTCAGGGAGGGCATCTTTCAGTGCTCTGTATTGCTTGCTCTGTTCTTTCTTTCGTCGCGCTGGGCCTTGTTCCTGATACCCACGTCTTACCCCCTGTTCACGTTGTAAGCGCGGACGGCGGCGGACCAAACCACGGCATCACGCAAACGTCTTGGCGTAGCCCTCGACCACGCTCTTGAGTTTGGCAGCATCGGCATCGGAAAGATCGCCGCTCCTGCCGATCGAACTGAGCAGGTCGCCATGCTGCGAACGCAGCAGGCTCAGCAGGCCGCTCTCAAAGGCGCGCACGCGCTCGACCGGCAGCGGATCGAGATAGCCGTTGGTACCCGCCCAGATGACGCAGACCTGCTCTTCCATCTTCAGCGGCGAAAACTGCGGCTGTTTCAACAATTCAGTGAGCCGCGCGCCGCGGTTCAACAGGCGCTGCGTCGTCGCGTCGAGGTCGGAGCCGAATTGCGCGAAGGCCGCCATCTCGCGGTACTGCGCGAGCTCGCCCTTGATACGGCCGGCGACCTTCTTCATGGCCTTGGTCTGGGCCGCGGAGCCGACGCGCGACACCGAGAGGCCGACATTCACCGCCGGGCGAATGCCTTGATAGAACAGATCGGTCTCCAGGAAGATCTGGCCGTCGGTAATTGAAATCACATTGGTCGGGATGTAGGCCGACACGTCGTTCGCCTGAGTCTCGATGACCGGCAAAGCCGTCAGCGAGCCTGCCTTGTTCTCGTCGTTCATCTTGGCGGCGCGCTCGAGCAGCCGCGAATGCAGGTAGAACACGTCGCCGGGATAGGCTTCGCGGCCCGGCGGACGGCGCAGCAAGAGCGACATCTGCCGGTAGGCGACGGCTTGCTTCGATAGGTCGTCGTAGAAGATCACCGCATGCATGCCGTTGTCGCGGAAATATTCGCCCATCGTGCAGCCGGCGAACGGCGCCAGGAACTGCATCGGCGCCGGCTCGGATGCGGTCGCAGCAACCACGATCGAGTAATCGAGGGCGCCCTGTTCCTCCAGCACCTTGACGAACTGCGCGACGCTCGAGCGCTTTTGCCCGACCGCGACATAAACGCAGTACAAGCGGATCTTCTCGTCTGGCTGCGCGTTGAGCGGCTTCTGATTGAGGATGGTGTCGAGGATGATGGCGGTCTTGCCGGTCTGGCGGTCGCCGATGACCAGTTCGCGCTGACCGCGACCGATGGGAATGAGCGAGTCGATCGCCTTAAGGCCGGTTGCCATCGGCTCATGCACCGACTTGCGCGGGATAATGCCGGGCGCCTTGACGTCGACGCGGGCACGGCGTTCCGCCTTGATCGGCCCTTTACCGTCGATCGGATTGCCGAGCGCATCGACCACGCGCCCGAGCAGACCTTTGCCCACGGGCACATCGACGATGGCGCCGGTACGCTTGACGGTCTGACCTTCTGTAATCTCGCGGTCGGAGCCGAAGATGACAATACCGACATTGTCGATTTCGAGGTTGAGCGCCATGCCGCGCACGCCGTTCTCAAACTCGACCATCTCGCCGGCCTGCACATTATCGAGGCCGTAGACGCGGGCAATTCCGTCGCCGACCGAGAGGACCTGACCGACTTCGGAGACTTCCGCCTCCTGGCCGAAGTTCTTGATCTGCTCTTTCAGGATGTTGGAAATTTCTGCGGCGCGGATATCCATCAGCGGGCCTCTTTCATCGCAAACTTGATCGCGTTCAACTTGGTGCGAAGTGACGTATCGATCATGCGGCTGCCGACCTTCACAATCAGGCCTCCAATGATCGCGGGATCGATCTTCACATTGAGGTCGATCTCCTTGCCGTGAGTTACGGACTTGAGCGCATTTTTAAGCGCCTCGAGATTCTGGTCGTTGAGCCTATCGGCGACGGTCACCTGCGCCGTCACCTCGCCGCGATGCTGCGCCACCAGCATGCGGAAGTCGCGGATCATATCGCGGACGGCGAACAGCCGGCGATTGGTGGTGATGACGCGCAGAAAATTGGCGGCAAGTCCTTCGATCCCAACTCTGGCGAGAATGGCAGATAGCGCCTTCAATTGTTCGTCGGCGCTGAACGCCGGGCTGCGCACAAGGCGCAGCAGATCGGAACTGGCGGCAATCAACGCGTCGAACTGTTCGAGATCTTGCTTGACCGCGTCGATGGCTTTCGCTTCGAGCGCCAGATCAAACAACGCGGTCGCATAGCGACCCGCCGCGCCGGATACGATTGGATGTTCGCCTGCCACTTTGACGCCCGTCTTCGCCCACTCACACAGGTGGCGCGCCGTCGCTGATCCGGCGGCGCAAACTCTTGGAATTCAAGAGGGAATTCCGATCCCCGGGGAGGTCGCGGATACCCGCGGAAGCCCCATGAAATCGAGGCGCTAGCTAACACAGGCGAAATGGGGGTGCAACACAAGGCCGGTTCTTGCCGCCGGCGCGCACACGAGCAGCGCTCAGCGGCAAATTTGCATGATTGCGCTACTCGCCACCGGCAGCCGCGCGCTATAGCGTGCGGCCCGCGCGGTCGAGCGCTGGGGCGGCGACCGGAACTTAGCGCGCCGGGCGGAGCCGCCGATGTCACACGTTCACGCCAAAAGCTCGCACATCGCCGGCACGGCACGGCTCCTGGTCGTGCTGCTCGCCTTCGCCTGGGGGCTCAACTGGATCGCGGCGGCGGTGGCGCTGCGTGAAATCTCCCCCTGGACGTTGCGCGTCGCCGGCTCCGGCATCGGCGCAATCACGCTTTTCACTGCTGCGCTCGTCACCGGACATCGGCTGAAAGTTCCGCGCGGCGAATACATCCACATCATGATCGCCGGCCTGCTCAATGTGGCAGGCTTTCAGATATTCTCCGGTTTCGCGCAGATGAGCGGCGCCACATCGCGCGCCATTATCATCACGTACTCGATGCCGATCTGGACCACCATGCTCAGCCGCTTTCTGCTCGGCGAGCGGCTCAATGCGGTGCGCATGGTGGCTTTCGCCCTGTGCGTCTGCGGCCTGGCAATTCTCGTCTGGCCGCTGTTCGCCCACGGACTTCCGCCGTTCGTGTTCTATTCACTTGGCTGTGCGCTGAGTTGGGCGGGAGCCACGGTCTATATCAAGTGGGCGCGGCTTTCGGTCGAACCTTTGGCAAACGCCGCCTGGCAGCTTTGCTTTGGATTTTTCTTCATCCTCGCAGGAAGCCTTGTATTCGAAGGCTATCCGCATGTATGGCCGCTGCGCGGCGACACGTTGCTCGCGGTGCTGTTCGTCGGATTCTGCGGGGTCGGTCTAGCGCATTTTCTGTGGTGGTCGATTGTGGCGCGTCTGCCGACTATCACCGCCTCGCTCGGCTCGCTGTTGGTACCGGTCATCGGCGTCTCCGCCTCAGCCTACATGCTCGGTGAACATCTGACGGTGCCTGACATCATCGGCTTCGCCATGATCTTTGCCTCGGCGGCAAGCGTGCTGCTGCAATCGAATTTAAGCCGCACGGAAATGCCGGAATGACAGGCATCGGTTAGAGAAAGCTCATGGGATCGACGTCGATTTCCAGCCGCACATTGCCCTTCGGCTTCGGTGCCCGGCCGAGCCATGCGCGCAAATAGTCCGAGAGGTCGAAATGACGCGGTGCTTTCGCCAGCAGGCGAAAGCGATGACGCCCGCGCACCACGGCTATCGGCGCCTCCGCCGGGCCGAGCACGCGCACCTGTTCGTCCTTTGGCGCATGGGCAGCCAATGCCCGCCCGTAAGATTCGGCGCCATGCCGGTCGTTGGCGTTGACCACGAGACTGGCGAGACGCCCAAACGGCGGATAGTGCGTGCGCTCGCGCAATTCGATCTCGCTCTTGTAGAAAGCCTCGCGGTCGCCGGAGATCAGCGCACGCATCACCGGATGTTCCGGCTGATGCGTCTGCAGATAACCGAAGCCGCGTCCTTCCTCGCGTCCGGCGCGACCGACCACCTGGTGCAGAAGCTGAAATGTGCGCTCGGCGGCGCGCGGATCGCCGTTACCCAGCCCTAAATCGGCATCGACGATGCCGACCAGATTGAGCTTGGGAAAATGATGGCCTTTCGCCACCAGTTGCGTACCGATCACCAGATCGAAGCGTCCTTCCGCGACATCATCCAATTCCTGCCGCAGGCGCTCGATGGATTCCACGAGATCGCTGGACAGCACCAGGATGCGGGCGCCGGGAAAGAGTTCGGTCGCCTCCTGCTCCAACCGCTCCACGCCGGGACCGATGGGCGCGAAGCTATCGTTCGCCTGACATTTTGGACATTGCGCGGGCGGCGGCATGGAGAAGCCGCAGTGATGGCAGACCAGCCGCTTGCGAAAGCGGTGATCGACAAGCCAAGCGTCGCAGTTCGGGCATTGCAGGCGAAAGCCGCAGGCACGACAAAGCGTCAGCGGCGCGTAACCTCGCCGATTGAGGAACAGCAACGCCTGCTCCTTGCGCTCGAGCGTCGTCTGTACCGCTTCCGCCAATCGCGGCGAGATAAAGCGCCCGCGCGGCGGGGCTTCGCGGCGCATGTCGACGGCCTCGATTGCCGGCAGGCGCGCCCCGCCGAACCGTTCGGGCAAATGCAGATGCCGATAGCGCCCGCGCCGCGCGTTCACTTCCGATTCGACGGACGGCGTGGCCGAGGCGAGAACCACCGGAATCTTCGCGATCGAGCCGCGCACCACCGCCATATCGCGGGCGTTGTAGTGCGCGCCATCCTCCTGCTTGTAGGCGGGATCGTGCTCTTCATCGACGACGATCAAGCCGAGGTCGGCGTACGGCAGAAACAGCGCCGAACGCGCGCCGACCACGACCGATATCTCATTGGCCGTGACCGCCGCCCAGGTGCGTTGGCGCATCCGTGGCGAAAGCTGCGAGTGCCATTCGGCCGGGCGCACGCCAAAGCGCGCAGCAAAGCGGTCGAGAAACTGCGCAGTCAGCGCAATTTCCGGCATCAGAATAAGCGTCTGCCGCTTGCGGCGAATGCTTTCCGCGACCGCTTCGAAGTAAACTTCGGTTTTGCCGGAGCCGGTCACGCCATCGAGCAGCGTCACCGTATAACCGCCTTGCGCCACCGCGGTGCGCAGCGCGTCGGCGGCGGCAAGCTGACCCAGGGAGAATTCGGGTTTCGCCCAGTCCGGCTCAGGCCTTGCGGCGACCGGCTCGGGCGGCAGCACCACCGTCTCCAACGTGCCTTCATCGATCAGGCCGTCGATGACGCCGGCGGACACACCGGCTTCGCGCGCGGCTTCGCCTTTGGACCGCGTGAGCCCGTCGTCCAACAAAGCGAGGACGCGGCTGCGTGCCGCGGTCATGCGCGCTGGTGCAGGGCCTGAGCGGCGCACGCCGACGCGCTCGCGCCCAGGGCCGAGGTGCTCGCCCATGCGCAACGCCATGCGCAGGACCATGCCGCGCGAGGCCAACGTATAGTCCGACATCCAATCGATAAAGCGGCGCAGCTCCGGCCGCAGCGGCGGCACGTCGAGCTTTTCGCCGACGTCCTTCAGCCGGTTGTGCAGGCGCGGCTCCGGCGCCGGATTATCGGCCCATACCACGCCCAAAGCGTCGCGCGCGCCTAGCGGCACGGCCACCAGGTCGCCGGGCTTGAGCTCAAGCCCTTCCGGCACGCGGTAGGAATAAGTTTGATCGAGCGCGACCGGCAGCAGGACATCGACGACGTGCATCGCTTAGCTCTGGCCGATTCCGCAGCTTTAAGAAAGGGTGAAGGAAGGCCTCTTACTGTCGCTTCAAGGTCCCGGGGCGAAGGAAGATCAGGTTTGCCGAGCGCAATTGCATCTGACGTGTCCGCGGAAATTGCGCGCTGGCTGGCTTATCTCGGCGCCGAGCGGCGGATGTCGCCGAAGACGCTGGAAGCCTACCGACGCGACGTCTCGCAATTTATTTCCTTCTTGGCCGAGCACACGGGCGGTGCGCCGCGCTTGCGCCAACTGGCCGGACTCACGCCCGCCGATGTGCGCGCCTTCATGGCCGCGCGCCGCGCGCAAGGCGCCGGAAGTCGCTCCTTGATGCGCGGACTTGCCGGTACGCGTTCCTTCGCCCGTTTCCTCGAGCGCAACGGCAAGGGCAAAATGGCGGCTCTCGCCGCGGTGCGCGCGCCCAAAGCGCCGAAGACCCTGCCGAAGCCGCTGCCGGCAGCCGCGGCCAAGCGGCTGACGGATCGCGAACTGCGCGCCGGCGAAGCGCGCGAACAATGGATCGTCGCCCGCGACGCGGCCGTGCTGGCGCTGCTCTATGGCGCAGGCCTGCGCATTTCCGAAGCGCTTGGTCTCCGGCGCAGAGATTTTGAGATGGCAACCGATGCGCTCACCGTCACGGGGAAAGGCAACAAGACCCGCATGGTGCCGCTGCTGCCGCAAGCTGCGCAGTTGATCGCCGACTATGTGGCGCTCTGCCCCAAACTGGCGGCAGATGGTCCGCTTTTTGTCGGCGCCCGCGGCGGACCGCTATCGTCGCGCGTCGTGCAGCTTACGATGGCGCGCCTGCGCGGTGCGCTCGGCCTGCCCGACAGCGCCACGCCGCATGCGCTGCGCCACTCCTTCGCCACGCACCTGCTGGCGCGCGGCGGCGACCTGCGCGCGATCCAGGAGCTGCTCGGCCACGCCTCGCTGTCAACCACGCAAATCTACACCGCGGTCGACAGCGAACGCCTGTTGGACGTTTATTCCAGCACGCACCCGCGCGCGTAAGCGGCCTCTTGCCTAACTCCGCGCTTTGCTATCATCGTTTCCCCTATTTCGGAGAGGGCGATGAGCGCACACGAACACTTGGAGCATGCCGAGCACGTCGAGCACGCCTCGCACAGCGGCAACAAGAAAATCGCGCTACTGATTTCAGTGTTGGCGCTGTTCCTCGCTTTTTCCGAGACCCTCGGCAAGAGCGCGCAGACCGCCTCGATCACGCACAACGTCGCCTCCAGCAATTTATGGGCGTTTTATCAGGCCAAACACATCCGCGGCACCGCGCTGCGCATTGCGGCGGATCAGTTGCAAATTCTGGGCGATAACATCAGCGCGCCGGACGTGAAGACGACCATTAGCAAGACCGTGGACGACTGGCGAAAAACCGCCGACCGCTATGACGACGACCCCAAGACCGACGAAGGTCGCAAGCAGCTCGCCGAACGCGCCCGGGACGAAGAGCATCAGCGCGAATTGTCGCTCGCGCGCTACCATCAATACGAACTGGCTTCGGCCGCATTTCAGATCGGCATCGTGCTCGCCTCGGCTGAAGTCATCACCGGAATGGCGGCGCTGGGGTGGCTGTCCGGGCTCATCGGCATCGCCGGACTAGGCTTCATGGCGCTCGGCCTCTGGGCACCGCACGCGCTGCATCTCGCCTGAGCCAACGCTCCGCCGCCCGTGTTCTTTAGTCCGGCCCCGGGAAGGCCGCTCCCTTTTTCCTTCCCCCGAAGGGAATGGAGCGCCGGGAGGCGCCAGGGGCTGGCGAGGCCCCTTTGAGCCGCCCTGGCGATCGGGCAGCCCGCGCGCCCTGCGAAGGCGCGCGCCCCGCGGTGGCGGGGCTGC
>Ga0070740_10002690_pt1 | contig 20154 bp, 15 predicted proteins | sample Coa_R2_FD_67286 | JGI IMG/M metagenome (GOLD analysis project Ga0070740, IMG submission 67286) | Surface soil microbial communities from Centralia Pennsylvania, which are recovering from an underground coalmine fire - Coalmine... | ecosystem: Environmental > Terrestrial > Soil > Unclassified ...
AGGAGTGCCTGAAAGTCTTCGCCGGTCTGCTTGCTCAGATTGAGCAGGCGGGCTCGCACGGAAGCCGGCGAGTTCATGGCAGTGCTTCCAGATACGGCTGCATCACCCGCGCCACGCGGCAAATCTTGGCGAAATGGTGGATCTCGCGAATGGTTGCCTTTCGCTGCCCCACGCATTCGCGCAGGGCCTCGAGCGCAACATCGAGACCGATCTTGTTGCGGAACTTGAAGCAGTCCGCCACCGTCTTCGCCGGCGAGTAGATGCCGACGGCCACGCCTTCGATCCGATGCTCTTCACGTCCTTCGGTGAGCGCCCGTCCGGTGAAGCGGACCACACGAAGCCTTGGCCCATTCGACCGCGGCGTGCGGCTCCCGGGAGGAAGCGCGATCCACACCTCAGCCGGGTTTTGGGTGGTGATCTCGTGAAACGCCAGCGCGGAGAGAAGGCAGACCGTCGAATGGGGGAACCGCTTGGCAACCTCGGCGAGGGAGTGATGTTCGGTTACAGGAGCGTCCGCGAGCCGGTAGAGACCTCGTCCTGAGCGCTCCAGTACACCACGCCGCATCAGACGCAGCAGATACTCGCGCGGGATGCCGACGGCTTCCACGTCGCGCGGGCGAACTACGCCGAGGCGTCGCGCGAGAGCGGTGATTCGGGATTCGGGTGTATGTTGCAATTCGTCATTAGATTCTCATATCTCTATGCACTTCGCAACAGCGCATTGCACAGCCACTAATTCGTCCGAGGCGCAGGGCGCCAACGAATCAGGTCACACCAGCAAAAACGCCGATCACAGGAGCAATCCCCGGATCGGCGTATCGTGATCAGAACTTGTGGAATAAATGGTCGGGGCGAGTGGATTCGAACCACCGACCTCCTGGTCCCGAACCAGGCGCTCTAGCCAGGCTGAGCCACGCCCCGATGCCTGCGGAAAAATCCCCTTCGCGGGAACACTACGAGTTTAGCACGGCCTCCTACCCGAAGCGGCTTTTGATGAAATCCCACAAATGCCAGTGCCGCCCCGGACAGCGCGGCCACGGCGCAAATCCCAGCGTCTGGGTCGACCGGTCTACCCACAACCCGAACGGCTCCGCGTTCGGATATTCCACCGTCAACACCACGCCCTGTCCGCACGCGTCAACCGTCGTGAACTGCACCGCGTTCACGTTCTTGTACTGCCCGTTCGGTCCCCAGTCTTCCATGAATTTCTGGAACGAATAGTCACGGCACGGATTCTGCGCCGTACACCCCCACCGTTGATACGCGCCCTGGTAATCATGGGCCCGCAGCGCTTCTAGAAATGCCTTGGCTGCGCGTTCTTCCCGGAAATTTCGAAAGAACAGAAATAACGCCAGGCCGATGACCGCTGCGGCTGCCGAAGTCAGGAGAATCCACTTCCACCGCTTCTCCCGCTTCGCATCCTGGACGCCGTACGTATCCAGATAGCCCGCCACCGCGCCTCCGCCCCTATTTTACTGGATAGGCTTTGTCGAAAGCCGCCGTCGCCTCAGCGGTGATATCGAGCGCAGGCTTGAAGTATACGGTGTTCGTCGTGTCGATCACCACGTCGAGACCCTTGGCGTCGGCGATCTGCTTCACGATTTCCGTCATGCGCTGCCCGGCCTTCTGGAGAATGTCGTTGCGGTCCCGATCGACATCGCCCTGCAAATCCTCCTGCATCCGCTGGAGCTCGCGCTGCCGGCGCTGGCCCCGCATCTGCAAATCCTGCTGCCCCTGAGGGCTGAGATTCGGATTCTGGAGCTGGCTTTGAATAGACTCCAGATCTTTCTGAATCTTTTCCATCTCGTCTTGGCGTGGCTTGTATTTCGCCTGGAGATCCACTTGCGCCTTCTTGATCTCCGCCGTATCGAGAATCGCCTTCTGTAAATTGATCACGCCGACCTTGGTCTGAGCAGACGCCGCGCCCATTGAAACCAGGCCTGCGCAGCATGCCACGACCGCTTGAATTACACGCTGACTCGCCATTTTTGGGGACAGACTCCTTTAACCAGGGCGGCCGCCGGGCCGCTGCTTACTCCGCTAAGCGAGAACTCCAAGAATCTCGTCCTCGCGCAGGATCAGATACTCCTCGCCTTCAATCTTCACGTCCGAGCCTGAGTACTTGCCGAACAGGATCTTATCCCCCGGCTTCACCTCCAGCTCCACGCGCTCTCCATTGTCGAGCACCTTGCCATTTCCTACCGCGACCACCTCTCCCTGTTGCGGTTTCTCCTTCGCAGTGTCGGGAATATACAGTCCACCGCGCATCTGCTCGGACTCCTCGATCCTGCGGACCAGAACGCGGTCATGGAGTGGACGAAGATTCATGCAACAATCTCCTTTTGGAATCGGGTCAGATCGACGCCGCTGCGGCCTTGATGCAGAGGTGTCGCACTGATTATAACGCGTTACCACGCGGCGTCCTGTTGCCCGGCGCGCGCCGTACTAGACTCGCTGGAAGAGATATGATCTGCGCAGTGCTTCCGGTCAAGGCGCCCCGCCATGCAAAACAACGCCTGAGCGCCATTCTCACGCCCGAACAGCGCGAGGCGCTCGCCTGCGCCCTGTTCAAACGCGTGTCGGCCGCTCTCGGCGCCGTCAGGATTCTGGATCGCATCGGCCCTCATCCGTCCCCGCGAATCCGGCCCGTTTCGCTGCACCCGTGAGACTCCTTCTCTTCATCGCCGCTTCCCTCACCGCCGGCGCGCACACCATCAGCCTTTCCTACGCCGAAATCGGCGTTCAGCAGCGCGCCCTCCGTTGGGCCATACGATTGTCCATCCCGGAAATCGATCCGTTGTTCGGCCTCGACAGGGATCACGACGGCGTCGTCGACTCGCGCGAGCTGATGGCCGCGCGCGCCGCCATCGAACGCTATGTGACCGACCGCGTCGCGGTCATTCAAGAGGGTCGCGCCCTGCCCGCCTCCGTGGCCGGCTTTCGCCCATGGGTCGACTCCGAAAAACATCCCTTCGCCGAAGTCGATCTGGAGTTCATTTCGCCGGACCGCGATATTGAGCGCGCGACGCTCCAATGCGACCTGTTGCGCGAGGTCAACGCCGCGCACAAGACGCTCGCGCGAGTGGACGCGGGCGGCCGCTCCCGGGAGGTGGTCTTTGAAAACGGCCGCGCCGTTCAGATCGATGCTCAGCGGAACTGGCTCGCCTCATGCGGCCAGTTCGTACGCATGGGCATCCTCCACATCTTCACCGGCTACGATCACGTTGCATTCCTGCTCGGCGTCGTGCTGATCGGCGGTTCGCTCCGCACGATCGTCAAAGTAGTCACCTCGTTCACGCTCGCCCACAGCATCACTCTCGCGCTGGCCGCCCTCCATGTCGTCACTCTGCCGCCTCGCCTGGTCGAGTCCGGAATCGCGCTGTCCATCATGTACATCGCGCTCGAAAACCTCTTCTTCAAGCAGTTCGACCGGCGCTGGATCGTCACCTTTTTCTTCGGCCTGATCCACGGATTCGGTTTCGCCAGCGCGCTCCAGGAGGTTCACCTTTCTGGAAAGCTGCTCGCGACTGCGCTCTTCTCGTTCAACCTCGGAGTCGAGATCGGCCAGCTCTGTATCGTCGCCGCCCTGCTGCCGGCGCTGGTGTACATGGCGCGCCTGCAATTCAGCCAGGCGCTGGTGAAGGCGTCCTCACTTCTGATTTTTCTGCTCGGTTCCTTCTGGTTCTGGCAGCGAATCAGCGGCGTGTAATCACGCCATCCTGCTGGGCCGCCGATGAACACACGTAGACGCCGATGCGGTCCTGCTCTGCGTTCATCGGCGTTGATCTGCGGCTTCACACTCTTTCACGGCTCAAAACTGGAGCTTCAGCGCAAACTGGAGAATCCGCGGATCGCCCGCCGACGTGATCTGCCCGAACGACGCCGAAGAAACGTTCGCGCTCGGGCCGTTGAAGTTCACGTGATTGAACACGTTGAAAAATTCCGCCCGGAATTGCGTCGACACGCGCTCCGTTATCCTGTTCGATTTCAGAAGCCCCACATCCGTCCCGAAAAATCTCGGCGCCCGCAGAATGTTCTTGCCCGAATTTCCGAACGTGCCCGGAGCGTTCAACGTAAACGCAGCCGTATTGAAATATCGCGCGATCAGTTGTCCGTGCGGCCGGCCGGCGTCGAGCGACGCCGGGCCGCCGATGTAATCCGCCCGGTCCGCGCCCACCCCGCTGTACGAATTGTCCGTGCCGCTGGTCACCGAGAACGGGAATCCCGAGCGCCACGTGCTCAGGCCCGTTAATCCCCATCCGTTCACCAAAGCGCCCGCCGCGCCGCGCAGCCGGGTCTGCGGAATTTGCCACACCGCGGAGAAGTGGAATAGGTGCGGAACATCGTCGTTGGATGTGCCGTAGTCGAAACGCCGGTTGAAGGGATTGGTCGTGCCCGAGTTGCCGAAGTCATCAAGCATGTGCGACCAGGTGTAATTCGCCAGGATCGTGAATCCGCGGCTGAACCGCTTTTCAACGTTCAGCTTCATCGCGTTGTAGTGCGAGTTGTTGTCCGAGGAGAACAACCCGACCGACCCGAACTGCGGATACAGGCGCCGCGATTGCGTGTTGGTCTTGGTCGACGCGCCGGGAATGTACACCGCCGGATTCGACTCCCGGAAGCCCAGCGCTCCGCTCGCCAGATACGTTCCCTTGTTGCCGCTGTAGGAAATGCGCCCCACCCAGTTGCCCGCGAACTGATGCTCCAGCGTCAGATTCCAGGTCGCCAGCTCCGGCATGCGCCAGTCGCGCTGTATGTAGCCATAAACCGATACGGGCAGCGTGAACGTCGCGTTCGGCCCGGGCAGATTCGGCCCGTATTGCGCCGGAAATGGATTCGGGATTCCGATGCTCGACCACGGATCCACAAAACTGATGTTTCCCGAATAGTCGAACCGCGGGCCAAACGGCGCCGTATCCACCAGACCGTTCGAGTCATGATTGCCGGGCGGCGTGTAGTATATGCCTGCGCCGCCGCGCAGCGACGTCTTGCCGCTCGAGCCCAGCCGGTACGCGAATCCCAGCCGCGGCGCGAAATTCCACACGTTCGCCTCCGAACCCGACGCCGCCGGACACCCCGGGTCATGATTCGGACCGCCGAAAATCAGCCCCACCGGCGCATTGGGGAACTTCGCCGACTTCTGTCCCGGCGCAAAGCACGGCACGCGGCCCTTCTCTTCGGTGTACGGAAAGTAGGGATCCCAACGCACTCCGATATTCACAACGAAATTCGGCGTCATGCGCCAGTTGTCCTGAAAAAACAGGCTCCACAGGGTCCCGCCGAGATTCTTGAACTCTCCGCCGCCTTGCAGGAACCGCGAGGCATTTCCTAGGAAGAAGTCGGCCAGGTTATTGCCGCTCAACTGGTTCCCGAACGTGAACTGGCCGGACATCGTGAAGGTGTTCACCAGGTCGTTCCGCACGCGCACCGCCTCGCCGCCGATGTGAATCTCGTGATTGCGCCGCTGCATCGTTACATCCTCGCGGATGGTGTAGTCGCCGCGATCAAAGTTGCCCAGATGATTGGTGGAAATGCTGAAATATCCCGGCACGCTCACTACCAGCTCCGGCGGCGTCGGCGCGGCGATATGAACGCCGAGATCCGGGAACGAGAACGGCGCGCCCGACAGCGATCCGCCCGTCTGCGAATCCCAGCCGAACCAGGTCAAAAACAGCGTGGATGGCGACATCGTGTAGGTGTGGTTGATCGCCAGGTTCTTGATCGTCACCCGGTTGCCGCTGCTGTCCGCCGACAGGATGTTTCTGTTGCCCGCCGCGATATCGGGCGGTTCGTCGAACCGCGTCCAGAAGAAACTGCCGCTGATCTGCTGTTTGCCGGTCAGATAATCGATCTTCGCCAGCCACTGGTTGTCGTTCTGCACGATGCTCGGACCGGCGTAGGTGAGCTGCCCGTTCGGTCCGTTGGGCAGCGGGATCTTTGCCAGCAGCGCCTGGCTCGGCGCGCTGAACCGGCTTACGGGAATCTGGTTGCCCGGGAACGGCGCGCCTGTGACCGGATCCTTCAAGGGCGTCGAGATCGCCGAGAAATCTCCGGAACGCTCCGCCGCCGTGGGCACAAACGCCACGCGGCCTTGCGCCGCCTGGCGGATCGGCGTGCCCTGGTAGGTTCCAAAAAAGAACAGCTTGTCTCGTAAAATCGGCCCGCCGATGCTCCCGCCGTACTGATTTCGCTTGAGCGTATCCTGCCGGGGCGCGAAGAAATTGCGCGCGTTCAAATCGCCATTTCGCACAAATTCGAACGCGCTTCCGTGCAGCTGGTTCGTGCCGGACTTGGTCACGATATTCACCACGGCGCCGGCCCCGATGCCGTATTGCGCCGAAAGATTGTCCGTCTGCACCGCGAACTCCTGCACCGCGTCCGGATTGGGAAAGGGCAAATTCGTATTGAGATAGGTATCGTTGTGCCCCGCCCCGTTCATCTGAAAATTCACCGCGCGCGGTCCGCCGCCGCCCACATTCGCGTCCTGCTCGCCGGGGTACACGCCTCCCTGACAGTTCACCAGACAGTATTTTCCGGTTTCATCCAGCGCGCCCGCCGAGAGAAACAGCAGCGCCTGCGGCTGCCGTCCGTTCAGCGGGAGATCGATGATTCGCTGCGTGTCGATCACCTGCGCCACCGATGCCGTTTGCGTGTTCACCAACTCGGCGTCGGCTGACACGGTGACCTGCTGGCTCACGTCGCCGACCTTCAGCGTGACCGGCGCGTTGGCCACTTGGTTGACGGCCAGCAGAATGCCGCTTTGCACATATTTCGCAAAGCCCGGCTTCTCCACGATGAGCTGGTACGAACCAACCGGAGTCGCGGGAAACAGGAACGCGCCGTCGGCGCCCGTCTGGACCGTCTTGGAATATCCCGTCTCAGCGTTGCGAATGGTTACATTCGCCCCCTCCACCACCGCCCCGCCCGGGTCGTACACCACGCCGCTGATCGTGGCGTTTGTGTACTGAGCGAGCGCCGCCGCGGCGCAGACCGCGGCGAAAAAAAGCAGCCGAAACAAACCGCTCCGGACCATAGTTTTCCTCCCAAAATATGCTCGTTTTGCGCCGCAAACAGTGCGGAAAATGGAAGCCCACAGAAACAACCGCCGCCAGAATGACACGGGATTGGGCCGGTGTCAATACCGTAATTTGGGGTATATAAATTCGGTTTAAGCGAGCCCGGCTGCGCGCAGGAAGCTGCGCCTTCGAGCCTCTCAGGCGCGGCGCTTCTGATAGACTGCGGTCGTGACGCGAAGGAAGTTCGTCCCAACCGTCGCGGCGGGGGGGCTGGCGCGCGCAATCGGCGCCGGACGCCGGATGTTCGTATCCTTGAACAGCTCGCTCGTCGGGGTCAAGACCGGCCCCGGCGGGCGCAGCGTTCCTGCCGTCGACTGGCCTGAATTCGTCCGGCTCGCCGCGCAAGTCGGATACGGCGGCGCCGACGTGAATCTCGGCGCGGCGCGGAAGGAAGGCGTGGATGCTACGCGCGCCCTCTTTTCGCAAGCCAGGATTCTGCCCGGCGTAATGAGCTTTCCCGTCGTGTTCACGCGCGATGAGGCGACGTTTCAATCCGGGCTGGCCGGTCTGGATGAAGCCGCCAAGTTCGCCGCCGCCATCGGCTGCCCGCGCATGATGACCGTTCTCCCGCCCGCGAGCGAAACTCCGAAAGCCGAGCTGCGGAAAATTTATAAGGACCGTCTCACCGCCGTTTCCGAAGTTCTGGCGCGCTCCAAGGTCCGGCTGGGGCTGGAGTTTCTGGGCCCGCTGCATTTCCGCGCGCGCTTGCCGCACGAGTTTATCTGGCGCATGGACGAGACGCTCGAGTTCGCCAAAGAATGCGGTCCCAACATCGGCCTGCAACTCGACGCCTGGCACTGGCATCACGCCGGCGCCACTGCGGCGGACATCCTCGCCGCCGGAAAGTCGCGCATCGTCTCGGTGCACGTCTCTGACGCCAGAAAACAGCCGCCCGAGGAAGTTCGCGACAACCAGCGCCTACTTCCCGGCGAAGGCGTCATCGATCTCGCGTCCTTCTTTAAAGCGCTACAGAAGATCGGCTACGAAGACGCCGTGAGCCCGGAGCCGCTCGGCCGCATTCCGCCCGGGACGCCGCCGGAAGAAGGAGCCCGGATGGGGCTGCAATCCACGCTCGCGGTCATGAAAAAAGCGGGCGTCGCCTGATGCGTCGCTTTGGGCTATGATAACGGTTCGCTCACACCATGTGGCAGCCGAACTACACGCCCGTCGCAAACAGCCTTGCTGTTTCGGCTCTGATCGCCGCTTTGCCCATCTTCGCGCTGTTATACCTGCTCGGAATTGCGCGCAAGCCCGCCTGGAAATCGGGACTGGCCGGGCTCCTTGTCGCCATAGCCGTCGCGCTCGCCGCATACCACATGCCGGCGCCGATGATGGTGGGAGCGGCGACCTACGGCGCGGCGTTCGGACTGTTTCCCATCGGTTGGATTGTGTACTGGGCGATCGTTTTGTATCGCCTGACGATCGATACAGGCAAGTTTGAGATCATCAAGGATTCGATCGGCAGCCTTACCAGCGACCATCGCCTGCAAGCGCTCCTGATCGCTTTCGCCTTCGGCGCATTTATAGAAGGCGCGGCGGGCTTCGGCACGCCCGTCGCCGTTGCCGCGTCGATGCTGTCCGGACTCGGCTTTTCGCCCTTCTACGCCGCCGGGATCTGTCTGCTCGCGAACACCGCGCCGGTGGCGTTCGGCTCGATCGGCATTCCGCTGATCACGCTGCAAGGCGTGACGGGACTTCCGCTGAGTGGGCTCAGCGCGAACGTGGGGCGCATTTGCGCGCCGTTGTCCTTGCTGATTCCGTCGTACCTGGTGATGGTCATGTGCGGGTGGCGCGGCTTGCTGGGGGTGGCGCCGGCGGCGGCGGTGTGCGGCATTGCGTTCGCCGGCGCGCAGTTCCTGGTGTCCAGTTTTCTGGGGCCTTATCTGACTGACATTATTGGATCGCTTTCTGCGATTCTGGCGCTGGTGGCGCTGCTTCAGGTGTGGCGGCCGCGGGCGACATTCCAACTGGACGGGCATCGGTCCGCCGAATCGGTCCGCCGTCCCGCTTCCCAGGTGGCGTCCGCTTGGATGCCCTATCTTTTGCTGGTATTCTTTGTCGCGCTGTGGGGATTCAGCGCGGTGAAAGCGGCGCTCGATCATGCGACCGTGCGGTTCTCCTGGCCGATGCTCGGCGGGCAGAAATACACGCTGAACCTGTTGACGGCGTCGGGGACGGCCTGCATGTTCGCGGCGATTGCAGGAGCGGCGTTTCTGCGGGTTGGGCCGGCCCGGTTTGTGGGCATCATGGCGGCCACCTTCCGGCAGCTTGCGCTGTCGCTGCTGACGATCGCAGCGGTGCTGGCGCTCGCGTTCCTGATGAACTTCTGCGGCGCGACCACCACGCTGGGGCTGGCGTTCGCGGCCACCGGCGCCGTGTTCCCGTTCTTCAGCGCGCTGCTCGGATGGCTGGGCGTGTTTCTGACTGGCAGCGACACGTCGGCGAACGCGCTGTTCGGCAAGCTCCAGGTGGTGACTGCGAACAGTCTGGGCCTGAATCCGGCGCTGATGGCTGCGGCCAATTCCAGCGGCGGAGTGATGGGCAAGATGATCAGCCTGCAAAGCATAGCGGTGGCGGCGGCGGCGACGGCGATGGATTCCAAGCTCGAATCGAGCCTGTTCCGGTTCACGCTGCGGCACAGCGTTCTGCTCGCCACATTGATCGGGCTGATCGTGCTGTTCTATGCCTACGCCGCCCCGGGGTGGGTCCGCTGAACGTATTCTACGGATATGAGAGTGGCGGCGGCGCTGCTATTCGCCGCGGCGCTGGCGTGGGCGGACCTGGCGAGCGATCTGCACGAGGCCGTTCGCGCGGGAGACGCCGGGAAGGTGCGCGCGCTCATTGCGCGCCGGGCGCCGGTCAACCAGCGCGACGCGTTGGGCGGCACTCCCCTGCATGACGCCGCATGGACCGGCGACGTGGACGTGATCGAGGCGTTGATCGCGGCCGGCGCGGACGTCAACGCGAAGCATTCCGAAGGCGGCTCCACGCCGCTGCACTACGCCGTGATCACGAATCACCTCGGCGCGGTGCGGGCGCTGCTGGACCATGGCGCGAGCATCGATGCGGCGGACAAGAACGGGGAGACGCCGCTGCACGTGGCGGCGAACCGGGGCCACGCCGAGATCGCGAAGCTGCTGATCGAGCGCGGCGCGAGTTTGAACGCGCGCGATATCGCGGGGGCGGCGCCGCTGGACGAGGCGGCCTGGCGGGGGGAGGCGGCGGTGGCGAAGCTGCTCATCGATCACGGCGCGAACGTGAAGGCGCGCAATCCGAAGACCGGGCAGACGGCGCTGCATGAGGCGGCGCTGAAGGGGCGTGTGGAGGTGGTGCAGTTGCTGCTTGCAGCCGGGGCGGACCTGGGCGCGCGGGACGCCGCGGGCTCCACCGCGCTCGACGAAGCGCTGCGCTACAAACAGGCCGGCGTCGCAGAAGCGCTGCTGGCGAATGGGGCGCCGCTTGACGGCCCCGACCAGGCCGGTCCCAAGGCGCTGCACGACGCCGTGCTGCGCGGCGACCGCGAGGTTGTCGAGCTGCTGGCTTCAAAGATGCCGGCTCTCGTGCGGATCCGTTTCAACGGCTCGACGGCGCTGCACGACGCGGCGCTCAAAGGCTACAAAGACATCGCCGAGATCCTGATTGAACGCGGCGCCGATGTGAACGCGCGAAACGCCAGCGGCGGAACTCCGCTGCACGACGCCGCGCTGGCGGGCAAGGCCAACGTGGCGGCGCTCCTGATCGCGCGCGGGGCGGAGGTCAACGCGCGCGACGCTGAGAGCGGGGCGACGCCGCTGCACCTGGCCGCCTCCTGGGGCCGGAGCGCCGTGGTGAAGCTGCTGCTCGACAAAGGCGCGGAGCGGAACGCACGCGACAAGGCGGGCAAGACGCCGCTCGACCTGGCGAAGGAAAACAATCAGACTGAAGTAAGTGAGTTACTAACTGGCAAGGGCCTTGAGTAACTTGGTTCCGTCGGGCGATCCCAGTCCCGTGCAAGGATCCCAGCCGGGGCCCGCGGAGTAACTGCCTTTCAGCGAGCCGTCGATATCATTATTTCCCTGAGTGATATCGTTCAGGCTGCCGGCCAGCCGGGTATAGAGCAGCGGGTTGAGGAACCCGACCGAGCTGGCCCCTTTTCTGCGGAGGGACTGGTTGATGAGGGCGATCAGCGCGGCCCACAGCGGCGCAACCGCGCTGGTCCCGCCAAACACGGCAGCCTGCCCGCCGACAAAGACCTGGTATCCGGTATTGGGGTCGGCGTTGCCCGCGACGTCGGGCACGCCGCGGCCGATCTTACCGGAGGGGGACTTAGGCACACTTACTTTGGACTGGTAAGGCGGCTTCGTAAAGTAGTTACTAACTCCGCCGCCGGATGCGCCGCCCTGCCAGCCTTCGTTCCAAACCACTTCGCTCGAAATGGTATTACTAGCGGCGATCAGCTTGGTGCCGCCGCAGCCGAGCGCGTAGTCGCTCGAGGCGGGAAAATCGGCGTGCGGCTTTTTATCCCAGGCGTCCGGCGGCTCGTCGGCGGAGCCGTTATCGCCCGATGCGCAGCACACGGTGACGCCCAGCGCCGCCGCATCCTGAAGAACCTGCTCGATGCCATCAAGGAGTTGCCGCCCGGCCGTATCTTCGGGGCCGCCCCAGCTGATGGAGATTACCGAGGGGTTGCGGACGCTGTCGTGCACGGCTGTGGAGATGGCGTCGATGAAACCGGCCGTCGTATTGGGAGCGAAGTAGACGGCGATGTGAGCGCCGGGCGCGAGCGCGCCGGCGACTTCGATATCGAGCGTGACTTCTCCATCCGCGTCCGGATCGCGGCCGGGGAGATTGGCGCCGCCGTCGACGCCGACGGAGACGAGCTTAGGCACGGGCAGGCCGAGACCCTGGAAGAAGGTGTTGAGGTCGGATAGCGCGAAGCCGGTTCCGGTGACCCGGCCGGCATCGGCGACATCGTTCAGCTCGATGAGCGCGATGCACTGGCCGCTGCCGTTCAGGTTGGCGGGGAAATTGTAGAGGCGGCCGAGGTCGGTCACCTTGAAACTGGACGCCGGCGCTGCGGCGCGGATTGCGGCGCCCTTTCCCGCTCCCTTGCGGTCGCGGCTCTGAACGGCGGGCGCGGCGAGGCGGCGATAGTGCGGCCTGGCGACCGGACGGTTATCGAGCCCGGAGACGCCCTGCACGATGCCGGCGAGCTCCGATGGCAGGTAGACGGGGGTGGTGCGTCCGCGATACTTGACCTCGCCGGCCTGGAAGATATTGAGGCGGACTCCGAAGGCGGCGCTCAAGTCGCCTACGGTTCCGGCCAGACGCACGGTGCGGGAGGCGAGATTGGCGTCGACGACGGTCAGATTGTGATTGCGGGCGAAGGCTTCGACTCTTGCGAGGTCGGCGGGATCGGCGCCGGCCTGGGCGATGAACTGCTCGCGTGTGAGATACGTCCGCTCTTTGGGCAATTGGAGGGACAGATCCAGCGCGCGCTTCAGGACCGTCTGCGCTCCTTTGCGCCGGCGCAGCCGGACGGTGACCTGGGCAAGCTGATTGGGATCGGCGGGCGCGACGGCTGTTGCGCCCGGCAGCGGCTGGCGCTCACTGCCGGGGATGGGGACCCCTTTTTGACGAGGCATTGGCGTTGCGGCCTACCTTGCGTCGGCGGACTTGGCCATCTGCGACGTCGCGGGTTTCACGCGAAGCAGGATGGGAACCGGCGCTGCGTATGAATTCTGCTGCGGCGACCGCGTCTCGATCAGTCCGGACAAGTAGATCAACTGCTCGCCGGGCTCGGCCTGCGGCAAGGCCTCGATGGTGAATGTGCGGTGGTCTTCGTTTTCATTGATGAGGACGCCGTTCAATCCGACATCGGCCACGCGGACGCGGGGAGGCAGGTTGCGAACCTCGATGGGAACGCGTCCGCCGAATCCGTTGCGTCGTTCGATGCGGACGGCGAGCTGCGCCTTCTTGCCGACCTCGACTTCGACGAGCCTGGTTTCGGCGATGGCGGCGATATCGGCTGGCGGCATGAGCGCGATGAGTTTCAGGCGGTCGTCGGGGTTGGCGAAGCGCTCGATGGCGGCGGCGCCGGAGCGGGCGATGCCTTTCACGCTGAAGGCGGCGGCCTGCTCGAGTTTTGCGTTGGGATCGGCGCTGAGCAGCAGCGTGGTGGAGGACTGGCCGGCGGCAATGACGCCCTTGGTGGCGTGAAGGCCGGCGGGGAGACCGGTGATTTCGACGTCGATGGGCGCATCGAATTCGTCCAGCCGCAGCGCGGTGACGGTGATGGGAATGGCTCCGCCGGCGGGCACATTGGGATTGCGCGGCGCGACGCTCAGGCGGAAGTCAGGGCGCGGCGGGCGGATGGTGAGACGGTATGGGTGATCGTCGCCGCCCGAGCCGCGGACATCGGCCAGGCGGACGATGTAATCGCCGGCGGCAGGCGCGGTGAAGTGAACGAGCGAGTCTTTGCCGTAGCCGGGACCTCCGTCATCATTGCGGTAATTGAGGTGGACGACGGGCAATCCGTTGGGCGCAAAGCGCGATCCCGGCGGATAGATCTGAACTTTATACACCGGCTTGTCGACGGCTTGGGCTTCGTTGGTCGTGTCGAAAAACGCGAGGCGCTGGCCGTTGAAGCTTTCAAACAGCACGTCTTCATCGGGGCCTTCGGGCAGCTTGGCGATGCGAATGATTTCGCCGCCCGCCATGAGATAATCGCCGACGTTCATTCCGGTCCAGGACAGCAGACGCAGGCCCCGTGAGGCGGAATCGCGATCGGCGAGGGTGTTGGAGGTTTCGAGAACGCTGCGCAGCGTGGCGCGCTCGACGGGAGCGCCGGAGGCGTCGAGGATATCGACCACGGAATCCAGTCTGGAGCCGAGGCGCTGCGCGTTGACGTCAATGATGAGCTTCTCGCCTTTGCGCGCGTGAAAGCGAAAGTACTGCGGCTTGCCGCCGCGGGCGATGACGCCGTTGATGGTGACGGGAGTGGAGACGGGCTGCGCCGTCGCGATGCTGGTATTGGTTTGCGCCGACTCGATTTCGGGCTCATCGCCCACGGCCAGCCGGATCTGATTGAAGGCGTGAGCCGGGCGCAGCAGCATGATGTTTTCGTCCTCGCCGGTGGAGGCGGCGGTGACTTTCGCTGTAGCGGGAACATTCCAGCCGGCGAGAGTAAACTCCCGGGAGGTGGCCCGTTGCGCGCCGAGGGGATAGGCGCGAGCGACGAGCGGGAACTTACCCACAATGATGCGATAGAAGTTACTCGTCTTACCGGACTCGAGGTAGTCGGCGACTCGCACATAGTACGTCCCGCCCTTCTCGAACTTACAGGCGAACATTGCAGCGTCCATGCCGGCGTCTGCGCCGTATTCGCGCACAAGCTTCTGATCGGCGTCGAGAATGCTGACCACGGGTTGGAGCGTCGAGCCGGCGAGCAAGGCGGTGTTGTAGAAGGTGAGCTCTTCGCCGGGCTGGACTTGAATCTTGAACAGGTCGACGTCGCCGGGCTTGGCGATGACGCCGGTAAGGATGGCGGGCAGATAGGTTTCGACGGCGTTTTCGACTGTGTCGTCGGGTTCTTTCGACGGCGCCTCGCCATAGAAGGGCTCGATGAGGAGCCGGCCCTCGGGGCTTGTCCCGAGCGGGGTCAGGAGGCGGAGCGAGACAGGGCCGATTTCGGCGTCGGGGCTGACATCCACTTCCACGGTGACCTGATTGCGCGGCGGGAGCGGTCCGAGGTCGACGGAGGAGGCCGTGCCGTTGGAGCCGAGGCGGACCTCGGGCAAGTCGGGCAGCTCCTTGACGCGCAGGATGCGGCCTTTGACGCCGGGCTGGCTGAAGTAGACCGCCGAGGCGCGGGCGAGATTGAGTCCTTCGATAGTGATCTCGGTGGTTGCGCCGCGCGGGATGCCGACGGGGTTGATGACGTTCAGCGTTGGCGGCGTGGTGCGCGAGCCGGTGGGGGAGTCGATGCTGGCGGCCGACAGGGAAGCGGCAAGCGCAATACACAAGATGCTGGGCTTCATTGCGTCACCTCATAGATGCTCAAGGAGCCGTCGTAGCGTCCGGCGGCGAACTTCGAAGCGCCGGGGGCGAAGGCCAGGCCGTAGACCCAGTCGGGTTGATTGGGGATGGCGCGCACCTCCACCAGATCCGGGACGGTGAAGATTTTGATGGTACGGTCGGCGGAGGCGGAGACGAGATGTTTTCCGTCCGGCGACCAGGCGAGGGCGAGGATGGCGTCCTCGTGCGCGATGAGGGTGCTGCGCAGTTCGCCGCCGCGCTCGCCGAGCGTCCAGATGCGGATTGTTTTATCCAGGCCGCCGGCGGCGACCATCTGGCCGGAAGGATCGACAGCGACGGCGTTGATGCCATCCGCCGAATCCGACAGCGTATAGAGGCGCGCGCCGGTGGCGGGATCCCAGACCTTGACGCCGCGGTCGGCCGAGCCGGAGACGAGGCGCTTGCCGTCGGGCGTGAAGGCGAGGGCGTAGACAGCGTCGATGTGGTCCTTGAGGGTTCGGATTTCGGCGCCGGTCTGGAGATCCCAGAGCTTGATCAGCTTGTCGTAGCTTGCGCTGGCGACCGTTTTGCCGTCGGGGGAGATGGCGACGGCGTAAATGCAATCCTTGTGGCCGGTGATGGTGCGCACGGGGGAGCGCTGAGCGAGGTCCCAGATTTTGATTTCGCCTTTGCGCGCGGGGAGGCCGCCGCCGGCGGCGAGCCATTTGCCGTCGCGGGAGATGGCGAGGCTGCGGACGGCGTCGGCGTGGCCGGTGAGCGTTGCTTCGACTTGATTGGCGGCGGCGTCAACGATGCGGACATCGCGGAAGCCGCCGAGCGCGATGTGTTTGCCGTCGGGGGTATAGGCCAGGGAAAAGATCTGCGGCTTGGACAGGGCGGCAGCGTGCAAAGACGGGGCTGCGAGCAGGGCTACGCGAAAGAGCGCCGACCGCGTACGCATGTCAGTGGTTGAACAGGAATTCCTTGCTGGTGAGCATGGCCCACAGCAGGTCTTCGAGGGCTTGGCGGCGGCCGTCGCCTTTGCTGTCGCTCCAGGCGGGAGCGAGCGCCGCGGCAATCGCTTGCCGCTCGTCGCCGGTGGGATAGCGGCTAAAGGCGGACAGGTAGAGTTGATCGATGATCCTGCGCTCAGACAGACCGAGCTTCAGAAACAGCGCCACGTAGCCGTCGGGCGAGCTGATTTTCTTGTTCAGCGTATCGCCGTTGATGACGTGCAGGGCCTGAGCGACGTTGGGATCTGAGCTGCGCTCGGACGCATCGCAGACATTGCGCGGGGGCCGGCCGAAGGAGGTCAGAAACTGCGAGGCGACCTGCGAATCCGGCAACTGCATGGCGCGCGTTCCTTCCGGGTAGCCAGTGAACCTGGTAGGCACTCCGGTGACCTGCGACATGGCGTCGAGAATGACTTCGGCCGGGAGACGCTTGACGATGTACTTGGAGTAGTAGATGTCATCGTTCTGATTTGTCGCATTGGCCTCGGAGGACAACTGATAGGTTCCGGAGTTCATGATGGTCCGGATGAGATACTGCACATCGTAGCCGTGCTCGATGAAGTCCTTGGTGAGCGCGGAGAGCAGTTCTTCGTTGGAAGCGGGGTTGGTGGCGCGGAGATCGTCGACGGGGTGCACGAGTCCGCGGCCCATGAAGTTGCCCCATACCCGGTTCACGAGAGCGCGCGCGAAGTAAGGATTCGAAGGACTGGTGAGCCAGTTGGCGAACGCGACGCGACGGTCCGCGGTTACATCAAGCGAAAGCGATTGGCCGTCGAGGGGCGTGGGGGGCAGCGGGCGCCCGAGGCGCGGATGGTTGATGTCGCCGGAGACCTTGGCGAAGACGACGACATCGCCGGGCGTCGCGCCGTTCTTGATGCCGACGCGCGAAAAAAGGTTCGCGAATTCGTAGTATTGCTTCTGGGTCCACTTCTCGAGGGGGTGATTGTGGCAGCGGGCGCAGGTGAGGCGCTGTCCCAGGAAGGCCTGGGTTACGTTCTCGGCGAGGTCGATGGGGTTTTTGTGGAGGACGAAGTAGTTCAACGCGCCATGCTCGCGCGTGGAGCCGGAGCTCAGGAAGATTTCGCGCACGAAGGCGTCCCAGGGCTTATTTTTCTTGACGCTGTCGCGAATCCAGTCATAGAAGGACCACATCTCGGCCGGGCGCAGGCGCTTGCTGGAAACGAGCAGGAGATCGGACCACTTATAGGCCCAGTAATCGACGAACTCATCGCGAGTCAGCAAGTGATCGATGAGGCGGGCGCGCTTATCGGGCGACGGATCGGCGAGAAAATTCTCGACCTCTTCGGCGGTGGGAAGGATGCCGGCGGCGTCGAGATAGGCGCGGCGGATGAAGACCGAGTCGCTTGCGAGGCGGGAGGGCGCGATATTCAGCGCTTTGAGCTTGGCGAGGACGAAATCGTCGATGTAGTTGCGGCGCGGGAAGGATTCGTAGGCGGAGGCGGCGACCTGGCGGTCATAGGGGACGGTGAGGCGCGCGTACAAGACGCGGCTGGAATACCAGAGGGTGACGGCGGCTTCGCCGCTGCCGTTCATTTTGACAAGGCCGTTGTCATCGACGGTGGCGACGCCTTCGTTGCTGGAGCTGTATTTCACCCAGCGGGTGACGTCCTCGACGTGGCCGTCCGAGTATTTGGCGCGGACCGAAAGCTGCTGTTCGGTTCCGGCCTTGAGGACGGCCGATTTCGGAAAGACTTGGAGGCCGATGACATCGGGTTCGTTGGGGGAAGGCGGAGGGGTTCCGGCCGCGATCCACTCCGAGATGATGCGGTATTCAAGCGATCCTTTCTTAAACCGCTGGCCGCCGCCGTGGGGGATGGCGAAGGTGGGTTTGAGGAGGATGAGGCTGTTGGGGGGATCGGCCAGCGAGACGCGGCGGGCGGCGGCCTGGCGCGTGAGCGTGTCGTAATCGACATCGGGGTCGTAGCCGCGCAGCGTGAGTTTGAACCCGTTCTTACCGGCGAGGGCGCCGTGGCAAGCGCCCTGGTTGCAGCCCATCTTGGTGAGGACGGGGATGACGTGGTTTTTGAAGCTCCAGGTGAAGGGCGCGTGCGAATTCTTGACGACGACGCGGACGGACGCGGCCGCGCCGTTGGCGGCGGCGGTGATGGTGGTCTCGCCATCGCCGGCGGGGCGCACGAGACCGTGCTCATCCACGGTGGCGATCTGGGGGTTGGCAGAGGTCCATTTTGCTTTATGAGTGCAGTCCTCGTTGTAGCGGCCGGAAGCGGCTTCGGCGATGAGCTGCTGGCGCGCCTCGGGGCCGTTCAATTCGATGTTGTTGGGGAGAATGGCGAGGGATTGGGCGGCCAACGAGCCGCAGAGGACGGCGAACACAGGCAGATGTTTCACGACAGCAGCTCCGAAATGGGTTCAAAGCCGCGATCGACCAGCGGAATGGGACGTCCGCCGGGGCCGGGCAGCTCAGTTTTGATATCGAGGCCGAGGCCGGTAAATATGGTTGCGGCGATTTCGGCGGGAGTGACCGGACGGTCTTTGGGGGCGGCGCCGATGTCATCCGAGGCGCCGACGACGGTTCCGCCTTTGATGGGTCCGCCGGCCATGAGCACGGTCCAGCATTGTGGCCAGTGGTCGCGGCCGCCGGCCGGATTGACTTTGGGGGTGCGGCCGAATTCGCCCATGGCGAGAACCATGGTGTTGGAGAGGAGGCCGCGCTGGCTGAGTTCCTCGATGAGGGAGCTGAAGGCCATGTCGAACATGGGGCCGACGAGATCGCGGTAGCAACTGATGGGGCTGAACGGCTTGGAGCCGTGAATGTCCCAGGTGATTTCGTCGAACACGGTTTCGAACATATTGATGGTGACGAAACGAACTCCGGCCTCGATGAGGCGGCGGGCGAGCAGACAGCTCTGGCCGAAGCGGTTCATGCCGTACTTTTCGCGGACGGCTTCGGGTTCCTTGTGGAGCTCGAACGCTTCGCGCGCCTTTTGCGAGGACATCAAGGTATAGGCGTCGTGGAAGGTGGAATCGAAGAGGCGTGCGTCCTGAGACGTTTCAAACATGCTGACGCTCTTGTCGATCATGGCGCGCCAATTCCTGCGGCGATCGACGCGGAAGGCGGCGAGGTAGTCGGGCGGCAGGAGGTCAGGGACTTTAAAATTGGGGTCCGACGGGTCGGCGTTCAACACGAACGGGTCGTAACTTTTGCCGAGGTAGCCGGCATTCTGGCCGTGCGGCATATTGCCGCCGGTGTTGCCGATGGGACGGGGCAGCAGGACGTGCGCGGGCACATCGCCCTTAGGTCCCTTGAGCTTGTTGAGGACGCAGCCGATGTGAGGATACTCGATGCCGCCCTGGAACAGGCGTCCGGTCTGCATCATCTGGTGACCGGTGTCATGGACGGCGGCGGCGGTGTGATAGACGCTGCGGATGAGCGAGTATTTATCGGCGTGCCTGGCCATCCTCGGGAAATTTTCCGAGATCTCGATGCCGGGCACATTGGTCTTAATGGGCTTGTAGGGGCCGCGGATCTCGACGGGCGCATCGGGCTTCATGTCCCAGGTGTCAAGCTGGGAGGGTCCGCCGACGAGCATGAGCATGATGCAGTTGACGTCGGTATCCTTGACGGCGCCGAGGGCTTTGAGGCCGAGGAAATCCGTCAGGCCGAGGCCGAGCGAAGCAAGCGCTCCGGCATGAAGAAAGTCGCGGCGTCGGAGGCCGTCACAAAACTCGACGGGACGATCAGAATCGAGGCGGAACATACGTTGGTCCTCCCAGGGGAGGGGATGGCGTATCTGATTCTATCGATTGGGGCGGCCATGGGCAAGCGTCAGTAGTCCGCGGCAGCGGGCTGTCCGGCGGCTGTGGAAGGTTCTACGGGCTCAAGGGATCCTTGGGAGGCTGCTTCGGGGCGCGCTGACGAAACGAACTGTGGCGAGTGAGAAATGACGATGGGGGAAGCGGTTGCGGCGAGGGCCCGGGGTTGAGAGGCTTCCCGTTTGCGGCGCGCCGACTGGGTTTCGCGCAGGCGGACGATGGCGCGGTTGAGCTGGCGCTCGATGGCGCCCATGTAGCGCAGCAGGGTTTCGAAG
>Ga0070740_10002691_pt1 | contig 20153 bp, 20 predicted proteins | sample Coa_R2_FD_67286 | JGI IMG/M metagenome (GOLD analysis project Ga0070740, IMG submission 67286) | Surface soil microbial communities from Centralia Pennsylvania, which are recovering from an underground coalmine fire - Coalmine... | ecosystem: Environmental > Terrestrial > Soil > Unclassified ...
CCAGTTTCTGTTCGGCAGGTTTTTTTCGAACGTGCCGCTGCGCGCCTCGGCGACCGCCACACAGCAAGCGCTCGGCGCGTTCTCGGTCGGTTCGACGCTTTTAAGCCTCGATACCGCGCAATCCCTGCTCAACCCGCTGCTCAGCGCCTTGCTGGGCACGTCGGTCAATCTCAGCGCACTCGATTACCAGGGCCTGGCGCAGACCCGGGTGTCGCTGGCGAATCTGGAAGTGGCGGCCGGCGTCAAGGACTTGAGCGGTCTTCTGGCGCTCGATACCAACGCGGCAGGGCTGCAGCAGATTTTCGCGGCCGCCGTGCAGCAGGTGAATCCATCCGTGGCCAACCTCATCACCGGCCTGACCTTGGGCAGCGCCCAGTCGAGCAACTCGACGCCGCTCGCCAACCTGCTCGGCAATATCGCCACCGACCTGAACCCTGCGGTGACGGACGTCGCGGCGCAAGTGCCCTTCGTCAGTGCGCTGGACCTGCTGATGGCGCTCGGCCAGGCGGCGGCCGGGCCTACGCAGCCCTACAGGATTCAGCTTCCGGTTTCGATCAACATCCCCGGCGTCACGGCGGCCTATGCCTTCGTCGGCATCCAGCAACCGATGCAGCTCTCGGGCTTGGGCCCGGTGGGCACCGCGCAGCACACGGCGCAGGTCGTGCTCAATCTGCGGCTCCAGGTGGATCCCACGGCGGTCACCACTCTGCTCAGAACGTTGTTGCTGGGATTGGTCAGTATCAACGCCACGATCAATCTGGGCATCGACTTGCAGGTGGCACCGGCGACGGGCAGCTTGGCCTCGGTGACCTGCCCCACCGCATCGGCGCCCAGTCCGTCCGCGACGGTCGATGTGTCCACCGGGCTGAGCACACTGAGTCTCGGCTCGTATTCCGGCAATCCATCGACCGATCCGCCGCTGGATCCGGGCGGCGGCACGCTGCTTGCGGTCAATGCGACGGTTCAGGTTCTCCTGCTCAAGCTTCCGCTGAGCGTGACCGGCACGACCTCTGGGCCCGTCAGTAGCACGCTCGGTTCGGGCGCGGGAACGGCGGGCCCGTTCGTCGTATATTCGCCAGCGCAGCCGATCCCGAATAGCCATGCGCAGTACTACGACGCCTGCAACAGCATTCCGGGGGGCAATCCCAAGAACTGCGCGACCACCGATCCGAACAATCCCGCCTCGCCCATCGCGTCGGTGGATATCGCCGGGGGCATCAACGGCCTGGTTGCGGATCTGATCGGCAAGACCAAGATCAATGTCAACGTGTTCGGTAACGCGCTGCTGAACTCGATCCTGAACCTGCTGCTGAACAACGTGACAGCCATTCTGGGCGCCCTGGACAGCGCCTTGCTGACCCCGGTGACCGGTCTGGTCGACAGCCTCCTCGACCCGCTCTTGCAGGCGCTCGGCCTGCAAGTCGGGTCCGGCACGGTCTTGATGAACGCGGTCGAGACCGGTCAGCCGGCGATCGTCACGACCGCCCTGCCGGGCAGCTGAAGCGCGTTGCGGCTTCTCGAACGCTCGCCGCAGGCGATCCGCTGGCGAGGGCGGCGCGCGGCGGCGATACTGCGCGGGCCATGACCGAGAAATCCTCATCCGCGCCGCTCCCGTCCAGGACCCCTGCCCCTCCAGCCCTCAAGCTCGCCGCCGTCGAGGTCGAGCGCCTGATCCGCGCCGGCCTGCCGCTGGCCGAGCGCGCCGACTTTGCGGTCGAGCGCCTGGAGCCGGATTGCGCGGTCGTGCGGCTCGCCTATCAGCCGTGGATGTTGAGGCCGGGCGGCACGCTCGCCGGCCCGGTGCTGATGATGGCGGCGGACGCGGCGATGTATGCCTTGGTGCTGGGGCGGCTGGGGCCGGAATTGCTGGCGGTGACTTCAGACATGAGCCTGCATTTCCTGCGCAAACCTCCCGCGGCCGACCTGCTCGCGCAAGCGCAGCTGCTCAAGCTCGGCCGCAAGCTCGCGGTGTTGCGCGTGGAACTGCGCAGCGCCGGTGACGATGCGCTGGTCGCCCACGTGACCGGCAGTTATGCGCTGCCCGGCGCGCGCTGAAGCCGCGACGCGCGGGACTTGACCGCGCGGGCGCAAGCCTCGCATCTTTCGTCTCGAACGGAGCATGAAGACGAGGGTCGCGATGCGAGTGCGCGAGATCGTGATCGGCGCGGCGCTGGCTTTGACCGCCGCCGTGGCGCTGGCGGTGCTGGCGCTGCACCGCGGCGAGACGGTGAACGCCGCCTGGCTCGTGGCGGCGGCGCTGGCCACGTTCGCCATCGGCTACCGCTACTACAGCCGCTTCATCGCGCGCGCCGCGCTCAAACTCGACGATGCGCGCGCCACGCCGGCGCAGGTGCACGACGACGGCCTGGACTACGTGCCCACGCACAAGGTGGTGCTGTTCGGCCACCACTTCGCCGCCATCGCCGGCGCCGGGCCGCTGGTGGGGCCGGTGCTCGCCGCGCAGATGGGCTATCTGCCGGGCACGCTGTGGATCCTCGCCGGCGTGGTGCTGGCCGGCGCGGTGCAGGATTTCGTGATCCTGTTCCTCTCGGTGCGCCGCGACGCGCGCTCGCTGGGCGACATGGTGCGGCTCGAACTGGGCCCGCTGGCCGGGGCCGTGGCGCTGGTCGGCATCCTGGCGATCATGCTCATGCTGCTGGCGGTGCTGGCCCTGGTGGTGGTCAAGGCGCTGGCGGCCAGCCCCTGGGGCACGTTCACGGTGGCGATGACGCTGCCCATCGCGCTGCTCATGGGTCTTTACCTGCGCTTCGTCAGGCCCGGCCGCGTCGGCGAGGTGTCGGCCCTCGGTCTTGCGCTGCTGCTGGCTTCGGTGTGGCTGGGCGGTCGCGTCGCCGCCGATCCGCCGCTCGCCGCGGCGTTCACCTTCAGCGGCGCGCAGCTCGCCTGGATGCTGATCGGCTACGGCTTCGCCGCCTCGGTGCTGCCGGTGTGGCTGTTGCTCGCGCCGCGCGACTATCTTTCCACGTTTTTGAAGCTCGGCACGATCGCCGTGCTCGCGCTGGCGGTGTTCCTGACCTGGCCTGCGCTGAAGATGCCGGCGCTGACGCGCTTCGTGGACGGCAGCGGGCCGGTGTGGTCCGGGAAACTGTTCCCGTTCCTGTTCATCACCATCGCTTGCGGCGCGGTGTCGGGGTTCCACGCGCTGGTATCGTCCGGCACCACGCCCAAGATGCTCGCGCGCGAAAGCGAGGCGCGCCCCATCGGCTACGGCGGCATGCTGATGGAAGCCTTCGTGGCGATCATGGCGCTGACCGCCGCGGGCGTGCTGGAGCCGGGCGTGTACTTCGCCATGAACAGCCCCGCCGGGCTGATCGGCAAGACCGCGGCATCCGCCGCGCAGGCGATTACCCAGTGGGGTTTCGCGATCACGCCGGACCTGATCGAGCACACCGCGCGCGAGATCGGCGAGTCCAGCATCCTGTCGCGCGCCGGCGGCGCGCCCACGCTGGCGGTGGGCATGGCGCGGATCCTCCAGCGCCTGGTGCCCGGCGAGGGCATGATGGCCTACTGGTATCACTACGCCATCCTGTTCGAGGCGCTGTTCATCCTCACCACCATCGACGCCGGCACGCGCATCGGCCGCTTCATGATCCAGGACCTCGCCGGCCTGCTGCACCCCCCGCTCAAGCACACCGAGAACTGGTTCGCCAACGTCGCCGCCAGCGCGCTGTGCGTGGCCGGCTGGGGCTGGTTTCTGTACCAGGGCGTGGTCGACCCCCTGGGTGGCATCAACACCCTGTGGCCGCTGTTCGGCATCGCCAACCAGATGCTCGCCGGCATCGCGCTGACTTTCGCCTGCGTGGCGCTGCTCAAGATGAAGCGCGGCCGTTACCTGGGGGTGGTCCTGCTGCCCACCGCCTGGCTGATGGTGTGCACGCTGACCGCCGCCTGGCAGAAGGTGTTTTCCGCCGATCCGAAGATCGGCTTCCTCGCCCACGCCCGGAAGTTTTCCGAGGCGCTCGCGCAGCACCAGGTGCTGGCGCCGGCGCAGTCGGTCTTCGAGATGCGCCGCGTGATCGTCAACGATCAGGTGGACGCCGCGCTGGCGCTGCTGTTCATGGCGGTGGTGGCGGCGATCGCGGTGCTCGGCTTGCGCGCCGCCTGGCGCGCGGCCCGCGCCGCGGCGCCCACGGCGATGGAAGCGCCTTATGTCCCGGCTTCCTCTTGAGCCTCTGGTGAAACGGCTGCGCGCGACCCTGCGACTCGCATCCGCGACCGTGCGGGCAGCGCTGGGCCTGGGCGATTACGAGGCGTATCTGCGCCATCGTCGCGCGCATCATCCCGGCGCGCCGACGCTGACCCGCGAGGAATTTTTCCGCCTGCGTCAGGACGCGCGCTACCGCCGCGGCGCGGCGCGCTGCTGCTGATCGCCCGGCCATGACCTACGCGGAATTTCTCGCCACGCTCGCCGCCGCGCGGCCGCCCGCGGGCCTGTCGGCGCTGCTGACCGCCCTGTGGCTGGAGCGCAAGGGCGACTGGCACGGCGCACACGCGATGGCGCAGGAGATCGACACGGCCGACGGCGCGCGTCTCCACGCCTATCTGCATCGCAAGCAAGGCGATTGGTCCAACGCGCGCTATTGGTATGGGCGGGCTGGCGTGACGCCCGCGCAAGGCACGCTGGACGCGGAATGGGAGCGGCTGGTGCGCGATTTTCTCAGCCCGGGAAGCTCGCGCCAGGCCACGCGCTAGGCCAGAGGCGGCACGCCCTGGCGATGGTGTTCGAGGATGCGGCGGTAAGGTTCCGGATCCTTGATGTGCACTAGATCGCCGGCGCGCGGGAACGTCCAGTCGTACAGGCGCGAGAGGTAGAAGCGAAACGCCGCGGCGCGCAGCGTCAGCGGCCAGGCGGCGCGTTCCGCGGCTTCCGGCTCGCGGCGCGCGCGATAGGCCGTAATCAGCGCCTGCGCGCGTGCGCCGTTGAGGCGGCCATCGGGTTCGGCGCACCAGTCGTTGACCGTCACCGCGAGGTCGTAGAGCAAGGCATCGTTGCAGGCGTAGTAGAAATCGATCACGCCCGACAGCCGCTCCTCGACGAACAGCACGTTGTCCTTGAACAGGTCGGCGTGGATCACGCCCTGCGGCAGCGCCGCCAGCTCGAGCCGCGCCTGCGCGGCGAGCTCTTCTTCGATCAGCGCGCGCGCCGCCGCCTCGACGTGCGGCAGCAGCGCCTGTGCCGTGGCCCGTCGCCAGGCGGCGCCGCGCGGGTTTGCGCTGCGCCCGCGATAGCTGGCCGCGAGCACGTGCAGCTCGCCGAGGACGCGGCCGACCGCCTCGCATTGCGCGAGGGTCGGGAACAGCACGCTCTCGCCGTGCAGGCGCTGCACCAGCGCCGCGGGCTTGCCTTTCAACTCGGCCAGCACGCCGCCGGCGCGCCGCTGCACGGGCAGCGGGCAGGGGAAACCGCGCTGCGCGAGGTGTTCCATCAGGCCGAGATAGAAGGGCAGATCGCTGCGCTCCAGGCGCTCGAAGATGGTCAGCACCCAGCGGCCTTCGGCGGTGTCCACGAAGTAGTTGGTGTTCTCCACGCCTTCGCCGATGCCCTGGAAGCCGAGCAGCTCGCCGAGGTCGTAGGCGCGCAGGAACTCGTGCAGTTCGGCGTGGCTGACGGGCGTGAAGACGGACATGGCGGCCACCGGAGGCGCAGCGCGTAGGTTAGCGGAAAACGCCGGCGCACGAGGTCGGCGCGCGGCGACGGTGTACACTGCGCGCTCGCAGACGATCAGGGAAAGGGGTTGTTCAAGCATCTTCTGCGCGTCACCCATCCGCTCGGCGGTTTGCTCTTGGCTTTCGGCTTCGCCCTGCTGCCGCCGATCCTCGTCGCGGCGCTGGATCGCGAAGACGCCTGGCGCGCCTTCGCCGCGACGCTCGCCATCGCGCTGGCGCTCGGCCTGGCACTGCGCCGCCTGGGCCAGCGCGCGCGGCGCGAGTTGCGCACGCGCGACGGTTACCTGCTGGTGGTCGCGGCCTGGCTCGTGATCGCGGCCGTCGCCGCGCTGCCGCTGTGGCTGGCGCTGCCCGGCCTGTCCTATACCCGCGCCTACTTCGAGGCGATGTCCGGCCTCACCACGACCGGCGCCACCGCGCTTTCCGGCCTGGATGCGCTGCCCCGCGCCGTGAATCTGTGGCGTAGCGAACTCGCCTGGCTCGGCGGCCTGGGCATCATCGGCCTGGCGATGGCGGTGTTGCCGCTGCTGGGCATCGGCGGCATGCAGGTGTATCGCGCCGAGGCGACCGGGCCGATCAAGGAGAGCAAGCTGACGCCGCGCGCCAAGCAGACCGCGCGTTCGCTGTGGCTGATCTACGGCACGCTGACCGCGGCCTGCGCGGTCGCGCTGCGCGCTGCCGGCACGAGCTGGTTCGACGCGATCTGCCACGCCTTCTCGGCACTGTCGCTGACCGCTTTTTCCACCCACGACCGCAACATCGCCTGGTTCCAGGCGCCGCTGGTGGAGGCGGTGCTGGTGGTGTTCATGCTGCTGTCGGCGATCAATTTCGCCACTCATTACCTCGCCTGGCGCGATCGCAGTCTGCGCGCCTACCTGCGCGACCCCGAGGCGCGGGCCATGCTGCTTCTGGTGCTCGGCAGTTGCTTGCTGGTGGCCTTGTACCTGAGGCTCGCCGGGACCTACGGTTCTTACTGGACCGCGCTGCGTTACGTCGGCTTCAACCTCGTGTCGCTGGCCACGGACTGCGGCTTTTCCAGCACCGACTACGGTCAGTGGCCCTTGGCGGCGGCGCTGTGGATGCTGCTTTTGTCCTGCCTGACCGCCTCGGCCGGCTCCACCGGCGGGGGCATCAAGATGATCCGCACCGAGGTGCTGTTCAAGCACAGCGCGCGCGAACTCTATGGCCTGGTGCATCCGACCGCGGTTTACAGCCTCAAGCTCGGCGGCCAGGCGGTGGCCGAGCGCACGGTGTTGTCGGTGTTCAGCTTCATCCATCTCTATACCATCACGGTGGTGGGCCTGAGCCTGCTGCTCGTGGCCTCGGGGATGGATTTCCTGTCGGCGTTTTCCGCCGTCGTCGCCGCCGTCAACAACCTCGGTCCCGGCCTGGGCACGGTGGGGCCGGCGTCGAACTATGCCGCGCTGTCCGAATTCCAGATCTGGGTGTGCACGGTGGCGATGCTCGCCGGGCGGCTGGAGTTGTTCATTCTGCTGGTGCCGCTGACGCCCGCGTTCTGGCGCGATTGACCGGCAGCGGCGCAAGCCGCAACCCGCGGTCGCGCGAATCGGTCGGGGCTGACGCCTCTGCTGCGCGCGATTTCCATCAGACGAACGTCAGCCCGACCTGGAAGAGCTTTTCCACATCGCGAATGCGTTTCTTGTCCACGATGAACAGGATGACGTGGTCCTCGGCCTCCACGACGGTTTCGCCGTGGGCGATCAGCACCTCTTCGCCGCGCACCACGGCGCCGATGGTGGTGCCGGGCGGAAGGCGGATCTCCTCCAGTCGCCGGCCGACGACCTTGGAATTGCTGCGGTCGCCGTGCGCCACCGCCTCGATCGCTTCGGCCGCGCCGCGGCGCAGGCTGTGCACGTTCACCACGTCGCCGCGGCGCACGTGGGCCAGCAGCGCCGACACCGTGGCTTGTTGCGGGCTGATCGCCACGTCGATGGCGCCGCCTTCCACCAGGTCCACGTAGGCCAGACGGTTGATCAGCGACAGCGCCTTGCGCGCCCCCAGGCGCTTGGCCAGCATGGCCGACAGGATGTTGGCCTCGTCATCGTTGGTGACGGCGCAGAACACGTCCACGTCGTCGATGTTCTCTTCTTCCAGCAGGGCCTCGTTGGCGGCGTCGCCGGCCAGCACCACCACGTGGTTGAGCGTTTCCGACAGGCGCTGCGCTTTGTCGCGGTCGTTCTCGATGAGCTTGACCTGGACCTTGTCCGACAGCGCCTGCGCCAGTCGCGATCCGATCTTGCCGCCGCCGGCCAGCATGACGCGCTTGACCGGCCGCTCGAGCCGCCGCAGCTCGGCCATGATCTTGGGGATGTGCGCGGCGGCGGCAACGAAAAATACCTCGTCGTCGGCCTCGATCACGGTGTCCCCTTCGGGCAGGATCGGCTTGCCGCGGCGGTAGATCGCCGCCACGCGCGCGTCCACGCCGGTCGGCAGATGGCTGGGCAGTTCCTTGAGCTGGCGCCCCACCAGCGGACCGCCGTAGTAGGCGCGCACGCCGACCAGGCGCACGCGGCCGTCGGCGAAATCCACCACCTGCAGCGCACCGGGGTGCTCGATCAGCCGCAAAATCGCCTCGGTGACGAGCTGTTCCGGGCTGATGCGCATGTCCACCGACAGCGCGTCGGGCAGGAACAGTTTGTCTTCCTCCTGGTGATACTCTGCCGCCCGCACGCGCGCGATCTTGGTCGGCGTATGGAACAGGGTCTGGCTGATGCGGCAGGCGAGCATGTTGGTCTCGTCGCTGTCGGTGACCGCGATGAGCAGGTCGGCGTCGTCGGCGCCGGCGCGGCGCAGGGTGTCGGGATAGGCCGCGTGGCCGTGGACGGTGCGCAGGTCCAGCCGCTCCTGCAGACGCTTGAGCGTTTGCGCGTCGAGGTCCACCACGGTGATGTCGTTGGCTTCGCTGGCGAGATTTTCGGCCAGCGTGCTGCCGACCTGGCCAGCGCCGAGAATCACGATTTTCATGGCGCGGTTTTCACGAGGCCTCGCACCTTAGCCGCGGCGCTCGGCATGCGCAAGCGCGTTCAGGCGCGCGCTGCCGCCGAGCGCACGCGCGCCACCGCTTCCCGCCAGCCGGCGTAGAGCGCCTCGGCGCGCGCGGCCTCGAGCCGCGGCATGAAGCGCGCCTGCGCGCGCCAGGTGTGCGCGATGTCCTCCAGCGAGCGATAGACGCCGGCGGCCAGCCCGGCGAGCAGCGCGGCGCCCAGCGCGGTCGTCTCCACCGTCTGCGGCCGTACCACCGGGAGTTGCAGGACGTCGGCGAGGAACTGCATCAGCCAGTCGTTCACCGCCATGCCGCCGTCCACGCGCAACTCGGTGGGCGCGGGCGCGTCGGCGCGCATCGCTTCCAGCAGATCGCGGGTCTGGTAGCACACCGACTCCAGCGCCGCGCGCACGATGTGCGCGATGCCGGAATCGCGCGTCAAGCCCAGGATGGCGCCGCGCGCCTGCGGGTCCCAGTACGGCGCGCCCAGACCGGTGAAGGCCGGCACCAGATAGACGCCGCGCGTGTCCGCGATCGAGCGCGCGAGACTTTCCGACTCGCCCGCCTGCCGGATCAGATGCACCGCGTCGCGCAGCCACTGCACCGCCGCACCGGCGACGAAGATGCTGCCTTCCAGGGCGTAGGCAACCCGGCCGGCGCAGCGATAGGCGAGGGTGCTCAGCAAGCGATGGCGCGAGAGCCTAGGCTGGCTGCCGGTGTTGAGCACCAGGAAACAGCCGGTGCCGTAGGTGGACTTGATCATGCCCGGTTCGAAACAGGCCTGGCCGACGACGGCGGCCTGTTGGTCGCCGAGGACGGCGCGGATCGGGATCGGCGCGCCGAACAGCTCCGGCGCCGTCTCGCCGTAGTCGGCCGCGCTGTCGCGCACTTCCGGCAACAGCGCGGCGGGCACGTCGAAAAAGCTCAACAATTCCTCGTCCCAGCGCTGCGCCTGCAGGTCGTAGAGCAGGGTGCGCGAGGCGTTGGTCGCGTCGGTGGCGTGCAGCCTGCCGCCGGTGAGTTTCCACAGCAGCCAGCTATCGACGGTGCCGAAGGCGAGTTCGCCGGCTCGAGCCCGCGCCCGCGCGCCCGGCACGTGGTCGAGCAGCCAGGCGATCTTGGTGGCGGAGAAATAGGGATCGAGCAGCAGCCCGGTCTTGGCCTGCAGCCAGCGCTCGCGCGTCGGTTCGCCATGCCGCGCGCACCACTCGGCGGTGCGCCGGTCCTGCCAGACGATGGCGGGGTGGATCGCGCGGCCGCTGGCGCGTTCCCAGATCAGCGCGGTTTCGCGCTGATTGGTGATGCCCAGCGCGGCGACGTCGGCGGCGGCGAGCCCGGCCTCGCCCAGCGCCGCGCGCACGCAGGCGAGCGTGTCGTCCCAGATGCGCCGAGGATCGTGTTCCACCCAACCGGGCTGCGGAAACGACTGCGGCAGCTCGCGCTGAGCCGAGCCGAGTTTGCGGCCCTCGCGGTCGAAGATGATGGCGCGCGTGCTGGTCGTGCCCTGGTCGATCGCCAGCAAGGCGAAGGACGTCATCGCGATCGGTTCAACCCGCGCGGTCGGCAGGCGCGGAAGTGAGGACCGGACCCGTGGGCTTGCCGGTGGGCGAACCGCCGGGCGGTTCCAGGCTCACCGCCAGGGTGATGGCGGGGCTACTGGCGAGTTCCTTGGGCAAGGCCAGGGTGCCTTCCCCGCGCGTCGGCAGCAGGCCGATCGGCACCGGGCCCTGCGGGGAGATCCACCACAGTTCCAGACTGTGCGCGCCGAGCTGCGGATACTCGCCGCGGGCCACGGCGTGCAGTTCGCCTCGCGCCGGCACCAGCGACAGCGTCCATTGCATGTTCGAATCCGGCAGCTTGAGCAGTGCCACGTACTGGGCGCTCTCCGCGGCCGGCGGCGCAGAGCCGGGCGGCACGACGCGGTATTGCGTGAACAAGACCAGCGCGACGATGGCGGCGGCCGCGGCGATGCCGGCCCACACGCGCCACAAAGGCGCAGGCCGCGGTTCGGCGCGCCGGGCGGGCCTCTGGCGGCTGGCGGCGATGCGGCGTTCGAGCGCGGCCCACACGCCGGCCGCGGGTTGCTGCGGCGGCAGACGCAGGGCGAGGCTGGCCAAGCGCGCTTCCCAGCGCCCGACCTCGGCGCGCAGCGCCGCGTCGGTTTGCACGAGGCGCTCGAAGCGCCGCCGCGCCGCGCCGCGCAGGGTGCCCAGCGCGTACTCCGCGGCGAGCATGCTGCGCAGGGCGGGATCGCGCCGGTTCATGCCGCAGACTCCTCCAGGCATTCGCGCAGCCGCGCCAGTCCGCGCCGCACCCAGCTTTTGACGGTGCCCAAGGGCGCCTGGAGCGCGCGCGCCAGCTCCGGATGGCTATAACCGCGGAAATAGGCGAGCAGCACGCTGCGCCGCTGTTCTGTGGACAGGCGTCGCATGCACTCGGCCAGGCGCTCGCTGGATTGCGCCGCCGCGGCGCCCTCTTGGGGGTCGTCGCCCGCTGCGGTCGCTTCCAGCGCTGCAGCGCCGTCGTCGTCGGGGAGCTCCGTTTCCGGGCGTTTCATGCGCAACAGATCCAGCGCGCGGTAGCGGGCCACGGTCAGAAGCCAGGTCAAAGGCGCTCCGCGCGAGGGTTCATAGGTTTCCGCCTTCTGCCAAATCTTGAGGAAGCAATCCTGCAAGGCCTCTTCGGCCCAATCGCTGCGTTGCAGAATACGTAGCAGCAGGGCATACAGATGCCCGGCCGAAATCCGGTAAAGCTCGGCAAAAGCGCGTTCGTCTCCACGCCCGACGGCGGCGAGCAGCATCGTCAGGCGTTGCGGTTCCGCGGCGGTGGGGTTCATGTGTCGTTGTTTCCGGTACGTCCGCCAGCTCGGTTTGGATGATAGCAAGCCTCGGCTGCTACACTGCGCGCATCAAACAGGGCGGCACCGCCGCCCGACCATTCTGGAGAGGGACGATGTCGGATGCCAAGGTCTATCGCCGGATCGCGCGCTTGAGCGAGGAGTTCCCCGGCCTGTTGGCGGCGCTCAAGCCCGGTTTGAAGGGGCTGGTGCCGGACGATACCAATTTCACCGAGGAATCCTACGACGAGCTGTTCGCGATCCTCGCGGCGGCGCTGTACTCCGTGAAGGATGCCAAGCTGCGCAAGGCCTCGGCCAACGCCTCGGGCGGCAATCCCAAACTGGTGGCGCTGTTGATGGACGAAGGCGAGAAGGACAAGGACGCCGCGCTGGTGGAACGGATTCTCGAGCGTCTGGCACCTTACGTGCCGCCGCAGGTGTTCCTGCAGACGCTGGCGACGATGCACGCCAACGACGCGCCGGCATTCCGCGAGTATCACGGCGCCATCCAGCGCATCGTGGCCGATCTCTACCGGATCGCCACCGGTTTTGCGCCGGGCGAGCACTGCCCCGCGGCGCTGGTGCGCTGGGCTTCCGGCCCCAATCGCGAGCGGATCCGCGCCGAGCTGTTCGGTTAGCGAACCCGCAAAAAAGCGCGCAAAAAAAAGCGGCCGGAGGACCGGCCGCCTTTCTGGGTCACGCGGGTCAGGACGCGGCGCTCAGTGCTGAATCTGCGCGTCGGTGGACGTGGAAACGCCGGCTTCGACCTTGGTATTCGAGACGGCTTGGCCTGCCGCCTTGGCTTGCGCTTCGGCGTCGGCTTTCACCGCACCGGCGGTTTTGCTTGCGGCGTGCGCGGTTTTCTTGGCCAGGTGCTTGGCCGAGTGGGCGGTCTCCGCGGCCGCCGTGCCGGTCGCTTTGGCGGTGTCCTTCACGGCGCCGGTGGCCGTTTCGGTGGTGTCCTTGACCGCCGCACCGAGGCCCAGTCCGTGCGACGCGCCGGCCTGGACATCGATCGAGCTCTCGGCGGCCAGCCCAGCTTGTGCACCGGCATTGTGGGTATCGACGCCGAGGCTTGCGCCCGCGCCGGCCGCGAGAGCGCCGGCGGCAGCCGTGGCCGACAGGCCCGCCGCGCCCAGGCCCAGCAGTGCTCCCAGTAGCCATTGGTTCTTCATCGCAAATCTCCGTGTGGTTGTTGATGGGGATCGTTCGGCACATCGCCCATCGGCGCGTCGCCGTGAGCGCGATCAGCTTGCCCGAGCGGCATGAATGACCCCTGAACACCGCGGCTTTGCGATCCCGGTTCCGCGAAAATAAAAAGGCGACCGCGTTGGCGGTCGCCTTGAACCCGTCGCTGGGCTGTCGGCGGCTTAGTTGGAGCCGGACGGAGCCGCTTCCTCGGCGGGAGCGGTTTTCTTCTTGGAATGCTTCGTGGCGTGCTTCTTGGATGTCGCGTGATGCTTGACATGCTTGGTCGCCTTCTTCGGCGCGGTCGCGTCGCTGGCGGGCGCGGCCGGCGTCGCAGCCTGGGCCGCCGGGGTGGCGGGTTCGGCCGGAGTCGCGGGGGCGCCTTCCTGGGCGAGCACGGGGCCAGCGGACAGGGCGGTGGTCAGCAGCATGGCGGACAGCAGTTTGGAACTCATCGACTTCTCCTGGATGATGTGGTGCGGGGCCGTGGCTCGCTCGCGGTGCGAGCGAGGCGGCAGGTTCAATAATTCACTCGCTTGCATGAATGGCCTCTGAATCCGTGCGTATCTCCCCGTCACGGGCCTCGAGGCCGCGCAAAACTTATCACGAAAACGGCGCGCACGCTGCGGCGGCAGCGATCCTGAGGGTGGTGGCGGCGATTCCTCGCGGCCGGGTGGCCAGCTACGGCCAGGTCGCGAGGCTGGCGGGCCTGCCGCGCCGCGCGCGCCTGGTCGGCGCCGTGCTGCGGGCGGCGCCGGCGACGCCCGAGTTGCCCTGGCACCGCGTGCTCAACGCCGCGGGCCGTATCGCCTTGCCGGACGGCAGCCCCGCCGCGCGCGAGCAGCGCCGGCGCCTGCGCGCGGAGGGCGTGGCTTTCGTCCGCGGCCGCGTCGATCTGGAGCGCTACGCCTGGCGACCCCACGACGCTTCGCCGCTGCTCGATTGAGCGCTCACCAGATCGTCACGCGCCGGGCTGGCGGCAGATACATTTTGTCGCCGGGCCGCACGTCGAAGACGCGGTAGAACGGTTCCTGGTTGCGCAAAGGGAAATTGCCGCGGCACATCGGCGGCGAATGCGGATCGATCTTGATGCGGCGGATCGCCTCGTTGTCGCGCACTTTGGCACGCCACACCTGCGCCCAGCCCATGAAGAAGCGCTGGTCGCCGCTGAGGCCGTCGATCACTGGCGCCGGATGGCCGCCGAGCGAGAGCTGATACGCCTTGTAGGCGATCGCCAGGCCGGAGTTGTCGGCGATGTTCTCGCCCAAGGTCAGCTCGCCGTTGACGTGGTAACCGGGGACCGGTTCGCAGGCTTCATACTGTTTGACCAGGGCCGCGGTCTTGGCGGCGAATTGCTCGTGATCCTGCTTGGTCCACCAGTCGTTGAGATTGCCGTCGCCGTCGTACTGGCTGCCCTGATCGTCGAAACCGTGGCTGATCTCGTGACCGATCACGGCTCCGATGCCGCCGTAGTTGACCGCGTCGTCGGCTTGGGGATTGAAGAACGGCGGTTGCAAAATCGCGGCTGGAAAAACGATCTCGTTCATCTCGGGGTTGTAGTAGGCGTTGACGGTCTGCGGCGTCATGTCCCAATCCTCGCGGTCGATCGGCTGGCCGAGCTTGCGGATGTTGCGCCGGTACTCGAAGGACTGGGCGCGCATCACGTTGCCGACCAGGTCCTCGGCGTCGAACACCAGGCCGGTGTAGTCGCGCCACTTGCTCGGATAGCCGATCTTGGGCGTGAACTTGGAGAGTTTTTCCAGCGCCTTGCGCTTGGTGGCAGGGCTCATCCAGTCCAGCGTCTGGATGCTCTGGCGATAGGCCTCCAGCAGATTCTTCACCAGCGCGTCCATGCGCGCCTTGGACGCCGGCGGGAAATACTTGGCCACATACAGCCGGCCCAGCCCTTCGCCGATGCTCCTCTCCACCAGGTTCACGCCGCGCTTCCAGCGCGGCAGGTTCTGCGGGATGCCGGACAGCGCCGTGCGGTAGAAGGCGAAGTTCTCCTCGACGTAGGACTTGGAAAGGTAGGGCGCGTAGTCGGACAGCGCGTGCCATTTGAAATAGGTCTTCCAGGTGGACAGCGGCGTGCGGGCCAGCAGGCGGTCGAAGCCCCGGATGTAGCTCGGCTGGCTCACCACCAGGTAATCCACTTTCCCTGCGATGCCGGCGTCGAGCAGATAGCGGTTCCAGTCGTAGCCGGGGGCGAGCCGGGCGAGCTGGGCGATGGGGACCTTGTTGTAGGTCTTCACCGGATCGCGGTTCTGAACCTTGGTCCACTGCACCTTGGCCAGCGCGGTTTCCAGGCGCAGGATGTCGTCGGCATGCGCGGCGGCCCGCGCATCGCCGCTCAGGCCGAGCATCTTTTCGATGTGCGCGCGATACTCGCCGCGGATTTTCTTGAGCCTGGGATCGTCCTGCAGGTAGTAGTCGCGATCCGGCAAGCCCAGGCCGCTTTGGGTGAGATCGACCACGTAACGCGTCGAATCCTTGGCGTCCTGATGCACGTAGGGCGCATAGGGCGTGTCGACGCCGATCATCGACAGGTAAGCGATCAGCGCCGGAATCTCGCGCTTGCTCTGGATCCCGTCGATGCGCGCGAATACCGGCGCCAGGGGCTTGAGCCCGAGCTGCTCCAGGCGCGCTTCGTCCATGAAGCTCGTGTAGAGCGCGGCGATACGCGCCTGATCGGGATCGGTGGGGTCGGGCGACTGCTGCGCCGCTTCGATCAGCCCGCGGAGTTCCTGCTTGGCCTCGTCGTCGAGTATGTCAAAGGAGCCGTACCCGGCCTTGTCCGGCGGGATCGGAGTCTGCGCCAGCCATTTGCCGTTAACGTGGCGGTAGAAATCGTCCTGGGCGCGGACCGAATCGTCCAGGTACTGCAGGTCGATGCCCGCGCCGAGGGTCTCAGCGGCGCGCACGGCCGCACTCGCGAAAAGCAGGGCGCAAACGGCCCCGCACAGCCAGCATTTCATGGTCTGCTCCCGAATCGATGGAACTTCGCACCGCCGGATGATAGCAGCGCGATTTACGGGCTCGCCGAGACGGAGGCGGCGATCAGCCCGATGGCGAGCCAGTAAGTCGAGAGAATCAGCGCCTGCGCACCGCGGTAAGGCCCGCCGAACTGGCGCAGCGCGAGCGCCGAATCCGAAACCACGAACAGCAGCGCGCCCGCCAAGGCCAGGCCCGCGGCGCGGTCGCCCTGGGCATGGAGACGCAAGGCGGCGGCCAGCGCCATGGCCAGCAGCACCAAGCAATACAGGGCCACCGGCAGCTTGAGTTTGCCGGCGCGTGGCAGCAGCCAGGCGGCGAGGGCGGCGCCATAGGCCACCAAGGCCAGGGTCCAGGTCGGCGGCCAGGCGAGCGGCACGCCGAGCAGGAACGCGCGGATCAAGAGCAGGTGCGCGACAAGAAAGCTGCCGAGCCCCGCGGCGAACCAGCGCTCGCCGGCGAACATCAGGCACACGTCGCCGACCAGCGACAGCGCCAATGCAGCCACGATCCAGACCCGGCCCGCCGTGTCCGGGGCCCAAGCCGCCGCCGCCAGGATCAGCGCGCTGGTGAACGGTTTGAGCAGATAGAACGCGCGCCGGCGCCGCTCCTCCCAATCGGCACCGATGGCCAGCAGCGCGGAAATCGCGGCGGCGACATACAGGGCTGTTATCATCAACCCAGCATAAAAGAAAAGCCCAGGCGTTGGCCTGGGCGGGCTGACGAGAGCCCAAGGACGAGAAGGGCTGTTCTCGCGTCCACAAGACTAGGCGAGTGATGTGAAACGCATGTGACGGCGGCAAAGGCGGACGTGGACAAGATCGTCAAGACGCAAGCGGAATGGCAGGCGCAGTTGACCCCGGAGCAGTACCGGGTCACGCGCGAGGGCGGGACCGAATGCGCCTTCACCGGCGCGCTGTGGGACGAACACCGCGACGGCATTTTTCACTGCGTGTGCTGCGGCGCGGCCCTGTTCGATTCGCGCGCCAAATTCGAGTCCGGCACCGGCTGGCCGAGCTTTTTCCGCCCCGCGGACGGCGCGCCGCTGGAGATGCGCGAAGACCGTAGCCACGGCATGCGCCGCATCGAAGTGCGCTGCGCGCGCTGCGACGCTCATCTGGGCCACGTGTTCCCCGACGGCCCGCCGCCGACCGGTCTGCGTTACTGCATCAACTCCGCCGCGCTGCGCTTTGCGCCGCGCGAAACGCCGTGAGCGTCCCGTGAGAGTCCACTGGCTGCAACACGCCGAATTCGAGGATCTCGGCTGCATCGGGCCGTGGCTGGCCGAACGCGATCACGCCGTGCGCGGCACGCGCCTGTACGCCGGCGAGCCGCTGCCGGCACTCGAGGACTTCGACGCGCTGATCGCGATGGGCGGGCCGATGAACATCTACGAGTATTCGCGCCATCCCTGGCTGCGTGCGGAGAAAAACCTGATCCGCGCGGCCATCGACGGCGGCCGGCTCGTGCTCGGCATCTGCCTGGGCGCTCAGCTCATCGCCGACGTGCTCGGCGGCCGGGTGACCCGCAACGCGGAGCCGGAGATCGGCTGGTTCGAGGTGGAGCTGACCGCGGCCGGCGGCGGTTGTCGCTGGTTCATCGACCTGCCGGAGCGTTTCACCGCGTTCCACTGGCACAGCGACACCTACGCCCTGCCCCCGGGCGCGGAAAACCTGGCGCGCAGCCGCGCCTGCGCGCAGCAGGCCTTCGCCTGGGGCGAACGGGTGTTGGGCCTGCAGTTCCACCTGGAAGTCACGCGCGCGAACGCCGAGGAATGGTTCCGCCACGAACGGCCCGAGCCGGCGCGTTACGTCCAGACGCCCGAGGAAATCCTCGCGCAAACCCAGGCCTTCGACGACAACCATCGCTGGATGCGCGCCATCCTGGCGCGCTTTCTGGCCGACTGAAATCTCTTCAGACGCCGAGCGCCACCCGCTGCACGCGTTCGGTGACGGCCGGCGTTCGCCGACGCATCCGGCGATGCCCATGCCTGCGGCCACCGAGTTCGTCGATGAACTGGCGCAGCGCCGCGATCGCCTCGGCGCGGCCGTCGCGCGCCTGGCGGTTCATGTTGGAACGGTACCGGTCGTAGTCGCCCATGAAACGGTCCACGTCGGCCGGCGCCAGGCGGCGGCGATCGCCGCGCAGACCCACGCCCAGGCGCTCCACCATCCAGGCGTTGAGGCGTTGTTCGAAAGCGTCTTCGGGCAAGGCCAGGATCGGTTTGCCGAAGTGGATCGCCTCGCCGATCAACTGGCTGCCGGCCGTGGCGATCACCGCGCGACAGGCGGCCAGGTCGCGCACGAAGCCTTCATCGCTCGGCGCGCGGAACTCGAGATTGTCGGAAACGCCGCGGTGCGGCGTGCCGTAGATCACCACTGGTCGCTCGAGCTGACGCAGCGTGCGGTCGAGCGAGGCCGAATACTGGTGCTCGCCCTTGTTGAAATAAGCCAGCAGGAATTCGCCCTCGCTCGCTTTCGTGCGCAGCACCGCCTCGCGCAGCATGGGGCCGACCAGGCGTACTTGCGGGTAGGCGGGTTCTGCCGGGTAGAAGCTGGAGATCAGGATGCGCTGGGGCACGCCCATCAGCAGTCGATAGGCGTGCGCGTCGCGCGCCCCGGCGAGGCGCAACTCCGGCGGAAAATGCGGTTTGCAGTAGGCGATGATGCCGACGTGGTCGTAGCCGATGCGCGGCAAGCCCAGCTTCATCGCCGCACGATGGGTCCAGGCTTCGGAGTCCGAGATGACCAGCTCGATTCTGCGGCGCCGGAACTCGCGTTCCACCTGCTCGCGGCCCGCTCCTGCGAGCAGCACATCGGTCAGCGGCGCGAGATTGCGTGCCAGCGTGCGCGGCACGGAGTAGGTGCCGCGCTCGTTATACACGTAGCCCAAGGTGGGAATGCGCACGGTGGGAAAGCGCGGGGACAACACCTCGTAGGCATCGCCGCCGGCGAAGACGGTGATCTCGTGCTCGGCCGCCAGCGCGGCGAGCGCCGCGGCGCTGCGCACGGCGTGGCCGCGTCCGTAGCCCATGACGCCGTAGGCGATCCGCATTTCGCGCTCCTGTGCAGTTTAAAGCACGCTAGCCGCGGCCCATGAAGGCGGCATGAAGTTTCGATTGCCTCGGCGTGACGGAACTGCGGTCAGCCGCCGGTTATGATTGGCGCATCGCCCTCGAATGCCGGCCCATGGATTCCCTCTTCGACGTGGAGCTGCTGGTCGCTTTTTTCACGCTGGCGGCACTGGAAATCGTGCTCGGCGTGGACAACCTGATCTTTCTGTCGATCAGCGCCGCGCGGCTGCCGCCGGCGCAGCAGCCACGCGCCCGCACGCTGGGCCTGGCCGGCGCCATGGTCACGCGCATCTTGCTGCTCCTGTCGCTGGCGTTCCTGGCGCGGCTGACCAATCCCTGGGTGACGGTGTTCGGGATGGAGCTGTCCGGCCGCGACTTCATCCTGCTGCTCGGCGGCTTGTTCCTGATGGCCAAGAGCACGCTGGAGATCCACGAACAGCTCGAAGGGGCGCAGGCGGACCCGCCCGTGGCGCGCGCGCGCGCGCGGTTTTTCTCGGTGATCGTGCAGATCATGCTGCTCGACATCGTGTTCTCGCTGGATTCGGTGATCACCGCGGTGGGCATGACGCGCAACATTCCGGTGATGGTCGCCGCCATCGTCGCAGCGGTGGTCGTGATGATGTTTTTCGCCGGTCCCGTGGCGCGCTTCGTCGACGCGCACCCGACCATCCGCACCCTGGCCTTATCCTTCCTGATCCTGATCGGCATGTCGCTGGTGGCCGAGAGCCTCGATTTCCACGTGCCGAAGGGGTATCTCTATTTCGCCATGGCCTTTTCGACGGTCGTGGAGCTGATCAACCTGCGCATTCGCAAGCGCGCCGCGTCCTCTGCGAAATAGCCGGCCCTCGCTCGCTAACACCCCGCGCTTCGCGCGGGGCCCGGCACGCGGCTCGGGCCGTACCGTTACGAAATCGCTGGAGCCGGGCGCGGGTTGTGTGGCGTGCGGCGTATCGGCATGCGGCCGCAGCCGGTAAAATGCGCGCATGCTGCGAATCCCCGAAGCCGATCCGGCACTGGCGCGCCTGGTCGCCGCGCTGAACCCCGCGCAGCGCGAGGCGGTGACGGCGCCGCCGGAGCATCGCCTGGTGCTGGCCGGCGCGGGTTCCGGCAAGACCCGCGTGCTGACGCACCGCATCGCCTGGCTGGTGGCCGCAGAGAACGTCTCGCCGCACTCGATCCTGGCGGTGACTTTCACCAACAAAGCGGCGGCGGAAATGCGCACGCGCCTCGAACAGCTGCTGAACGTGCCGGTGCGTGCGCTATGGGTCGGTACCTTCCACGGCACCGCGCACCGCATGCTGCGCCTGCATTGGAAAGAGGCGCGTCTGCCGCAGAACTTCCAGATCCTCGACGCCGACGATCAGCAGCGCCTG
>Ga0070740_10002692_pt1 | contig 20145 bp, 17 predicted proteins | sample Coa_R2_FD_67286 | JGI IMG/M metagenome (GOLD analysis project Ga0070740, IMG submission 67286) | Surface soil microbial communities from Centralia Pennsylvania, which are recovering from an underground coalmine fire - Coalmine... | ecosystem: Environmental > Terrestrial > Soil > Unclassified ...
ATATTCAAATCCTGTGCTGCAAGCTTTGAAGAGATTTGCGCAACCATATTGGGTATGTTTTTATTCACAATCGCCAATCTGGCTGTCGTGTTATTCGGGGAAACTTCCACGGCAGGAAAATTCACTGCGTTTGTAATGGCGCCAAATTCAAGATAACTTCGTACCTGTTTCGCGATCATGACAGCACAATTTTCTTCGGCTTCTTTCGTTGATGCACCCAAATGCGGCAAGCTGATTACTTTCGGATGATTCTTTAAAAGCGAACACGGAAAATCCGTGACATAAGCAGACACTTTATTTTCGTTCAATGCATCAGCCAGCACGCGGTCATCGATAATACCGTCCCGGGCAAAATTCAACAGGACAACACCACGTTTCATCCGCTGCATGCGTGATACATTGATCATATGTCTGGTTGCGTCTGTAAGAGGAACATGAAAACTCACGAAATCGGACTCGATGAGCACATCATCAATACTGGTTGCTTGCCTGACATTGGCAGACAATTCCCAGGCACGGTTAACCGTAATCGTTGGATCATACCCGATAACATTCATTCCAAGGCTGACAGCGGCATTGGCAACCTTGACACCCACACTTCCCAGCCCGATGATACCAAGTTTCTTGCCCATCAATTCAAATCCAACAAATTGCTTTTTATTTTTTTCGATTTCCCTGTCGAGCTCGGCATCATCACTTTTTAAATGACTGACATAATTCCAGGCCTGACAGATATTGCGGCTTGCCAGCAACATCCCTGCAATCACCAGTTCGCGCACTGCATTTGCATTTGCACCAGGCGTGTTAAAAACAGGTATGCCTCGTTGAGTCAGCATCGATATCGGTATATTGTTTGTCCCCGCTCCAGCTCTGCCAATTGCTTTCACCGAACCTGGGATATCCGTGCCATGCAACACCTGGGAGCGGACAAGAATGGCATCCGGATGCTGCAGCTCGGAAGCCACTTCATAAAGGTCACGGGGAAACTGATCCAGTCCTACCGTTGCGATGGTATTCAACGTTTGGATTTTAAACATTTCTGCTCCCAGGAATTTATATTTTAAAGTATGATATAGATATGAATCATTACCTTGGGTATATAACATGACATCACTTAATTGGCAATTAACCAGTCCGGTTTCTGCGATAGTTTTCGATTGTGACGGTACCTTAAGCTCGATAGAAGGCATTGATTTTTTAGCCAAAAATAATGGCGTCGGCGACTCTGTGAAATCGCTGACCTCAGAAGCAATGGGCAAATCAGGACTTAACCCCGGTCTCTACCAGCAGCGACTCGACCTGGTTTTTCCAAGACGCGAACAAGTCTATGCCCTGGGTCACCAGTATTATGCACACCGCGCGCCCGATGTCGCTGATGTAATCAGTCTGTTACGACGACTGAACAAGTCTTTGTACCTGGTGTCAGCGGGCGTCAATCCTGCTGTCAAAATATTTGGTGAAATGCTGCAAATTCCTGCTGAAAATGTTTTCGCCGTTGATCTCAGATTCGATCAGCAAGGAAACTTCCTCGATTTTGAAAGATCTTCCCCGCTGGTGAACAATGATGGCAAGCGCGCCATTGTCCAGCAGCTTAAGTCACAACACCAGGAAATCATTCATATTGGAGATGGATTAAATGACATTGTCACACTTGATATCGTGACACGCTTCATTGGCTACGGCGGCGTTTCCTATCAAAAAAATATTGCCGACTTATGCAATTACTATATCAACACATTATCGTTTGCTCCTCTGGTTCCACTGGTATTAACCAAGGAAGAATCATCGAATTTGCTGCCCGAGGAACAGGCTCTTTATCAAAAAGGATTGACCTCGATTAACGAAGGCAAAGTCCAAATCAGCCAGTAGACACGTTAACTGCGAGTCGCTTTTTTATATGCTGCGATGACAAGTTCAAATAATTCCGGATTGCCGAACAGCCGGACCCTTTTGCCTTCACGCAAATTGGCTAACGGGATGGGATAGGTAATCAGCATCTCTTGAAATGGTTCAGCTTTAACGGCCAATTCCCCATTATCATTCCAGATCGACGCAAAACCTGGACATACTTCCTCAGCCTTGTCCCAAATAATGTCACTCACCACAATCCAGCAATGATTATCAAATGCCCGCGAAATAAAATGACTTTTGCGTTGCAGATAATTTAACATGTGCGCGTCATTCTGCACTCTGTTAAATGATGGACAGAAAATGATTCGAGCTCCCTGAAGCGCAGCAAGATGCGCAGGCTCCCGATATGCACTGTCCAGGCAGATCATCACGCCATATTTGACGCCTTTTTTTTCGAAGACTGGAAACTCACGACCCAATGAATAATAATCATATGGAGAATAAGTATAGGCTTTTCGATATCTTCCCAGACACACGCCTTTTTCAATCACGACAATCGTATTATAAATCCTGTTCTCTTCAACTTCATTCAAACCCAGCAGCACGGTGGTTGTATGAAACCTGGAAAAACGCTTGCAGAGATTGGCGAATTCAGGGCTTTTTAAATCGATTGCATGCTGCAACGCGTGCTCTCTGGATGAAAAATATCCGTGCAGATAGGATTCAGGAAAACAGAGCAAATCGATTTCCTGTTTTTCTGCCAGATTGGCCGTCTCCAAAACTTTCTCCAGATTCGCCTGACTATCACCTTCCGTGATATGACATTGAAAAGCTGCAACTGTCAAAAAATCATTTTTCTTCATGAAATCTCCTGATTGTTTGTTATTCAGGCTGGCATTAGCACACCCTTACCTCCTTATGCCAAACCAATAGTACCGGCAGCTGCCAGAAAATGAATCATACCATTCTCTAAGCTTATATTAATTATTACATTTTTTACCTTCATAAATCTCACTTTAACTGGTGCTAAAATTAAAACATAAGAATGGAGTAAAGGAGTTGGCCCATGCAATCCATCAAGGCAGGCAAGCTGATTACCTTGTTTAAAATCTCTGTCTTTATAATGATAGTATCGTGCGCGCCAGACGTGTACGCGGAATATTATATTGTCTACCCGGCTCCCAATCCTGTGTTTGCATGCCCAAACTGCTATGTCAGAGAAACAGTATGGAGACCACATCGTGTACATCATCACGCAGCAAAACATCATCGATGTGGATATTACCGGCACTATCGAAATTATGCCTATGACATCAGATGCGTTGTTCCCGCTTGTGGCGGCTGCATGCCGCCGCCACCGCCATGCATGTCCTGCGCGCGCTCGCCTGACTTTGTTCAATTTAACTGGAATCCAGGCGCATATGGTCATGGAAGATATGTCAGAATCGATGAATTCGATACAAACGATCCCGACCTGAGCACAGGCGACGATGATGCGAGCATACACCCGGATATGGATATAGATTACTAACCGAATGTGATTGCTGGTTTTATTTATCAAAAAAATAATGAGGAGGATTTTACATGAAAATAAAACTGTTAATCATCACGTGTCTTTGCTGCACCGGTTTTCTGACTGGATGCGCCAGCTGTGATTCATGCGGCGGCTGCTCCACGCCAAGCTGTGGATATTACGATTACAATTCCAAGTGCGGACTCCCAAGCTGCACGGATAATAATTATTATGATCATTATTATTCGAATCCATGCCCGGGTCCCTATAGTTGCGATGTGGATCCATAGATTGGTGACGGGGTTGAATCGGCATGCTTGTTCAGCCCTGTGACATATGAACTGATGCTATTCGATAAAAGACCAGCCCGGCACACCAGGTAGAACCGGGCATCATCGATAATGCTGTTACTGGGATTTCTTTAATCCTGGGGAGGAATTGATTTCCTCTTTTGATGTGTCTGATGGACCATTTACACGCGCAGTAACAGCAGGTTTGAAAAACCGTGAACTGAGACCTTCCTTCATAGAGCTCAGACCATTCGCCACGCCATGCAAGGCCTTACCCCAACCATATTCATTCACCGCCAGCAATTCAAGCGTCAAGCCAATGCCTAATTTGGCGTACATGGAATAGCTATCGCAACACCCTGACAGTGTGTCATAGGCTGTGACCAATAGAATAGCCGTGCCTGCCGATGCACTGATGGTGTGATTTGGAACATTCGGACTTGTTAATGACCACAGATAACTCCCTGTGTCTGTAACCGTGTTTCTGGCTCTTTCCAACATGTTGAATTCCCTCTCCCTTCACTGAACATCAATAAAAATATCCATTTGAAAAAATAATATAATCCATGATATTGGAAAATATCAAATTGGCCCGAAGATATCATGCATGCATGATATACAGTTTAACGAATTCTGCTTCCATATCATTCAATTCAGTATGAGTCAAGCATAGCCGCATAGGCAATATCTATCTGTTAAGGCTATAATCATATTAGGTATTATCAGAAGCGAGCAGATATATGTTTAAATTTATTTCCAGGATACTTATCTTCGCTCTTGCACTAATCAGATGGGCTCTCGTTGTAATGCTGTTATTAACCATCTTCGGCCTGGTCATGCCATACATGTCGAATCTGAATGACTATTCTTATCTGCAGCCCATTATTAATTTTGAAATCACATTCAATAATTCAGTCGAACATTACGTTCCAACAAAAATCGCCGGCTTTGATTTGTCCCGCGTGATTACACTTGTTGCGATATTGATCCTGATTGATCTCACGAAATCTTTCTCAGAAAAAATCCGATTTATCGAGCAAAAACGCAGAATGATGCGGGAATTGAAACAAATTCAGAAAACCTATAAATCATCAACCCAGAAAGACAAAGTTGCGCTGCTTGCAAGCAAAATGGAAGCAGCGAGCCTGGCATCAGGAAAAAATCGCCAGGAATTGTTGAAAGAATTTGCGAATATCAAAAAAGAACTGGAAAAGATTGGCCGCGATCTTGCATTTCTTGCTATTGATGTCGAAGATTCAACAGGCATGAAACAGGGTGAGGATCCTGGCATTGTCGAGCATGATTTTCTGGAATATCACAATTTTGTTGAAGCAAAATTCAAGGAACACGGCCTGATCAAGGCAGCATGGACACCAGATGGGGTGATGGCTTGCTTTAATACCATAGAAGATGCCGTGCAAGCTGCCCAGAATATTCTGAATGGCCTGGAATACTTCAATCGAAGTGTAAAAGTAATGAAGCGTGATTTTGTCATTCGATGCGGCATTAATGCCGGACATGTGTATTATGACGATTCCATTCCTCTCGAACAATTCAGTGACCGGACCATAGACATCGCAGGACATATGCAAAAACATGCCCCGGCTAATTCAATACTGATCGCGAAACAAATGATTGAACCCGTATCATCACGCGATAATTTTACACCGACAGAACGTATTGTTGACGGTCTTGAAGTGTGTGAATGGAACAAGGCTGATACTAAAACCTCATAAAATTATAAGGCAGATATGTTATCACCTGCTGTTCACCAGATTGCATTGGTCACTGGCGCGAATCGAGGCATTGGACTTGAAGTATGCCTGCAACTTGCGCAAAAAGGTCATACCGTACTATTAGGCTCACGTGATCCAGAAAAAGGACGCGCCGCAGCCGAAAAGCTCGGCAATGAAAATAGCATCAATGGCAAGATCATTCCCTGTCAGCTGGATGTAACCAGTGATGATTCCATCAATCAACTATTTCAGACCGTGAATGACACCTATGGACATCTGGACATTCTGATCAATAATGCTGGCATTCTTTATGATACCTGGGAGAAAGCCTCCACTGCTGATCTAGAAGGCACGGTCAGACAGGCCATTGAAACCAATCTCTTTGGTGCCTGGAGAATGATTCGCGTATTTCTGCCCTTGATCAAAAAATCCCGTCATGGCCGGATTGTAAATGTCTCAAGCCAGGCAGGATCAATTAATGAAATGGGAAACGGTCCTCCGGCCTATCAGGTATCAAAAGCAGCCCTCAACGCTCTCACGCGGACACTTGCTGGAGAACTCGCTAATACCGGGATCCTGGTCAATGCTGTTTGTCCCGGCTGGGTTGCCACTGATATGGGTGGAGCTGGCGGAGGCCCTGTGTCAATTGGCGCAGCCAGTGTGGTATGGGCTGCTACCCTGCCTGATAACGGACCTACAGGCGGCTTTTTCCGCCATGGCAAACCGTTACGCTGGTAACAACCCGAATATTTTACAAGTCGTAATTCATCCAAGCACGATAGGTTTTTTCATGGCAGCATTCTGCGTAATATATCATCCTTGTTGATAAAGTGGTGCTTGAGCGCTGCCATGACATGAAGACAGATAAGAGCTATCATGGCCCAGGCCAACCATTCATGTAATTCACGAAAAAACATGAACAAGTCATGATTCGGCGACACCAGATCCGGAAGTACAAACCATCCAAAAAAGGAAACTGGCAATCCCGCAGCAGATGACATGATCCATCCAGTGATCGGCAATATGCCCATTAACAAATAAAATGCCCAATGCACACAACGTGCAGCGAATGCTTCCCATAAAGGCAGATAAGGTGCAAGTAACGGCGTGATATTTGCCAATCGCCAGACTACCCTTATCATTGCCAGCATGAATACGAGAACGCCAAGCTCCTTATGCCATCCATAAAATCGCAGCTTGCGCAAGCCAATCGGCAATTCAGTCATGTATAAACCCAAAATCAGCAGAGCGATGATAAGCACAGCCATCACCCAATGCAGCAGGATTGCAATAGAGCCATATTCATGCTGATTATTTCGTAGATTTGGCATATCAGTTACCAGTTAACCCGCTAAGTTTGCTTCAGCTCCGATTTCAATCTGCACATCATCACCTAACGCGGGAAGATAGGCTTTCATTCCGAAATCCGAGCGCTTGATCATCGTTGTCGCACTAAAACCAAGTGACTTTTTGTTTTTCATGGGATGCATGCCCATCTTCAAAAGTTTTACTTCCAATACAACCGGCCTGGTCACACCCACAAGCGTCAACAGACCATATACTTTTCCGGTATCCTTGCCTGTCACTTGTACCTTATTGCTCACAAACGTTGCAGTTGGGTATTTTGTGACATTAAAAAAATCTCCAGATTTCAGATGCTCATCCAGTTTTGGTATGCCAGTAGCGATGTCGTCAGTATGTATAGTCACATTGACCTTGCTGTCTTGCGGTTTAGACTCATCCAGAGTGATAGTTCCATCCACCATGGTGAATTTGCCAGCCTGCTCTGAAAATCCGAAGTGATTGACATGCCAGAGAACATAGGTATGCATGGGATCAAAGTTGTAAATCTCGGTTGCCTGGGCTGAAACAGCCATGGAAAAAAATAACACGGCCATTAAAAACAAGCGCATCATGATTCGCTGCATTTCGTCATTATCCTTAATTCAATTAATTTGAAGTGTTACTTACAGGATAAACTGATAGCGGGAGTCATTTCAATCACATAAAACTGATCGGAGAGAAAATCAGACAAATACGGACTCTAGAGTATCATGCCTGAATTAAAGCGTACTCTGTCACTTTGTCTTTTCCTGTGTTTTTTGCCGAATACAAGGCTGTGTCCGCCGCATTGATGACTTCATCAGCCGTTTCGCCATGATCAGGCGCCTGGGCAACACCAATGGATAATGTGATATGCGGCAAATGTCGGTCACCGACAAATATATCTTCATTTCTTACATTCTTGCGGATTTCGTCAAGATGCTTGACGGCATATTGAATTGTCGTATCAGGCATAAGCACCAGAAATTCTTCTCCACCATATCGGCAAGCTATATTCACGCCCTGAAACTCCCGCCGCAGCAAAGACCCGACATATGTCAGTACTTCATCGCCCGCTTCATGACCATACAAGTCATTAAACTGTTTGAAATTATCAATATCGATCATGCAGACACAAAGTGTTCCCTTTTCCTGAATGATACGATTAAGGATGGGCTGCATGATTTCATTCAAATAGCGGCGATTATATAAGCCGGTTAATGGATCATGTATGGCCTGGTCCTGTAACGCCTCATGAAGCCGGATATTGGCAATAGAGAGTTTAATAACTTCATTGAATATCGTGGCGAGCTGCAGCTGTGTTTTGGAAATCGTGTTTCCGTTCCTGGCACTCAGATGCAACATTCCGATGATACCGCTTTGCACAGTCAGGGGCAGGTTGACATACCCGCCTGACACGACACCATCAAAGTGTTTACAGAGCATCTCGCGATTGACATCATTAACAATATAGGGATGACCCGCTCGCAAAGCCCAGCAGTCATCTATGGAAAATTCCTTTTTTAATAAACGCTCCGGACCCCATTGCAAGACTGTTTCCAGATTATTCGTACTGTCATTGAAAATGGCAAGGCCGCCGCTTAAATCCGGAAAAATGTCCTGGGCTGAAATATATATAATGGAATATGCTTCATCGGTTTTTCGGCAGGCCTGGAGCCTCTCATTCATCTTGTTGATCATGTTCATTTCATCTTCGTGCTGCTGTAACTGACTGAGCATGAGTGAGGTACGCTCATTCAGCGCGGACATTTTTATCTCGTAATCCTTGCGAATGCTGATATCCTGTATCTGTATGATTCGATTAACTGGTTTTCCATCGGCATCCCTTTGCAGCGATTCATTTATCAACCCCCAGACAGATTGACCATTTTTCTTGATGAATTGTTTTTCATACTGACACGATGCAAGCCTGCCCTGTAATAAATTTTGCAAATAGAGGTCTTCCTTGTCATCAGGATGAGCAATGTCCTGAAAAGTGAGGTTTTCAAGCTCTTCCCTTCCATAACCAAGAATATCGCACAGCGCATGATTGACTCGCAGCCATCTTCCCTGCAAAGACACGATGGCAAGACCAATCGGCGCGTTTTCTTCTGTGTTCCTTAATGTCGCTTCGCTTTCCTTCAGCGATTGATTCACCTGTTGCAACTGCGCATTCATTTGCGACAGGTTTTCAGCAAGCCGTAGATTTTCGAACTGCAGCCTTAACCTCATGTATAACTGTTTATATCCGCGCATGGCCGTAGCCACCGTGAAGATTAAATAGGTTGTCATGGCGATACCCAAAACAAAATAGGAGTAACCACTTTGTGAAAAAAGCCAGATACATAATGGCGTCACAATCAGAACAACGTATACAATGGATGCTATCAAATTGGCATATAATGTTTGTATGCCGCCAGCCGTGATACCAGCGACGATAACGATGATAATCATCTGTTCAACCAGCTGCTCATCCGGCATCAGCATGGAATCTGCCACTCCCCAGATAGCAGCAGATATCGCGACGCCAAACACGAACAACCCAAGATTTAAATCATTTTCATTTGGATGGCGGTGAAAATAATATATCAATGCAACACGAAATAACGATGTCAGAATAACGGCAATATACCAGCTCCATAAAGAACCTGCGCTGGCGGTCTGATACAATCCTGCAAACACCACGGTCGCACAGACAAAGTTTGCAGGAATGCTGATCATCAGGTTTTTATACAATATGCTTATCTGCTCAGTGAGAATTTTCCCCTGAATATCGTTATTGGCATACCCGTCACTCAATAACTCGTTTGCAGCGACAGGTATTGGCTGATCCAGTTTATTTACATTATTCACACCCGTCTCCCTGGAGTTTCACAAATCATGATTTCTAAGATTATTATACCTTAAAAATCTGCCCTCCATTCAGTTACAACCTTGATTATTTCAATGGATACAATTTATTAGCGCATTTCTGACAGACATTTTTATAATTCAAGGGATAACAATCTTCCTCCGGATCAGCGAAAGCAAATGAATACGAATTAAAAAAGCCGGATAGACATGATGTCTATCCGGCTCTTCGATTCAGAGTATCAGGTTATTATTTTCGCAGGCCAAACCAGCCAGATATCGTGCTCACCACATCCTGGTATGCAGAACGTCCACACAACCCGGGTGTTTTATACTCTTGCAGATATTTCCTGGTTGCAGCCTGCCTTTCCTTGAGGTCCGCGAGATACAATTTTCGTTCGTCTTCATGGATCAGCGAACCAAACTGATTGAAGATATCATTAAAATCATTTTCACTGAGCGAGGCGAATTTCTCATAAAATGCAATCACGCGGCCATTTTCCAGATCATTTTTAACCGCCTGCCTGAATATGGGTTCAACCTTGTCCTTCACTATCTTGTTTGCCTTTAATGGCTGATGAATATTTTCATTGGTATCAAGACCGATATCATTTTGCTGTTCCATGGAGTGTTCGATAAATGTTTTGCTTCTGAATTCGCCGATAAAACTGACTGCCTCGGCCGCATCCGCAATGAAGGTGGGAGCCATATTAAAGCCGGATTCATTATCAATCGAATAGCAGTTTCCATGATGGTCCCGCTTCACAATCAGGTTAGCAAGCTTGGAATCTGTTTTGCCAAATAATTTATCGAAGGCCAGTGCTTCACCCAGATGAGCTGGACCAAAATTGATTTCTTCCTCGTCTTCATCATACATTTCTGCCCATGTTTCCAGATTATCTAGCCTGACATTCGTACCCAGGCTTTCAGACATGACTCCATATCGCGACCGATTCGCATCGACCGGTGTTTCAACGGCATATACTTTTGGAAATTCGTCGCCCAGAAGTTTCTTTCCTAACGCGCCAAGAATTAATTCACGAATCAGGCCCTCACGACTGAAGGGTTCCTTGTAATAATAATATCTATGCTCTCCATGCTCATTCTCAAGTACAACCTTATGTCCGTGTGAACGCCCAGCGAGAACCTTGTGACCAGCGGATTTTATTTCGGTTGAACTCACAACACTCAGATCTTTCACATTGGAATTGTCACCTTTCATGACTGAGTCATCGAGCACCGGCTCCTGGAAGTTATCTTTATAAAGCTGATAGGCGAGCAATGCCATTCCACCTGCGATCGCCAGCAACAGCAGTTTATCCTTGATTGAAGCTGTTGGTTCTCTATCCAGTACTTCCATGATCTGACGGGAAGAACTTTTTCCTGAATTGGCCGAATAATACCGGCGTTGTTCGTGACCAGAGCCGGATGAGTGTTTCTGAACACGCCGGCGCTGAAGTTGCGTAGATTCTTTCTTTGCTGCTGGAACCTTTACTTCGCGATGAACCTGGACAGGCTGAGCAGCGATAAGCGGAACTCGGAAATCAACCCGTGGAACTGGCTGCTTTCGTTTTTCTACAGAAGGTTTTTTCCTTTCTATTTTCATTTCCTTAGCCGGCTTGACGGTAGCAGGTTTGGCAGTATCTGGTTTTACCCGCTCAGTCGGGCGGGGATGTGAGGTACGATGTATCTCTCTGGTATATCTAGCCAAATTGGCGGCTCTTGGTAACATCTTAATACTGCCTCTTGATTGTGTATAATAATTGCGCAGAATGTATCACAGAAAGCTTAAGGAAAGCTTATGAAAACCGGGGGATGAGAAGAATCGTCATCAGGTCAGATACCTTACAATGCCCTTGTCCGACAGCAGAAACATAATGATCAATTACTCAGGCACTTAAGTGGAAAGAAGTTTTACGATTTCATCATGACCAACCATGAAAAAATGAAATCCAGTTGCGCATGATGAAATAAAAACGATAACTTGCTGCAATTGGATAATTCGGTCAGTTTATCCATGTCTAGCTGATTTACACCGCGCAAATAGCGGTTCGAATTCTGCGTAATTTTCCATCTTTGCCGATTTTGAACATGGGAAGATGTTTATCCGTGGTTGGCGCCGGAATCAGACGCATTATCCGGCTTTGATCCAGTGAAATCGCTCTTTTATTGACGAATACTTCATGGATTTCATTGACTGCTTCCTGCATCGCAGAACATGATGACCGCTAAGCTGCCTTGGCATGAAACACCATAGCCAGCGACGCCAGGGCAGCAAAAATAGCGACCAGTGCGAATGGCGTATTCAGATAACCGGTTGCATGTATGCAATAAGTATTAATCATTGGTGTCAATCCAGCGCCAACCAGACACCCGAGGTTATAAGACAATGCCACGCCGGTAAAGCGGACACAGGTGGGAAAAAGATCAGCAAGCATTGCCATCATGACTGAATTAACCAATGCAATTGCCAGCGAAACAAGGACAATAAAGATATATGCATCCACCAATGTACCTGTTCCATAGTTATTATATGCAGCAGCTGCACACAGCATGATTAAAAGAGACGCCCCCGCCATGCACTGTCTTTGTCTCCCGATATACATGGAAGCGAGCGCAAACAATGGCGAGAAAATAGCCAGTGCTGCAATTCCAGCCGAGCTCACCAGCACCACATCCCGCATTTTAAAATTCAGGAAGTCAGTTAAATAGGATGGAAAAAAGAGATGAAAGGTCGAAGTCGAGCTTGACACAATAATAGCCAGGCTAAAACCAAACAGTAAACTGGGACGATAATGTTTCCAGACGTAGGCCAGCGGCACTTTTTGAATGTGATGCTTATTTTGAATTTCTAGAAATAACGGGGTTTCCGAAAATCGCTTGCGTAAATAGACAGCGGTCAATCCCAGCGCCGCGCCTGTCAGAAATGGAATCCGCCAGCCAAATGCAGTCATTTGTTCCGCAGATAAGGCATTGGTCAATACACTCACTACCAAGGCAACCAGCAATACGCCAGCATTAGCGGATGCTGTCATCAAACTGCAGGCAAACGTTCGCCAGCGTTCAGAAGTAAACTCAGCGACATACGTTACAGATCCAGCCACCTCGCCTCCAAGTGAAATGCCCTGCGTCATCCGCATTAAAGCGAGAAGAATGGGAGCGGCAATACCGATTTGTCTCGTGACAGGCATCAAGGCAATGATTAATGACGGCAGCGACATCAGTAACAGTGTTAATATAAATATGAGCTTTCTGCCGTAACGATCACCGAAATGCGCGAGCAAAATGCCCCCGACAGGCCTGAAAAAATAACCCGTTGAAAAAATAATAAATGTATAAATCAGACCCTGGGACTTGTCATGAAACGGAAAGAAAACCCTGGACAGGATGGATGAAAGGAATATGAATGAAAGAAAATCAAATAACTCAAAGCAGGAACCCACAGCAGACAGTGCTATCAGTTTATAATAATCCTTAGCTTGACCCAATCAGCTTGTCTCCTAATCCGGCAAGATTGACATGTTGACTGACATTGTAATGTGTCTTTGAATATTTCCCAATAGGCGGCATATTTTAAATAAATCTTGATTCAAAATGATGATTTTGCTTTCAGGCAAGGCGCGGATGGTTCGAAAAGCAGGTTTGGCTGCAGCGTAGTATTAACATAAGAACATTTTTGAAACAGACCTTTCTGCGTTCGCCTGATCTGAGGCTTGTCATACAGAGTAATTCTTAGGACAATACCCAATCTACAGCATGCGGCATGACTGACAAGGTAACTCATGAAATTATTGTTCGCCAGACACCTGTGGGGTGTTTCCGCACCCTATCATGAATCATTAAAAAAATTCAAAAATGAAGGTTATACAGCCATCGAAGCAGGATTGATGTATTCAGCCGAATCGCCCGGCGAATTAACTGCACAATTAAACGACCTGGACCTGAAATGGATACCCATGGTATTTACCCAGGGTAAAAGCGTTGGCGAGCATCTCGCCTCGTTTGCCGCACAGATAAACGAGGTTGCGTCTTACCAGCCCTTACTGATCAATGCGCATAGCGGACGTGACGCTTTTACTCGAACAGAGGCGGAAACATTTTATCGCGAGGCTTTGAAAATCGAGGCTGACTTTGGCATTCCCATCGCCCATGAAACACATCGCAGTCGGACATTTTATAATCCATGGATCACACGCGATATCTTGCTGGAATTTCCCGGCCTGAAATTATGCTGTGATTACAGTCATTGGGTCACTGTCTGCGAGCGACTCATCGATGAAGAATCCGACATCCTGAAACTCTGCGCCGAACGCTGTTTGCACATCCATGCCCGTGTTGGATATGAACAGGGCCCTCAAGTTCCTGACCCTCGTGCACCAGAGTATCAATCCTACGTGGAAGCTCACGAACGCTGGTGGGACATTATCTGGGACACACAAATGAAATCCGGCCGTGATTATCTGACACTGACGCCCGAATTTGGTCCCGCTCCCTATTTGCAAGTACTTCCCCATACCAGCGAGCCGGTCGCGTCCCTGGAAGATATTTGTTTATGGCAAATGCAGCGGCAAAGATCACGATTCATGCGCAGGCAGGCAGCCGGATAGCGCTACACATGACCCGATGGAACGCCAAGGAGCCGTAAAATGTCAGAGCAAAATGGAGATGAACGTCAGGGAAAAAAAGCCAGCCGCAATTTCATCATTCTGTCTATCTGTACCGCGCTGATCCTTTTCCTGATTTACAGCGTGGCCTACTTGAACCAGACCGGCTTGAATTACGACGAGACATTTTTCGTGAATGCGGCTCTTGGCGGACTGACCCCGGATTTTATTTACAAAAAAATCTTCGACGTGCCCGTCATGATTTTTCCCTACGCAGGCGCATTAAAATCGTACCTTTATTTCCCCATCTTCAAACTGTTTGGCGTCAACGTCTACTCAATTCGTATACCTGCCATCTTGCTGGCTGCGTTAACACTGTTGTTCTGGTACAAAAACGCTGCATATATTTTTAAAAACACCGCATTTTTACTCTTTTTTATTTTCATAGCATCAACGGACCCTGCTTATATCATTCAGTCCAGGTTTGATTTCGGGCCAGTCGTCTTGCAGAATCTGCTTGTTGCTCTTTCTTTTTATTTATATTTCAGGATGATCCATGACAGGCGGATGCTTTATCCGGCATTATTGGCAGCAGCCATGACACTCGGCCTGTATAACAAGCTCAATTTTATCTGGTTCGTATCAGCGTTCGTCGCCGCTGCGCTAACATTCTATCCAGGAAAAATATACTCTCTCTGCCGCAGGCATGCCTTCGCCGCAATCTGCATAATCATACTCTTCTCAGTCATCATCGCAGCTGCGATCATACTCCTGATCCTTCCCTCACTCATCAATGTCAATCTCGGCTTCCTGATGCTCGCACCCTTATACAGCAAATGCATTTACATGCTCCACCTTTACCTCGATACCATGAATGGGGCAGAAAGATATTTTTTCATCTTTCTCGATCCACTCCCCGCGCCAACACTGGTTAATTACATTGAAATAGCCGTGTTTTTGTGCTGGCTTATCACCTTCATCCTGTCTTTTGTTTTACGGACAGGTAACAGACATTACCGAAGGTATAACCGTCTGCTATTATTTTTCCTGTTAATGTTTGTTCTTGAATTCATCCAGATTGTCGTGACACCGCAGGCAAGGAATTCAGAGCATTTAATGATCCTATGGCCAATGCATCATTTGCTGTTTCTCCTCGCACTGGCTTCAGTTTATTCACTCATCTCCCGGTATCGATTCAGTTACGCTTTATTTCTTCTCCCGTTATCACTTGCCGCTTCCCAGCTGTATACTGATCAGCTTTATCTTTCAGCATTCAAAAATCCGTATGCGTACAAAAATCAAATGTGGACACCCGCTGTCTATCTGCTGAGCAATTACATCAATCATCATATTAATGAATATGATGCTGTGATCTCGATTGATTTCGGCCCTAACAATCAGGTTTTTGCGCTGGCAAACAACAATCACGACAGAATGAAATTTCATGAGATTTATTACCTGCTGACTGATTACCCGCCAATCATTCAATATCGTAATTACGTTTATCCCATGTTCAGGAACAGTGATAGCGCCAACGAAGAATGGCTATACACGAATTACTTCAAGGGCAAGAATAATCTGATTATCATGTACCACGACAAGGAATCCATCCCGGGAATAACAGAAAAATTTTACGCATTTGCGATTAAATATGATATCAAGCTGAACTTTGTGACGACCATCCAGGATGCAGCCAACCGAAGCATGTATACCCTGTTATCTGCATCGGATTAGCTTGCTGCTTTTGTGATTATCTTAGAGGTTAATATTGAGTTCGCTGATTGCCTTATCAATCATTTCGGATTTACTTGACACGCCCATTTTACATTTTATATTTTCCAGATACTGTTCAACTGTTCTAACCAACAGATTCAGTATACCGGCTATTTCGCGTGCTGTTTTATCACGCGCTGAAAATTGCAGCACTTCCATTTCACGCGTCGTAAAATAGATTTCGCCAAGTTTTCTTCCCGGTGGTACCGTACAGCGGCTTGCATCAAAATCCATTTTCATGATACTCAGCATCTTGTTAATGGACGGAGCCAATGCATGCACACCAGTTGCCATACCGAATCCAAACACCCCGATTAACTGTAACCGGTATCGGTTGATTGATCATTTCGGGACATCCAACAGGATCAGGCTTGATTAATTTGATATCAAGCTTATAGCGATGAATCTGAAATTCATCACTTATATCAATCAGATATGAAGACATGCTGGATTCGTCTATTTATTCTGTCGATTTATTATGCATATGTAAATGCATTGTTTAATATGTGATACATCAATTTCCATATATATCAATCTAAAAGTTCTTACTTTTCAGCAATAAACAGCATGTGATTTTCGTCACGGAAAATTTTTTCCTGAAATGAAATATGCCTGAAACCAAATTTCTCCAGCATTAGTTCCATCTCATATCGGTAATACCAGCTAATATGCATTTGCTCGTATTCATCAGCGACAATCTGATCATTTATAATTTTTTTATAAACTGCTTCACTATAAATATTCTGATCATATATATTTATCTGATCATGCGACTGATAGACAATTTTTCCACCATCAGGCGTCAATACTTCCTTTGTATTGAACTCGTTCTCATTGCGCTTGGATAAAGCATCCCAGGGAACAAATAAATCCAGTATCAGCTTGCCGCCTTCAAGCAGATGCCTGTTAAAGTTGCTCAAAGCCTGATATGCCGCAGAACGCGGATAAAGCAGCTGAAACGAACCCAATGGTATCAATATGACATTATATCGACAGGGCAAATCCATGGTTTCGATTGAGTCATGATAAAGCACTGGGTCCAGCCCTCTGGCCCTGGCTCGCTGTTTACAGCTTTCCAGCATGGAAACAGAATTATCAACACCATGAATACTATATCCTTGCTGCAATAGCGGGATCAGCAAACGGCCGGAGCCGCACATTGGTTCAAGAATGACATCTGCCTGATCCAGACATGGTTGATAAAAACTGATTTCATCGGCATCCGCGAACCGTTTGTCAAGATCATAAAATTCCGTACACAATTTTCCGTACATCATGCCATGCAGCCCTGAATTAAGATGAGATAATAATACACATATTAATATCAGGTTCGCTATATGACGGAGCACAGATCATGCGCACACAATCAGGAATTGGAAAAACCTCGCCTGGAAACCAGATAGCAAATACCGCCTACCGCGACAGCGCCCAATGCAAACAGTGAGAATTTTTTCAAGGCACTGCCCGGGCTTTTTTGCGCTGGCAATGGTTGAATTTTTTTAGGATCAAGCCATGCTGGACTATTCTGCTTGTCATATAATCCATTCATGCCAGTTACATCAGCAACAAAATAGGCATACGAATCGGCATTATTCAATGCCTTTGGCGGCGATTTGCCAAGGTCTTCAGGATAAGGACGGCTGCCTTTGCCATTTTTTAATAACTTCTCTTGATGATAATACCCTCTATCCTGAACCCAGCCATACCGATGCGACGCTTCATGCATCAATGTAATCAAAGCCAAAAACGGCTTGTTTTGCAGCAGCCTGTAATCGAGATAAATCGGGCCGTAATTTTCCCATGCCACACCTTTACGTACATAGTGGACATATCCAATGGCAAGGTTATTCACATCGTTTTGCTTTTTTACGGAAATATTGGAAATATAAACATTATCATTTTTCGACTGCATATTCTTTGCATGATACAGCATGATTTTTCTGATTATTAACGATGCGTTTACCGTGGCCAGCTCAACGCTCGGAATATTATTAATCTGTGCGTCCACGTCATTAATCGGAATAGTCTTTTTTTTGACTCTGTCTTCGTAATATGACAATTCCCAGCCGCCGCTGTTGTCAGGGACAAGCACATATGTCTTGTCATACAACTTGCTGATCTCCGCCGCACTTGGATTATGCGGCAGCACCTGAAGCCGAACATCCATTTGGCCCATAAGCCCTTTACAGGTTTTCAAGAGATTATCGTGGAGAATACGTACGCCCTGAATGACATTGGCTATTGTATTATTGGTAATATTGATATAAAAATGCCTCTTTACCATTTTGAGCGCATGCAAAACATCCGGATCAACTTCTTCATCAATAAGCATCTGCTTTATGTTTTTAACTTTATATTGTTCATCGATACTTCTGGATGACAAACAGATGTCGAGTTTTTCCAGTAATTGCAACGTCCGTTCCATACGTATTACCGATTCATTATAGATTGTATTAAGCGTATGCCGTTCAGCATCAGTGATAGGTTGTGTCTTATGCTTGACTGCAAGAATATTGCCATTACTGGTTATCGGAGTCAGAGTCTTGTTCAATGGGTTAAATGCACTACTTGCCACGCAGAGATCCTCGTATGTCAATTTATCTACCCAGTGACTCGCCATCCTTCTTTTTTTACTTTTATTATTTTAATTTTCTTGTTGAACGGCGAATCATGGCCAGGTAGATTTTTTATTATTATTTTTGTACGTGTTTATTTTATAACGAGCAGATTAAAATAATATTAGATAAAACGTGAATTTATAAGCAGATGCGGATATGCGAACATGTCTTTGCGCGTCCAGACAGGACGCAGGTGTATTTAACTTTATTTTAATATTGCTGAAATCGTCACATTGTTACGATTAGACATTCTCTTTAGGCAGCAAAATCCAGTATTCGCCCGGACTATTCATATGACCAGCAATAAACTCGGCTTTATCGCCTGTGCCCCAATATACATCACCGCGCACCACACCTTTTATTGCCCCGCCTGTATCCTGCGCAATCAATAAATGATGAAAGGGAAGGAGTGATTCGCTGGATTCATCCGGTATGGCAGTGCTCAACCAGACAGGCGCTCCAAAGGGAATATAGCGGTTATCAACTGCCAGCGATCGCTCTGGCGTCAGCGGCACTTTTTCTGTGCCTAATGGATTTTTATCAGGCAATACTTTAAAAAACACATAGGATGCATTTTGATTCAGAATGGCATTAACCTGATCAGGATGATTTGCGAGCCATATGCGAATTGACTGCATGGAAACGGTTTGCCTGGTCAATTCATTATTCGCGACCAGAATTTTCCCTATCGAGGAATAACGGCGTCCATTATCACCTGCATACCCGATAATAAAACGACGTTTATTGTGCAGTTCAATCACCGCGGATCCCTGAACCTGGGCAAAAAACACATCGATCGGGTTATCACTCCATGCCAGCGTTCGCGCCTTGCCGTCGATCATACCTTCAATAATTGCCTTGCGATCCGGATAGGGAAATAACATGTTGTTCCTGACTTGCCCTACTATGCTCTTTCCAGCAAATTCAGGCCGGAACAGTCCCAGGTCAACTTTCACCAGATCGTTTGGCAATGCATGTATCGGGATGGAAAATTTTTTACTGGGCTTCAAACGGGCATGCAACAGCGGCATGTAATACCCTGTAAATAAACCTTCATGCTTTCCTTCATTGGACACGTGATACGGCGCAAACCAGGTTTCAAAAAAACGCCGTGCGGTGAGCTGATCTGGTTGATGTATTTTCATTGCCGCCTGACAAGCGCGCTGCCATTGCTGAAGGGCAACAGACTTCAAGCCTGCATTAAAATCTGACTGGGGATCACGTCTTAATATCTCTGTGCAAGAGAGTCTGAACGCAAGCAGGGCTCTGCTGTGGTCATCCTGTTCCCAGGATGGTAATTGTCTGTAATCCGTCTGTGACAATGTCATTTCTGCCGCCGGCTCCGACAAACATTGCTGCCCGGGAAGCAGCCCGCAAGACACGATTATAATGCGAATTAGAAAACGTTTGACCAGACGCATGTCCTTTATCACTTGCAGAAATCGATACGCACATCCTATCTCATTCATCCATATTCCGCCATTGAAAGAACGCAGGAGCTGAGTCATATTTGCCTTAAACCTCCTCAGTAACGTGATATCATGAATAACGATATCGCATGTGACATGGAAACAGGAGCAGACCATG
>Ga0070740_10002694_pt1 | contig 20136 bp, 20 predicted proteins | sample Coa_R2_FD_67286 | JGI IMG/M metagenome (GOLD analysis project Ga0070740, IMG submission 67286) | Surface soil microbial communities from Centralia Pennsylvania, which are recovering from an underground coalmine fire - Coalmine... | ecosystem: Environmental > Terrestrial > Soil > Unclassified ...
GGGTGGAGAGCGCGCCGGGGCAGGGCAGCACCTTCTGGCTCACCCTGCGCCTGGCCCGCGGCGGGGCCAACAACGACCGCTCCGCCTCAGGCGTTCAGCCCGGACGTGCCGGGCCTCCGATGTCGCCGACGGCTTGACTTATTAGAACAAATATACTACTATGGGGATGGGTCGCGAATATCCGCGGCCCGTCAGGTCAGCAGGGAGAGGAGCAAGATACATGGCAACCCACCCCATCGTCCACGTCGAGATCCCCGCACCAGATCCCAAGGCGGCAGCCCAGTTTTACGCCGATGTATTTGACTGGAAGGTGAATGTTGACCCCACCTTCGACTACCACATGTTCCAGGCGGAAGGTGGCCCGGGCGGAGGGTTCGTCTCCACCTCGACCGATGCCGGCGGGATGAGCTACGCCGTGGGCGGCGTGCTGGTCTATCTCGGCACCGACGATATTGAGCGCGATCTCAACAAGGTGACGCAGCGCGGCGGGACCGTCGTGGTGCCGAAGTCAGAGATCCCCAACACCGGTTGGTTTGCCGTCTTCACCGACCCGGCCGGCAACCGCCTGGGGCTCTTTACCCCCATGCAGGGCTAACCCAGCGCCAATATCTGAAAGGTACGGTGGCCCGGTCGCGTGCGTCGCGCCGGGCCACTTTTCATCACGTCACATCCGCTTGCCCAAACGGCAGCCGGGGGACCAAGGCGGCCTGGTATTGAGCGTGGAAGATGACGTTCGCGAACCCGCTGCCCGTCAGCCGGTCTTGATGGACCTGGCCGGTGGCGGGATCGGTGAAGCGCACCATCAGGGGACGCGCGTTGAGGGAGGCGACCACGTGGTAGAAGGTGTCGCCCAGCCGGGGGTAGGCCCGGTTGCAGGCGGCGTCGGCCACACAGCCCTGGGCAGGCGCCTGGATGCCTTGCGAGGGCATGGTCAGGCCACTCACGATACGGCGTGAACGTCTATTACTGGTAGGCAGGCGCTTCGTAAGCCCGGCAGTGCTCCTCCACGGTGCATCGCTTCGGGGCATTTCCTTGTCTGTCGTGTTATGCTTTGCACAGAACCGGAGTGCACGCGCGATGACCATGAACGAGAACTATCCGGGCGCCCAGCCCCGGGGGAACGCGGCCGTCACGGCCGATTTGCCGGATGGCGTGGGCATGTATCTCCGCAATATAGGGCAGCACGCCCTATTGAGCCCGGAGGACGAGAGCCGGTTGGCCGAGGAGACCCAGGCCGGGCAGCGCGTCGTGCAGAGCGCGCAGCGCCATCTGGCGGACCGCCTGCGGGCGGCCCAAGCCGGCACCCCCCCGGTGAGGAGCCTGCTGGAGGATCTGGCCGTCGCGGCAGCGCCGCTGCTGGGCGAACCACCCGAGCGCCTCGTCACGTGGGGGCAGGCCCTGCTGCAAGAGTATGCTCGGGACGTGCCCTGCGACGACGCCTCCACGACTCTGGCGGCGCTGTTCGCCCTGCTCGCCCGCCTGGCCGGCGGCGAACCGTCCGCGGTTGAGACTGTCATTGACGGTGCTGATCGCGCGGGCCTGGAAGCCGCGGCTGTGCGCGCGGCCCTCGAGCGTGGGATGAGGCATCTCAGGCTGGTCAAGCACGAGAGCCTCGCATCGCCGCCGTTCCAGGCAGGCTCTGCCGATCTGGGTGGAGAGGACACACCGGCCGCCGAGGATGCGGTTGATCGCCCCGCGGAGACGGCCGACGCGCTGTACCTTGATGACACGCCGCTGGCCGAGACGCCGCTCGGGCGGGCGCTGTGGGCGCTGGCCGGCCACGGCGACGGCCCGGCTCAGGATGCAGTGGCGGCGGGCGTGGCTGCCCTGGCGGCCCCGACTGCCCAGGTGCGGGCGGTCCTGCTGGAGCACTTTGCTCCGCCCGTGGTGGACCGCGCCCTGGAGGGCTGGAGCCTGGATGTACAGACCATCCGGCGCGCTCAACAGGCCCGCCAGCGCCTGACGGAGGCCAACCTGCGCCTGGTCGTGTCGGTGGCGCGGCGCTATCTGGGGCGGGGGCTGGAGCTAGACGACCTGGTGCAGGACGGTAATGTAGGGTTGCTGCGGGCCATCGACAAGTTCGATCCGGGGCGTGGCTTTCGCTTCTCTACCTATGCGATCTGGTGGATCCGGCAGGCGATCCTGCGCGGCCTGACCGAGCAGGGCCGCGTTGTGCGCCTGCCGGCACACGTGCACGAATTGCGCAGCAGGGTGGCGCGCACGGCGGGTGAGCTGCACGCCCGGCTGGGACGTGAGCCCACGGCGGCCGAGATCGCGGCCGAGCTGGGCGTGCCCGTCGACCGCGTAGACGAGCTCGCACTGATGGCGCAACCGGCGGTGAGCCTGGACCGTCCGGTAGGCGAGGACGAGGAGGCCACGCTGGCGGATGTGCTGCCACTGGAGCAGGCCGAGGGGATCGATGAGGCGGCGCTGGCGCGCGTGAGTGGTGCCCATCTGGCCACGGCGTTGGCGAGCCTGGAGGCCCGCGAGCGCCAGGTGCTGATGTGGCGCTTCGGACTCAGCGATGGGCGGCCGCGCGGGCTGGACGAGATCGGCGGCATGCTCAATGTGTCGCGCGAGCGGGTGCGCCAGATTGAAGTGCGGGCCTTGCGCAAACTACGCCATCCATCCCGCAGCAAATGGCTGCGGGCCGAGTGAGAGCGGCGCCGGCAGGCTACGATACTCCGCTTCGCTTCTTCCACCGCCGCGTACAGCGCGAGGCCACAGTTCTTGGCCGCCAGCTCGATCAGGTGGCGCAGGCGTTGAGGCTGCTCGGCAGAGCTCAGGATCTCCTCCAGGATCGACCGGTTCTCGGGCTGCTGCAGGGTGACGATCTCCTGCCAGTCCGCGAGCGCGTCGTAGATCCAGGCTGGAAGCGGGACCTGTCGCGCCGTTCGATGCCGCGGATGGTGTCAAACTCCGTTGCCATGCGTTGTTAGCCCTGACGGACGGCCTCGAAGTGGATAGATACCTTCACCTTATCGCCGACGGCTACGCCTCCCGTCTCCAGCGCCGGGCTGTAGGTCATGCCAAACTCCTTGCGCGAGAGCGTCGTCTCGGCCGTGAAGCCGGCCCGGTGGCTGCCCGCGCCGAATGGGTCGGGGATCTGCCCTTCGTAGGTGACATCCAGGGTGACCGGGCGCGTGGTCCCGGTGATGGTGAGATCGCCGTGCACGCGGTACTCATTGCCCTCCACGTGCTCGACGCCCGTGCTGCGGAAGCTGATGGTGGGATGCTGCTCCACGTGGAAGAAGTTGGGCGAGCGCAGGTCATTGTCGCGCATCTCGTTGCCCGTGCTCAGCCCGGTGACGTCGATGGTGGCCTCGACCGAGCCGGTCGTCAGGTCTTCGCCGTCGAACTGGAGGGTGCCGCTGATGGCACCCAGGCGGCCCGTGACGGTGGCGATCATCATGTGCTTGACGCTGAATTGGGCAAAGTTATGGTATGGGTCAATCGCCCAGGTGCCGAGGGTGGTCGAAGTGGTCGGAGTGGTCTCCGCGGCCATCGTTGTGCTCCAGTCTCTGGTGTTTATGGTCTGTCTCTCGCCATCCGTTGATTAAACGACGGATGTCACCTGCATGATACGGAGCGCTTCCGGCGACGGGCAACCAGCAAATTGGCCGAGATGTTGGATAGGCAACACAGCGGGCAAAGTGTTGGGGAAGCTCGTCGTCGGGCGGCGGGCATGGCGGTCCTAACCGCGGGCGCAATGTTAATGTTGGGGAGGCGCGACGGCATCGGTCGGTATGCCGGTCCTGACCGCGGCGGAGACGGGGAGTGTGGCGCCGCCGGCCGTCGTGTACGCCGCACGGCACCCGGGCGGTACTAGCATTCTTCTGATGGCTGTCGCGCCATTTGACAGCGCCTCGCCGGACCTTCTATACTGGCTAACATTCATGAGGTGCCGGGAGTATCGACGTCCATAACCCTGCCCGTGACGGCACGATGTAAGCTCTGCGGTAGCAGACGTGCGGAGGGTGCCTCCGTGGTGAGCGTGAGGAGGTGCACAAGCAGAATAGTGGAGAGCTAGCTGGCGGACATATCATCTTTCACGGACTACATGCATCCACATATAGCAAGCAAGGGAGGATCGGCCATTATGGGCGGAACCATCTCCAGGGCTCGCGGCAGGGCGGTCGCAATCTCGTGCGTCACGCTTGCCGCACTCGTGCTTTCAATCGGCAGTGATCTCGGCCATAGCCGCGCATCGGGCAGGCTGGCCGGCGCCACTCACGCCTCCTCCACCGTCTTTGTCGAGCCCTTTGCCAGCCAGACCTTGTGGGTCGGCACGCTTGATCCAGCTATCGGCACCTCGGTCCTCGACGGCGACTTCATGGCCAGGATCTACGCCGGCCTGTTGAAGCAGGTGTATAACGACAAGACCGGCAAGTTCAACATCGTCCCCGACCTCGCCGCGGCCATGCCGACAATCAGCAAGGATGGCCTGGTCTACACCTTCCAGATCCGGCCGGACGCGCGCTTCTCGGATGGCACGCCGGTCACGTCCCAGGACGTCATCTGGTCCTTCGAAAGGGTACTCAGCCCCAAGACCAACTCGCCGGCAGCCTATTATCTGGGCAATATCAAGGGCGCCAATGATTTCAATAGCGGCAAGATAAAATCGTTCTCTCAGGTAGGCGTGAAGGCGCTTGGCCCCAAGACGGTGCAGATCACGCTCGCGGCGCCTGCCGTCTATTTCCTCTACGCCCTGACCTACAACACGGGCTTCATTGTGAAGAACGGCCTGCCGATCGGCGCCAAGCTGGCCACCGATCCCTCGCTCGTGGTGGGGGCCGGGCCCTGGATGCTCAAGAACCACACCTGGAAGTACCGCAGCGAGATCATCCTGGTGCCCAACCCGTACTACTACGGCTCCAAGAACTTCAAGATCAAGGAGCAGGACCTCTATTTCACGGGCAGCTTCGATACCATGCTGGCGGCCTACCGGAGCGGCCAATATCCCATGGCCTGGCTACCCTCCGCCGAGGTAGCGGCCTACAGGGGCACGCCCGAATTCCACGACACCGTGACACTCGGCGATGTGTGGTATAGCATGAATGTGCACATTGCCCCGTTCGACAACATACACTTCCGCCGCGCCGTGGCCTATGCCATCGACCGCAACGCGATCACGCAGGGCGTGTATCACGGCACGGTGCACCCGCAGCTCGGCTGGTACCCCAAGGGTATCCTGGGCTACGATCCGAATATCGCCAAGCAGCCCGGAGTCCCCTACTACAATCCCACCATCGCCAAGCAGGAGCTGGCGATGGCCATGAAGACGATGAAGAAGGTCCCGCCGATCACCCTGGAGTATCGTACCGAGAATCCCGACGTGGCCCGGGAGACCGCGCTGGTGAAGCAGCAGCTCAAGACCGTGCTGGGCATCGATATCGGCTTGAAAGGGGTGCCGCGCCCGACCTGGATCACCGACGGCAACAGCGGAAAGACCCAATTCATCTGGAGCGACTGGTACGACGACTATCCCGATCCGCAGGATTTCTCGGATTACCTGATCCGTAGCGGCGTCGGCGAGAACTGGGGGCGCTACAGCAACCCGACCGTGGACCATCTATTCGATCTGGGCAACGTCGAGAAGGACCAGCAGAAGCGCGAGGCGATCTACAAGAAGGCGCAGTTGATCATCCTGCGGGATGCGCCCGTGGTCATGCTCTACCAGTTTGCCCAGCAGGACGTGATCAGCACGAAGTATCATGGCATTGAGCTGAACCCGAGCTGGGGCAACCAGCCACAGCCGGTCGGTAACGATTGGGCCAATGTGACCGTTTCGTCGTAAACAGCGGGGCACTCTTCCTGGGACCGCCGGCATCCCTGCCGGCCCCTGTTGCCGGCAAGGGACCCGCAAGCGGGTACCCTGGCGGTCCTAGGGCGGCCCGGCGCCACTAACCGGCGCAGCGTAGGGTGTTGGCTCGGCGCTCGCGACACGGGACGAAGGCTATGGTTCTTTTCACCTTTATCATGCGGCGGCTCATCGCCATGGTGTTCATCCTCCTGGGCGTTGCCGCCATCACGTTCTTCCTGGTCCGCCTGGCCCCAGGCGATCCCGTGGTGCAGTTGCTCGGGCAGCATGCCGGCGATGCCGCGACCTATAAGCGTGTCTACCACCAGATGGGGCTTGACCAGCCGCTGTGGCGCCAGTATCTGTCCTACGTCTGGAACGCCCTGCACGGCGACCTCGGCTACTCGGTGATCCAGATCGGCACGCCGGTGACGGATATCATCGGCCAGGGATTACCGGTTACGCTTGAGCTGGGCGGCATGGCCACACTCGTCGCGCTCATCTTCGGCATCCCGCTCGGCGTCATCGCCGCGGTGCGCCACAATCGCCTCGTGGCGGACAACCTCAACATGGGCGTCATGATGGCGCTCTATTCGCTGCCGCCGTTCGTCATCATCCCCGTGGTCTGGCTGATCTTTGGCATCCTGCTGAAAGGCACCATCTTGCACCTGGAGGTGACCGGCTGGCAGGGGCTGAGTGACCCGCATTACTGGCTCGCGCCGGTCTTCGTCTTCGCCGCCGGCCTGGCCGGCTTCTTCGCCCGCTCGGTGCGCAGCTTCATGCTCGAAGAGCTGAACAAGGACTACATCCGCACCGCGCGCGCCAAAGGGCTGACCGAACGCGCCGTCATCTACATCCACGCCATGAAGAATACGCTCCTGCCGTTCGCCTCGGTGCTCGGTCCGACAGTGGCCTTCCTGGTGGTGGGGGCGTTCATCATCGAGCAGGAGTTCAGTATCCCCGGTGTGGCCAGCATCACGGTGCAGTCGACGCTCGCCGACGACTACTCTGTGACGCTCGGCACGACGCTGGTGCTGGCCGCGGCGGTGGTCATCGTCAATGCCCTGACCGACATCTTCTACACCATCGCCGACCCGCGGGTGAGGCTCTAAATGGCGACCCGCCACGACACCTTGCTTCCCGAATCGGGCACTGCCGCGGCTGCCGGCCTCGGCGCCGCCATGGAGATGGCCGCGATCGAACCCGTCTCGCTGGGCCGCGAAGCGGTGCGGCGCTTTCTGGCCAACCGCCTCGCCGTGGCCAGCCTGCTCACCCTCATCTTCCTCATCGTCTTGACCCTGTGCGCCAATCTGCTGCCGCTGCCCGATCCCACCGTCGCCGACCCCTTCCACCAAGATGCTTTTCCGTCGCCCGGCCATCCGCTGGGAACCGATGCCTCTGGCCACGATCTGTTGAGCGCCATCATCTTCGGGCTGCGCCCGGCGCTGGCCGTGGGCATCGTCGGGCAGGTCGTGACCACGATCCTGGGCGTGGCGATCGGCGTGGTGGCGGGATATTACGGAGGGTGGATCGACACGGCGCTCTCCCGTTTCACCGACCTCATCTTCGCCCTGCCGACCTTCCTGCTGGCCTTCCTCACCGTGGCGGTGCTCGGACCCGGCTGGGACAACCTGTGGGGCGGCACGGGGCGCGTCATCCTGATCACCTTCGTCTTCGGCCTGGTGGGCTGGCCCTCGCTGATGCGCTTCGTGCGTTCCCTGACGCTCGCCCTGAAGGAGCAGCAGTTCATCGAGTCGGCGCGCACCATCGGCACCTCGCGCTTGAAGATCATCACGCGGCATATCCTGCCCAATACCTGGGGCCTGGTGCTCGTGCAGACCACCTTCGGCATCGGCGGCTATATCTACACCGAGACGACGCTCTCGCTGCTGGGCCTGGGCGTGCAGCCGCCGAATCCCGACCTCGGCGCGCTGGTCTCTGAAGGCGCGTCCCATATCTACATCAACTGGCTGGAGTCGTTTGCTCCGGCCATGGTGCTCGGCATCCTGGTGGTCGCCTTCGCCTTCCTGGGCGATGGTCTGCGCGATGCCATCGATCCGCGGGCGGGTGAGTAGCATGCCGCTGGTGACGCCGCTGCTCGAGGTGCGCGATCTACGCACGTATTTCTACACCCATGCCGGCGTGGTCAAGGCCGTGGATGGCGTGAGCTTTCATATCGAGCCGGGCGAGACGGTCGGCATCGTGGGCGAGTCGGGCTCGGGCAAGAGCGTGACGGCCCTCTCCATCATGGGCCTGCTGCCCAGGCCCGCCGGGCGCATCGTCGGCGGCACCATCACCTTCCAGGGCAAGGATCTGACCGCGGCCACCGACCGCGAGATGCGCGAGTTGCGCGGCAGCGCCATGGCCATGATCTTCCAGGACCCCATGACCTCGCTCAACCCCGTCTTCAGCATTGGCTACCAACTGGCAGAGCCGCTGAAGCGCCACCTGGGGCTCTCCGGCAAGGCGGCCACCGCGCGGGCCGCCAAACTGCTGGACCTCGTGGGCATCCCGTCTGCCTCCAGACGCTTGAAAGACTACCCCCACCAATTCTCCGGCGGCATGCGCCAGCGCGTGATGATCGCCATGGCCCTGGCCTGCAATCCCAAGCTGCTGATCGCCGACGAGCCGACCACGGCGCTCGACGTGACCATCCAGGCGCAGATACTGGAGCTGATCAAGGGGCTGCGCCGCGAGTTCAATATGGCCGTCCTGTTGATCACGCACGATCTTGGAGTGGTGGCGAATATGTGTGACCGCGTCACCGTCATGTACGGCGGCCGGGTGCTGGAGTCGGGCAGCAGCGACGAGATCTTCACGGCGCCGCGGCAGCCCTATACGCAGGGCTTGCTGCGCTCGATTCCGCGTCTCGACCAGCCGCGCGGCGAGGAGCTAACGCCGATCCCGGGCAACCCGCCCGATATGCTGCACCTACTGCCGGGCTGCCCCTTCACGCCGCGTTGTCCGCTGGCTATCACCCGCTGCCCGGGTGAGATGCCGCCGCTTGAGCGGCTGGAGGAGACGCAACACATGGCAGCGTGTTGGGTGACGGTCGGCGGGCAATCCGCCGACACGCAGCAGGTGACAGGAGCCATCGGTGGCTGAAGCCCCTCGTACCGCGCCGTCGTCACCGGCCACGCTGCTGGACATCAGCGACGTACGCGTCCATTTTCCGATCAAAGGTGGCCTGCTGGGCCGGCCCGTGGGGGCGGTGCAGGCTGTCGACGGCGTCAGCTTGCAGGTACATAAGGGCGAGACGCTCGGTCTGGTGGGAGAGTCCGGCTGCGGCAAATCGACGCTGGGGCGCGCCATCCTGCAACTGATCCGGCCGACCGCGGGCTCCGTGGTCCTGGATGGCCGCGAGCTGACCACAATGAGCGAGGTGGCCCTGCGCCCGCTGCGCGCGCGCATGCAGATGATCTTCCAGGATCCCTATAGCTCGCTCAATGGGCGCATGACGGTGGGCGACATCATCCAGGAGCCCCTCCTCAACTTCAACCGTGGCGGCAAGCGCGAGCGTCGCGAGCGCGCCGAGCATCTGCTGCGCGTGGTGGGGCTGCAGCCCGATCACATCAACCGCTTCCCCCACCAGTTTTCGGGCGGCCAGCGCCAGCGCGTCGGGATCGCCCGCGCCCTGGCCCTTAACCCCGAATTCATCGTGGCCGACGAGCCGGTCTCGGCCCTCGACGTCTCGGTGCAGGCGCAGATCCTGAATCTGCTGGAGAAGCTGCAAGCCGAGTTTGGGCTGACCTATCTCTTCGTCGCGCACAATCTCTCCGTGGTGCGCCACATCAGCGATCGGGTGGCCGTGATGTACCTGGGCCAGATCGCCGAGATCGCCGAGGCGGACGAGCTGTATCGCAACCCGCTGCACCCGTACACGCAGGCGCTGATGTCGGCCATCCCGGTGCCCAACCCGGCGGTCGAGCGGCAGCGGAAGCGCATCGTGTTGCAGGGCGACGTGCCCAGCCCGGTCAATCCGCCCAGCGGGTGCCGCTTCCACACGCGCTGCCCGCTAGTCATGCCGGTCTGCCGCCAGCAGGTGCCGGTGCTCCTGGGCACTGAGCGGCACAAGGTGGCCTGCTTCGCCGCCGAGACACCGACCTGAGCAGGGGTATGTCCCCTCAGCCGCCGATCGCTACCCGGCTGCGCCAGTAGTCGAGCGTGTCGCTCACGGTCTGCTCAAATGGGATGGACGGTGCCCAGCCGGTGGCGTCGCGCAGCCGCGTAGGGTCGCCCACGATCCTGGGTCGATCGATCGGGCGCAGGCGTTCGGGATCGACCTCGACGGTGATGCTCACCCTGGCCAGGGCCAGGAAGGCCTGCAAGAGGTCGGACATGGAGATGCCGCGGCCGGAGGCCACGTTGTAGACCGTGCCAGCTTCGCCCCCGCACAGCGCGAGGGTGTAGGCGGACACGACGTCGCGCACGTCCGAAATGTCGCGCACCGCCTCCAGGTTGCCGACGCGGATCACCGGCTCGCTCAATCCGGCCTCGATCAGGGCGATCTGGCGCGCAAAGTCGGGCGCCACGAAGCCGGTACTCTGGCGCGGTCCCGTGTGGTTGAACGGGCGCACGCGCACGATGTGCATGCCAAACGCCAGGTGGTACTGTAATGCCAGCATCTCCTGGCTCACCTTGCTTACCGAATAGGGGTCGAGCGGGCCAAACGGCGTCGCCTCATCGACCGCGTCCCGTGCCGCGTCGATGCGGCCGTAGACCTCGGAGCTGCTGACCACCAGGACGCGCGCCGTTGGGCAAACCTCGTGGACCGCCGTGAGCACATGCAACTGGGCGCCGATATTGTTGGTCAGCGTACCCATGGGGTCCTGCCAGGCCTTGTGCACCGAGGGCTGGGCGGCGAGGTGATAGACCTGTTCCGGCCTGACCTGCTCCATCAGCACGCGTACTGCCGCCGCGGCGGTTAGCTCCACGGGGTGCAGGGTGATCCCCGGCCCCGCGGTGTGGGCGCCGTCCGCCGGCCGGGTGGTCCCATGCACGCTCCACCCGCGCCGCACGCATTCCTCGGCAAGGTAGCTGCCTGCGAAACCGGCGGCACCCGTGATCAAGACAGTTGTAGTGATGGACCCACCTCCCAGCAATCATTGTAACCGCCTGAAGGTTGCGCCATATTACCCCTGGCTACACTGCGGGAGCCCATGATGAGCAGGTTCCGACAGTGACCGGTGCCGCATTGCTTTTGAGTGCAACGTATTGCGGGCGGTTATACTGTGTGGGGAGGCACGTTGACCATGAATACATCCTTGCGGACTACCAGCTTACGCTTGCCGGAGGATTTGATAGAGCGCTTTGATCGTCTGGCTGAGGCCACCGAACGGACGCGCAGCTATCACTTTCAGAAGGCGCTCGAAGCTTACATCGCGGAACGGGAATGGCTCGTTAGCACGGTCAGAGAGACACTCAACGAGGCCGCGGCAGACACGCGTCGTCTGACGAACGATGAGGTAACGGCCCGTTTGATCGAGCAGGGGCTGCTGCAGCCGGAGGACCTGGATGGTCCGGACCCGGTCAGCGACGAGGAGTACGAAGCTGCCCAGCACCAGCCGCTCTCATGGCGTCCATAACGTGGACGCTGCGGGCGGTCGATGATCTGATTGATATGGGATCGGCCCGTGAGCGGGCGGCAGTTAAGCGCGCAGTCGACAGGCTCGCCCGCTTCCCTGACTATGGCATGCCGACCGATGAGCCCGACGTGCGGGTCATTGTTGTGCCGCGAAGCCACTATCGGGTTGTGTATCGAAGGCTTCCCACCGCTGCCGAGATACTGCGCATAGAAGACGCCCGACGCAGCGGGCCGCTCCGACCCCGTTGATGGCTGATGACGTTGCTTTGATAGACTGGAGCTATGGTTGTCGGCATCTGCCGCCTGACGCTGTCCATCGCCGACAGCTACTCACTCAAGGATAAGCGGCGCGTGGTGAAGTCATTGACCGAGCGCCTGCGCCATCGCTTCAACGTGGCCGTGGCCGAAGTCGACGAGCACGAGGTCTGGAACGCCGCCGTCATCGGCGTGACCTGCGTCAGCACCAGCAGCACGCACGCGCGCGACATCCTGGACCACGTGATCTCCTTCGCCGACGGCCACGTCGACGCCGAGCTGGTCGACAGCAGCGTGGAGATCCTGCCGGGCTTCTGATAGGCTGCCTGTCCTATTGCACGCAGAACTCGTTGCCCTCGGGATCGGCCATCACCACCCAGTACTCGCCGCGCAGATCCATGGCCTGCGCCTTTGTCGCCCCCACCTCGACCAGTCGCTGCACTTCGGCGTCCACGCGCTCGCGCCGCACTTCCGGGGCCGTGCCGTGGGGGCCGCCGACATTCAGGTCCAGGTGCACGCGGTTCTTGACCGTCTTGGATTCGGGGACGCGCTGGAAGTAGATGCGCGGGCCGCGGCCGTCGGGATCGACCACCGCGCTGGCATCGTTCCATTGCTCCTCGGGGATGCCCATGGCCGACAGCCACTGCTCCCAGTTCACGTAGCCTTCGGGCGGGTCCTGCAACTTGTAGTGCAGTGCCGTGGCCCAGAAGCGGGCCAGGCGGTCGGGGTCATGGCAATCCACGACCACTTGAATCGCGGTAGCCATGCTCTTCATCCTCCGGAAACGGCAGTCATGATGTGCACATCGGAGTCCGGCCCGACCGACGTGGCGAGCGTGGCACGCTCGCCGTCGACGAAAACCTTGATGTGCTGGCGAATGACCGGGCCCGCGTCGCAGACGCGAAAGCGCAGGCCCGGCCAGTGGCGCTCCATCTCATCGATCAGTGCTTCGACGCTGGCGGCCTCCACCCAGACGTGGCTGGGCAGGCCGGGCAGGATCGCCGTCAGGGATTGTGGAACGTGTACGCGGGCCATGGTGGGTTCAGTCCTCGATGATCGCGGTCTCTACCGAATAAATGGGCGGGAGATAATCGGCGATCTGCCGCCAGGTGTTGCCGTCGTCGGCGCTGCCGAAAATCTGGCCAGTGCCGGTGCCGAAGTAGATGCCGGCGCGGTCCAGCGTGTCGACGGCCATGGCCTCGCGCAGCACGCCCAGATAGGCGTCGTGTCGCGGCAGGCCCTCGGTGAGCTCGTCCCACGAGTCGCCGCCGTCCTTGCTGCGCCAAACGGAGACGGCGCCACCGGGCACGAAGCGGCCCTCGCCGTTGAGCGGGATGACATAGATGGTTCGCGGGTCGTGCGGGTGGATAGCCAGGGGAAAGCCAAACTCAGACGGCAAGCCGGGCGTGACCTCTTGCCAACTGGCTCCGCCGTCCGCGCTGCGATAGACGCCGCAATGATTCTGCTGATACAGCAGGTCCGGCTTGCCGGGCGCCATCAGCAGCTTGTGCACGCACTGGCCGGTCTCCGGATACAACTCCGGCCCGAATACCACCCGCACGCCGCGATTCTGCGGCGTCCAGGTTGCGCCGCCGTCGGCGGTGAAGAAGGTCCCGACGGCGGAGATGGCGACCCACATGCGGTCCGCGTCGCTGGGATGGGGCACGATGGAATGCAGACAGAGGCCGCCGGCCCCCGGCTCCCAGGTGGGCCGCGTGGGATGGTCGCGCAGCCCGGCCACGTGGTTCCATGTCAGGCCATTGTCGTCGCTGCGGAAGAGCCCGGCCGGGGCGACGCCGGCAAACAAGGCGCCATGTGCCGGCCTGACGTGCCACACCTTCTGGACGCCCGGACCCTCATCGCCATAGCTCAAGCCCTCGCCGGACTGGCTCCAGGTTTCGCCCAGGTCCGTGCTGCGCCAGACGGCCGGGCCGAACCACTCGTTGCCGCCGCCGGCGAAGAGCAGGCCGGAGTCGCCGTCGTAGACCATGTGGTACATCGGCCAGGCCTGGCAGAACGGGCCGCGCATCGTCCACTGGGAGCGGCGCTCGTCGCTCTCCAGGATGAACCCGCCCTTCTTGGTCCCTACCAATACCAGAACACGTGTCGCCATATCTCCATCCCTTTCATGATGCTTCTCAGATACTGCGTCCCCATGGCCTTGTTCATGGCGCCGTCCCATGCCGATCGCCGGTTCGCCCGCCCACCGGCACGTCCGAGTCGAAGTAGGTCGGCCAGCGCATCCACTCGCACAAATCGACGTCACCCTGGATCTCCAGCAGGCGGTACAGGTAGCGATAGACCGGCCGCACCTGCCGCAGGTCGGGTAAAGGCAACAGCGTGGTGTAGCCGGCGCGGACGGCCTGCGCCGAGCGCGCGTCGAGGACGTACTCCAGGGCGATAAAGTCCAGCTCGCGCGGGCCGATAGCGTAGGCCTCCGTATCGACCAGTGCGGTCAGGCGCCGGCCGTCGCCGAGAAACTGCGTCGGATCCAGATCGACCATGATGAGCGAGCCGTATGGGGGCGCCGGCAGTGCCGTGGCCGCCGCGCAGCGGTCCTCCAGCGCGGCTCTCATCTCCGCGTCCTGGCCGTGGAACCGCTCGACCAGCAGGCGCAGCGTCTCCGCGAGGCGGCCATGGAACGCGGCGATGGGGTAACGCAGGCTGCCGGACGGGTGGCCGGCATACGGAAAACGGGGCCTATGAATCCCGGCCAGGGCGCGGCCCAACTCGTACAGGGCGGCGTCGGGCAGATCGCGCAAATCGTCCACCCGCCCTCCGGGCATCGCCTCCACCATCACGTAGGGCCGCCCGTCGAGCCGGCCTTTGCGGAGGACGCGCGGCACGGCGATGGAGCTGAGGCGATGCAGCAGCGCGTTCACCAGCTCCAGGTCGAAGATGGCTTGTGGATCGATGCCGAAGAGATGCCGGCAGCCGTACCAGAACGGATCATCGTCGCGCCCGGCCGTGGGCCGTGAGATGCGCACCACGACGCGTTCCGCCGCCGTCTCCACCAGCCAGACATCGCTGGCATGGCTCTCGTAGCCGGGGTCCAGGTAGTCCAGTCGCGTGATCGGTTGCGCAAAGAGGGGCTGCGGGTCCATCTGACGCTCCTCGCCATCTCTCGCCCTGTAGTAGAACGCCCGTTCCAAGTACATTATGGTCCTCAACCCGGTGGTCTGTCAACTGGTACTGCGTGCGCCAACGGTTGCGGCCCATGGCGCGTTGACGGGAAGCAGCCCATCTGGGTATAAACGGGCGGAGGTGTGAGGCAAAGGAAGGTGAGCTACTCCCCATTGCGGAGCCATGAACCGGCCCCCGAGCTGCGCATCGTCTTCATGGGCACGCCGGCCTTCGCCGTGCCCTCGCTGCGCGCGCTGCTGGGGGTCAACTCCGTGGCGGGGCGACCTGCCCGAGTGGTGGCGGTGGCGACGCAGCCCGACCGCCCAGCCGGGCGCGGCGGACGCATCCAGCCCGGCCCGGTCAAGCTGGCGGCGCTCGAGGCGGGCCTGCCGGTGTTGCAACCGCGGCGCCTGCGCCGCCCCGAGAGCGTGGCCGAGCTGCGGGCCTTTGCGCCCGACCTTATCGTGGTAGCCGCCTACGCGCAGATTCTCTCGTCCGAGGTGCTGGCGATGCCGGCGTACGGCTGCCTCAATGTCCATGCCTCGTTGCTGCCGCGCTGGCGCGGCGCCTCGCCCATCGCCGCCGCCATCCTGGCGGGCGATGCCACGACCGGCGTGACCATCATGCAGATGGAGGCCGGCCTGGATACCGGCCCCATCCTGTCGCAGCGCGAGGAGCCGATCCGGGCGGACGACTCGACCGGCACGCTGTCCGAGCGCCTAGCCGCGCTCGGCGCCGGCCTGCTGGTGGAGACGCTGGATCCGTGGATAGGAGGGACGCTGTCGCCGCATGCGCAAGACGACGCGCAGGCCACCCTGACCCGTCCGCTGCGGCGCGAGGATGGGCTGATCGACTGGGCGACGCGCTCGGCCGTCGAGGTGGAGCGTATGGCGCGGGCCTACGATCCCTGGCCGGGCGCCTACTGCTTCTTCGCGGGCCGCCTGCTGAAGCTGTGGCGTGGCCGGGCGCTCGACCGTTCACTGCCGCTCACGCCCGGCCACGTGCTGGACCGCCGGGAGGCGGCTCCCCTGCTGGATGAGCTGGGTCTGCGCTGGCCGCAGCTCGTGGTAGCCTGCCGCGATGGCCTGCTGCTGGCGCTGCGCGTACAGATCGAGGGCCGGCGACCGATGGACGGCGCCGAGCTCATGCGCGGCCACCCGGCCGTGGCCGGGGCACAGTTGGAGGCCGCCCCCGCTACCAGCCGGCTCGCGGATAATGATAGAAGTAGCGGCGCAGCGACATGATGGGCCGGATGTAGGAGCCATTCCTGGCGTTACTCCGGGTGTTGCCGCTGTGATACAGGGCCAGGGCGGCGTGCGTGTCGCCGTGCCGCACATCGAGGTAGTACTGGAGCAACAAGGTGCCTTCGAGCGCGTTGTTGACGGGAACGTTGGGGTCGAGGCTGTAGCCGACGAGCGCGCGCTGCACCCAGCTCGCCATGTACGGCATGATCTGCATCATGCCGATTTCGCCGCTCGGCCCGCGCACCATACGCCAGCCCGATTCGTGCCAGCTCAGCGCTTTGACCAGCGCGGCGTCCGTCCCCACCAGGTTGGCCACATCTGTCAGCAGAAGGCCGGTGTGCAGTCGATCGGGCGGTACGCCGGGCACCAGCACAGGCTGCCGGTGGGCCGTGTAGTGGTGCAGCACTAGCTTCTGGCCGGGGTAGATCAGGTTGGCGCTGCCCAGGCCGTTCTCGGCGGCCAGCGTGGCGAGCGTGGTGCCCAGGCGAGCGGCGATGGCGCCCGCGGTATCGCCGGTCTTGATCGTGTACACCTGTGGCCGATCCGTCTGGTAGGTGCGCGTCACGTAGTATGGCGCCCCGAACGGCCACTGCCAGACGCGTATCGTCTGGCCCGGCGCCATGTTCCACAGCCCCCCATTGCGCCTCCGGATTAGCCAGGTAACGTCGTGGAAGCGTTGGGCGATGGAGGCGACCGTGTCGCCCGGCTGTACCGTGTAGAGGATGTAGCCGGGCTGGAGCGCCGTGTGCGTCAGTTGGTCGATGATGGCCGCCTCGGCCCGCGCGGTAGCCGTCGCCGCGGCATTCGCCGTCGCCGTTGCCTCGGCGTTCACGGTAGCTGTGGGCCGCGGCGTGGCCGTCGGTACGGCGGTGGCCGTTCCTGTTGCCGTGGGCAGTACCGTTTTCGTGGGGGTCATCGGCCTGGTGGCTGGCTTGAGCATTTTCCCCCATGGATGTCCGCCCCTGGAAACCGGACGCGACCCGGCGGGATGGACCTCCGCCCTGCTGGCTCGTATGTTGGCATGGAGCCGATGGGGGGTCGGGCCGGAAGGTATCGTTGCGTCATGTGGCGCTCGGATGCCCTTTTCGGCCACGCCCGCGTGCTGTGGCGCCACGTTCCCCGGCGCCACTGCTAACGGGTTTCTGGTCGCTTGCGGAGTAGGCACGGCGCCCGCCAAGGTGGCGGTAGCCCGCACCACCGGAGGTGCGGCGGTGCTGAGCGATGGATGCGGGACGAACGGTTGCCAGCTGCGGCTTGTCCCGTCTGCCGGCCTGGTCGGGCCGCGTCGCGCAGGTGGTGGCTGCACCATGTGCCGACCCGGATGTTGCACCCGGAGGCTTCCGGGTTGCGGTGGCGCGGCGCCGAACGGCTGCCGGTGCTGGCGGGCCGCGACGATGCCGCCAAGCAGGACGGTAGCCAGGACCACCAACGCGATAGCCTGCCACGCCCGCACAGTCGTTCCTTCCCAGGAGCCATCTCAGTGGGGTATGCCTATGTAGGGCCGCCCGCCGGCTGACAGGGAGGCCCCGACCGGCCTGAGTAAGACCAGTATCTCCGCTCATGCTACCCGGTTCTCGGCCGTTGCGCTACCCCTTTGCCCCGCACCGTGGCCGCCGTGCAAGATGACACGATGGGATGGCAGTGGTAGCATGCAAGAGCGATGAATCAAGGGAAAGTTACGATGGTAGCTCACGATAAACTCCTGGACGAGGCGCTGGGAGCCTTGCGCAGGGCGGGCCCAGAGCCAGATCGCGCGGTGCTGGGTCGCGTTAAAGACCTCGGACCCGCGGTTATACCGCCGCTCATTGCCATGGCCACCGACCAGACGCTGCATGATGCCGATCAGGACAGCCCGGATGTCTGGGCGCCGTTACACGCCATCCAGATCCTCGGCGAGATAGGTGCGGCCGAGGCAGTCGAGCCATTGATTCCGCTTCTCTCGCGGGAGGACGACGACTATCTGGCGGAGATACTGCCCGAGTGCTTTGGGAGGATCGGCAAGCCGGCGCTTGCGCCGCTGCGTGCCTTTCTACAGGATCGCAGTCAAGGCGTGTGGGCGCGCGGGACGGCCGCGCACGCGCTGAAGGAGATCGCGGAGCGGCATCCCGATCTGCGTTCTGAAGCCATTGCCGCTCTGGTATCGCGCCTCGACCCGGCCGAGTCGCAGACCGCCGATGACGAGACCCTCAACGGCCTGGTCATCAGCGATCTCCTGGATATCAAGGCGGCTGAGGCTCTGCCCGCGATCCGTCAGGCTTTCGATGATGACCGCGTGGACCGCCGGATCGTCCGTCCGGACGACGTACGGCGGGATCTCGGCCAGGCCATCGGGCCGCGGGAGCCCCGGACGAGGTCTGAGAAGGGGCTACGCCTCTGGCTGAAATGCACGGCCTGTGGCTACGCCCGCGAGCATCACATCGAGAAGATGTACTACGACCTGGGCACCATGGATCGCCGCGCTAAAGGGGAGCAGACGCCCTACAGCGAGGTGGTGATGCCCCAGCGCATCACCTGTCCGAAATGTGGGGCGGTGGACCAGTACGAGCTGACCAGCGAGGCCCTCATCTCCCTGACCGCCAACCTGTTGACTCGCGCCATAGAGGTAGAGAAGCGCCGGTCTGCCGTGAGCGATGACACGGGGCCGGTTATCTACCGGCGTTTCACCCTGGCCGATGGCCGCGAGATGCACCCCTATGAGGCGCGCGATATGTACCGCCGGCAGGTCGAGGCCGATCCCGGTCGCGCCGACTTGCGTCTCGGCTATGCCAAAACCCTCAAGTTCCTTGGCTATCGGGATGAAGCGGTGCAACAGTATCAGGCTGCGCTGCGGCTCAATCCGACCGATCTGGAGGCCTACGTCGACCTCGGACTCCTGGCCCGTGAGGCGGGAGACCGTACGGAAGCCCGCCGCCTGTTTGGGCGTGTTCTGGAGCTTGCGCCGGCCAGCCGTTTGTCGCGCCGGGAGCGCCAGGACTATGTGGACTTCGCGCAAGAGCAACTGGCGGAGCTAAACGCCGGGCGCCCGGGTATGTCGCGTCCGGTTCAACAGGCGAGTCGCCATGCCGTGGCCGCCGCGCCGGCCCGACAAGCTGCCATGCGCGCCGGCAAGGTGGGCCGTAACGACCCGTGCCCTTGCGGCAGCGGCAAGAAATACAAAAAGTGTTGCGGGGCCTGACCCGACGGCCGTCACTATGATGGCCAGCGCGCCTTACTTCCCGATCTTAAAGGTGGTCGAGCGCAGTGGCTTGTTGTTGTACATCACCGTCATGCGGTAGGTGCCATCGGGGAAGGACGGCTGGTCGTAGAAGTAGTTGCCCAGGGAACCGGTCCAATGGTGGAGGGTATGCAGGATGCCCTGCACGACGAGACTGCCATCGTCGGCATAGATGTTCACGCGGATCTTCGTGACCTTGGGCACGGCGCGGGCGTAGGCAAAGTAGTAGCCGATCTCGCTGGTCCCGGACGGGAACTTGGAGGTCGCACGCGGCGGCGCGTCGCTCGTGCTCTTGTACCAGGCGTCGAACGCTTTCTTGGTGGTCGTGAACAGGGCCTGGATCATGAAGCTTCGCGCGGTCGCCGGGCGGCCCGCCGCCGGCTTGTCGGCCGCGCTCTGGGCCGAGTATGAGAGGCTGAGGTGCCTCCCGGGCGCCTGCGCCTGGGCCGGCAGGCTGCTCAGTGTAAGGAACGCGGCGGAGACCGCGGCGGACGCAAGGTATAGTCGCAACGTCATCAGGAGCTCCTTTCCTGATCTCTCGTCTTCTATCGGCATGATGCGCTTCGCAAGGTTCTGTCTCGTACGACTGGTACGGCCCGACCCTACCGCAACTAGCACCGCCCTGCACGCCGACGAACGCAATGGCCGGCAGAAGCGAAGATCAGCGAGCCGGCGTGTCTGGCTCAATAGGACTTTGGTCCTGTTGTCCCAATCATCTCCCTCGCCCCTAGCATCCGCGCCCGGGCGGCCGATGGCAACGAGGAGGTGCCGCGGCGGGACCGACAATACTGGCCGATACCGGTCCTGGCTTTGGTTTAGGCCGTGCCGCGAGGAATGAGTTGCAAGGGAACGGTCACCGTCTCAGGACCCGCCTCGCCGTCGTAGGCGAGGCGCAGGATGAGGTCGGCTGCCAGGC
>Ga0070740_10002697_pt1 | contig 20124 bp, 20 predicted proteins | sample Coa_R2_FD_67286 | JGI IMG/M metagenome (GOLD analysis project Ga0070740, IMG submission 67286) | Surface soil microbial communities from Centralia Pennsylvania, which are recovering from an underground coalmine fire - Coalmine... | ecosystem: Environmental > Terrestrial > Soil > Unclassified ...
CAGACTAAATCACTATCTGATTCCATACTCGTAACTGATTCCATGTCTACATCTTCTATCAAGACTCAATCCATGTCTGACTCTGTTTCAATAGTAGACTCATTAACCACTTCATCTTCTAAATTCCAATCACTGACAGAATCTGAGATTATCACTGATGCTATACTTGCCCAAAAATCTACACTTAAATCGTTTAATGAAATAATGGGATTGTCAGACAGCATATCCACATCTACTTCTTCACAAATCATTAATCTTGATGCCTTGGGAATGACAGATACTGCAAGCCTACTAAAAATTAGTTCTAATCAATACCTTGTACCAAATAACCAAACAACTGTTAATGTTGATCCAAGCAAGCCAAACCTAATAGTAGCCAGTAGCAATGCTGCACTTTCATCAATTACAATTCCATTTTCTGCAACATCATCTACACTAAGCTATGCTTCAATTGTTTCATCAGGAACTGTACATATCTTACATACACTTAACATTACAAAGGATACTAATGGTGATGGCCACATTGAGGTTGTACTTACAATTCCTGCAGTCACAGATATCTCTAATTCTGCATGGGATGGCATATTGCAATTGCCAACAGTTCAAACATCTTCATCTCTAGTATTGCCTGTACCACAAGGTCAAGTAGGTACTGCAAAGACAGTGATTGGAGTTGGTTCATCACTTCCATTGACATTCAATAATGCAACCCGAATTTCCTTTATTGGTGAAAATGGAACACATGTTGGATTCTTCTCTTCTCCAACATCTGTGACAGAAGTTACTCAGACCTGCACAAGTGATAACCAGAGTGTAGCAAACACTCTTCCATCTGGTGGAATCTGCAAGATAAACGTAGGTAATAATCTTGTAGTGTGGACCAAACACTTTACAGGCTTTGTAACATGGACTTTGAGTTCCATTCCTCCAACACCTCCATCTCCACAAATTCCATCTGCTTCCGGTGGAGGTTATGGAACCGGAGCTGCTACTCCTGTTGCATCTGGAATAACCAGTGCTGCCGGAATGTTACCAACAGGTGTTACACTTTATGATGTAACATACGACATATGTGATCAACAAAAGGTCCAATTCACTGTAGGATCGCCTGACTCTACTACTCCGACTGTAGAGTTTGCAACACCTAGCGGTGTAGTTACCGCCCAGATTTCAGAACACCAACCATATGCAGGATTACATGATCTCACACAAAAATACGTACTATCATACGACGCTCCGCTAAAACCTGGCATCAAAACATTCAACATGTTGATCACTCCAGCAACTGGAACTGGTTATGTAACTGCCAAGGTAGATGTGACAAAATGCAAACAAACAGTTACCTTTGCACCAATTCCTATAATTGGACAAAGCAGTCCTGATGCTCCAAAGATATTTGACATAAAACTACAGATAGATAATGGCACTAGGATACCTGCAGCAGAAACAGACAACCAATATGTAACAAACCAAAATGTAACCATATCCGGGCTAGTTTACAGCCCAGTTCCACTTGATCATGCTGAGATCCGAGTTGTAAAAATTGGAGAAAATACTACAATTGGATATGACAAAGTAATAGCAACAGTTGCCCCTATCTCTGTATCTAACACATATCTTGTATCTGCAACTCTACCGCACAACTATCTGGTATCACCTGCAATAACTTATTGGGTTTATGCCAAAAACATTGAAGGATTTGAGGTAGAGTCTGAACAGTATTCTATTGGTGTATCTACTCCATATGCTGCATCTGGTACCATTGGATTTGTGATTCCGCAAAACGTGCCTGCAGGTTTGACGCAAAGCCCTCAGGTGTACTTTACAAATAATTCCACTGGCATCCTGTATGGAACCGTATCACTAATTGTTGATGGTAAACAAGTATCTCAATTTGTTGACCACTTGTTTGATAAAGGAACATCTGTAATGGAATTGGACTGGAATGTTCCAGATAGTGATAACACTACTGAACACTCTGTCCAAGCGGTTGCAACATTTTATGGTCAAACATTTGTATCAGACAAGGCAGAAGTCAATTCATACGTGTACAAGAAAATAACACAATTGGCAAATATGCAACCAATACAATCATTTGTTGACAAGCAAGGAAATGTAATAGCAAACCCAAGATCTCTCTATTCATCATTTGTAACCAGTAATGGAACATTATTCCATGTTGTTTCACCTAGTGGAGTGTGTGTAATTGGTGAATCTTCTACATGCCTTGTCAACGAGTCCACATTGACTGCAAGTGAAAGATATTCTGTTGTTACCCTTGATGGCGCAAACTATACTGTGTATTATTCAGATATTCACAGTCCTCTCCAGAGATTCACGATAACTTCCTTACAGCCTATCACTGGAGATTGGAAAATCACACTGGAAAAGAATGGCATAGAGCAAAAAGACATGGAAGACAAGGTACGCGTGAACATCAAATATGTTGCAGAAGATAAACAACTCTTGATTTCATTGCCATAAAAAATATTTTTTCATACCTAGTGAATCAGGTTTGTCCGGTTTGTAGCCTTTTTGCTATGTGAACTTCAAATGCAGTTCTGTATAACCTTATTATCTGCATATCATACACAAAAAATATGACTGTTAAACGGCAGAGACATCCCACAAAACATGAACAAACACGAAGTATTAGCTACAGACTACCTGAATTCATTGTAAATGAATTAGAAACAGAAGCGATGCAAAAGGAAGTCTCACAAAATGTACTTGTAAAACAAATCTTGGAAAAATATGTCAAATGGGACAGGTTTGCAGATAAAATAGGAATAATTCCGGTACCAAAAGAAATTCTCAAAATACTTGGCAACGAGATGAAAGGTGATGAAATCAACAAAATCATTGATGTGATGATTCCTTTGATTAAAGACTGGGTCATGTTTATGAAAGGAAACTATGACCTAAAACGCGCAATTGAAGCACTAGAAGACTATATGCGTGCATCTGGCATGACATCAGATCATAGAATTGAAGGTGGAATTCATCATTTTATAATACAGCATAATCTTGGAATCAAGTGGTCTCTTTTTACAGAGTATCTTCTAAAACAAATCTTTCACCAGTTCTTGCCTAATCTTGCAATGCAATGCAAAACCACTCCAAACACTACAATAGCAAGTATTGCGCTTGGTTCAGAATTTAGTGAACACGATTATTAGAAATAGTTCTGTTACACTGTAATGTTTTTTGTCTATGATACTGTTACTACTCCTATTCTCCATGGGTGTATGGAACAATAGTAGTGGTACACTCCAGGACTGTCAAATTTATAGCTAAATGTCTCACCAGTCTTTAGAACAGGACTGTTAAACATTGGAATTATTGTTCCCTGGTCATTTATGCTCTGAATTGTATGTCCAATGTTATCTTGGTTTTGCCATGTTACTGTGGTTCCTCGTAAAATTTCCGAGTTGAGTGGAACAAAGAAGCCCACACTTGATTGTGCTGAGTTACCATTTGGAATGGTGACACTTGCAGTCAAGGAGGATCCTATATTTGCAAGTGGATCTTTTCCGCTTACAAGATACTCTAAGAGATAATTTTTGCCATTGCCAATCATCTCGGCACTTATCTTCCACAAGGAGCCTGCTTTTGATGAGAACAATCTGTTTCCATCTACTGCTAAATCATATGATATGTTCTGTCTTGATACTGCAGGCCCTGTAGCATGAAACGAACCATCATTATTGTAATTAAATTGCCACTTGTCTGGAATCATCTTTGCAACTATGGATTGCTCTGCACTAATTATTACATAACCGCTGTCAATTGTTGTTTGGTTATGTAGTGTAATTCTGAGGCTTGATACATACATTTTTGGCAAGTCTCCGTTTTGTAATGTAACCCCTGATCCCTTTATTGTGATTGATGAAGAATCAGCATATGCTGTACTGCCTGCTAGTACAGATATTAGAACTAGTGATAAAATAATTAATTTCATTACTAGCCAATGTGCATATTGTCATTTTAACCTCAGCACAATTATCAATACTGATAATCATTTTAGGCTATGATCTGTATTATCATAAGAGATAATTGGGTTTATCTTTAATTAAATGGCTAGCGAAGTTATCGTATGGTTGTAATTCCAAATCAAGTGCGTGACATGATGTCTACGCAGAAATTTATTGTGGTTGGTTCCATTGATATCAATGGAATGTGTAACCTGTCTCCACGAACTGCATTTCACTTTACTGAAGATGCGATTTACTGGCTTGATTTCTTCAAACACAAGTCTCATTATAATTTCATAAATGTTCCATGGATATCAATTGCAGTTTTTGACAAGGAGAACCTGAAAGGATACCAAATGAAAGGTAAAGTAAGTTTTGTAAAAAATGAAAAAGAAAAGGCACGCATGGTAGATGTGATATCAAGATCTGCTACTGGCAAGACCTGCTCAAAAGTATTTGAAAGAATTTCTCATACCGACCAGCCTGAATTAGTAATGTTCAAACCACATGCAGTATATTCCTTAAATCCTGCAGAAGACTCGGGTACTGCAATTGTAATTGATACTGATCCTGAAACAGTATCGCTTTTAGGCGCAAAATGATCAGAGATACAATGATCATCTAATTATCACCTCTGTTTCTAGAATAATTGTCTTAATTTGATCATAGTATTCATGGTGGATATCTTTGTTTGATGGATTCAAATCTTTTTTCAAAAGTCTGGGGCCTGGACTGATAACAGGTGCATCAGATGATGATCCATCTGGAATTGCAACTTATTCTCAAGCAGGCGCACAATTTGGTTTTGGAACTTTGTGGCTTGCATTATTTCAACTACCTCTGATGATTGCAATTCAAGAGATGTGTGCTCGTATAGGACTTGTTACTGGAAACGGACTTGCAGGCATAATGAAAAAAAGATACTCAAAAAAGACTGTCTATCCAATCATTAGCTTACTTCTTGTTGCAAATACTATTAACATTGGTGCCGATATTGGTGCAATGTCTGCGTCTGTAAAACTTGTCTTGCCCCAGTTGCCAATAGTTATTGTAACTATTCTCTTTACTGCACTTGTAATTTGTGCAGAAATTTTCATTCCATATAGAAAATACGTAACAATACTCAAGTATCTAACTTTGAGTCTGCTTGCTTATGTGATTACTGCATTTGTAGTTGGAGGAAACTGGAATGAAATATTGGTTTCAAGTGTAATTCCTCACTTTGAATTTACTCCTGCCTTTGTAATGCTCTTTGTTGCAATCTTTGGCACTACGATATCACCATATCTGTTTTTCTGGCAAACCTCTGAAGAGGCAGAAGAAGATGTTGCAAAAAATAAGATAAAAGAAATTGGAGAAGGAAAACCAATTACACAAAAAAAGGAAATCACGTTGATGAGAAAAGATGTCGCAGTAGGGATGGGATTTTCACAAGCAATCATGTGGTTTATCATTATCACTACGGCAGGAACTCTGCATGTCCATGGTCTGACTGATATATCTACTGCTGATGAAGCTGCTCAAGCACTAGAACCTCTTGTGAAAACATTTCCGCATGCAGGAGAGTTGTCAAAAACCATCTTTGCACTAGGAATAATTGGTACTGGATTGCTGGCAATACCTGTACTTGCTGGCTCTTCGGCATATGCATTATCAGAAGAGTTTGGATGGAAAGAAGGCCTCAGTAAAAAATTCAAGCAGGCAAAAGGGTTTTACCTGATTATTGCAGCATCTACAGTAGTAGGACTCTGGGTAAATTTTGCTGATATTGATCCAATTAAAGCTCTGATATATGCAGCAGTGATAAATGGAATTATTGCAGTCCCACTTCTTGTGGCCATTATGCGAATTGGTAATGATAAAAAAATTCTTGAGACACGAACTAATGGTAGAATATCTAACATTGTAGGTTGGATAACTGTAGGAGTAATGGGATTCTCAGTTATTGTCATGTTTCTGACTTGGATAATGTAAAGTGGCTCGTAATACACCTGTTACGAGTCTACAACGGTGTATACCGGGGGTGGGCTTGTCGGTCATATTTGGAAACCCAATGAATAAAATTCAACTAATGCCATGTATTCATACTAATTTTTAACGCTTTTCTTTAAACAAAATTGAACCCAAAACGAAATGCGGTTGCCGGTTTGCAGTTCCGAACGGGTCCAAATCCATGCCAAAAATCAAGTTTTTAGTGGATGTTTTCAATTTTATAATTCAAAATAATAAATTCGAAATGATAAACCTTTTGCAAAAAGAGTAGATTTGAAAGAGTTAGGTTTTTGATAGAAGGCTACAAGAATACCAGTAGATTTTCTTATCTGATCCTTAGTTTTATTAGTTGTTTTATGTAATTGGGTATGAATCACATGAGTTATGAAATTAAAGGAAAATTAGATTATCATATTATGAATCTAAGATCTATTCTTGTAAACCTGGACCAAGTTAAGAAAAAATCAGATCCTAATGAAATCTTAGGTAAAACCATGCTGGGAAAAGGAGTAAATGCAATCGCTAGTGATTTTTTTGAATCTAGTTTTGCCGGAAAATTAGGAGAGAAATGGATACTAGGAAAGATAAAGATGCAAGACAAGCAACAACTAGACAACATCATTCGTGAGCAAGAAACTTCTTTTCGTATAGTTTTGAATCAAATCAGAGACTATCTTAGTAACATATCTATTAAAAAAGACAGGATGAAACCCGAAGGTAATAGTCATTTATTATTAAAGAAATTAGCCTCCATAGAATCTACATCCAAACTAAGACCTCAAGTGCAAAAGTGCATTGGAATCATATCTAAAATCAGAGAAGAACCATTAATCTACAATAGTGAGATTGCTTTGTTAAAAGAAAAAGAAAACAAAGCAGTCTATTATGATGATCTAAAAAAATTGGAGGATGGACTGAGAAATTTAATCTCTTCTCGTCTAACAACAATTACCAATAATTGGTGGAAGGAAAGAATACCGGAAGATGTCAGACTAAATGCAGAAGATAGAAAGAATAAGAATACGCACCCTTGGCCTTGGCAAATACAAGATAATCCGCTAATTTCCTTTGTAGACTTTAGCGATTATTCTAAAATAATTGCTAGAAAAGACAACTGGAAGGATGCTTTTGAAAAGGTATTTCGTGATAAGGAATTAATTTCTTCAAAACTAAGGGAGCTACAGCCTATCAGACATGCTATAGCACATTCTAGAAATCTCACTACAAATCAAATAAAAAAATTGCAATTGTATACTGATGATATTTTGAAGGCTATTCAGAATTCTAGATGATCGCAAACTATCTCATACTTTTATCCGTGAAATCATGTTTTATCTAGGAAACACACGCTGGGTCTCAATGACCCCTAAGCTATTACTCTGATCTATACTCAAAATATGCTTTAAGTTAGTTGAAGTTCTTATGAGTATAGGTTAATGGTTAAAGAAAATAAGAAAATTAAAGCTAAAACACGACAACGTAAGGCAGCATACAAAGCTTGGTTCACTATAAGAGACAATATTAGAACAAAGGCAAGTGAACATGCAGAAAAGATCGAGAAATACATGACATTAAATCAAGTCTCAATCATCAAACATCCTGAAATTCCTAAAACCGGAATAATCAAGGATGTCATATCATATGGAAAAGGAATTGTGAGCTTGTTCCATAAAACTCCTGCAGACATTGCATGTGGAAGATTCTGGGAAGTAAGGTGGGCATATGGGTGTCCTTTGGATTGCAATTATTGCTATTTGCGTGGCACTATGAGAGGAAAAATGAAGCCAAGTCCTCTAAAAACAGAGCACGTCATTAAAGCATTGGACGAAGCCTTTGCCAACATTAAGGAACCTTCTATTTTCAATACGGGTGAACTTTCTGATTCCATAATGTATCCATCTCTGATGGAAAAAATTGTTGATAAATTTGAAGAACAAAACAAACACAAAGTCGCATTACTGAGTAAAATGGGAACTCGTAACATTGACTTTCTAACAAAAAAACTAAGAAAGCAAACTATCTGTGCTTGGAGTATTAATGCTACCGAAGTTGCAAAGAGATGGGAAAAAGCTGCAGTTCTTCCAGAAGAACGTATCCAAGCTGCTAAAATGGTAAGTGAAATAGGTTATGATACTCGAATTAGAATAGATCCTATCTTTCCAATATTTGAATGGAAAAAACACTACAAGGAAGTAATTGATAAAATATTTACGGCACTAACTCCAAACAGGATAATTTTAGGGACTCCTCGCGGTCTTTGGAAGACCATAAAATATGCAAATGATGCCAAAATAGACATGTCTTGGGCAAATTATTTTAGCGAAGATTCCGGTTGGGGTAAAAAAATATCATTCAATCAGAGAAAGGAGATCTATCAATTTTTCTATGATAAATTACAATCTCATGGATTTCATAAAACAAAGATTTCCATGTGTAAAGAGACAGATGAAATGTGGAAAATCATGGGTTTGGAATATACCCATATGACATGCAATTGTTATGGTTCAAAAGCACTAGAGACAAATAAATGACCTAGAATAGAGGACCAGTTCCACGTGCATTAATATGATTTAAAATATTTGTCACTGAGGCCCTATCCATATTTCTGAATCGATCGTTAAGAGTTTTAAATGCGGATGCATATTGTGAACCTCCTGTTGTCATTCTAGTATATCCCAGTAAATAATACACAACGTTATTTCCATTATCACGGATAGGAATTATGTCTCCAACCCGTCTTCCCAATGTACCAATCTTTTCTCCATATTTAGTTTCAGGTGTCTTGCCTTCTGCAAACTCACTTAGTACCACTTCTGCATCTTCTCCCCAATAATCTGAAAAAGTTTCTTTTACTTCATCCATTCCTTTTTTTAATTTTCCTGCCACTCGTAATGAACCAGAAGAAGAAACATTAATCATAAAATCACAACTAAAGAATGCATCACTGAGTTTCTTCAGAGTATCCCATCTTATTTCCATTCCTTCTGGATCAACAAAAGCAAGAACGATTGGTTTTTGGTATTTTCCCTTAATGACTGAAATGGCTTGATCTATGCATTCATTACAATCGTCATTAATTACTCTAAATTGTCCATCGGGTGATATGGCTGATAATCTTTTTTCTAGAACACTTGCTCTTTCTTTACTTTTTTCTATAGCTACACAAAAGTCAAAACCCTTGCTGTTGGACAACGCGCATAACGTTGAACCCCCGACATAGTCCCCAGTATCAGATAGTTTTACCAAACCCGCTCCAGCAAATAGATCTATGTATACTGCACCATCAAATCCTTCTAATTTTCTATTTGGATGTCTTGCAACTCCTGAAAATACAGCCGAGTAATAGTTTACTGAAATTAGTTTCATTGCAGTATAACTACCGTAATCATTAGTAGGATCTTCATTTGGTACCTTTTTGCCTATATCGAGTAAAATTTGTAATCTCTCCTTCATCCAATCATAATCTTCTTTTCTTTTTTTGGGCAATTTCTCACCTCATTGAGAATCTTGTATGTATTAAAAATTCAGTATATTTTCCTGCATCATATGAGTAATGTCATCATGACAAAGATTAAGTTTGATTTATTCACCGTTTAACAATTTAACTTAAATAGAAACTTTACAAGCCAGAAATTAACAAAAATGGCTAACAATTCATCCATAGAATGGACAGAGGCCACATGGAATCCAACTACTGGTTGCACCAAGATATCGGCAGGTTGTAAAAATTGCTATGCTGCCACACTTTCAAAACGCCTTAAAGCAATGGGTATAAAAAAATACAAAAAAGAATTTGAATTTACAGCGCATTATGATGATTTAGAACTTCCACTGCAATGGAAGAAGTCAAAAAAAATCTTTGTAAATAGCATGTCTGACTTGTTTCATGAAAAAAGTCAGATGGAATTTGTTGCAGGATGTTTTCACACTATGCTCAAAGCTTACTGGCACACATACCAAGTTCTTACTAAACGACCAGAAAAAATGGCCAAATTCTCTGAATTGTTCAATAATTACTATGGATTCAAAATACCCAATCACATCTGGATGGGTGTTAGTGTAGAAAATCAAGATAATGCTTGGCGAATAGATGAACTAAGAAAAGTCAAGTGTGATGTACGCTTCATAAGTTTCGAGCCTCTTGTTGGTTCAGTTGGAAAAGTCAATCTCAAGGGAATTGACTGGGCAATCATAGGCGGTGAAAGTGGTTACAACTTTAGGCCTGTAAATGAGGAATGGATACTTGAAATAATAAAACAATGCAAGAAGCAAAATGTGAAAATATTCTTTAAACAATGGGGTGGCATCAGGCCAAAGTCAGGTGGACGTGTTATTAGAGGAAAAATTTACGATCAGTATCCTAGAATAAATGCTAGAACTAGAGGATTTAATCTCCCAGAGGATGATTTGACGGTACCGCGAATTAAGATTAATGCCTAAATCTTAGGAGTCAAAACAATCACATTGTAGTTGAGTCTTACAGGACAATATGGTGATATTATGGTTAGGAGTCCAAGTATCTCACGGCTTGTTGCATTAGAAAACAATGTCTATACCATTTGGTGTAATACAAATCCACAAACCAGTTCAAACAATGCATTTTTGAAAACAAACTGATGTCAGAACAAGTTTTGGCAAGGTAATCGATCTTACAGCGCTACTCTTGGAATAAAACCCAATAACACTACTACAAAATTTGGACTGGCTGTTGATAGAAATAATGTATACTTGACATGGGGTAACTGGAAAAACAAGATGACTCTTCTAATATCTTTATTGCATTTCACACACCACAGATATCTGATACACCCCAGAAATCAGATACCTGCTGTGCGTTGTATCCATATTCATGAATCATTTTCTTTGCAATGCTCTCATTGACATAATAGTGCCAACAGTGACAGCAACAAGGTCCTTCTCCTGGCATTTTCATAGCTTTATCATATACTGCTTGCTCTGATATGCTAAGCATGGTTTTTTTGTCATAATCAATCCATTTCTTTGCAATATATACCGGAGTCTTGTACGGGTTTAGCGGAACGTCAGGTATGTTCGAATACTGTTTGAGTTTTTCCAGATGCTCATGATACTTGGTAGTATTTTGAAGAACCCCGCAGCACTGGCCACTCAGATACTTTCCGCTTGTGCTGTTAAGATGCACACCTGGCCCTGTGCAGCTTCCCCCTATGCTTGGAGATGATGTAAGCAGACCATCCACATTAGGACTGCATGAGATAATCTGGCTGTCAAGATCAACAAGTTCAGGATCGACTGATTTTGTCAAGTTCTTGCTCTGAGCTAAAAATATTCGTTTGCCAGTTTGTGTTGGAATAGAGTTGTAAATTTGTAGAATTGTACCATCCGTACTTTGCGACACAGATTTAGAAACAGATGGCTCATAAAAATTGAGAAAGAGAACAAAGATTATGGTTACAGCTGCTAATGATCCTCCTATCATAAAATATTTTGTAGGTATTTCCAGCTTCATATCTTGCACTTTCCTGATTCTGTCAAGCCCTTGGAAATGAAATACATCGAGACAACAAGAATGCCTATACTTGGCAAGCTAAACTCAAGTCCTTTCAATGGAAATATTGCAAGACCTCCTGCTGCTCCCATGATGGATGCAAGTGTGGCAGAGCAGGCAGAACAGGCCGATGCAAATCCACCTCCAAGTATTCCTCCAACGCTTGCAAGATTTTTCTTTCCCCCAAAGGATCTTGTGACTTGAAGCTGGCAGACTATCATGGATATGGTAATGCCAGAGAGTATACACACTACAATTATGGACGCAAACAATGCAGGGCCTGCTGCATACAGTATGTTTGCAGATCCGTTTGTTATCACATCTACAAGCAATTTTGGCGACGGTCCAAGACTCAGAACTGTTACAAACGTTGAAAAGTTATTTGCCAAGATGAAAACAAAAAACATGAAAAATGAGATCAGAATTGACAGTATAACATATCGTGGATTTTTGAACACTCTCTGAAATGCGCTTTTCATCACTAGCATTGTTAACTCATCTTGTCTATGATTTGCTTGTACACATCATAGGGCTGTGCTCCAACAACAGGAATGTACCCTTTCTGGTAGTTGCCTATGAAATTAGTAGGAGTCCCAGTCACGCCAGCTTTTTGTGCAAACAACGTTAGTTCTTGTACCTGGGATTCGTATTTTTTGCTATCAAGACAAGAATTGAACTTTTTAGTATCAAGTCCTGATATTCCAGATGCAAGCACCTTGACTTTGTCTGGAGTTCCCCAACCACTATTCTCTCTTCCTTGGTTTGAATAGATCTGATCGTGATACTCATAGTATTTTCCCTGTTCATTTGCACACCACGATCCTTGCCCTAGTGTAAGAGAATCAGGACCAACAAATTCAATTCCCTCAAAATAAAACTTGACCTTTCCAGTGTTGATATAATCTTTCATTAGCTGCGGTTCTGTTTCCTGAAAGAATTTCTCACAGAATGGACACTGAAAGTCGCCAAACTCTACAATATTGATCTGTGCCGAGTCTGCACCCCTTGATGGAGCAAGTGGCGGTATCTGAAATTTTATTGTTTGTGGTTGCAATGGTTGTTGTGCCTGCTGTAGTTGTTGGGGCGAAATTACAACATTGGATGTTGTTGCAGATCCGGTGAAATTACTTGGAGGAAACACTACACCGATAAAATATCCTGCAACAAGAAATACAGCGAAAAGGATAACAGTGCCTTTTGTAATTTCAATTGTTAGTTTGCGTGGTCTTTCTGAAATCTTTTTTCACCTAATGTGAATTTTTTAATTATTTATGGCAATTTATACTTTGAATACTTTGTAAGAAAGAAAAAATTTTACAATTGTAAACTATTGAATTAATATATCACAAATCTTACTGGATATCATGTTCGGTTTGCAAAAACACTGTCCGGTTTGTGGCATGGATGTACAGAAGGAAACACCTTTCAAGAGATTTGGAAAATACTTTTGTTCTGACGAGCACGCACAGAAATATGCAGATGTTCAGATGACAAAAGAGAAAGAAGACCACGAAAGAGGCGGCGGTTGTTGCTAGGAAAATGGTTAAAGAAAAAGAACAGAGACGAGAACGAAAAGACAAACTCGGACAGACTCCTAACAAATATAGAAACAAACTGATTGCGGTAGGAATTGTTGCAGGCGTAGTTGGAGCATTAGCATACATCAGTTATGATCTTGATTCAAAATCAAGCAGTGCCGCTGCAATAATTGATGGAATAGAATGCAACACAAAGGAATTTGTGGCACTACACAATCACGCTCATCTTGATTTTTATGTAAATGGAAATCTGATGATAGTGCCTGCACAAATTGGAATTGTAGACAACACGTGCCTATACTGGATGCACACACATGACACAAGCGGAGTGTTACATATAGAATCACCAAAATCAAGAGAATTTACCATAGGACAGTTCTTTGGGATCTGGAAGGCTTCAGCTAACTTTCCAATCGCTGGAGCCATACCAAAGATATTTGTCAATGGACAGAACGTAAATACGAGTTTGAACCAAACCAAGATAGGCGAACATGATGAGATTGCAATAGTTTACGGAAATCCACCTTCAGTGATTCCACCATACTATCAATTCAAAGAGGGAGAATAACATCCATCTAATTTATCGAGCATGATTCTTGGGAAGATTTTCTGATTGCTTTTGCCATGATGTATGGTGTCGCCAAAAGTGCTGGAATGGATATTGCCATGAAAATACTTTGAATCTGAAGTTGGTACGTTGTCAAAAATATGGCAGCAGCGGTGCCAGTAGCTGTGATTCCAAGATTTGTTAATAAAAAGAATATCGTCCCCGCACATGTTGGACATCCAACGAAACATCCAGTAGCTGCTCCAAAGATTCCAAGTCCCTTGCTCTTTTTTGCAATCGAAAATGCCTTTGCCATCAGTGTAAAGTTTAGCCCAACCAAGAAGGAGACTATGACCAACAACAACAGGTTGAGTGGAACCAATTGAAACCCAAGATGTTCCGTAAGCGTGACGAGGATCATTGGCATCTGTCCAGGAAGTCCACAGCATGGGGATATCTCTGCTAATGGTACCGGTAGACCATAATCCGTGAAATTAAGTTCTGGCTTGTAAAGTATTATTCCAGAACCAAATGCAAAGAACAGCCCGTATCCAATGGCGCTGATGATAAAAATCTTTTTTGATTTCCTACTGTTGATTACATTTGAAATTATGGAAGGAGTAGAATCATAAGGATCTTTAATCTTTTTTTTGTAAAATCTGTACAAGCCCCATCCGATGGAACCAAAAGCTAGTAACATGATAATATATGCCACTATGGCAAGTCTTTGCAATGCAGGCATGGCGCCAGGTGTAATTATGAGTGAGTGATTATTCCAGTACGCAAGAAACGAGATCATCATTGTTATAGCTCCTAAAATAATGAGTACCTTATGAGAACGTTGAACAGCAGTCTGTTTTTCCAATTGCTCAAAAATTATTTTGATTATATTAAATTGTATTCTTTGCTTTGGTTGGACATATTTTAATACAGATATTTACATTTGTAAAAAATTATTTTTTGGTCTTACTTGGAGGAGACCATCTCTTGAGTAATAATGAACTACTTGTCACTGACACAGAGCTTACAGCCATAGCAAGTCCAGCTATAGCTGGATAGAGCAACCCCAAACCTGCAACTGGAATCAGCGCAACATTGTATGCAAATGCATAGAAGAGATTTTGTCTTATTTTGCTCACAGTCTTTTTACTTATCTCAATTGCAGAAACAACATCTGTAAGGTCGTCCCTGATAAGTACAATCTTGCCTGCCTCTATTGCTACATCGCTTCCAGAGCCTACTGCTATTCCAATGTCAGCCTGAGTCAAGGCAGCTGCATCGTTGATACCGTCGCCAACCATTGCAATAATCTTTCCTCCATTTTGCAGTTTTTTGATGACATCCACCTTTTCTGCTGGGAGTACGTTTGCAAACACCTGGTCTATTCCAAGACTCTTTGCAATGGTTGCAGCTGTTTTCTTGTTATCTCCTGTCAACATGACAATCGTCATTCCCATTTTCTTAAGCGATCTCAATGCATCTCTTGAGCTTGGCTTTGGTGTGTCAAGCAGGGCCAGAATGCCCATCAGAACTTTGTCTTGTGCTACTAGTGACACAGTCTTGCCTTCCTGTTGTAGTCTTGAAATTAGATCTTCTGAAGATGTAGTATTGATCCCCTCTTCCTTCATAAACTCAAGATTTCCTACAAGCATGTTGTGTCCATCATAGACTGCGCTTATTCCCTTGCCTGGAACTGCAAAAAATTCCGAGGGCTCGCCAAGATTGAGATTTAGTTCTTTTGCTTTTTGTACTACTGCCTTTGCAAGAGGATGTTCAGAGTTCTTTTCTGCTGTTGCAGCTATTTGAAGTACTTTTTCATTTGTGCCACTCAAGTCCTTGCCTTCTGCAGAAACAGCAATCTGTTCTATAGATATGATATCTGTGACTTGTGGCTTTCCTTGCGTGAGTGTTCCGGTCTTGTCAAAGACGAACACCTTTGTCTTGCTGAGAATTTCAAGTGCATCTCCCCCTTTGAATATTACTCCATTTTGTGCCCCCTTGCCCATTCCTACCATGACTGCAGTTGGTGTAGCCAATCCTAAAGCACAGGGACATGCCACTACAAGTATTGCCACTGCAGGTATCAAGGAAGCTGCGAAATGATGAACACCTTGACCAGTAAGGGCATACCATGAAAGAAATGTTGTCAGCGCTGCAATCATCACAAAGAATGCAAAGTATCCTGAGACCTTGTCCACCATTCTTTGCATTGGGGGCTTTCTTCCCATTGCATCCTCTACCAATTTGACTATCTGAGAAAGCATTGTGTCGTTTCCAACCTTTTCGGCTTTGATAAGCAACGCGCCTTCTTTGTTGACAGTGCCCCCTATGACAAGATCGTTTGGCTTTTTGCTGATTGGCATGGATTCTCCTGTTACCATGGACTCGTCCACAGCCGAAAATCCCTCGATTACAACACTGTCTACTGGGATCTTCTCTCCTGGTCTGACTATTATCAGATCTCCGAGTTTGATGAGCTCTGTTGAAACCTCGATCTCTTCACCGTCTTTTTTGATTCTAGTAACTTTTGGTTGCAGCTCCAGCATCTTTCTTATCATTGATGATGCCTTTCCCTTGGTCTTGTTTTCAAGATACTTACCTAGCGTGATGAAAGTGATGACAACTGCTCCTGCATCATAGTAGATGTTGTGCCAGACAGGCGCCGGAAATGTATTAAAGACGCTAAACAGGTATGCTGCGGTGGTTCCAGTAACCACAAGAGTGTCCATGTTGGCAGATTTCATCCTGGCTATTCTGTATGCTCCAGAGTAGAACCTGCCTCCAACCACTATCTGGACCACACCCGCACATGCAAAAATTATGTAAGCTGCCGTTTCGGATCCTGCAAATGGAATAAATGAAAGATATTCTGGATATCCGAAAACCATTATAGGAATAGTAAAGATGACTCCGACTGCAAACAGCTTTTTGAGTTTTCTTGCTTCTGTTTCTTCTGCAGATGCGGAGAGATCCTCGCTTAAGATTTGAAATCCAATTTTGTTGATTACCTGTCGTATATCCGAAAGTGAAAGTAGAGTAGAGTTGTATTCAACTAGGACATGCCCATTTCCATAATTTGCAGACGCAGATTTGATCCCTTCAAGACTTTTTAATTTGCCCTCAAGGCTTGACGCGTCGCTTGAATCATTTATTCCGCCTAGCTTGAGTGCAAGTTTTTCATATGCTACCTTGTAGCCTGCTGCTTCAATTGCTTTTTCGATTGAATCAAGTTTTGTTATTGAATTATCAAATTCAAGGGTAGCCTTTTCGGTAGCCAAGTTTACCTCCACTTTGCTTACTCCAGGGACTTCGGAGATAGATTTCTGGATGGTGCCCACACATCCAGCGCAGTGCATTCCAGATATTTTCAGAGCTGTCCTTTTGATCTCATTCTGCACTGTCCTTGATTCTGTACTATTCACATTTAGTATTGGGATAAAGACATACTTAACGCCTGATCTTTACAAATGTCAAGTCCTGTCATTAAATATCATAGAACAATAAACAATGGTATGCCACTTGATCTTGATGACATTGATATTGCAATACTACATGCTCTCTTTAATGGAGGAAGAAAGTCTTTCCGCCAGATAGCAAGAGAGATTAACGTAAGCACACCTACAGTCATGGTAAGATATGAGAGACTGGTAAGCTCGGGATTGATAAAATCAATTTCCCCAATCCTTGATGTTGGAAGACTTGACAAGAAAGCAATCGACAAGATCAATCCTAAACTACTTGAAACAAAAGATCAGAAAATAGATCTGGGAAAACAAATGCAACTCAAACTGTCGTGTGAGTATTGTAAGGGGCCAATAGGGAGCAAGCCACACATAATCAAATTTGCAAACATCCAAAGATTCTTTTGTTGTACATCGTGCAAATCTTTGTACCGTGAAAAATATGGAAACAGGATCAAATCGCTGTTAAAAAAATCAGGAAAAGATTCAGCCGACCAAGATTTGTAGATCAGCGTCTTGGCCTAATCGACTACGACACAACCATATGTTGAAGTTAATGCATGTATGAATCCAGTTAGTGTAGATAAAAATTTGGTGGGAAAAGAACTGGAGAAAAAGTTCTTTTCCCACCGTTAGAAGATCTTGGTGGCTAGACTGTGGGGGTTAACTTTGGTAGGTGTCTCATAACCACAACCAATCATACAGTTCGATTAAGCCACCAAGCAAGATTCTAGAATCTGTCACAGAATACATGAGGATAAGAGTCATCTCACTCTTGCACCTTTTTTAAACCAAGTACGGCAATGTAGAAGCCCACTGCCAAAACAGCACCAAATGAGAACATTACACTTGTTTGCAGAGAGGCAGACGTTGGCATCCCCTGTATCAACAGAGAAGCAACGGATCCAATTGCAATTGTAATTCCAGTGATGAGAATTATTAGACCGAGAATTTGTGATTCTTCTTTTTTTGTGATATAATATGCAATTATTGGCAGGACTGACGATGGTAGACCAAGCACAATTCCCCTTGTTGCCGCATTAATGGGAATGAATCCTCTAGAATAGAATACCCCGGTTGCTACATCCAATCCATAGATTATGATCAATCCAAGTGCTATTGCAGCCATGATGATAGCAATCTTTAATCTCATATCAAAAGCCTGTTTACATCTAACGTGTAACATATTTATCGATGGTAATTTACATTTGTAAAATCAGTTTGAGTTTTTCAATCAGTTTAGATCCTGGTGTGAGAAGATTTTTCTATTTTACGAATATAAACAACCGTATTGAAATATGCTATAGAGTATAATGAGTCTACATGGATTCGAATCCTTCAACTGCAAATACTAGGAACAATCAACTTGACCTGATTTCAACTAGAGATAAAAAAATTTCATGGACTGAAGCAATAAAGATGTTAACGGATCTTTCAAACCAATGAATATTTTTACATGTCTTTAGACCGTATGACATCTAAAACAAATCAAGATAATGTCACAAATGTTTTAATTCAGGAATTTGGCATCTTTGCATTTATCACATGTCATATTTGTAAAACATGTAGGATTCGAGCAAAAAATCTTAGTAACCATTGGCAAAATCTTCCCACATGTTCTGCCTCGATGTCGCGTTAATCATCTTGTAAAATACGCCTCCCACAATTCCAGCCTCGTATATGGCATACAAGTAGACTTGAGAGTCACTGGCTTTTGTGTGAGACAGACTCAAGACAATCATGGAGAAGAAGACAAATGTTCCAACAAACGTGAACAGCCTTCCAAAAAGTCCTTCGATTCCAATGGTGCGTTTTGTAATTGCAGCTGCTGCAGTGATGGATGACACTATAAGAAAAGTTGCATTCCCGTTCTTGTATGCCATGTCAGTAATCCACTGAACCAGCCCTTCATCCAGAATGGATTTTTCTGGAAGCTTCATTCCACCATGTAAGGCAAAAGTAACGGAACTAAAAATAGCCCCGGCCACAAACAAAAATAAGAAGATCTTTTCAATCGAGCGCCTAAGAGGACTTCTATGCTGCGACGGTTCCATTACCTTGCTTGATATCTTCATCCCATAAAGAAAACCAATAGCAAAGGCAGGAATTAAGATGACAATGAAAAGAGCGTTGGACTCGGTTGCAGTATTTGTTATATCAACCTTGAAAACAAAAAATAATACGACTGCAAGAGTTGCCGAGGCTGCAAAGATTATCGCATCAAGCCAGTTTCTCCCGTGCCTGAGTTCATATAGATCAGTTCCCCATTCGTCCAACTGCATGTGATTTTATAGTATGGTGTTAAAGACTGGACCGAAAATAATTTTCCCAGTTTATCAAACTCTCTTTGCTTTTTATTCAGGCATAGATCTTTCTCATCCATGAAAAGAATACTGCTTGGTAGAAGATTTGGCAGGAAAATGGTTACAGTAATCGCAGTAGGGTGGACCATGCTTGCATTGGTTACGGCATTTTTAATCTGGCCATACATTTCAGATATAGAAAAAGAAGAAAAATCAAATCGCATATCTGTTAACAATTCTACCATAGACAGAAACACTCATGCCCACGCCACACTGGCAGTGTTTGTAAATGGAAATATGTTGAATTTCTCCTTTTCCAAATACCAGAACCGTGACATGCTCATGCATTTTGAAAATGGCGATGGTTTTACTCTCCACAAGCACTCCAAGTCTGCGTGGCTAGGACCATTCTTTGAAAGCTTGAACATGTCGCTTGGGAAAAACTGTCTTGTTATGAATAGTCTGTCATACTGCAGCAATTTTGAAAATCAATTAATGTTTTTTGTCAATGGCACTGAGAATAATCAGTTTGAGCACTATGTTCCAAGAAATGGTGACAGAATTCTTGTAAGTTATGGAAAACCGGAAGAGACTCATATTGAGCAAAATATCTTAGATTCCATGATGGCAAACAAAAGTTCTTCGAAGATACTTTGAACTATAATAAAATCTAAAATTGTAATTTTACATTTGTAAATTATCATCCTTATACATCAGATATTTGCTATCAGATAAGGGGCAAGAAAAATACAATCATGATCATTGTTTCAGTATTTCAGAAT